>OOAH01000032.1_pt1 | contig 174790 bp, 154 predicted proteins | sample 1671801 | NCBI WGS metagenome assembly OOAH01 (sample SAMN06348194, study PRJEB24527) | human gut metagenome | biome: human gut; feature: ankylosing spondylitis patient; material: feces | host: Homo sapiens | place: China | collected 2015-10 | reverse complement strand
GCTTGTGCGGGCCCCCGTCAATTCCTTTGAGTTTCAACCTTGCGGTCGTACTCCCCAGGTGGATAGCTTATTGCGTTAACTCCGGCACGGAAGGGGTCAGACCCCCCACACCTAGCTATCATCGTTTACAGTGTGGACTACCAGGGTATCTAATCCTGTTTGCTCCCCACACTTTCGAGCCTCAGCGTCAGTTAAAGCCCAGCAAGCCGCCTTCGCCACTGGTGTTCCTCCGAATATCTACGCATTTCACCGCTACACTCGGAATTCCGCTTGCCTCTACTTCACTCAAGAACTACAGTTTTGGATGCAGTTCCGTGGTTAAGCCACGGTATTTCACATCCAACTTGCAGTCCCGCCTGCGCTCCCTTTACACCCAGTAAATCCGGATAACGCTTGCATCCTACGTATTACCGCGGCTGCTGGCACGTAGTTAGCCGATGCTTATTCCTTAGCTACCGTCACTGTCTTCGTCACTAAGAAAAGAAGTTTACAATCCGAAAACCGTCATCCTTCACGCGGCGTTGCTGCATCAGGGTTTCCCCCATTGTGCAATATTCCCCACTGCTGCCTCCCGTAGGAGTCTGGGCCGTATCTCAGTCCCAATGTGGCCGTTCAACCTCTCAGTCCGGCTACTGATCGTAGACTTGGTAGGCCGTTACCCCACCAACTATCTAATCAGACGCGAGCCCATCTTTCAGCGATAAATCTTTGATGTTCAGATGATGCCATCCGAACACGTCATGCGGTATTAGCGACCGTTTCCAGCCGTTATCCCCCTCTGAAAGGCAGGTTGCTCACGTGTTACTCACCCGTCCGCCACTAAGTCATATCAGGTTTCATTCCGAAGAAATCATCCGTCAAGCTTCGTTCGACTTGCATGTGTTAGGCACGCCGCCAGCGTTCATCCTGAGCCAGGATCAAACTCTCTAAAAAATTGTATTAACTCGAACCTTTCGGCTCGCTTTAATCATTCTTCAAAGTAGCTCTTTAGCTCTTTTACTTTATCCAAGAAATTTCTCAATTTCCCGAATTTACTGTTCGTACTTTCGTACTTCTAAAACTCTTTAAGTCTTTCAACTTTTAGAATCTCAGGGTTCCTTGTTTCTTGTCGTTGTTTAATTTTCAAGGTCCATTGTGCTTCCGGCGTTTTCGGTTTTGCCCTCTCGCCTTAGCGCTCCGATATAATATCAAAATGAGCGACAAAAGTCAACACTTATTTTCAAAAAAATCGCATCTTTTTGCGCCTTCTTGAAACGCTGCCGGGTGTTTTTTGCAGTGTAACCAAAATGCCGAAGCACATATTCAAATTTTAGTTGAATTTGGCTCCGGCACTTTTTTCACTGTACTTTTAGACCTTATCTGTCACTCAGCGGAAGATAAATATTGTCTTTTGACACACTTTTATAAGCAGGTCTTATAATTTTATCGGTATTTATAAGCTCCTCTATCCTGTGAGCCGACCAGCCGGTAATTCGCGCTATTGCGAATATGGGTGTAAACAGCTCCACGGGAATATCAAGCATACTGTAAACAAAGCCGCTGTAAAAATCCACATTTACGCTGACACCTTTATAAATCTTGCGTTTCTCGCTTATTATTTCCTTGCCGAGCCTTTCAACCGTATTATAAAGGGCAAAATCGCCGCTTCTGCCTTTTTCGTCGGCAAGCTCCTTAGTGAAACTCTTAAACACCTCGGCGCGCGGGTCCGAAACGGAATAAACCGCATGCCCCATACCGTATATAAGCCCCTTCTTGTCAAATTCCTCTTTATTGAGAAGTCTGTTAAGATAGGCACGTACTTCATCCTCATCCGACGTGTCTCGGACATTCTTTTTGAGGTCCTCCATCATACGGACAACTTTTATATTGGCACCGCCGTGCTTAGGACCCTTAAGCGAGCACAGAGCAGCCGCCATAACAGAATAAGTGTCGGAACCTGAGGAGGTGACGACATGAGTGGTAAAGGACGAGTTATTGCCGCCACCGTGCTCCATATGGAGGATCAGCGCAGTATCAAGAACAAGAGCTTCAAGCGGAGTGTAGCTCTTGTCGGGTCTCAGCATACGCAATATATTTTCTGCGGTAGACAGCTTCGGGTCGGGGCGATGAATATAAAGACTGTCATTACAAAGATAGTGATTGTAGGCATGATAAGCATATACCGATAGCATAGGAAACAAGCTTATAAGGCTCAGACACTGCCTTAACACATTATCGAGTGAAATATCAGACGCATTGCTGTCATAAGCCGCAAGAGTCAGAACACTCTTGGTCAAAGAATTCATAATATCCTTACTCGGAGCCTTCATAATAACGTCACGTGTGAAGTTTGTGGGCAAAGTTCTGAGTGACGACAAAATCGAAATAAACTCCTTCAGTTCGTCCTCGGTCGGGAGCTTGCCAAACAAAACAAGATATGACGCCTCCTCAAAGCCGAAGCGGTTGCCGTTTCTGCCTTTTATGAGATCCACAACATTTATGCCGCGGTAATAAAGTTCACCCGGGCACGGGATTCTTCCATCGGGCGTATCCTCAAAGGATTTGATTTTAGATATTGAAGTAAGTCCGGCCAAAACGCCGTTTCCGTTTTTATCGCGAAGTCCGCGTTTTACGCCGTATTCATCATAAAGCACCGGGTCTATATAACCCGTTTCTCTGCAAATATCTGCATATTTTCCGGTATACTTCAGAATATCGTTCTTTTTGTATTTCATTTTCTCTCCTCATTTCCGGCGGTAAGCTGAAATCAGTGCCGGTATTATACCTGATTTTTACATTTATATGTAAAGTATTTCCATCTAATATTTTATATTATACCAATTTAATTAACACCTGTCAATTAACGTAAAATTAAGAATTTATTAACAAAAAAATCCCCGAATGCGACAGAATGGCATTCGGGGAAGCTTTTTGCGGTTTTATCAGTCGAGGAAATCCTTGAGCTTTTTGCTGCGGCTCGGGTGGCGGAGTTTACGGAGAGCCTTTGCCTCTATCTGACGAATACGCTCTCTTGTTACATTAAATTCCTTGCCGACTTCCTCAAGTGTTCTCGGGTGTCCGTCCTCAAGTCCGAAACGAAGCGAAAGCACCTTTTCTTCACGTGCGGTAAGTGTTTTGAGAACCTCACCGAGCTGTTCTTTTAAAAGCAGCATGGACGCAGCGTCTGCCGGTGCCAGAGCATCGTCATCCGGAATGAAGTCTCCGAGGTGGCTGTCTTCCTCCTCGCCTATCGGGGTTTCAAGAGAAACGGGCTCCTGTGCGACTCTGAGGATTTCACGCACCTTCTCCACAGGCATCTGAAGCTCATCTGCTATTTCTTCTGCCGTCGGGTCTCTGCCGTTCTTATGGAGAAGCTGGCTGTTTGTCTTTTTAACTTTGTTGATTGTCTCAACCATATGAACGGGAATTCTTATGGTTCTTGCCTGATCGGCTATCGCTCTTGTTATAGCCTGACGAATCCACCATGTGGCATAGGTGGAGAACTTAAAGCCCTTAGTGTAGTCGAATTTATCAACTGCCTTTATAAGGCCAAGGTTGCCCTCCTGAATCAAATCAAGGAACTGCATACCTCTGCCGACATAACGTTTGGCAATACTGACTACAAGACGAAGATTTGCTTCGGCAAGACGCTGTTTAGCCTGCTGATCCCCGTCGGCTATACGCATTGCGAGCACCTGCTCCTCCTCAGCGGTAAGAAGCGGAACACGCCCTATTTCCTTAAGATACACCTTGACCGGATCATCCATGGCAAGATTATGCGTATCGGCACTTGCTACCGCAGCGGCATCTTGACTCTTAGGCAATTCGGTATCAAAGTTTAGATTGTCCAATTCGACATCGCCGAAATCATCAATGATTTCTATATTCATGCTTTCGATGGTTTCGTAGAGCTTATCAAGCTCTTCCATATCGAAATCTTCCTCTACTATCGCGGCGTCAATTTCCTGCGTAGTGAGCTTGCCGGTTGACTTACCCTTTTCAAGCAATGCTTTTACGGAGTTTTTCTTTTCGCCCGCTGCCGCGGCAGTGGTGTGGTTTGTGTTGTTGTCCATATTTTTCCCTCACACATCTATGTATTTTTTTATTTAAACAGCTTCATAAAGTCCTCATCGGACATTTCAGACGGTTTCACATCGATATGTCTGTTCTTTTCTTTCTTGAGAACGTTTATACAATCCTCACATTCCCTGACAGAATTGGAAATATCGGTTGAAACAGTTTCTATTCGCGCAATAACGCTTATCTCCTCCGGAGTAAACTCCGATGAAAAAAAAGACAACCCAACCGGTCTTCCGTCTTTAATTCGCTCCGATATTGCCGAAAAAACACGTCGGTTGAAATCGGTAACGAAAAGCTCCGGAGTCAGTTTGCTTTCAAGCTTTCGGTAAAGCTCCGGGTCGGACATAAACGACGCTATGAGTATCTCCTCTGCTTTTGCTGCCCGAAGAGCCTTTGCGCGCTGTGTGTTGACCTTATTTATCTTATCGCCTTGATTTATAACCGAATCACGCACTTCGCGATAAAATTCGTTTTTTTGTTTTTTAGCGCGTTTTGCACGTTCGATTTTAACCTGTGCAGCCACCGCGTCTTTATTCACCGAAAATTCCTCCGAAAGCCTCGAAATATATATATCAAGCTCAACCGGACTGTTAAGCGACGCCAAAACAGCTGCCGCTGATTTTAAATAATCGCTTCTGCCGGCAGGAGACGATATATCATATTTTGAACGTTCGGAAAGAAGCGAAAACTCAACGTCGTTCGCCGCAGAATCAAGGCAACGCTTGAAGCCTTCGGCACCGAATTTTTGTATTATTTCGTCGGGGTCCTTGCCGCCGGTCATATGTATTATACGAACCTTGAGAGTTGTCTTGCCGAGTATGTTTATCGCTTTTCTTGTTGCCTTTTGGCCTGCCTCATCGGAATCGTAACAGATAAAAATTTCGCCCGCATAATGTGAAAGCAAATGTGCCTGCTCTTCCGTAAGAGCTGTGCCGAGACCCGCTACGGCATTTGTAAAACCTGCTTGGTGCAGTGAAATAACATCAAGATTACCCTCGCACAGAATTATCGAATCGCTCTTGGACTTTTTTGCAAAATTAAGGGCAAAAAGATTGCTGCCCTTTTTATAAACAAGCGTGTCGCTTGTATTTACATACTTACGGTCGCTGTCCGCATCGTGAATACGTCTTCCGCTGAAGGCAATAACATTGCCGCGCAAATCAATAACCGGAAACATAGCCCTGTTTTTAAAGGCGTCATAATAATATCTTTTTCCGTTTTTTACCGTTGACCTCAGAATATTCGCCTCATACAGAAGCTGCTGACTGTAACCCTTTGACACAAGATAATTTTCAAGATCGTGCCAAGAATCGGGAGCGTATCCGAGCCCGAAATGACGTATTGTATCATCGGTAAGGCCACGCGAATAAAAGTACTCAAGGCCCTGCCTGCCCTCCGGCGAATAGAGCTTCGCGTGAAAGAACCTTGCCGCCTCACGGTTGGCACCGTACATCTCGGTCCTTTTTTTGCTGAGTCCCGAATCATATCCGTCCTGCGGCATGGAAACACCGTGTCTGTCGGCAAGAAGCTTAACAGCCTCCATATAATCGAGATTTTCAATATTTCGTATAAAGGTTATGACGTCTCCGCCGTTGCCGCACCCGAAGCAATAATACGACTGCGTTTCGGGATAGACGGTAAACGACGGTGTTTTTTCGTTGTGGAACGGACAAAGTCCCGTCAATATTTTGCCCTTTCGTTTAAGCGAAACATACGAGGAAACGGTAGATTCAATATCGGCGCGGCGGCGAAGATCATCAAGAAATTCATCGCTTAAAGCCATATAATATCACCTCTCTCAAAGATTGTCCCACCCAATCCAGGACTTAGGAATAAACAAATTATTATACACGTGAAGAACATAGCTGTCGGACATTCCGGCAACATAATCGCAAGCGGCTCTTTCGGCACCCTCGCTTAAATATATCGACTCATATTCGGTAGGCATAGAAAGAGGATGATGGGCAAAATAGTCAAACAGCGTTTTTATAAGTGCCTCGGCTTTTTTCTCCTCACCCTTACACACCGGATTTGTATAGACGTTACGGAACATAAAATCACACAGCTCCGAAAACGGCTCTGTTTCATTTTGACCGAGGACTATATCGTCGCCGCTGTTGTTGATTACCGACATAACAAGCGTATTTATTCTGTCTGACTTACTCTTGCCGAGAGCTTCTCTTATATCATTCGGAATACTGTCCTCAGACAGCACGCCCGCGACAATCGCATCATCTATATCATGATTTATGTACGCTATCTTATCGGACAATTTTACTATTCTGCCCTCAAGAGTATCGGCTTCTTTACCGGTAGTATGGCAAACTATACCGTCGCGTACCTCATAAGTAAGATTGAGCCCTTGTCCGTGCTTTTCAAGCTTGTCCACAACGCGAAGACTCTGTTCATAGTGCTTAAAGCCTAACGAGCAAACATCGTTTAACGCCCTCTCGCCTGCATGGCCGAAAGGTGTATGACCGAGGTCGTGGCCGAGTGCCACCGCCTCCGTGAGGTCCTCGTTGAGTCTCAACGCACGGGCTATTGTGCGTGCAATCTGTGCAACCTCAAGGGTATGGGTAAGTCTTGTGCGGTAGTGGTCACCCGCCGGAGACAAAAAGACCTGAGTTTTATGCTTCAATCTGCGAAACGCGTTGGAATGTACTATCCTGTCACGGTCGCGCTGAAAAGAAGTCCTTATGGGACATTCGTCTTCATCTCTTTGCCTGCCCATGCTGTTTTCGGAAAGGCAAGCTCTTTCGGACAGTGTTTCACGTTCGATTTTCATCGTGGTTTCGCGTATTACGTCAGACATAACATCACCTCTGTTCTCTGTTCAATTATATATACTCGAAAATTTACTTTTTCCCTCTTTTTATTTCAAAATTTCCGTTTCGGCATATTTCTCGCCGATTTTTTCGGCAAAAAACCTGCCGTTTGAAGTGTCGACTATCAAATTCTTTATATTATCGCTTTTTTCGCACGGAATACTGAATTTAACCTTTACGTTGTCGGCAAAATCCGCAGAAATCACCGTTCCCCCGTTTTCCGGAATAAGCGACGCAAGCTTACCGTAATAATTGTAATCCGACAATACACAGAGCTCGTCGCACTTTGCCATAGTGACAATCACACCGGAATCAAGAGCTATTTTTGCGGTATGCGAATACGCTCTGACGAGTCCTCCGCCTCCCAAAAGTATGCCGCCGAAGTACCTTGTTGCGACAACGCAGACATCTTTGACGTCGCTTTTTTCGAGAACGTCCAATACGGGTACACCTGCCGTTCCCTGCGGCTCGCCGTCATCCGAATATTTTTTTATATTGCCGTCGCGCAATATGTATGCATAAACATTGTGCTTTGCATCCCAATGCTTCTGCTTTATTTCGGATATAAAGCAGTTTGCCTCCTCCACCGTTTGAACGGGACAAACATAGCCTATAAAACGTGATCTCTTTTCGGTAAATTCATCATGGGCTCTTTTTTTGACCGTTTTATAGCTCGGCATATCTTTCACCGCACTCCTTATAAAAATCAAGAAGCGGTACCAAAGTACCGCTTCCCTAAATTACTTATCAAGATTGTATCTCTTCTTGAATCTGTCAACACGTCCGCCGGTATCAACAAGCTTCTGCTTACCGGTGAAAAACGGATGGCATTTAGAACAAATATCAACGCGGATATTTTCTTTAGTAGAACGAGTTTTGTACTCGGCGCCGCAAGCACATTTTACGGTCGTCTCTTTGTACTCGGGATGTATGCCTTCTTTCATTATCTGTCACCTCTTTCGGGAATACATATTAAGTTACATTTTAACAGCGATAGAGATTCTATCACACTTAGCTTTAAAAAGCAAGCGTTTTTTCAAATTTTATATATCCAAAACCACAGTTTTATTAAGTCGGAGTGAAAAGATAAGCGTTTCCTTGACGGGCTGTGAAAAAATCTCCTCTGCGGCACGCTTATAAATCGAAAGCTGCCCGGAATATCTGCGCTTTAGCTCTGCCTCATCTTTCACGTTATCGGTCTTGTAATCAAGAACAATCGTCTCTCCGTTTTCAAAGAAAGCGCAGTCGATAACGCCTTGGACAACTGCCTTTTCGGACAAGAACTCTTTAGGTACATCGCTGTTTAATTCGCCGAGCGGAACGGCAATTGTAAATTTTTGCTCTCTGTATATCTTATCTGCATTCTTGATTCGCTTGAACAAATTGCTTTCAAAAAATCGCTCAAGCATTTTTTTGTCTGCTGCCGCCGCCTCGACTTCCGTCAATTTACCGAGAGAAACAAGCCTTTTCGTTTCTTTTTCCACGGACTGTGCACCCATATCCAAATCACACACTTCGAGAAAATGATGTGCTGCCGTTCCGCGCATCGCAGGAGTCATATCATTTTTACACAAAAAGTCAGGCTTGGCTGTAAAATACCAATCAAGACTGCGCGAGCTATTTTCGACTGAAGACGCAGACATTTTTGCGGCATATCCGGAAAGACGAGAATATCCGTATACGTATGAAGTCCGTTTTTCAATATCCCTGAGCAGATTTTCATCAGGCGCGACCGCATCTTCGTCCTCGGTGATATACTCTCCGGTTGATACCGAAGTGACATACTCAACATTAAGCGAAAAATTCGGATTATAGGTGTAACGTTCGGAGACTGCCGCAAACTCTCTGAGCAGCTTTGCATCTTTGTGCCACATAAGGCTCAAAATTAAGAGTTCAAGATAAGACCCGGCTTTTTTTATGAGTACGGGCGACGGTGTTTTGTCACCGCAAAGGGAGGCCCCGCATTTTTTCACGAGAGTTTCCGGTTTTTCGGAGGAGCCGACCATTATCAGCCGTTCCCTCGCTCTTGTCATTGCAACATATAAGACTCGCAGCTCCTCTGCCCGCTCGCTGTCACGTATCGCAAGACGACAGGCGCGATGTTGAAGAGTTTCAAACACTCTGCCTGTTTCGGCAACAATTCGTTTCATACCCGCTCCGAGAATTGCGGCAGGGTCGATGATCAGCGAATCCGTCAGAGAACTGGTATTCATTTTATTTCCGCAGCCTGCGATAATGACAACGGGAAATTCAAGGCCCTTGCTCGCATGGATAGTCATAATTCTTACAACATCGGCATATTCGGAAACGCCCGTGGAAGAGTCAATGCTGCTCTTGCTGTCTCTTGTACGGGTTAAATAACGAACAAAGCCCGAAAGCCCCAAATCGGAATTACTCTCATACTTTTCGGCATATTGCAACAGCAGCAATAAATTCAAACGTCTCGTATCGCCGTCAGGCATTGACATTACTATTGACGGATATGCCGTTCTCTCATATATAGAGCGCAAGAGGTCGCTGACTGAGCATGTGGTACTCATCTCTCTGTATTCAGTGAGACTCTTTATAAAATCACGGCACTTTTCAAGACCGCTATTTGAAACGGCGTTAAACAGATAGCCGCTTCTTTTTTGTGTTCTGATAACAGCAAGATCGTCGGGAGTAAAGCCGTACAGCGGCGATACCAGAACCGAGAGAAGCGGAATATCCTGTAACGGGTTATCAATAATTTCAAGAAACGACAGCATCACGTTTATTTCGGTGTTTTGGAAAAAGCCGCCTTTTTTCTGATAATACACGGGGATATTTTTCTTTGTAAGCGCATCAAAATAATCGTCAGCATCGTTCAATCCCCTCATAAGTATACAAATGTCCTTATACATTACCGGTCTGTACCCGGATTTTGTTTTTACAGGCATTTTTTCCGCAACCAGCTTATTTATAATATCGGCTATGTGTGACGCCTCGGGAAGATATTCACAGTCGATTTTTGATTTATCGACTATATGCAGTTCGGCGCATGGAAAGGCAGATTTTTCATAATCGGCACCCGCCTTCAGCGACTCGGAGTCATCGTAATTTATGCCGCAGCTGTCTTCGCTCATTACTCTCGAGAACACATAGTTGATGTATTCTGTAACCTCTTTGCGACTTCGGAAGTTTTCGTCAAGATTTATTTTGGCAGGATAATTTTTGCCGTTGAAGTCGGGAAGGTGCTTGCGTTTTTGCAAAAATATTTCCGGCATGGCAAGTCTGAAGCCGTATATGCTCTGCTTAACATCACCGACAATGAAAAGATTTTCTTCGTTATCGGATATTGCTCTGAAAAGCATATCCTGCGCCTTATTTGTATCCTGATACTCATCTATGAGTATTTCGGTATACTTATGCGAAAGCTCTTTTGCCAGCTCCGTTCTGTCAACTGTGTCATCATCGTTTCTGCTTACGAGCAAAGCAAGTGCCATATGCGAAATATCGGAAAAGTCATACGCATTTTGTTTTTCCTTAAGCTCTGAATAATGCCTTGAAAACAGCATAACCGCCGAAAACAGTTTAATAATTACAGCTCTGAGTGCTGCCGTATCCTCACAAAATTCATCCTCTGTGACACAAACCTCCTTTTGGAGAGATGCGTATATTTTTTTGCAATTATCCCTGAGCGACTTAACTCGTTCCTTTAAAGGCGAGTCGGAAAAGTCTCTCGGCGCAGTACCAAGCCTTTCCGGCTTGAACCCGTCGATAAGCGTTTTAACGCGGTTCCAATCGCCGCGACGTGCCGCATCATACGTCGCTTTATAATACATGCTGTCAGAGTACACAGCCGGTAAATAGCTCGCCTCAAGTCTAGGCTCTTCGCGGAGCATAATCGCACATTTACCGAGTGTTTCGCCGCAATAACGCAGCTGCTCGATTACATCCTTTAATATTTTCTGCCCCCACGGCGTCTGCTGCGGCAAGAGTGACGGATTATAAAGCCTTACTACGCTGTTAATCCATTTTTTCGGAAAAGCGTATGCACAGGCGTTTTCATATAGCTTATATATAACCTCGGATAGCTTATCGTCGGTTCTGCCGCTTATCAACAGCTCCGTAAGCGATTTAAACTCCTTTGAGCCTTCTTCGTAAAGCTCCTCCAAGGTTTTGTCGGCAGCCTCTTTTATTAAAAGATTTTTTTCGTTATCATCGAGTGTGCGAAAATCCGGAGTAATGCCGACGGAATCGTAATTTGCTCTTACAAGCTTTGAGCAAAACGAATCTATTGTGCAAATGTCGCTTGCAGGCAGCATCATACGCTGCCTCGCGAGATAACGATTGCCGGGGTCGGACTGTAAAAGCTCGGTAAGGCGCGCATTTATACGTTCCTTCATTTCGGCTGCTGCGGCCTTGGTGAAGGTAACGACAAGCAAGCTGTCAGCCGGACAAGGATTTTTTTCGTCGCATATCCGTTCGATAACACGCTCAACAAGCACCGCCGTTTTACCCGAGCCTGCCGCCGCCGAAACTAAAACCGAGCCGTCGCGAGACTCAATTGCTTTTACTTGAGCCTTGTTCCATTGTATCTTTTTTTCAGCCAACGTCGTCACCCTCCTTATTCAGTGCTTTTTTCGCATCTTTAAGCGACATTTTTTCTATTTTTCTGACGGGAGCGCCCTGCTCAAATCCGCAAACGGCATAATAATCGCAATAGGCACACACATCGCGGTCGTTTGTTTTCTCGCACGGAAGAACCTCAACATTTCCCGCCTTCAGAGAATTTGCCATTTCGCGCAAAATTCCGTCTATCTCTGTTTTAAGCCTTCCAAGCTCCGCAGCGGTCAACAAATCGCCCTTAAAGCCGCCGCTCTTTTTATCGTAAGTTACATTTATAAAACGACCGCTGACATCTCTGTCCATGCCCTCTATGACATCCTTATCGTTTACGACTATGCCGCTGAGTCTTGAATTTTTGATTTTTTGCTCAAGCACTTCTTCGCTTGTTGCTTTTCTGCCAAGAGCATCTGTGCCTTTTTTTGCGGGCATATACAACACTCCGCTCGGGAAAACATCGCCGTACTTTTCCTCTCCGTTTTCTCCGATGGCAAACAGATATATCAGCATTTGCATATTAAGACCCGAAAGCACGTCGGACAAGACAAAATCCTTTCCTCCGGACTTGTAATCTATGACACGCAAATATGTCTTGCCGTTTTTTCTCATTGTGTCCACTCTGTCCACAGAGCCTCTGATTTTCAGAAAGCCTCCGTCGGGAAGCGGTACGGCATAAGGCGGAATTTCGCCGTCCTCATCTATTTTCACCTCAAATCCCGTGGGTGTGAAATCAGACACCTTGAGCTCTTCGGTAATTCGTTTAACGACTTCAAAAAGCGAGTCCGAAAGGCGGTTATAAAGATATAAAAATCTCTTTTCCTTATTTTCTTTTCCGCCCATTGTCTCGTTGAGATATTCCGATAGTAAATTTTTAACTATCCTTTTAATATCATTGTCTGAGAGCTTAATGAGCTGCGGCTTCGGATATAAGGATAAGACGTGTTCGAGCACAAAATGAATAACCGTACCGCTCTGCGCAGGGTCAAGCTCGGCAGTTTTTCTCGGCTTTGCGTTTAAACCGAATTTACAAAAATATTCAAACGGGCATTTATAATACGTTTCTACACGAGACGCGGAAACATACATACTCTTGCCGAATAGGGAAATTGCATTTTTCGAATCTCGGATTTTCATTTTATCTCCCGAGGCAATCCTGTCGAGAGACCTTATCCGGGAAGAATACTCGTTTTTTTCGCCGAAATATTTTTTCAGCGTTACAACAAGTTCAGTATTTTCACAATAGTCGGTTGCAAGCACTTTAAACGCCGAGGCGTCGCTCTCTATGGAATACAGCGGCTCCGAAAGTGCCGTATCAAGCTTAGGTACTGTCGGAAAAGCTGTGACAATATTGTTTACTATCTCGGACGGGCGCATAGAAGTACCGTCAAAATTTGAAAGCGAATAGGTTACATAAAGCTTTTCCGACGGCGACGTTACGGCACGATAAGCCGTAAGCTTCTCATCAACCGCTTTATATTCGGCGGTTTCGGCAAGCTTAACACCCAAAGCCCCCATCACCTTACGCTCGCTGTCGCTTAAAAGTCCCTCGGTTGAAGGGTCAAGCGGAAAAACTCCGCTGTCGGCACCGATAACAAATGCCACCTTACAGTCGGTAACCCTGATTCTGTCCGCTGCGCCGACAGTTACGCTGTCAAGCTCCTGCGGCAGCGAGCCGAGTGTCACGGCAGACAGCAGTATATTAAAAAGCTCGCTGTACCGTTTTGCCGTTATAACCGTCTCGCCTATCGCCGACGCCATTTTCCCGAGCATATCCATAAGCGTTGCCCAAACTGTATCCTGCTCCTCACAGAGAACGGTATCACCAGACGAAACGAGGTATTCAATTTTTTCTCGCAGTCTTTCGGTAACGCCGTTTTTGATTAAAAACTCATATATGAGCCGCGACTTTTTTTCGCCGTCAGCCTCTTCAAAATCCTTTTTAAAGGCAAGTACCGGTAAAACCGATCTTTTGCGGATGTCATTCAGTCTTATCAATTTTTCTTGGCTTTTTTCGGTCACATCAAATCCGAGACCGTCGGGATTTTCCGTAAAATCTCTGCGCCATTTCGAGCCGTCGATGTTCCATAAAAAGGCGTAATTTTCGAGCTCGGATATTTCATCACCCGACAAGGCGGTAAGACCCGTTTTCAAAAGCCTCATAAAGCTTTCCGTGGAAAAGCCCTCGGCGCAAAGTGCCAGTAGACATTTGACGAATACCATTACAGGCTGAATACCGATAGGCCGGCGCTTATCCTCAAACATCGGAACACCGTATTTTTTAAAGCTCTCGGAAAGTTCCTTGTCGTATGTTCCTGCAGTACGCTCTATAACGGCTATATTGCGGCATCGAAGCGTTGGATTACACCTTAACAGCTTTTTAATTTCACACGCAACAAAATCCGCTTCGTCAGCTCTGTTTCCCGCCGCACACACAACTATGTTATCGCATTCTTCTTTATATGGTTCGGATTCTTCGCCGCACAAATACTTTTCAAGATAAACAAGCTCGGGGCTTCTGCCGTCCTCTTTAACATTTAGTATTTCGGGAGACGAAACGCCGACATTTTGCTCTGCGGCACACTCCTTAAGGTGCGAAAACTCCGAATTAACATTTTCAAAAACGGAAACGCCCTCACGAGATAAATCTCGGTCTGTGCAAAGAGAAATAAAGACATTTTCGGCTTTCGGCAAAATACTTTTAATACAGTTCCGTTCCTGCTTTGTAAAGCCGCAAAATGCATCAAAATAGACGGCTTTTCCGTCAAAAAAGTCGGTTTCAGATATCATATCGGCGGCAATAGTTAACAAATTCTCATCATCAAAAAAGCTGCGGCTCACTAAGGCATCATACGATGCCGCAATAAGTGAAAGCTCCGAGAGCTTTTTACCGAGTGATTTATTTCCTGTCTTGCCGGAGATTTCCGCAATCTCGTCAGGAGTTACGGCACACTGCTTAAGCTCGGTTACGAAAGTCAGAAGATTCGACAAAAGCGCAGGCTTGGACGAAAACCTTTTAAAATATTCGAGCTTTCCCGACAGTGCCTCAAGTGAAAGACTCATCAACACTTTGCGCGTGCCGTCGTCGATTGTCTTATTGAGTGCCTTGCCGTACTGCTCGTTTATTACGAAAGCAAGGCGCGTAAAGCTCAATATATCTACGTTAAGCATTTTTTGCGCGCCGATTTTTTCGAGAATACTGCGTTCACTTTCAAACGAGAACTGCTCGGGCACTATGAGTATACACTTTTTATTTTCGGACGCTCTCTCTGCGATAAGAGCTCTGATTTTTTCGGTTTTGCCGCTGTTGTTGCGACCGATTATAAAATTAAGCATTTCGCACCCCCATCTATGCTGTTAATGCCAAAAATCAATATATCTCAAAAAATTCCGACGAATGCGGTTTTAAAGAGACAGTAACGTCATTTTCACATTTTGAAATATCTTTTCTCGCCCATAAATCGCGAACCGCACGGACGTTCTCAATGCCCAAATTCAAAAAACTTAATTTATAATGTTTTTCTTCATCGGAAAGATTGAAAACCGCAACCGCAGTACAGTTTTCGATTTTAGTCTGCCACACGGCAATGCCGCCTTTATTATATACAAGCAACGGTTTTTCGGAGTTTTGGTTCACATTTATAACTTCGGGATTTGTGACAAGAGACAGAGTATAATTATCCGTAAGGCGAAGCTCGCCGCCGAAAAAAAGCGGAGAGCGAAAAACAGCCCACAAGGTCATCATAGTTTTTTGTTCTTCCTTTGTAAACCCCGAATCACGCCCCATATCGCCCATATAAGAGCCGTCTATGCAGAGCTTGCCGAGCGGCAAAATGTCGCAATCGGGAAATGAGCCGTCTTTCACATACGGATACCACTTTTCGCAGAGTGAAAACATATTGAGAAGCTTATCCCATCTGTCCCAAAAATCGCCCGAAATACGCCACATATTTGCATTTTCCGAGAGATGCTCGGCTTTGTTTAACGGTGCGGGACCCGGCGACAGGCTCAGTACCATATCTCTGCCGGAACGGTCTATTGCGGCACGTATCATTTCTATTTCTTTTTCCGCGGAATACGGGTTTTGCGGACTGAATTCGGTATTTGCTATATCATCGACTTTTACAAAGTCAACGCCCCAAGAAGCATACAGTTTAAAAAGAGAATCGTAATATTCTTCGGCCCCTCTTTTTTCCGTATCCACCCCGTACATATCGGTATTCCAAGGACACAGCGAAAACTGAGAAGCAATGTCGCGCGCACGGGCAGTTGTGCCGTAAATACGCGTATTTCGGTGAACCGCCTGACGCGGAATACCTCGCATAATGTGGATACCGAATTTAAGCCCCATAGAGTGAATTTTATCTGCAATCGGCTTAAATCCCGCGCCGTTTGCGGAGGACGGGAAGCGATTTACCGCCGGGATAAGCCGCGAATATTCGTCCATACAAAGGTCGGCAAAGTTATTGTATACATTGCCCTTAGCCGCCGGCTCATACCACTGTATATCGCAGACAACATATTGATAGCCGTATTGCTTTAATCGGTCACGCATAAACCCGGCATTTCCGAGAAGCTCATCTTCGGTTACGCCTGCACCGTAGCAATCCCAACTGTTCCAACCCATAGGAGGCTTTTTTATAAAGTCCTTCATATCTTCACCCTGTAATCATTTGCTTTATTATACAATATAAGGCACGACAAAACAACCGAACTGAAAAAAATAATGAGTCAAGAAAAAAGCCGGCGCGGATAAGGCCGGGCGTTCATAAGGCAGTATTAAATGATATATTTTTGATGCTATAAAAAATAAGCCCATCAGATGAGTTTCGGCTCATCTGAGGGGCTTATTATTGTTGTACAAAAGAGGTTCTTTTGAAGCAAAACTGCCTTATGAACACTCAACCAACGGTCAAAAGTCAGCAAAATTATTTCTTTTCTTTGCCGTTTAAGGCCTCGGAAAGCGTATGCCAACCGAGAACGGCACATTTTACACGCGCCGGCATATGTGAAATATCGCGAAGTGCGGACGCCTCTTCAAGGCCTTCTATCTCATCCTCGGTAGCTTCGCCCTTAATCATTTTAATAAATGTATCACCGAGCTTTAACGCATCTTCCTTTTTCTTGCCTATAATCATACCGAGCATAATATCCGCAGACGCCTGCGAGATAGCACATCCGTCGCCGACAAAGGCACCGTCGGTTATTGTATCTCCGTCGGTTTTAAGCTTGAGCCATATGTCGTCGCCGCAGTTGGGGTTAACGCCCTCCAAAACTATATCGGCGTCGGGCAAATCGCGCTTAAACTCCGGATGAACATTGTGCTCCGTCAGTATTTCATTATAAAAGCTTCTATTCTCCATAACCCATACGCTCCCTTATCGTTGCTACGCTGTCGGTAAATTTATCGACTTCGTCCTCGGTATTGTAAAAAGCAAAGCTTGCTCTTGCTGTGGAATTAAGTCCCAAATGCGTAAGCAGCGGCTGCGCACAGTGGTGACCGGCTCTTACGGCTATCCCGTCCGCAGCCAATATTTCGCTTATATCATGCGGATGTACATTGTCGATCGTGAATGTAACTATTCCCGTATGCTCGTCGGCATTTTCCGAACCGATAATATTTACGTGAGGAATTTTTTTCATTTTTTCGATTGCACGTGATGTAAGTGCAATTTCACGCTCACTTATATAGTCAAATCCGACTTTTTCAATATAATCTATTGCTGCCTTTAGCCCTGCGGCACCTGCGGCATTTACTGTACCGGCCTCAAATTTGTGCGGCAACTCGGCATACACAGCCGATGTGCGCGTAACGGAATCTATCATCTCGCCGCCCGACAAAAACGGAGGCATTTTTTCGAGTAATTCCTCTTTGCCGTAAAGAACACCTATGCCCATAGGTGCCAAAAGCTTATGACCCGAAAAAGCGAAGAAATCCGCGTCGAGGTCTGTGACGTCAACCCTCATATGCGGTGTGCTCTGCGCTCCGTCAACAACCATAACGGCGCCCTTTTCGTGAGCGAGCTTTGCAATTTCTTTTACAGGATACTCTCTGCCGAGCACGTTTGAAACCTGCGTCATTGCGACAATTTTCGTTCTGCTTGTTATAAGCTCTTTCACCTTTTCAAGGTCGATGCTGCCATCCTTAGCACATTCGATGAATTTAAGCTCGGCACCGCAGGTTTTAGCCACCATTTGCCAAGGCAAAAGGTCGCTGTGATGCTCCATTATCGAAACAACTATCTCGTCGCCCTTTTTAACATTTGAAAGCCCATAGCTGTATGCAACAAGATTAAGGCTTTCCGTGGTATTTCTTGTAAAAATTATCTCGTTGCTCTTTTCGGCACCTATAAATTTTCGAACGGCTTCTCTTGCGTTTTCGTAGACCTCGGTGGCCTCGACACTCAAAGAGTAAAGTCCGCGCAGAGGGTTTGCGTTGTAATTTTTGTAAAAATCGCCCTCGGCGTCAATAACGCATTGCGGACGCTGTGAAGTCGCGGCATTATCGATATAAATTATTTTATTCTGCATAAGCAGCGGAAAATCATTTCTGTAATCGTAGTGCATTTTAAAGATCCTCATCAAGAATTTTGATTATGAGCTTTTCGGTTTCTTCGTCGCCGGTTTCGCGGGCCAGACGCTCAATTGCGGCTCTCGCAAGAATATTTTCAGCCTCGGCTTTTCCTATGCCGCGGCTCTCAAAATAAAACAGCGTTTCATCGTCAAGCTCGCCTATTGTTGCGCCGTGATTGCCGACGACGTTTTCTTCGGCGCAAAGAATAAGCGGTACGGTTTTATTTATAACGCCGTCGCCGAGCATTAAAACAGTCTCTTTTTCGTTGCCTACGGAGTCGGACGAGCCGGTTTTAAAGTCAATTGTGCCTCTGAATATTTTTGAAGAAGAATCCTTCAGCGCACCGCTTGCGTTTATTTCGCTTTCGGTGCTCTTGCCGTAATGATTTACGACAAGATTTATATCTACCGTCTGCTCCCTTTGGCCGAGATAGCCTATGTCGGATTTAAAACTGCTCTTATCTCCCGTAAGCTCAATGAGGCTGTCGGAATAAATATCTCCTTTGCCCGGGAAAACCTGTAAAAGCTCTACCCTGCCGCTTTCATCGCAGAAAGACGTTACTTTATTGTAAACAAGTGACTTTTCTCCGCTTCTTTGCACCTGAATAAGACGCACAAGAGCATTCTCTTTTACGTTAAGCTCTGTTTCGACAGCAAGATTATTTTCCGTCGAAAGAACTTCTATAACGGTAACCGAGGTTTCGCTTTGAGCATTTATCGTAACTTTCTTGCGGCTGAATTCATTTTCGCCGTTTACCTCGACACGCACTACCTTTTTGCGTCCCGTTACGTCAACAGTAAGCGGAGACATCTCGGTTGTGCCGTTTTCGTCCCAAGAAAGAGCCGTTTCATTTACGCCGAGCCGATTCCAAGTCCGTGTCGGAAGTCTGTTTATCAAAGTCATATAATTCACCCTTTCAAAAAGACCTTTAGCCTATACTGCCTTTCATTTCAAGCCTTATGAGGTTATTCATTTCAACGGCATATTCGACGGGAAGCTCTTTTGAGACATTATCCGCAAAGCCGCTTACTATAAGGGCGCGTGCGTCCTCCTCACTCATACCGCGGCTCATAAGGTAAAATACAGCTTCGTTGCTGATGCTGCCGATTTTGGCTTCGTGACCGACTGCGGCATCTTTAGTGCGTATATCCATAGCCGGTATTGTATCGGAGCGCGACTGCGAATCAAGCATCAGAGATTGGCACGAAACCGATGACTTAGTCCCTTTTGCGCTCTTTTCGACAACAACGCTGCTTCTGAAGGTGCTTATTCCGCCGCCCTTGCTTATTGAACGGGTATTCATATAAGAGCTTGTATTTTTCCCTACGTGAACAACCTTTGCACCCGTATCAAGGTTTTGACCCTTGCCGGCAAAGGTGACGCCCGTAAACTCCATACGGGAATTATCACCCTTTAAAATGCTCATGGGATAAAGGCAGCCGACATGTGAGCCGAACGAACCCGAAACCCACTCGATAACGCCGCCCTCTTCAACAAGAGCACGCTTGGTGTTAAGGTTATACATATTTTTAGACCAGTTTTCAATAGTTGAATATCTGAGCTTGGCATTTTTCTTGACAAACAATTCAACGCAACCCGCGTGAAGGTTTGCAACATTGTATTTCGGTGCGGAACAGCCCTCGATGAAATGTAGACTTGCGCCCTCATCGACAATTATAAGTGTATGCTCAAACTGCCCTGCGCCCTTTGCGTTAAGTCTGAAATACGACTGAAGCGGAATTGAAACCTGCACACCCTTAGGCACGTATACGAACGAGCCGCCTGACCAAACAGCACCGTGAAGAGCGGCAAACTTATGGTCGCGCGGAGTTACAAGCTTCATAAAATATTTTTTTACCATATCGGCATACTCGCCGTTCATTGCGCTCTCCATATCGGAATACACAACACCCTGCGCCGCAACCTCATCTTTCACATTGTGATACACAAGCTCCGAGTCGTACTGTGCACCGACACCTGCGAGAGATTTACGCTCTGCCTTTGGAATACCGAGTCTTTCAAAGGTGTCCTTTATATCTTTAGGCACGTTTTTCCAATTGTTTTGCATTTTTGTGTTGGGGCGAACATATGTCGCGATATTAGCTATATCAAGTCCGTCAAGAGAAGGTCCCCAATTTGGCACCTTCATCTCGTTATATATCTGCAAGGACTGAAGACGGAACTGCTGCATCCAAACAGGGTCGTTTTTCTCCTTGGAGAGCTTGTCGATAATTTCGGGAGTAAGTCCGCTCTCCATACGATAAGCGTCGTGCTCCTCATCGCGTATATCATAGACGCTGCGGTCAATGTCTTCAATTTGACTTTTCTCTTTCATTTATAATCACCAGCTTTTCCATGGGATAAATCAGATATTGCCGAAGCCGTTTTCATTTATTTCCCCGACAAGCGACGCATCGCCGTTTTTGACTATAACGCCGTTTTCCATAACATGAGTTTTGTCAACGGTCAAGGCTTCAAGTATTCTCGTGCTGTGAGTTATGATGAGCAATGAGCCTTTTACTCTCTCTCTGTAAAGCTTTACTCCGTTTGAAACGGTACGAACTGCGTCTACATCGAGACCGGAATCGGTTTCATCAAGAATCGCCAGCTTCGGCTCCAACATAAGCATTTGAAGTATTTCGGCTTTTTTCTTTTCTCCGCCGGAAAAACCCACATTTAAATCTCGCTCGGCGTAAGACTCATCCATTGAGAGAAGCTTCATGGTTTCAGAGAGCTTCTTTTTAAAATCCCAAAGGCGCAGACGGCTGCCTGTTTTCTGCTCAAGAGCACTTCTTATAAATGCACTGAGAGTAACGCCCGGTACCTCAAGAGGATTTTGGAACGACAAAAATATACCCTTGTTGGCTCTTTCGTTAACGGGAATATCTGTTATATTCTCTCCGTCAAATATAATTTCGCCGCTTGTGACGGTATATTCCGGATTACCCGTTACGGCGTAGCCGAGCGTGGACTTACCTGTTCCGTTCGGACCCATAAGAACGTGTGTTTCATCTTTTCCGACCGTAAGATTTACACCGTGAAGTATCTCTTTTTCACCTGCACTGACGTGAAGGTCTTTAATTTCAAGCAGATTATCGTTTTTCATATTACATCATCCTCGTTTTCGTTGTGGGAATCACATTTACAGCATGAATTCTTTTGTTTATTTTTAAGTTCGAGAACATCTTTAAGCGTATAGCTGTTAACATATTCTTTTATATGCTCCTCAAGTCCGAGCCAAAACGGATAAGTATAACAGGAATCTCCCCTGTCACACTTTTTTCCGTCTTTTGCAAGACAAGATACGGGAGTAAGCTCGCCCTCGGCGGCATATAGGATTTCACCGACCTTGTAATTCTCCGGTGCACGCTTTAATTTATATCCGCCGGTTTTTCCGATGGCACTTTCGACAAGCTCGTTTTTTGAAAGCTCGGTCATAATGCTCTCAAGATATTTTCGGGAAATGTCCTGTCTCTCCGCGATATCTTTAAGGCTTATATATTTATTGCTGCCCTGCTCTGCCAAATCCAGCATAACCCGCAGAGCATATCTGCCCTTTGAAGATATCATCATAAAAAGCACTCCTTTCCACGCCGTTTCACAACAGCGAAACAGCCGATTACAGCACAAAAGACAGTAAATTGTTTTAATCTCCTATCTTTCCACTGGCAATTATACTTCCCAACTCCCACTTTGTCAATAGGAATTAACGCCGTTTACAAAAATGAACATATTATATAAAAAGTGTATTTGCGCGCAAAAAGGCAGCCCGCAAAAGCGGACTGCCGAAAAGCTTTTTTAAATTACGCTCAACGAACACGATAAATCGTGCAAAACGGCTCACTCTTAATAGAGGGTGCTTGCGTTTGAGCTTGTAGTAGATGTAGTCTTGCTGTTATACTTTGAGTTAACGGCATAGGTTTTGAGAAGCTTCTCCTGGTTCTTAGAGGTCCACTTAATCACAGACTTGTTAGCCTTTTTTGCATAGTCTCCCGTATCGGAAACAAGCTCTTTATCAAATTCCTCGAACTTAGAGGTTGCAAGAGTGCTTCTGACCTTTGCCTTCCATACGGTTTCATCGGCTGTGCCTACAAAGTACATAATATGATAGCCGTACGTTGTTTCGATTATATCGGTATCGCCGGGTTTTCTTGATGAATCAAAGCACCAGTCGTTAAACTGAGTAACCATCTGACCGGGCTTAACATTCTCATAAAGGCCGCCTTTGGTATTTGAACCGGTGTCATCGCTGTTGCTGTTTGCAAGAGCCGCAAAATTATCCTCTGTGGGATTTGCAAGATACTGGTCGTAAACCGTCTTGGCCTTATTATAATACTCTGTCTTTTGCTCATCGGTAAGATTTGCGGTAGATCCGCTGCTGTCTGTTGATTTGAACTGGAAGAGAATATGACGTACATTTACAGCCCTTGTTTCGTCAAGATGAGCCGTGGCTGTAATATACATTACAACATAACCGCCGTCAACCTCTATAACACCTACTTCGCCGACCTTTCTGTCGGAGGAAACCGCCCAATCGGCTGCAGCCGAACCGAGCGAACTGCTGATTGAAGAATATGTTGTATCCGACAAAACAACCGAGGATGAAGTGAGTGAAGAATTATAGCTCTGAGCCTGCTTGAGAAGGTCATCCGCGCTCTTTACGTTTGCCGCGTATTTATCGGCAGAAGCCTTTGCCTCGCTCATGGCAGCGGTATTTGCCGCCGTTTTTTCCTCATCCGTGGCATTGCTGTCAACATTTGCATTAGCCGATACTTTAAACGCAGATACGGAAAGAGTGGTATAATTATTCGGATTAGCCTCATACTCGGCTACTATCTCATCATTCGTTATCGCATCCGATATTTCGGACTGCTTCTGCTGCGCATACTTAGATGCAAGCGTGCTGTCTTCAAGAGCGGCTCTGAGAACCTTTTCGGTTACGCCCTTGCCGTATATTTTCTGAATATAGCGGTCAAGCGAAAAATCGTTGTTGTCGGCACTCTTCTTGATGCTTGATACTCTCTCGTCAATCTCGGCCTTTTCTTCGTCATTGAGAGTAAGACCGTTTTTCCTCGCCAAATCCGCATATGCCGTATAGGACTGCATATAATTCAGTGCCGAAACCCTGAGAAAATCTGCCCAAGTCTTGATTTCCTCATCTGTATTAAGACTTGAAGTATCACCTGTATATTCCTGATCCATGGGAGTTTTCGATGTATCATAGCCGGTATACATCTTGCCCATACCCTTGCCGTAATATGTATCATACTGATTCGACATATTATAATAATAATTATAGAGCGTCATATAATAGTAATTATATGTTGCCACGTTATCTTTTTCAGAGCCGAATTTAGCGGCTTTAAGCACCTTTTGCGGAACACCGAAGAAATTGAGTATACCGCCGACGGCCGCAAGACAAATAGCCACGGCAAGGACAATAGCTATAACCTTTCCTACTATTCTGCCGGCCTTTGCTGCCTTAGGATTCTTTTTAGTCTGCTTTTTGGCAGCCTTGGCCATACGCTGCTTACGTTCTTCTCTGTACGCTTCGGCAGCGCTTTTTTCACGTTGCTTGTTTTCCATCAAGTTTTCATCCTTTACAAAATGATCTTCAGTGAAATACTGATAAACAGATACATTTTATACTATTTTTTAAAAAGTTACAAGACAAAAAGACAAATTTTTAGCAAATTTAAAAATTGTTAACAGTTTTGGGGCGTCGGTCAAAAGAAGCCGATTGCTTTTATACAGTTGTCAAATATATTTCTTGACATACTTTTTGCACACAATTATAATAGATGAATGATATTTTATATGAAATTGTCACAAACAGTTTCATACATTGAAAAGAGGGAGATAATGAAAGCTGAGACAAAAAGTCCGCTCAAGAAAAACGGCGCAGCAGACAGCAAATTATCCGGAAGAATTTGGTTCAACATTTGTCTTTTCGGATTTACGGGTCAAATGGCCTGGACGCTTGAAAATATGTATTTTAACACATTCCTTTACAACACGGTTTACGAGGGCGGGAAAGTAACCGGCTCGCTCTCGTCAATGACGGCAATAAAGCTTATGGTAGCATTCAGTGCCGCAACGGCGGTTATTACCACATTTATAATGGGTAATCTGTCAGACAGAGTAAACAAGAGAAAAATATTCATTTCTCTCGGCTACATAATTTGGGGTATTACAACCGGAGCATTCGGTTTTATAACAAAAGACAACATAGGCAGCCTGTTCGGCATCTCCGATTCTTATAAGGTTATCACCGCCACCGCCGTGACTGTAATCGTTATGGACTGTGTTATGACCTTTTTCGGCTCAACAAGTAACGACTCGGCCTTCAATGCATGGATAACGGACATTACAACTCCGAAAAACAGAGCTACTGCCGAGAGTGTGCTTGCCATATTGCCGGTTGTTGCGATGGTAGTTGTAATCGCCTTCGGCGGTATGATAGACGCAATCGGCGGATATCCCGTATTTTTCTTTGCCATAGGCGGATTTGTTATTGTCTGTGGCATTCTCGGCCTGTTCACGCTTAAAGATTCTCGAAGCGGAGTACATGAAAAAAACGGTAATTACTGGAAGGACCTTATTTACGGCTTCAAGCCGTCCGTAGTGAAAGAGAACAGCAAGCTCTATCTTGCGTTCATAGCTATATGTCTTTTCCAAACTGCAGTTCAGGTATTTTTCCCATATCTTTTAATATATCTTCAGCACAGTCTCGGATTTAACATTGAAGATCTGCTCGGTTACGTAACCAAGCCCGTGCTTATTGCGGCACCGTTTGTAATAATCGCGCTTGTCGCCGTAATAGTTCTTGTCGGCAAGCTTATTGACAAAATAGGCAAAAACATTCTTTTATTTGTTGCAATAGCACTGTTTACAGTCGGACTTTTTGCCGCTTCATTTATGCATACCGCCGGCAAATTTGCTCTTGCCGCAATACCGCTCTTTGCAGGATACGGTCTGCTCGGAATTATGCTTAATTCAACGGTACGCGACTACACACCCGAAGATAAGACAGGCCTTTTTCAGGGAATCAGAATGATATTCTTTGTGCTTATACCGATGATTGTAGGCCCGTCAATAGGCGACCGGGTTTGTAAAGCGTATGCCGGCGGAACATATGTCGGTGATGACGGACTGTCAAACTATGAGCCGTGCGCACAGATGTTTTTAGCGGCAGCAATAGTTGCGTTGCTTGTTTTAATACCGTGCATTATACTCCGAAAAAAAGGAATTAACAAAAACACGGATATTAAAGCATAAGTCTTAATCAGAAGGCTAATCAATATAAAAAAGAACCTTGCGATTCAGCTGAGAGCCGAGTCGCAAGGCTTTTTTACTGTCAAACGGTGTTGCGTCGAAACAGGACAATATGCGATTATTCCAAAATAATTTTATAAAATACCTTTTTGCCCTTTTTGACTATTATACTGCCGTCCGAAAAATCATCGGCACAGACGGTTTCAACGGCAGAGGCAACTTTTTTATCATTTACGGAAACTCCGCCCTGCTCTATAAGACGTCTGCCCTCGCCCTTTGATTTAGTCATACCGGCTTTAAAGAGAATGTCGTTTACGGCAATTTTTCCGTCGGTAAGATCATCTTTTGAAAGAGTGTAAGAAGGCATATTGTCAAGGTTTCCGCTTCCCGAGAACAATGCTCTTGCGGTCTGCTGAGCTTTATTTGCCTCTTCTTCGCCGTGAACAAGCTTTGTAAGCTCAAAGGCGAGTATTTCTTTGGCGGTATTAAGCTGGCTGCCCTCCCACTTATCCATCTTGTCAATTTCTTCAAGGGGCAGGAAAGTCAACATTCTGATGCATTTGAGAACATCTGCATCGGCTACGTTTCTCCAATACTGATAGAACTCAAACGGAGAAGTTTTATTGGGGTCAAGCCAAACCGCACCCGACTGAGTTTTGCCCATCTTCTTACCCTCTGAATTCAAGAGAAGCGTTATGGTCATAGCGTAAGCGTCTTTACCGAGCTTCTTTCTTATAAGCTCAGTTCCGCCGAGCATATTGCTCCACTGATCGTCGCCGCCGAACTGCATATTGCAGCCGTAATGCTTAAACAAATGATAGAAGTCATAGGACTGCATTATCATATAGTTAAACTCAAGGAACGAAAGTCCCTTTTCCATTCTCTGCTTATAGCACTCGGCTCTCAGCATATTATTGACCGAGAAACAAGCACCGACATCACGTAAAAGGTCGATGTAGTTGAGCTTCAAGAGCCAATCTGCGTTATTTACCATTATTGCCTTGTCGGGCCCGAATTCTATAAAACGCTCCATCTGCTTTTTAAAGCAATCGCAGTTATGCTGTATGGTTTCGGGAGTCATCATGGAACGCATATCGGTTCTGCCGGACGGGTCGCCTACATAGCCTGTGCCGCCGCCTATCAAAACGACCGGCTTGTTGCCTGCCATCTGAAGTCTTTTCATAAGGCAGAGCGCCATAAAGTGCCCTACGTGAAGAGAGTCCGCCGTCGGGTCAAAGCCTATATAGAAGGTTGCTTTACCGGCGTTTACAAGCTCGCGTATCTCATCTTCGTTAGTTACCTGAGCTATTAAGCCCCTGGCTTTTAATTCTTCATAAATTTCCATTTCAATTCTCTCCTTTAATTATCGACATAAAAAAAGCCCTCTGTCAAAAGACAGAGGACGAAAAATCGCGGTACCACCTCGGTTTGCCTTTCCCTCACGGAAAAAGCCTCGTGAAGTTATAAAAACTTCGGCAATTAACGCTTGCAAAACGGCATAACCTACTGTGCTTCGGAAATGCGGCTCCGGGACGTAACTTCAAAGAGCTTTTTACCGTTTCGCAGCAACCAACGGCTCTCTTAAAAAAATTTACTCTTTTACCTTGACCCTTCGCGGCCTGTATAAATATGTGCCTATTGTACCATTAAAAAAATATTTGTCAACCTTTAATCGTCAATTTCGGCAGACGAGAGTAATTCCTCTGCGCTGTTTAAAATGCTTTGAGTAACGGTGAGGCCGCCCATTATCCTCGCAAGCTCATACTTTCTGCCGTTATAATCGAGAGAAGCTATGCACGTGTAAGTGCGCCCGTCCTTCTCTTCTTTTGAAATAAGCTTATGCTCATCGGCAAAAGCTGCTATCTGCGCCAAGTGAGTTACGCATATAACCTGATGTGTTTTTGAAAGCTCTTTCATTTTTGCGGCAATCTTTAACGCCGCTCTGCCGCTCACACCGGAATCGATCTCGTCAAAAATGAGCGTGTCGATGTCGTCAAGCTCAGACAATACGCACTTAATGGCAAGCATAATTCTTGAAAGCTCGCCGCCCGATGCTATTTTTGACAACGGTTTCGGTTCCTCGCCGGCATTTGCCGAGAGCAAAAACTCAATATTGTCTATGCCGTTTTCATAAAGCTCGCCGACAGAATCATTTACAATAAACTTAACCGACGGCATATCGAGAAATGCGAGCTCTCTTTCGACATCGGCGGAAAACTTTTTGCCGGCTTCAATTCTGATTTCGGAAAGCTTTTTTGCCGCGGCGAGAGCCTCGTTATATGCTTTTTCGGTTTCCGCGCGCAACTGCTCGGCTCGCTCGTCCGAAAAGGACAAAGCGTCTCTCTCTTTTTCGGCATTTTCAAGATAAGCGAGTATATCTTCCTCGCTGTCGCCGTATTTTTGGGATAATCTGTAAATGACGTCAAGACGCTCCTCGGCTCTTTCGGTCTCGTTGGGGTCATAGTCGAGCGAATATATTTTGTCGCGAAGCTCCTCGGTATATGCGCTGAGGTTCATTGCGGCATCATTGACACCGTTTGCCGTCTCGGCAAAATCCGAAGAATAATCTGCCGCCGACAGCAATTTTGAGGCAGCGTCAGCCGCAATATCGGCAGCACCCGGCATTTCACCGTCGCCGTTAAGCGCGGCATATGCCGCATGCAGCAAGTCGAGGACCTTTTCGGCATTTCTGAGAAAACCGAGCTTTTCGGTCAACTCGTCTTTTTCACCCGGCCTTATATCCGCCTTTTGTATTTCCTCAATCTGATAATTAAGTATATCAAGCCTGCGGTTTTTCTCATTTACATCTGTGTTGAGGGATTTCAGCTCGTTTTCCTTTTTGATATACAGCGAATAAAGCTCTTTGAATTCATTAAGCTCTCTGCCGCTGCCTGCGAGCTTATCAATAAAAGAACAGTGCGTCTCCGGCGATAAAAGGCTTTGATTGTCAAGCTGACCGTGAATATTTACAAGCTGCACGCCCAAGGCTTTAAGCATGGAAACGGTCGCCGGCATACCGTTTATGCGGCATACATTTTTACCGTCAGGGGTTAATTTGCGGCTTACAATCAGCGTATCGTCTTTTTCTATACCGAGCTTTTCAAGCTCGTTTTTTACATTGTCGCCGACATTTTGAAATTCGGCGCACACCGACGCGCTGTCGGCTCCGCTTCGTATAAGCTCACGCGAGGTACGCTCGCCCAAAATTGCGTTAAGAGAATCTATAACGATAGATTTACCGGCACCGGTTTCACCTGTCATTACGTTAAATCCGTTTTCAAAATCAATAGACGCGCTTTTGATAACGGCTATATTTTCTATCTGCAAATTTGAAAGCATTTTTTCAGTCTCCGTTCAGCATTGCTTTTATCTGTAAAGTAAACTCCCGCGCCTCAGAATCGCTGTGGCAAAGCACAAAGATAGTGTCGTCGCCTGCCAAAGTTGCAACTACCTTTTCAAGCTTCATTGCATCAACCGCGGCTGCCGCAGCATTTGCTGTTCCCGAAAAGCACTTAATTGCGCAGATATTACCTGCGGCTGCCACCGAAATTACCGACTGTGAAAAGATAGAATAAAACTTAGCACTGTCATCATCTGAGCCGCTGCTGCCGACGGAATATTTTGAACGTCCGTTTTTTACGGGCGTTTTTATGAGTTTCAATTCCTTTATATCACGCGAAACGGTAGCCTGTGTTACATTGTATCCGTTCTTTTTAAGAAGCTCCAAGAGCTCGTCCTGCGTAGTAACGGCGTTTTCGGTTATAAGCCTTAAAATAAGCTCATGTCTTTTCTTTTTCAACTTATGCCCTCCTCTGTGCCAATTTACTGTTAAGCACATCAATAAACGATTCGTTTTTAATTCTGATAAAGTCCGCGTAGTATTTTGACTTGCCTACTCTTACGCAGTCTCCCGGTCTCAGCTCTACGGAATCGTCGCCGTCACATGAAATTCTGATTTTATCGGACGTGTTTTCGGGAATTTTCACCGAAAGCACGGAGTCGTTGCCGAAGATAAGCGACCTTGCAAAAAGTGAGTGTGTGCAGATAGGCGTTAAAAGTATACTCTCGATTTTCGGGTCTACAACAGGGCCGCCTGCCGACAGCGAATACGCCGTGGAGCCTGTGGGTGTGGAAATTATGATACCGTCGGCGTAATAATCGTTGATTTGTTGCCCGTCACACTCAACATTAAGCTTAACGAGCTTTATCTGCTCGCCTCTTGCGATTACTACGTCGTTAAGGCAGCAATCGAGCGTTTTTTCACATGAGCCGTTTTTAACGGTGACATCGAGCATCATTCGTTTATCTATTGTATAATTGCCCTCTATAAGCTCCTTTAAAAGCTCGAGCTCGTTTTTTTCTATGCCCGCCATAAAGGCGAGATTGCCTGCATTGACGCCGAGTATCGGCTTTTTATATTTAACCGCTTTACGTGCCGCGTGGATAAGCGAGCCGTCACCGCCTATGGCGATAGCAACGTCGCAAAGTGACAAAAGCTCTGCTTCGGGCAAACCGACGGCTTTGATTTTATGACATATTTTTTCCGCGGTTTCCGTTTCAAAATAGTATTCGGCATTGTATTTTTCAAGGTATTTACATACATCGTCCGTAACCGAAAGCGCATGAGAACGCGTTAAATTCGGCAACAATGCAATTTTCAAATCAGTCACCTGCTTTACTGTAACGTATTGTGTGAAAGCTCGGCTACTTCCGATTCTTTGCCCTTCACAGCATTTATATTGTTTTGCTCTTTTCGAAGATACATAAGGTATTCAATATTGCCCTCGGGACCTTTTATTGGCGAAAAGTCAAGCCCGACAACCGAAAATCCCGTATCAAAAGCAAAATCCGTGATTGTTTTAATAACTTCGGCGTGCGTTTCTTTGTCGCGCACAACACCTTTTTTGCCCACCTTGTCGCGGCCTGCCTCAAACTGCGGCTTTATAAGGCATACCGCCTCGCCGCCGTCGTTTAAGAGCTCAAAAAGGACGGGTAAAATGATTTTAAGCGATATAAATGAGACATCCACACTCGCAAAATCAAGCTTTGTGCCGATATCGTCAATTGTAAGGTATCGGAAGTTTGTGCGTTCCATATTCACGACGCGTTCATCGGTGCGAAGCTTCCATGCGAGCTGACCGTATCCCACGTCAACCGAAAACACCTTTGCCGCTCCGTTTTGCAGCATACAATCTGTAAATCCGCCCGTTGACGCGCCTATATCCATACATATTTTATCTTGAAGTGAAAGATCAAATGCCTTAACCGCCTTGTCGAGCTTATAGCCTCCGCGGCTGACAAACGGCATTTTTTCGCCGCGAACCTCGATTTGATCGTCTTCTTTCACATTTTGGCCCGACTTAAGAGCCTTTTGCCCGTTTACAAAGACCTGACCCGCCATAATTAACGCGCCTGCCTTCGCACGGCTGTCCGTAAGTCCGCGTTCAAAAACGGCTACGTCAAGCCTCGTCTTTTTTTCCGCCATCGTCATACTCCAAAATTGTTTTTATCATACCGTTTTCGTCAAGCGAATACTCGCTTAAAAGCGCGGAAACCGCTGCGTGCTTTACAAATTCATTGTCTACCGCCGTTAAATCGAATTTGCCTTTAAAGCCTTTTTCCGTCATCATTTCGGAGAATACCGAGCCTATACCGCCGGCTTTGATGCCCTCTTCAAAGAAAAACACTTTTTTGCATGAGAGAACCTTTTTAACAGCGTCCTCCGAAATGGGCTTTATGCGGTTAAGCTTTAAAACAGAGACGTTATATCCGCGGCTTATAAGCTCATCTGCCGCAGAGCAGGCATAGGAATAAAGTCTGCCATATGTGACAATGAACGTATCCGAGTCTTCTCTGCCGTAAACCGCAAACGGTTCAAACGAAAGGTCGTTCGACTCCGGTACGGGCTTTTCGGTACCGCGCGGATAGCGTATGGCTACTACACCGTTACTGTGGTATATCGCCCTTATAAAAGCATGTTTTAATTCTGTGTATGTAGACGGTGAATAAACCGTTATACCGGGTATTCCGTTTAAAAATGCCGCATCCAAAATACCTTGGTGCGAAATGCCGTCCTCGCCGACAAAGCCCGCGCGGTCAACAGCGATTATCATATGAAGATGCTGCATAGCTCCGTCATGTACAAGTTGGTCATAGCACCTTTGAAGGAACGTAGAATATACGGCGAAAACCGGCACCATACCGCCTCTTGCAAGTCCCGAGGAAAAGGTTACGGCGTGTTCTTCGGCTATGCCGACATCATAAAATCTGTCGGGAAACTGCTTTCTGAATTTTTCAAGGCCCGTGCCGAGAGACATAGCCGCGGTTATAGCGCATATACGCTTATCCTTAGAGGCTATATCGCACAGGAAATCGCCGAACTCGGCGGAAAAATTCGTGCCGCTGTATACGGGCTCGCCCGTATTTATATTGAATTTTGAAATCCCGTGGAACTCGCTCGGGGATTTCTCGGCGAAGTCGTAACCCTTACCCTTCACCGTGTTGATATGAAGAAGCACCGGGGCATTTACCATTTTCGCACCCTCAAGAGCCTCGCAAAGCTGAGTTATATTGTGTCCGTCAATGGGTCCCATATAACGGAAGCCGAGGTCCTCAAAAAAGGTGCTTTTATAGATTAAATTCTTTAGCCTTGTCTTTGATTTAAAAAGCTGCTCGGATATTTTTTTACCTATGAGCGGTATGCGATTGATTATTTTTTCGGTACGCGCCTTCAAGCGGAAATAACCCGGTTTTGAACGAAGCACGGCAAGATACCTGGCGACAGAGCCGACGTTTTTTGAAATAGACATCTCGTTATCGTTAAGTATGACTATGAGTCGCTGCTTGGATCTGCCTGCATTGTTGAGTGCCTCATAAGCGAGTCCGCCCGTCAGCGCACCGTCGCCTATTACGGCTATTGCGGTATGCTTATCGTTATTAAGACCGTTTGCGGTTGCAACACCGAGAGCCTCTGAAATAGAAGTACTCGAGTGTCCGCTGTAAAAAATATCGTGCTCGCTCTCCGACGGATTTGTAAAGCCCGAAAGTCCGCCCTCACGGCGTATTGTCTCAAATTCGGGATACCTGCCCGTCAAAAGCTTATGCGTATATGCCTGATGGCCGACATCCCAAATAATTTTATCCTTGGGCGAATCAAAAACCCTGTGAAGAGCAATTGTAAGCTCGACAACACCGAGATTCGACGCCAAATGACCGCCGTTTTGCGAAACCGTATCTACGAGAACCTCTCTGATTTCCTGCGCCAAAAGCGGCAAATCATCTTCATTGAGATTTTTTACGTCCGCAGGCGATTTTATTTTATCAAGATACTTCATTAAAAAAACTTCCCCCGAAGACCGGTTATTTTTTTCTTAAAGCCAGCTTATATGCTAATTTTTCAAGGAAAGACGTATCACCGTCAAAAACTCCGAGAGCGTTTACCGCCTCTTTAGTCAATTCGTCAACCGTCTCCTGTGATTTCTCAATACCCATAAGCTTAACATACGTTATCTTTTCATTTTTGTCGTCGCTGCCGACGGGTTTGCCGAGTGTGGCGGTATCGCTTGTGACGTCAAGTATATCGTCTACAATCTGAAAAGCAAGCCCTATGTTTTCGGCATAAACAGACGCCGCGGCTATCTTTTGCCCATCATATTTTTCCGATGCGAGACAGCCTAAGGTACACGCCGCCTTTATAAGTGCACCGGTTTTAAGACGGTCTATCGTTTGAAGAGCTGAGAGCGTCGGTTTGCTTTTCTCCGCTTTGAGGTCAAGCACCTGACCGCCGACCATACCGTTGATACCTGCAAGATTTGAGAGCGTAAACAGTGCCTCTTTAAAAGTATCGACTTTAATGTCTTCGGCTTTTGAGAGCGTTTCAAACGCAAGAGTCAAAAGCCCGTCGCCTGCCAAAAGCGCATATTCCTCACCGAATGCCTTGTGGCACGACGGCTTACCGCGCCTCATATCATCGTTATCCATACACGGTAGATCGTCGTGAATCAGCGAATAAGTGTGAATCATCTCTACGGCGCACGCAAACGGTATAGCCCTTTGCACATCTCCGCCGCACACACGGCAAAACTCAAGCGTCAATACGGGCCTTATTCTTTTTCCTCCGCCCTCTGCACTGTATTTCATCGCGTCAAGAACAACATCTTGACCGTCCGAAACCGAGCCGAGGTACACTTTCAACGCCTCGTCTATCATCTCAATATATTTTTCGTGAGTATATTCCATAAATATCACTCCGCTTCTTTGTTTTTGAGCTCCGTTATTTTCTGCTCTGCATTTTTTAGACATTCGCTGCAATAATCCGAAAGGCGCGTGCCCTCTTCAAAAAGCTTGATTGAATCATCAAGTGAGATGTTCTTGTCTTCAAGCAGCTTAGATATTTCTTCAATCCGCGTTACGGCGGACTCAAATGTCTGTTTCATTGCGTTATCTCCTTAACCTCACAAACGGCAGAGCCGTCGTGAAATCTGACATTGATTTTATCACCCTTCTCAAGTGCCTGCGACGAGTATACATTTTTTCCGTTTTTGTCGGAAACAAAGGCAAATCCGCGCATAAGCACCGACATAGGGTCAAGCTTTGACAGCGCAGTTGCGGCAGATATAAATTCCACTTTTTTGCCGCCGATACGGTTTTCATATGATGACAGCATTTTTGAAAAAGCCGTATCAAGGCGTTGACTCCGATTCGACAGCATTTCGTCGGGAGATTTTAAAACTCCCTTAGACGTAAGATATTCAAGCCTCGAGCGTCTGTCTGCAATTCCGGAGGAAACGTTTAAAAACATTCGGTTCTTTAAAGCCGACAAAGCGTACTGTAATTCGTTCGCATCCGGAACCGCCAATTCCGCTGCTGCCGACGGCGTGGGAGCGCGCATATCCGCAACAAAATCACAAATTGTAAAATCGGTTTCGTGCCCTACCGCGGAGATTACGGGAATTTCGGAATTGTAAACGGCTCTTGCAAGCCCCTCGTCATTAAACTCCCAAAGATCCTCTATTGAGCCGCCGCCCCTGCCGATTATTATAACATCCGCAGCCCTTTCGGAGTTAAATAAATTAACCGCGTCTGTAAGCTGCAAATGGGCACCGTCGCCCTGAACCAAAACGGGGCAAAAAACTATTTCGGCATAAGAAAAGCGTCTGCCGAGGACGTTTATTATATCGCGCACGGCTGCGCCTGTGGGCGAAGTGATAACTCCGACTTTTTCGGGGTACGGCGGCAGCGGCTTTTTGTGAAGCTCGGAAAAAAGCCCTTCCTTTTGAAGCTTTTCTTTAAGCTGCTCATACGCAAGGTTGAGAGCACCGACACCGTCGGGCTGCATATCGTCAACATACAGCTGATACTGCCCTGAAGCCTCATAGACACTCACTCTGCCTCGGGCGATAACCTTCATTCCGTCCTCAGGCATAAATTTGAGCCTTTTTGCGGAGGAATTAAACATAACGGCCCTTACCGCGGACGAATCGTCCTTTAACGTAAAATAAAGGTGACCCGTGCGATAGTGATTTGTAAAATTGGATATTTCGCCGCTTATAAAAATATTCGCGAGATTTTCATCGGCGTCGAAATTCATCTTGATGTATCTGTTGAGCTGTGATACGCTCAGCACCAATGTATTCTGCATTATTTTCTCCGATCATACATAATGGAAGAAAGAACCGCCGTGCCTGCCGCGTTATCTGCCGAATAAGCCGGCTCGGCGAAAATCGCGTTGTATTTATCATGAAAATAATTTTTAATTCTCTTGTTTGAAGTGACACCGCCCGAAAAAACAACCGGTAAAGCTCCGTACTTCGGCATAAGAGCCTTGTACATACCGTCAAGCGCGGCAATAACGCTGTCTATGCAAAAAAGTGCAATATCGGATTTTTCGTAGTTTTCGGTCAACATTTTTTTGCACTTATTTTCGACTCCGGAAAGCGAACAATCGGTATTTTTCATTGACGGTTTTATTTTAAATACCGCATTGCTTTTTTCCGACAGCCTTTCAATCTCCGGTCCCGCGGGGAAATTCAGCGAGAGCATAACCCCGACACGGTCTATTGCCTGACCGGCCTTTAAGTCGGAAGAGCTCGCCACTATTTCGGCGTTTATAATGTGCTCATTATCGGGATTTACCAAAACGGCTTCCGTGGTGCCTCCGGATACGTGAAACGCAATAAACGGCTCATTTAAAAGCTCAAGCCTGCCGGCGGAATAAAGAGCCGCAGCTATATGCCCCTCTTGATGAGAAAAGCGGTAAAGCGGAACCGACAGAGCTCTTGACACAGCCGTTGCGGCTGAAATACCCGTTAAAAAGCACGGCATATATGAGCCTTCCAATCGCCTCGGAGCATAAGAAACGCCCACAGCGGAAATGTCCCTTTTCCCCGTCTTCGTAAATAGCTTGTCGATTATTTCGGGAAGCTGCACCGTATGGTGGAAAACTGCGTCGCTCTGACGTATTCCTTTTTCGCCTTTTTTTACCGGCAGCAGCATTTTTTCCTGAAGCAGCACATTATGAGGGCTTTCGTAAATTGCCGCCGAGGTAGTATAATTACTCGTATCTATTCCGAGAAAATCACTCATTTTTATTATCTCTCGAGTAGCTTCCCAAAATGCCGTTTACAAATGACGCATCCTCCGCCGTGGCGTACTTTTTGGCAAGCTCAACGGCCTCGTTTATGGATACGCTCTCGGGGATAGAGTCAACAAACATCATCTCGCATATGGCAAGACGAAGTATAGCGAGAGTTGTTTTGGGAAGTCTTGATTTTTTCCAGCCTATGGAATACTTATCTATAACGGCGTCAACGGCGTCGATATTTTCGAATACCGCCTTTGCAAGAGAAGAGGCAAAAGCCGATTCGGAAAACACATCGGCCTCGGCGGCATAAGAGATTATGTCATCCATAGAAGTATCCATATTAAATTCTTTTTCAAAAATAAGTACGAACGCCTGCTCGCGTTCTTCGGTTCTTGTCATAGCTTGTCCGCTCCCGATAATTTAATAAAACAAAACCGGCTCTTTACCGCCGAATACAGCAAAGAACCGGAAAACGTCAGTTTTTCAATTCGTTAGGTTCGCAGTAATCAACGCCTTGTACGCAAACATTCACCTTGCTTACAACCTTGCCGGTCATACTCTGAACGGCATTTTTGACGCTTTGCTGAACGGCGGTGCATACAGATTGAATATTAAATCCGCTTTTGATATTTATAAAAAGCTGAACTTTAATATCGTTGTCAAGGCTCCACACCTTAACCGCGCGAGGCGATTCCGATAAATGTGCCTGTGACAATAAATCCGCAGGGCGGCTCGAAAAGCTCCCGAAGCCGTCAACGTCCTTTACGGCGTTTGCGGCAATAGATGCAATTACGTCATTTGAAATAACTACTCCGCCGCTGTCACGATTGTCGTTATAACTCATGTGGTTACCCACCTTTCGACATTGAAACAAATATATTTCAATCGATTATTTGGTTTAAGTATAACACAAACAATCACAATAATCAATTAAAATATGTACACGTATGTCCTATTTTGCCTCAACAACGGTAACCTTTGAAGACGGCAGTCCCGACTTTGCGGTTACGATATCCACAATCTGCGTCAAAGCTTCGTCGGTAAGATAGCCCTTTTCAACCGTAACTGACGCGGACTCACCGAGAGATACAAGGCATTTTCCGCCGAGCTTTGCGGTTATCAGATTTTCTATATCGCTCTCGTCGGTTATGTTTTTTGTAAGCTTTTCGAGTCCTTCCGAAGCCTTTTGCTTACTGTCCGAGTCGGCATCGGAGCTGTTAATTACATCCTCAAGCGCCGATTTGGCTTCGTCGTGCGCAGACGTTCTCTTGAGCTTCGCCTCAGAAAGCCAATCGCTCTCTGCGGCCGCCGCGGTTCCGTTGACATACATGGCGTCTCCGAGATTTGCGCTAACCGTTGTTGTCTCATCCGCTGCCTTGTTTACGCTTTTCGCCTCGGGCTTTGTGTAATACCAATTTACGAACATAGCAGTTCCGAGGGCTATTACAAGTCCCGTAAGTACAAGATGCTTTCTTTTTATTGTTGCGCTCATCATTTTGCCTCCGAATTTTTCATTTTTAATACTGTTATCTTATTTGAGTCCACCGAGAGAGCCGCTCTTACGGCGGAAGTTATGCCGTTTTTTACCGCGGCATTGTCGCCGCCGTCGCACACAACTATAACGCCTCTAACTTCCGGCTCTGTGGTTTTCAGCACCACTCCGCCGTCGTCATCCGTCAGGACAAACTTTTTCTCATAGGATTTTTCGGATGTTTTATCGCCGCTTTTGGAATTTTCCTTTTCATCTTTTGCATACTGGGTCTGCTCCGAGGTATCAAGCGTTACCATAACCTGTACCCTGCCCGCCCCGTCAACCGAGGAAATAATGCTTTCGAGACGTTTTTCAAGCGTTTCCTCATATGACGATACGGAATTCTTATTTTGCTCGCCTGTTTCCGCTTTCTTATACGAGCTTTTCGGGATAAACTCAGATATGACTATAAACACTATACCGAGAATTCCCGCTGCGACTGTCAAAAGCAGCTTTTTATCCTTTTTCAGTTTCTCGGAGAGCTTTGGCAGCTTTTTCATTGTTCATCCCTTATTATTCTTATTATTTCCCGTGAAAAACCGGTATAATCCGTTACCGCGGATATAATCTCATCGTCCGACGGCGAATTATACGGCACGGACAAACACACGTTACTAATCTCTATGATGTCGTCTGCCGTTTTATTCATATCGAAGGTTATCTTCTCATACTCGATTTCACGGGAAGAAAGTGCTTCGGCAAGACTTTTTTCGACGGCGATTTCATAAGCCGACATATTATCGGCGGCAGTTTCCTCTGTCTCGTCGCCGAAAACGGAGAAATCGGATTGTGAAAAAGCCTCCTCCCCGTTTTTAGCTGCCGAGCTTATTATAAACAGCAAAAATATTAAAGACAACGCGGTACCTGCGGTCTTTTTGACATTGCCCCGAGGCAGTAAAATGCGGAACAGGGACATAATTACCGAAAAAACACATACAGATAAAAGCCAAAGCTTTATATTGCTCATTTTACGACCTCAATGATAAAATTATGCCCGTAGACAGTATAAAAACAACAGCGGAAAAGACGGTTATTGTGTTAGTCAGAGATAAAACACCTGAAACGCCGTCAAGCACTTTTGCCGCATTTTCTTCGCCGAGCAATCCGCATAACGCGGAGCATATATTTACGGCTATCATCCACAGCAGCATCTCGGTTATTACGGGAATGTTGACAGCCGCTATCGCAAATATACCGAATGCTCCCACGGTACCTTTGATAAGATTAAGACTGCCGAGAACCGAGGTATAAGCGTCGCCTATTGCTCCGCCGACTATGGGTATGGTGTTTCCGGCAAGCAGCTTTATTCCCTTTACGCTTACGCTGTCGGCGGAGGAAGCAAGAGCACCCTTTATTGTGACCAGCCCCACAAATACGGTTGATAAAACACCGAGAACAATCGAAATAATCTTTTTCAAAAGCGATATTATTTTCGCGGAATTTACATTGTCCGAAACGGATGACAAAAGCGTAACCATCATAATGAGCCCGGTTAACGGAACGAAAAACATTGATGAAAGTTGTGATACCGCCTCTGCCGCCGCAAGCTCAAGTGCACTGTAAGAAGCCGAGGTAAGAGTCATTCCGCTCGCGGCTACCGTCCCGGCAAAAACGGGAATATAACCCTTCATAAAATCAGCCGTCAGCGCAATCGACGATGCCGCAGACGAAAGGGTGCTCGCAAGAGGCACCGTCAAAGCAGAAACTATCAGAAAAGAGCATACCGTACCGACCGAATATTTTTCTGCGGTTTTTGATGGGGCGAAGCTGCCGACTACTGCCGCGACAACCGCTATTGACAGTACAATACCGAGCGTCTTTACGGGTTCTTTCAGCTTACCCTTTGCAATATCTATAATGCAGGTTATTATTTTTCTCGGCGAAGCGCTTATAAGCGAGTCATAATCTATGTTTTCAATGCCCATTGACTCAAGAATTTTGCTTGTCTCGTCGCTTATTTCCACGGCAAAGTCATCGGAAGTGATTTTTTCATCACCTGTATCGGCGGCACTCGCGGCAATCGGAAGCAAAAATATTACGAGCATTAAAAATGTAAGTATTGTAACCGTTTTTTTTACTTTCCGCAAAGGCTTACACATAATTTGATTATTTCTCCGATCACAGGCAAAATCATACCCGCTATTGTTATTTTCCCTATAAGCTCCGCCGTCTTTGCAAGAGCCGTTTCCGAAGCGTCCCGGCATACGGCCGAGGCTATTTCGGTAACCACCGATACACCGGCTGTTTTTACCATAAGCTTTAAGCCTTCGGTATTTATTTCCGCATCTCCGATACTTTCGCCGATTTTATCCGATAGCACGGAAAACGCCGCAACAGCCGAAAACAGTACTGTCAAAAGCACAGCTATGCGAAGTAAAAACGAATACTCCGGCCTTAACTGCTTTATGATAACTATCGACAAAACACCGGTCAGAATTATAAGTATCAGCTTAATCATATATCAAAGGTTGATTCTATGATGCTGCGAAGCTCCCCTATACCCGGCAGTAGCATCATCACTATTACGGCTATACCCGCAATAACCGTCAGCGTTGCGTATTCCTCGCGTCCCGAGCGCGACAACACCTGATAGAGCACAGCCACGATTATTCCGATGGCGGCAATTTTAAAAATAAAATCAACTTCCATACTTCCTCCGTTTTAAAAGAGCACTATCACGGCAAGCGCACCGAAAAGCACACCGAGAGAACCGTAAACGCGCGGCGCACTCGCAGCTCTTTCGTGAAGCTCCTTTTGCCTGAGTTCAAAATAAGAGATAAATGTATCGCAATTTTCGAGCTCGCTCTGTTTGTCTGCCGAGCCGAAGGTGTCGGAAAAAGCCTTAAGCTTTTCAATACAGTCCTGCGGTAAGCAAGTATCGGATTTGTTTTTATCAATCGCATTTTTCCACGCTGAGGAAAAGCTGTCTCCCCGGCGAAAACGCTCTCTTGCGTCCTTTATAAAAAACATATCCTTGTATTCCGACTCAAGAAGGCTGTCTAATATTTTGTCGGCGGGAGTCGATACATACGATATCAGCGTCCTTATGTATTTGAGCATTGAGATTACCGAATACGCCTCCCTGTCGCTCGCCGTTATTGTCATCGCCTTGTTTATCCCCGCAAGGCTCAGTGCCGCAAATATCATCACAAGGCCCACAGTTTTCATAATCTTCCGCTCCGAAGTAAAATATTTCCTTTATCTTTCCTATATTCTTCCCTGTATCCAAAAACACGGCGGCGTCAATAAGTCCGCTCTCCAAAAGCTTCTTCGTACCGTGCCGTAAATAAAGCTCGTTAAGACTTGAGGCGTGCGCGGTAACGATAAATTTAACTCCGCAGGCAATACCGTTTAACACCTCGTTTGCCTCACTTTCGCTTCCAAGCTCGTCACAGAATATAATGTCGGGAGACAAAGTCCTCACCGCGGTCATTATTCCGTACGGCTTCGGGTAAAAAGAGAGAATGTCGGCGTTAAAGCATTCCGAGCTTTTAAGGCACGAGAGCTCGCCGCGTTCATCAATAACGGCACATTTATAAAAGCTTCCGATAAATCCGTCGGAAAACTTACGTACAAGGTCTTTTAAAACCGTTGTTTTACCCGACATCGGCGCACCGGCAACAATAATGCTACGCGGTTCGTTTAAAAAAAGTCTGTCCGATATGGCGTCGGAGCAGCCTTTGATTTCACGCGCCACTCTGATATTTACGGAGGTTAGCTCGCGTATTGCCGTAACAGCTCCGTTTTGTATAACAGCGGTTCCGCAAATGCCGACGCGACAGCCGCCTTTAAGCGTTATAAAACCGTTTACAAGGTCGCTTTGGTGGCTGTACACGGAATATCCGCACATTTTGGTAACCATATCCGAAATTTCACTTCCCGTTATAACGGGGAGATTATCCGAACAGATAAAGCTCATTCTTCCGCCCGAAGTTATAAACGCACAGCCGTTTCTCGTGACTATCGACACGGGCTTATCCGCTCTGAGGCGTATCTCGGTTATTTCATCGCAGATATTCGGCGGCAATTTCAGAAAAAACGCTCTTATACGCGGCGGTAAATAGTAAAAAATATCGCTGAGAAAATCTTTTCCGCTTTCCATTGTTTTTCACCTCGTTTATATATATGTTACTTGTCCGCAAGTAGAACTAAATTCTTGAAACAGACAAAGCAATGTGATATACTGAGGTAAAAATTTACCTATGATACACAAGACACCAAATAATTAAACAAAGGAACAACCGAAATGAGCAAAACTAAGGTCAAAAAGAAAAAAGAAACCAAATTTTCACTCTTTCTGAAAAACAACAAATATATTTTGATATCGGCATTGATTGCCTTTGCCGTAATGCAGCTTGTTTACTTCTGCTTCAGCCTTATTCCGTACGGCGATATGACAATCCTCAGAATGGACCTTTATCATCAATACGGTCCGCTGTTCGCAGAGCTGTATGACAGACTCACAAGCGGAGAATCGCTTATATACTCGTGGAATTCGGGTCTCGGAAGCAGCTTCCTCGGCAATTTCTACAACTATCTTTCGAGTCCCGTTACAATACTCATTCTCTTTTTCGGTCATAAGAACATTCCCGAAGCCATAGCGGCTATGATAGCGGTAAAAGCCATGCTCTCGGCAGGCTCGTTTACCTACTATATAAAAAAATCACTCGGAAGGCACGACCCGACAACGGCGGCATTCGGTATTTTATATGCTTTCTGCGGCTATTTTGTGGCTTACTACTGGAATCTTATGTGGCTTGACGCCATGGTACTTTTCCCCGTAATTTTGCTCGGAATCGAAAAAATAATTAACAAGGGCAAGCCGACTCTTTACTGCATTTCGCTCGCCCTGATGTTCTTTGCGAACTACTATATGGCATATATGATATGCATTTTTGCCGTTTTGTATTTTCTCACCTACTATTTTGCAAATTACTCAATCGAGCAGAAATTTAACAGAGCCTTGAGCAAAAAAGCACCTCTTTCAAAAAGGCTTTCAAATTCGCTTTTTTGGAGTTCGGGAGTTAAATTTGCCTTTTACTCAATAGTCGCCGTACTGCTTGCGGCTTTTGTGGTTATACCCCTTATAACGATTCTCACCGACAGCTCCGCAACCTCAAGCGGCTCTCCCGCCGAATACAAAAAATATTTCAGCACGTTTGATTTTCTCGCAAATCATCTTGCAAGCTCCGAGCCTACAATCAGAAGCAGCGGCACCGACGTTTTGCCGAATGTTTACTGCGGCGTGATTACTCTGCTTTTGGTTCCGCTGTTTTTGTTCTGCAAAAAAATCAAAACACGCGAAAAGATTTCATACGTCTGCCTTTTGGGCGTGCTTTATTTAAGCTTTAATATGAATTATCTCAATTTCGTATGGCACGGCTTCCATTTCCCCAACGATCTGCCGTACAGATTTTCATTTATGTACTCGTTTGTGCTGCTCGTTATGGCGTACAAGGCTCTCATACACATAAAGGACTTTTCAGGCAAAGAAATATTGGCGACCGGCCTCGGATTTGCGTTGTTCCTTGTTCTTGTTGAAAAAATCACATCTAAAAATATCGGCGATATGTCGCTCGGTCTCAGCATAATATTCGGCGTCGGTTATGTTCTTATTCTGAGGCTGCTCAAGGATAAAAAATACCAGGCGTCGGCGGTTTCGATACTGCTTTTGTGCACCGTCACGTCAGAAATAGCTCTCGGTAACACAAGTCACTATTCAATGAATCAGAACAAGACCAATTACACAAGCGATTATGACGATTTCAGAACAATGAAGAAACAGCTTGACGACTATGACGGTAACGGCTTTTATCGTATGGAGCTGACAAATCTCCGCACGAGGATGGATCCGTGTTGGTACGATTACAACGGCGTTTCGGTATTCTCGTCGATGGCATATGAGAGCGTATCAAATATGCAGCAAGAGCTCGGTATGTTCGGAAATTATATCAACAGCTACACATATAATCCGCAAACACCTGTATATAACGCGATGTTCGGTCTTAAATACCTCGTTGATAACTGCGGATATTATTTAAATGACGAGCTTTATTCAAGCATTATGCAAAACGGAAAGTTCACCGCATACAAAAACAATTACGCTCTGCCCTTAGCCTTTGCCGTAAACAAAGATGTTGCGTCATGGTCAAGCAAGGATGCCTTAAATCCGTTTGAAGCTCAGAACAGCTGGTTTAAAAAAGCGACAGGTGTTTCCGATGTTTTAAAGCAAGTCGATATAAGCAACGTAACATACAGCAACCTTAGCACATTCTCGGATATGCAGTTGTCCGTTGGCCTACTTGCATACAGCAAAAACACTTCCGGCGCTTCGGCGAGCTTTACGGCGGAGATAGTACCGCAAACCAATGCAAATATGTATGTATACGTTAAATCCGCTTCAAGCGACAACGCGACAATCACGGCTGACGGTTTTTCAAAGACGTTTGACACAGACGACGGATATATAATCGACCTCGGCGAACGCACACCCGAAGAAACCGTTTATGTGGACGTACCGATAAAGAACTCGGCAGCGGACAGCGGAACCATTTCGTTCTATGTTTACTCACTTGATATGGACAAATTCAAGGAAGGATATGAAAAGCTCTCAGGAAGCGGCGAGCTTAAAATAACCTCCTATAACGACACTGAGATATTCGGAGACATAACCGTAAATGACGGCGAAATGGTCTATACCTCTATTCCCTACGACACAAACTGGGAGGTATATGTTGACGGAGTTAAAGTAAAAGCCGATGATATAGTTAAGATTTCCGACAGCCTTATGGGCTTTTACGCCGAACCGGGAGAACACGAAATTTACTTCCGCTATTATTCCTACGGACTCAGAAACGGCGCAATAATCTCAATTATTACTATTATCATAGCAACGCTGCTAATAATAATGAAACGCCGCAAAGTTCTGTTTTATAAAAAGAATAAACAGGATAAATGGTTGTTGTTAAACGAAAACGCCGCCGCTTTTGACGTAAGTTCGGCTGCAAATCCGAATGATACCTCGATAAGTGGCCGCGCGGATCCGCCGACAGAAGCCATAAAGCCCGACTTACCCGAAGACAATTCGACCGCAGACAAAACTCCGGACGAAGAAATCAGTTCACCCCAAAAAGGCTCGGACAATGCGGAAAAAGAGAAAATAAAAAACGACAATAACGGTGAAGCTTAAAGCAGGGGGGTAATCCCTGCACAATATGATTTTTATTTGCTTAAGCCGAAAAAATCACGACCGATAAGCAAAGAGGACATTTAATATGGCTGAGATTTCGAAAAAAATCAGACAGAGCAAGGTCTTGTGCGGGGAAAATAAAATTCCTTACGCAAGGGCGGTTGTGCTCATGAGCCTTTTCACCTTTACGTTTTTAGGTGCTGAATTTTTGTTTGTCAATATAATTGCGCGCACGGCATCGGGCAATCTGTCGGTAAACGCGCAAAACTATGTGCTCGGCATCTACGGCGGCGCGCTGACCTTATTTATCATCGTCGGCAAAAAGAAAAAGGCAGTATTGCCTAAATAACGGGTAAACACCGAAATCCATATAAAAGCGGACAGCGACATTCAAAGTTGCTGTCCGCTTTTTAAAAATTTCATAAGGCAATTTGACAAAACGCGTTTTATACAATACCATATATGCAGATTATTTCTTGAAAGGAAAAAACTATGTCTGTAAAGAATGACATACGCTCGGAGCTTGAAGCACACAGAGGAGAAGATATTTCCGGACAATATCTTGCCGAAAAGCTCGGTGTATCGAGAAACGCCGTATGGAAAGCAATAAATTCACTTAAAAACGACGGATATAAAATTACATCTTCCACAAATAAGGGGTACTGTTTGTCGGAGTCCTGCGATATTCTCTCGCAAAGCACCATTGAAAGGCTTTGCGGCGAAAATACGGACATAAAAATATTTGAGAGCTTAGACTCCACCAACAATGAAGCAAAGAGAGAAACGGCAAATGGGAAAACCGACAAGCCGTTGCTCATCATTTCGGAGGAGCAAACTCTCGGTCGCGGCAGAAACGGACGCAATTTTTACTCGCCTAAGGGTACAGGATTATATTTTTCGCTCGTCACCTCTCCTAAAAGCGATTTGACGTCAGCCGTCGGTATAACGTCATATGCCGCCGTCTGCGTAGTTGAAGCAATTAAGGAGCTCACGGGAACCGATACAAAAATCAAATGGGTAAACGACATATATCTCGACGGCAAAAAGCTGTGCGGAATACTGACGGAAGCGGTATCCGACTTTGAAACCGGTACCGTAAGCAACATAATAATAGGCATAGGAATCAATCTGAAAACCGCCACCCTGCCTGACACACTCAAGGACAAGGTAGGTTTTTTGGAATACGATTTACCGATTAAAAACGAGTTAATTTCGCTTATAGTTAAAAAATTACTAAAGTATGATGAGGAACGAAACAGTTTTATCGGTAGATATAAAAAATATTCTCTTGTTTTAGGAAAAGACATTAAATATACGAAGAATAATACTGAATTTTACGGCACGGCTCTCGACATCGACAAAGACGGAGGGCTTATCGTAAAGAGCGGGAATTCAACAACGGTGCTGAAAAGCGGTGAAATAAGCCTTTACCTTTAATTATTGCCTTCATCGCAAACAAAGCCTTAACACTTTTTTATTTCGCAGCATATAGTGTATTAGCGCAGTAAAAAAAGATAAGGCGGTGTCGGCATGATAAGAAAACGACGTATCGGTATCGGAGCCGTGTTTGTGACCTTGGGGATAGCCTTGGCAGTTGCTTTTATTCTGCCGGCACAATGGCTCGTAGTTGTACTCGCTCTCGCTCTTGTTTGCAGCGGGATAACGCTTTGCAGAAACTGTTGTTAAGGAGGAGTCTGTTTTGAAGGTTATTGTTTTTAAAAGCTCGAAGCTGCTCGGAGGTTTTCTGAGACTGATTTTCGGAATAAAAAAGGATACAGTAACACAATAAATACATAAATGGCTGCAAAAACCTCGGTTTTTACAGCCATTTTATTTTACGGTTATATTCTTCAGAATTTAAGCCATTCGGTAAATTCGGCATCCGACGGCATACGGAAATCTCCGCGCGGCGAAAGGCTTACAGAGCCCACCTTAGGGCCGTCCGGCAAGCACGAGCGCTTAAACTGGCTTATGAAAAATCTTTTGATAAAAAGCCTGAGCCACTCTTTGAGCTGCTCCTCTGAATACTTACCCGAAAAAGCACGAGATGCCATAAACAGCAGCTTTTGCGGTTTAGTGCCGAAACGCACGAAGTAGTAAAGATAGAAATCGTGAACCTCGTACGGACCGAGCTTATCCTCGGTTTTTTGCTTGATATTACCGTTTTCATCAGGCGGTAAAAGCTCGGGACTTACGGGAGTTGCAAGCACACGCAAAAGGATCTGCTCTATTTCACCGCCGAGTTTTTCGGCTTCAAAGCGAACCAAATGTCTCACAAGAGTTTTCGGTACAGAGCAGTTCACACCGTACATACTCATATGGTCGGCGTTATATGTGCACCACCCGAGCGCAAGTTCGCTGAGGTCGCCTGTGCCGACGAGTATGCCGCCGACCTTGTTTGAAATATCCATAAGTATCTGCGTGCGTTCCCTCGCCTGCGTATTTTCATAGGTGATGTCGTGAATATCGCTGTCGTGCCCTATATCGCTCATATGGCGCAGGCAGGCAGGTTTTATATCTATTTCCTTAAAAGTTGTATTGAGTGCTTTTATAAGCTCTACGGCGTTATTATACGTCATATCGGTAGTGCCGAAGCCCGGCATTGTGACACATATAATGTTTTCATTGGGAAGCGACAACATCTCCATAGCCTTAACGGCTACAAGAAGTGCCAGCGTGGAATCAAGTCCGCCGGAAATACCGATAACAGCCTTTTTAAGTCCCGTATGCGCAAGACGCTTGGCAAGTCCCGCGCTTTGAATTGAGAGTATTTCGCCGCAACGAAGCTCCCTCTCGCTTTCGTTTGACGGAACAAACGGATAGGGATAAAAATTTCTTGTAACATCGTCATATTCCGCCTCATTTACATATGCGGGAATGACGGTAAAATCGTTTTCGCGCAAAATCTCATTATTGTCGGAAAAAGAGCCGTTTCGTACACGCTCGGAATTCAGCTTTTCAAAGTCGATAAACGCCGAGGCACTGCTGCCGTCAAACGCAAAGCGTTCACTCTCCGACAAAATCGCTCCGTTTTCCGCTATTGTACAAGCTCCCGAAAACACAAGGTCGGTTGACGACTCGCCTACTCCAGAAGAAACATATACATAAGCGCAAAAGCACTTGGCGCTCTGCACGGAAATTATATTTTTTCGATAATCATTCTTTGTGACAGCCTCATTGCTTGCCGACAAATTCGCTATAATATCGGCACCGTTAAGGCAAAGCTCGCTGCTCGGCGGAACGGGAACCCACAAATCCTCACAGATTTCAACTCCGAGAACAGCTCCAGATGACAGAGTAAAAAGCAAATTGCTGCCGAACGGCACCTCTTCGTCATCAATTATAACGGATGAGCAATTCACCTTTTCGGAGGAGGCAAACCACCGCTTCTCATAGTATTCATTATAGTTAGGTATATACGTTTTCGGCACAATTCCGAGAATAGCTCCGCTCTGCAAAACAGCGGCGCAATTATAAAGCCTGCCGCTCACACGCAGAGGTAAGCCTATACATATAACGGCATCGCTGTATGCCGTTTCTTTTGAAAATTTAATAAGCGCGTCAAGCGCACTCTGTATAAGCGCGTCCTGTAAAAACAAATCGCCGCAGGTGTAAGCCGTAAGATAAAGCTCCGGGAACACTATAAGAGAGCTACCCGACTCGCTTTCGGCCTTTACGGTTTTAAGGGCATTCTGAAGATTTTTTTCGACATTTGCAACCGTTACGCGCGGCGAAACCGCCGAAACTTTAATAAATCCGGTATTCATATTGAGTCTCCGTTTTTTCAAAATCTTTATCAGTATTTTTTCAAATATAATAATATTATAACACAAGAATTATATACCGAAAAGATATATTTGTCCATAATCACGTTAATAACGCAAGTCGGTTGACAACGGTGTTAAAATAAAAACTATAATTATATGAAGGCGACTGATAATATGAGAAAATTCAGCAAATCACACAAGCTCGACCACGTTTGCTATGATATACGAGGCCCGGTCCTTGAAAAAGCGAGCGAAATGGAAAGCGCCGGCACAAAAATACTGAAGCTCAACATCGGCAACCCGGCACCCTTTAACTTTTCCGCTCCCGACGAAATAATTCACGATATGATATACACCCTGCGCGACGCAGAGGGCTATTCGGACTCAAAGGGTATTTTTTCGGCAAGAAAATCGATAATGCAGTATTCGCAGCTCAAAAATTTGCCGAATGTCGGAATTAACGACATATACACGGGAAACGGCGTCAGCGAGCTTATAACAATGTCAATGCAAGGACTCCTTGACAACGGTGATGAAATACTTGTCCCCGCCCCCGACTACCCCTTGTGGACAGCTGCGGTAACGCTTGCAGGCGGAAATGCCGTTCACTATATCTGTGATGAGCAGAATGAATGGAACCCCGACATTGACGACATCAAGAAAAAAATCACCGACAGAACCAAGGGCATCGTAATTATCAACCCGAACAATCCCACAGGCGCGCTTTACTCGGAAGAGATACTTAAAGAAATAGTCGCGGTGGCACGCAGTCATCAGCTCATAATCTTTTCGGACGAGATATACGACAGACTTGTTATGGATTCGTTAAAACACATTTCGATAGCCTCTCTCGCTCCGGATATTCCGTGCATTACCTTTAACGGACTTTCAAAATCGCACAGAATAGCGGGATTCCGTTGCGGTTGGATGTGCATAAGCGGCAACAAAGCACCTATAAAAGATTATATTGAAGGACTCAACTTGCTCTCATCCATGCGTCTTTGTTCAAACGTTCCGGCTCAGGAAATTATACAGACTGCATTAGGCGGCTATCAGAGCATTGACGAATTGCTTTTACCCGGCGGCAGAATATACGAACAGCGCGAAGCCGTTTGGAAAGCTTTAAACAGCATTGACGGCGTTTCCGCAATGAAACCCAAGGCGGCATTTTACATCTTCCCGAAAATAGACAGCAAAAAATACAACATCAAAAACGACGAGCAGATGGTATATGATTTCCTTGTAAGTAAAAAAATTCTATTGGTTCAGGGAAGCGCATTCAACTACCCCACGCCCGACCATGTGAGAATAGTGTATCTGCCCACAGTAAAGCAGCTTAATAAAGCCTGCGAGGAATTTGAATACTTCCTTAAACATTACAAGCAAAAATAAAAGCACCGACCGTTTTAAGGCCGACACAGCAAATAAAAAACCACCCGCACAGCGAGTGGTTTTTTTATATCCGTCTGCTCCACGTTTCTTTGCGGAGACGATAAGTCTACGGGATTATATTCGGAGGGTGGAATTTAAGAATGATTTTAGGCGATCGCTCTTCGGATTGTCAAAAATCTCTTCCGGTGTTCCCTCTTCCGCGATAACGCCCTCATGCATATATATTACCTTATTTGAAACCTCGCGGGCAAATCCCATTTCGTGGGTGACTATAAGCATGGTCTTGCCGTCCTGTGCGAGTTTTCTGATAACATTTAAAACCTCACCGGTAATTTCGGGGTCAAGGGCACTTGTGGGCTCATCAAAACATAAAAGCTGCGGAGACAGCATAAGTGCGCGCGCTATCGCGACTCGCTGCTGCTGACCGCCGGAGAGCTCGCAAGGATAATTTTCCGTCTTATCCCTGAGGCCTACACTTTCAATTATTTTTATCGCTTCGGTGCTGATAGCGGCAAGCTTATTCTTTTTATCTTCGCGTGAGAGCTTATTTTTTTTACACTCTTCTTTTACCAAAAGCTCTTTGGCAAGCGTTACGTTGCGAAGAACCGTATACTGCGGAAAAAGATTAAATGACTGAAAAACAAGCCCTGTGCAAAGCTGATTTTCACGCTTTTCTTCTCTTGACAGCTTCTCCTTACGTTCGCTGTCAAACGTAACTCTTCCGCCTACGGAAATTCTTCCCTCGTCTGCAGATTCAAGTCCTGTTATGCAGCGCAAAAGGGTAGTTTTACCGCTGCCGGAGGAGCCTATGACGGAGACTACCTCTCCCTCTTCTATTTTAAAATCAATGCCCTTTAAGACATCGGTTTTACCAAATCTTTTATGTATATTGTTTACTTCAAGTACAGTCATAAATTAACCTCTGAAATAATCGAGTTTCTTTTCAATCTTATTAAAGATAACAGTCAGCAAGCCGTTAAATATCAAGAAAAACGCACCTGTATAGAACAGCGGCCAAATTATTCCGCGTGCCGAAAACCTGTCGGCAGCCATTATTATTTCCGCAACGGCTATTACCCTTGCCAAGGAAGTATCTTTTACAAGGGTTATTACTTCGTTGCTCATCGGCGGAACTATTCTCTTTACCACCTGCAAAAGTATTACCTTAAAAAATATTTGCGGCTTTGTCATACCGAGAACCTGCCCTGCCTCGTACTGACCCTTTGAAATGCTCTCAATACCGCCGCGGTAAATCTCGGAAAAATAGCAGGCGTAATTTATTACAAACGCTATCAGAGCCGCCGTAAAACGCACTTTGATAGGTGTGTTAAACAAAAGCCCCGGAACATACAGCACAACAAAAAGCTGGAGCATAAGCGGTGTGCCGCGAATTATCCATACAAAGGTCTTAGAAAGCCACTTAAGCGGCTTGAATTTTGATATAGAGCAAAACATAACAAGAAGTCCTGCGGGAACAGAAAACAGAAGTGTCAACGAAAACAGCTTCAAATTCTCGCAGAACCCCTTTAAAAGCTCCATTGATATATTCACAAAAGAGTCCATAACTTCACCTTAAACAAACTTTTAGACGGCCAGCGCAGACGCGCCGCCGCCTCAAAAAGTTATTTTTTAGTTTTTTCAGCCTACAAGGAGCTGACCGCCGAGTTTATATTTTTCTGCGATGGTTCTGAGAGTACCGTCCTTTGCAAGCTCGTCGATTGCTTTGTTAACCTCGGGAGTTATATCGCTGTCTTTTCTGAAAGCGATACCGTATTCCTCATCTGCAAAATTCGCGCCGCTTACCATAACTATATTTGTATAGTTGGTGCCCTCGCCTATTGAACCGATGCCGGTAACATAGTCTATAACAGCGGCATCTGCCGTGCCGGAGGAAACCTCCATTATCGCCTTTGCCATTGAGTCAACCGCCGTGTAGTTTGCACCCTCAAAGAATGCGTCGCTTGTTGCAACCTCTTCACCTGCGGATTCTTTTTCGGCAACTACCGTTGCACCCTTTAACGAACCTGCCGAAGAATATTTATCGGCATTTTCGCTCTTTGTTATGAGAACCTGTTTATTTGCCATATAGGGCGTTGAAATAGACATGGTGTTTTTTCTCGCATCGGTTATTGTAAGGCCGTTCCAAAGGCAGTCAACATTTTTTGAATTGAGCTCGCTCTCTTTTGCCTCCCAACTTATTACTTGGAAAGTGGGCGTAACACCGAGTTTTTCGCAAACAGCTCTTGCAAAATCAGCCTCAAAGCCCTTAAGGTCTGTGGTATTACCCTCTTCATAATAATCCATAGGAGCAAAAAGAGTAATGCCGATAACAAGCGTTCCTTTATCTTTAACATATGCAAGGTCCGAAGAAGTATCGGTTTTTTTGTTTCCGCAAGCGGCAAATGTGCATACAATCAAGGCAGCGGCAAGCAAAATACTTAAAATCTTTTTCATAACGTCCTCCGTGTTTTACCGTGGTAAAGTGTTAATATGCTAATATGATAACTTATTGAACTCGGTTTGTCAACTGTTATTTAAAACTGTCCCGTTTATCTCGCCGCGATAATTGATGAGTTCACTCACGGTGACAAGCTGAAAGCCGCGGTTCACAAGCTCGGGAATCAGTATTTCCGACGCTTCCGCCGTAGGGACAAATAAATCGTGCATCAAAATGATATCTCCGTCCTTAACGCTAGAAAGCACCGTATTTACCGTGCGGTCCTTGTTTTGATGACTCCAGTCTCTTGTGTCAATCGTCCACATGACGAGCGGTCTTTTCTCGTTTTGTCTTATAAAATCATTATAACAGCCGCACGGAGGTCTTACGACGCTTGGCTTTATTCCGACGGTATCAAAAATCACCTCATCATTTTTTGCAAGCTCGCGTAAAGCGTTTTCGTTGTCTGTTTTGGTAAGCACGACATGTCCGTAAGTGTGATTGCCTATTTCGCAGCCGTATTCTGTTATTTTCTTTGTTATTTCCTCGCGACCGTCTATTCTGCTGCCGACAACAAAAAAAGTTGCTCTGCCGCCCACCGCCTTGAGGCTTTCGAGAATTCTTCCGGTGACGGGAGTGTACGGACCGTCGTCATACGTCAGGGCAACCATCGGCTTTTCCGGATCAACGGACGTATCGTGCTGAGCTATGGTCTTTTTTGCTCTTATTTCTTCGTCACCGTTCATTCCGAAAACGGCATAAAGCAAAAACAACAGTCCGAATACCATCAGAATAATTCCGCAAAAAATCGCTGCAGGCCTTTTGAATTTTATTATCATGGCGCACACATCCGCTCCGTATTTTTTCTTAATACATATATATTGCCCTATGCCGTTATACAGACCGATTTTTACGACAATTTGGCTATTTTATATAAACCGACAAACAATATAAATTTATCTATTATGTCAATAACAAAAACACAAAAAAGATGTTATAATATATTACAAAGCACAAAAGAAGTGATACCATGTCAGACAAAAAAGATTTTACGGATAAAAGCAAAAACAGCAACGACACATTTTGCTGCATATATTGCACGGAAAGAAACGACTGCTCCGTTTTAAGCGTAAAAAAATGTCTCGGTGAGAAATGCTCTTTTTACGAAACGTCGGAGGAAAAGCTGCATTCAAATGATGCTTGGTCGAAACGCATGAACGCTTTGGACTCGGTAAAACAAACCGAAATTGCAAAAAAGTATTACGGAGGAAAAAAACCGTGGGAAAAATAAAAGAAAACACTACATACAAAGAAGGTGACGTTGTTGTTTACGGCTCTCAGGGAATATGCCGCATAACGGGAACCGAAAAAATGCGCGTCGGCGGTAAAAGCACCGTATACTTTATATTAAATCCTGTGTATAGGAAAAACTCAAAGATTTTTGTTCCGTCGGACAATGAAAAGCTTATGGAAAAAATGCACAGCGTCATTGAAAAAGACGAAATAGACGAGCTTATCAGGAATGCCGCAGAGGACACATCGGAGTGGATTGAAAACGACGCCGAGAGAAAGGATTTTTTTAAGAGTGCTTTAGCTTCGGGAGACAGAGGCAAAATAATCAATGTGATTAAAACCATCCGCCTGCACAAAACCGAACGCGAAGATAGCGGCAAGCGGCTCCACCAATCGGACGAGGCTTTTTTAAAGGAAGCGGAAGCTCTGATATATGAGGAATTTGCCGTTGTACTCGGCATTGAGCCCGTGAAGGTTCTCGACTACATAATGGACGAAATAAGCAAACTGTAAAAAGTGCCGTCGAAGCTCAGTTTCGGCGGCATTCTGTATTATGTGAAATGTCGAATGCACCGATAACAAAGCCGGAGCATCGAAAATAAGTGTCTCACAGGCAAAAACATCCGATAAGACCCTGCATTGACATTGACAAAAGAGCAAATTCAATTTAAACTATAAGCAGTCTAACCGTAAAGTTAAAATTACGGTATTATTGCATAAAACAGTAACGGAGTAATAAAAATGGAAAACAATCAGGAAAAGAAACAAACCGTACTCAGTTTAATACAACCGACGGGCACGCCGACCCTCGGCAATTATCTCGGCGCTTTGAAAAATTGGAAAAATATGTCCGACGGCTATGATTGCTTTTTCGGCGTTGCCGATTTGCACTCGATAACGGTAAGACCGAATCCCGCGGATCTTCGCAGAAGAACCACGGAGATGTACGCTCTTTTATTGGCACTCGGTCTTGACCCACACAAAAACACGGTGTTTGTTCAGAGCCACGTTCCCGCTCATGCACAGCTTGCGTGGATTCTTGACTGCTATACCCAATTCGGAGAGGCTTCAAGAATGACACAATTTAAGGACAAGAGCGAAAAACACCCCGACAATGTAAATGTCGGTCTTTTCGCATATCCCGTACTTATGGCGGCGGATATACTCTTATATCAGACCGACTTTGTTCCGATAGGCATTGACCAAAAACAGCATCTTGAAATAACAAGAAATATTGTCGACAGATTTAACGGCCTTTACGGAAACACCTTTAAGCTTCCCGAACCGTTTATAGGTAAGAGCGGCGCCAAAATAATGTCGCTTCAGGAACCGAATAAAAAAATGAGCAAATCAGACACCAATCCAAAGGCGTTTATTTCCGTACTTGACGACGACAATACAATTATGAAGAAAATCAAAAGCGCCGTCACCGACAGCGAAGCACGCGTTTACAAAAAGGACGGCAAAGACGGCGTAAACAACCTTATGGGAATTTACTCGTGCTGCACCGGAAAAACAGATGAGGAAATAGAAAAGGAATTTGACGGCAAGGGCTACGGCGACTTTAAAAACGCAGTCGGTGAAGCCGTGTGCGACGAGCTCCGTCCTCTGAGAGAGGAATACAACCGCCTTATAAGCGACAAGGCTTATCTCGCGGAATGCATGAAGGAGGGCGCAGAAAAAGCCTCCTACACCGCGGAACGCACTCTCAAAAAAGCAATGAAAAAGGTTGGATTTTTGCAGATTTAAAATATATTCGACAAAAACTGCATAGGGCAATAAAAAATAACGGCAATGATTAAATGTAACAATCATTGCCGTTAGCTGTTTTTTCTTATATTTTTTCTCTTCGTATACGGTTACTCGGGAGGCAGCTAGAGCCCCAATTCTGTCAGCCGCCGTAAAATACCACGCTGTTATCTTTTAACGCAAGAGATAATATCAAAACCGCCGCCGTCAGAAACGCTGCCGCAATCAATACATAAGAATATCTGCTGCTCATTTTTATACTTCCTCTATACCCCTTTTTACGGGTCTTGTAAGGTATGTTTCGCTGAATTGCATTTTAAGCTTATTAAAGCAAAGCCTGGCTTCGTCTTCCGATGTGAATATGCCGAATACAGTAGGTCCGCTTCCGCTCATAAGCGCAGCCTTAGCGCCGCAGCGCTTCATGGTCTGTTTGATATACGGGCGTTTCGGTACCTCTATCACCTGCTCGAAAACATTGTTCATTTTTTCGTACATAAGTGCGGTATCGCGGTTTTTCATTGCATACAGCATGGCGGTGCGGTCTGCATGACGTATACGCTGCGCCTCGTCTATCTGTTTGTATGCATTCACGGTAGAAACGCCCATATCGGGCTTACACAGAACAATAAAGCAGTCGGAAATTGCGGGAAGCGGAGCTATAACACCGCCCGTGTCCACGCAAAGGCTTGTTCCGCCCGTCAGAGAAAACGGTACGTCCGCTCCGACTTTTTCGCCTATCGAGCAAAGAGTAAATTCGTCAAAGCCTGTTTTATACAGCCTGTTCAATATATACAGCACTCCTGCACCGTCGGCACTTCCGCCGGCGAGACCTGCCGCCATGGGAATTTTTTTACCGATTTCAATCTCTATACCCCTATCGGAAATACCGGCGTAATCAAAAAAGGCCTCGGCGGCTTTATAAGCAATGTTTTTTTCGTCCTTCGGTACACGTTCGTCGGAGGAAATTATCTTAATGCCGTTTTCGCCTGTTCTGTCAACACGCACGGTATCATAACAGCTTACCGACTGCATTATCATAAATAAGCTGTGGTAGCCGTTCGGAAGTTTTCCGACAACATCAAGCATCAGATTTATTTTTGCGGCTGCTTTTACAATCATAAATAAATTCCGTTTCGATTTAAATTATTATTCAATGGGCATCAGAAGAGGTGTGCGCTGCTGAAATAGCGTCATCTCATTAAAGCCGGCGGCTTTCATAGCGTCATATGCTTCGGTAAGTCCGGCCGCAAGGTCTTCTGCAAAATGCGCGTCAGAGCCGAAGGTTACATATTTTCCTCCGAGTTCTTTAAAACGCTTTACAACATCAGCTTCGGGTGCAAGCTTTTTAATAGGTTGGCGAAGTCCCGCCGAATTCACCTCAAGTGCCTTACCCTTTTCGGCAGTCAGCTTTAATATTTCATCTACTTTTTTGCTGTATCTTGACATATCAATAATGATGCCGGATTTTGAATAGAAATATCTGAGAGGATATGTCAGATGAGCGAGTATATCAAAATTACCCCACTCCAAAAGGCCGAGAATTTCATCAAGATAGCGATTAAAATAATCGTTTGCACTCTCCTCGGTAAAGCTGTCCATATAATAAAAGTCCTGTGTATTGCGAAGATTATGCACAGAACCTATGACCTGGTCATACTCTCGCATGGCAAGCACCTTTTCGGCAAGCTCCGGGTCATAGTGAGGCTGGCCGAGCTCTATGCCCTCAAGCACAAGCACCTTCCCGCGGAATGCCGACTGCGCCATTGCCACCTCGTAATACGCCGAGCGTATACGTTTATCATACTTGTCCTGATAAAAGCTGTCTATTTCGCAATGGTCACAGAAAGCCAAAGCGCGAAGTTTCGTAAGTTCTGCTTTTTCGCAGATAAACATTGCGGAATGGTTACCGTCGGGGGAATTATCGGTATGCACGTGCAAATCAACTGTTCTTTTATACATCAAATCGCCTCAAGTGGAATTATTCTTAGGATATAATAGCATATTTTAAAAAAAGAATATACTGTTTTTTGAAAAAAATTGTCATTTGATATGTTAAACGGAGCAAAAGTGTGATAAAATATCCTAAGAATTTTTTTGGAGGTACATTTTATGCGTTCTATTATAACCGTTGTCGGTAAGGACACCGTGGGCATACTCGCCGAAGTATCTATGCTCTGCGCGAAGCATTCCGTCAACATAATTGAGGTCACACAATCGATTTTACAGGATATGTTTTGTATGATAATGCTCGTTGACGTTGACAAATGCGATATACCCTTTACCTCTTTTGCGGATGAAATCTCCTCTCTCGGTGAAAAGACCGGACTTTCGATGAATGCCGTTCACGAGGACATTTTTAATACGATGCATCACATATAATTTATAAATATTCCAAGTAAGGGAAGAATTCTATGATAAACACACAGGATATACTTGAAACTATCAATATGATTCGGGAGGAAAATCTCGACATACGAACCATCACTATGGGAATATCTCTTCTTGACTGTGCGGACTCGAACGCTGACAAGGCGTGCGGCAGAATTTACGATAAGATATGCCGCAAGGCCGAAAACCTCGTCAAAACAGGCGAAGAGATAGAAAAGGAATACGGTGTTCCGATAATCAACAAGCGAATATCAGTAACTCCCGTGTCAATGATATTCGCGTCTGCCGGAGGCGATCCCATAAAATACGCCAAGACTCTTGACAAGGCCGCAAAGGCAGTCGGAGTAAACTTTTTAGGCGGATATTCGGCACTTGTGCAAAAGGGGTTTGCTAAGGGAGACGAGGAGCTTATAAGAAGCATACCCGAGGCTCTTGCCGTAACCGAAAGACTCTGCTCAAGCGTTAACATAGGCTCCACAAAAGCCGGTATAAATATGGATGCTGTTGCCCTTATGGGAAAAATAGTCCGCGAATCGGCTGTTCTTACTAAGGATAAGGGTCTTGTAGGACCGTCAAAGCTCGTTGTGTTTTGCAACGCTCCCGATGACAACCCGTTTATGGCAGGCGCTTTTCACGGTGCGGGAGAGCCCGACAGCGTTATCAACGTAGGCGTATCCGGACCCGGAGTTGTTCGCTCTGCTCTCTCAAAAATACCCGACGGAAATATTACGGACGTTGCCGACGTTGTTAAAAAGACTGCATTCAAAATAACGAGAGTCGGTCAGCTTGTAGCATCAAGAGCCGCAGAAAAGCTCGGTGTCCCGTTCGGCATTGTAGACTTGTCTCTTGCCCCCACACCGGCGGTCGGAGATTCGGTTGCGCACATTCTTGAAGAAATGGGTCTTGAGCAGTGCGGTGCCTGCGGTACAACAGCCTGCCTTGCTCTTTTGAATGACGCAGTAAAAAAAGGCGGCGTTATGGCGTCCTCGCACGTCGGAGGACTTTCCGGTGCATTTATACCCGTTTCCGAGGACGCGGGAATGATAGACGCCGCAAGGAGCGGAACACTCAAAATAGAAAAGCTTGAGGCAATGACCGCAGTATGCTCAGTAGGACTTGATATGATAGCCGTACCGGGCGATACACCTGCCGAGGTAATATCCGCAATAATCGCCGATGAGGCGGCTATCGGTATGGTTAATTCAAAGACCACAGCCGTAAGAGTTATCCCCGCAATCGGCAGAAGCGACGACGATGAGGTTGAATTCGGCGGTCTTTTCGGCAGTTCGCCCATAATGAAGGTAAACACCTCTTCCCCCGCTAAGTTCATTAACCGCGGCGGAAGAATACCGGCTCCGCTTCAGAGCCTCAAAAACTAAGGCTTGCAATTACAAAGGCAAAAAGAGGTACGCTGTTTTCGGCGCACCTCTTTTTTACTGTTATTGCTGCCGATTACGTTTTGCATTGCTGAAAAGATACCGATAGCTTTATCTGTAAGAAATCGGTTTTTACTCTCGGCACAACGGCAAAAAATAAAAGGCACCTCAAATGAGGTGCCTTAAGATTTGTTTGTTTAGCTTAATTACCAAGCAATTGTGAAATTCTTTTCAAGTCCGAAGGGAATTGAAACATTCACTGACAATGCGGTAAGAGAAAGAGTCCATACAAAATAGTATGTAGCCTCAGTAACATTGCCCGACGCCTTATCAACGGTAATCTTAACATAACCGTCGCTGTGACCTGTTTTTACATCCTTGATAACCTTTGCTGCAGGACCTGCATTATCGGTAACTATTGACGGCATAACAACAGAGAATACTTTGCCGTTGTGGCCGTTGCCGTGAGCGGTGTCCGTCGACGGCTCATCTGCCTTGATGTAAAGAGTTATAACATAAGAGCTGCCGTTATCAACTACTTCCTTGCTCTCGACGTCGTCAGCTGTAAGCTTACTTGACCAGTTCTCGTTCTCTACGGGGAACATAGCGTTTTTATCTTCAACGGAAGTTGCCGGAGAAACGGTAGAAACATCCTTGTCGCCCATATTTGCAGCTATAAGGGAATCAGCTAAACTTGTAAGACTCTTGGGAAGATCACCTGAAATGCTGCCTGCCTGGGAGTTTGTCTCTTTTGTAAGAGTTATCTCTTTAGCGTTCGGCTTAACATTATTGATGGCCTTATTGAAGTAATTAACAACATCTTCTACCGAGCTTGATGCGGAAAGCTCTGTGGGAGCTGCGGCATTGCCCTGAGCAGCCGAAGAGTTGTCCGAAGAAGCAGAAGCGGTATTATCGGAAGAAGCACTGCTTGAAGCACTGCCTGAAGAGCTGCTGCCCGATGAAGAGCTGCCCGACGAAGAACTGCCCGACGAAGAACCTGATGAGGTCTGAGTGCCGGCACTTGGTGCAACCGTAGCGGTAGCAGGTTTAAAAGCTATGCTGCATACCGAGTAAACAAGCAAAAGCGCAAGCATAATTCCGAAAGCCTTTTCAAAAGTCTTACCGAAAATCTTTCTCTTTTCGGCACTGCGAGCAAGCTTTTGGGCTCTCATTTCGGGAGTTGAAGGTATTTTTTCTTTTTTAGACATAATGAGTTTCCCCTTCCGAGTGGTTTTAAAAGCTAAACTTCACTCATACATATTTGTTGCATAACATAATATAATTTACAATAAATCGCAAAAAAAGTCAATGGATAATATATAAATTCATCACAAAAATCCGACATTTTTTCGGCAAACGGATTAGCGGCATTCATTTAACGCGGATTTGTCGGTTTTTTCCAAATACACTTGACCTTACAAATACTATTATGTAAAATATCAGTATTGCACCGAGTGCGGCAGCAATATATATCATTAATAAACCGAAACGGACTGATAATAAATGAACAATCTTTTACTTAACGAAAGAAGCCTTATATATCACTTAAGACAATATCGCTCAAAGCGCAGGCTGCATTATTTTGCCGAAACCGAATCCACAAACGAGGTCGCTAAAAAGCTTTGCGGCGACGGCAAGGGCCTCGGAGCTTTCGTTGTATCCGACTGTCAAACCGCCGGCAAAGGCCGCTCCGGCAGAACATTTTGCTCACCCAAGGGTACCGGCGTATACATTTCAATCGTTTACGAGATAAGCGGAAAAGAGCCCAATTTTGACCTGCTGTCAAGTCTTGCGGGGCTTGCCGTGCGCGATACGCTCTTTAACTTTTTTGATTTTGACTGCAAAATAAAATGGCCGAACGATATTTTACTCGACGGCAAAAAAATATGCGGTATACTGTGTGAAATAGTAAATAAAAACGGCAAGCCGAAATACGCCGTAGTCGGGATAGGTCTTAATATCGAAAAGCAGGAATTCCCGGAGGAAATAATGTATACTGCCGCAAGCATAGGCGATAAATACGAGGGTGAGCTTGACCACAACGAAATAGCGGTTGACATAGTAAACAACCTTGACCGCTACATCATACGCCGCGACGCCCTCAACGCCGAAAACACCGGTGAAATAATAAACAGGCTGAAAATGTACTCGGCGTCTTTAGGTCAAATCGTCAGGGTTATAACGCCCGACAGCGAATATGACGCAAAGGTTCTCGACATAGCCCCGGACGGCGGCCTTGTAATTCTGTCGGACGGCGAAACAAAAACCATAACCTCGGGAGAAATAGTACATATACGATAATTTTAGTCAATTTCGACATTATTTTACGATTTGTTTAATTTTTATTGACAGGTAAAAAATGACGTATTATAATGTCTTATTGTAAGTTAAGTCTTTTTGAATTCTGTGCGATGGCGGGCAAAACTCAATTGGGCTTGACTTGTTTTGCTTTTATAACATTATTTTGGGGAGCTGACAAAAATGGAAAATATCGGTTATTACAACGGCAAATTCGATCTTATTGAAAAGATGACGGTCCCGATGAACGACCGCGCCATGTACTTCGGCGACGGAGTTTACGACGCTACATATTCGGTAAACCGCACCATCTTTGCACTTGAGGATCACCTCGACAGGTTTTACAACAGCTGCAGACTGCTCGAAATACCTGCTCCGATGCCGCGTGAAGAACTTAAAAAGACACTCTATGAGTGCGTAAACAAGGTGGATGACCCCAATCAGTTTGTTTATTGGGAAGCCACAAGAGGAACCGGAATACGCAATCACGTTTTCCCCGACTCGCCCTCTAATCTCCTTATATACACAAGGCCCTGCCCGATGAAGGATTTATCTCTTCGCTACAAGCTCGCTACCATGGAGGACAAGAGATTTTATTACTGCAATGTTAAAACTCTTAACCTTATACCGAGCGTTTTGGCTTCGCAAAGAGCTCTTGAAAAGGGTTGCGACGAAACTGTATTCCACCGCGGAGATCTCGTAACGGAGTGCGCTCACTCAAACGTTTCAATAATAAAAGACGGCAAGTTCATTACTCATCAGCTTGACTGCCTCGTTTTACCCGGTATCACCAGAAAGCACCTTATAGAGATCTGCCACGAAAAAGGCATACCGGTAGAAGAACGCGACTATACTCTCGAAGAGCTTAAAAACGCCGACGAAATAATAGTTTCGTCCTCGGGCGCTCTTTGTATGCCTGCATGCGAGCTTGACGGTGTGCCCGTCGGCGGCAAAGCTCCCGAAATCATCAAAACTCTTCAGGATGCATACCTCAAACGTCTTCATGACGAATGCGGTGAATAAAACCGATAATACACATCTGCAATACGGCTGTTTCGCTTAAATCGAAACAGCCTTGTATTCTTTTTAAAGAGGGAGAATAATTATGGATCAAAAAGCACTTACAGACCTTAATATAGGCGAAAATCTTGATAATCTCGCAAATCTCGATCCGCGCGGATACGGTGTTTGCCGCATTCTCTACAAGGCCTCGCGCGAGTATACCGGTATGCCCACTACAATGAACGCTGCCAAAAAGCTGTGCGCGACACTTAAAAAAGACGATATTGTATATATAATGACCGGCTTCGTTTTGCTTGACCATCATCATGCCGAGACTGACGGCATAGTAAGCTCGATGCTTCTTGCAAGAGCACTGTCGCTCGCATTTGACGTAAAGCCCGTTATAATCTGCCAAGACGAAAATGTGGAAGCCGTCAAAAATATGTCAAGGGTGATAGGCCTTCACCTTTACGATACCATCGAAGAGATGAATGCTCACCCCGTTTCCATGGCGTTCATCCCATTCACAAAGGACAAAGATAAAGCGGAAGCTCTTGCCGACGAGATTATTTCAAAGGGGATGCCAAAGGCCGTAATAGCAAATGAGTTTCCCGGTGCAAACGGCGTCGGCGAATATCACAACGCGGTAGGCAAAAACACTACGGCTCTTGAGGCAAAGGGTGACATACTCTTTACAAAGCTTCAAAAGGCCGGTGTTTTGAATATTGCAATAGGCGACCTCGGAAACGAATTGGGTATGGGCACAGTTCTTGACCACATTAAAAAATATGTCCCCTACACCTCTGAAAAATCGAACTGCGTATGCGGCTGTAACGGAGGAATCGCAAGCGTTGTCGCCGCAGACAACATTATAACCGCAACCGTTTCGGACTGGGGCTGCTACGGTATGATTGCTGCAATAGCCTATCTTAAAGGCAATATAAACATCATGCACGACGCAGAGCTTGAAAAAGACGTCTTAAAGACTGCGGCAAGAAGCGGCATGGTTGATATGTACGGTTGGCAGATACCGTCGATAGACGGTTTTGATCTCACTACAAATATGATGATGGTCAATATGATGCGTGAGTGTATAAGATACGCTCCCACGCTCACCGAAAAATGCAAGACCTGGTTTGATAAAACAATAGAGCTCGGATTTTTTGACGACAGAAAATAATTTCAAGAGGTATTTGTATGAATGCTCCTAAATTTCTCTCTTCCGGCGACAGCGCAATAACCGTCGAATTCGGCAATGAAATAAGTGCCGAAATAAACGCCTGCGTTCACGCGCTTGACAAAGCACTCCGTAAAAAAAACATTCTCGGTATTGTCGAGACTGTTCCGACGTTTCGGTCGCTTCTTATAATCTATGACCCGTGCATTACGGGCGGAGAAAAGCTTAAGGCAAAGATAACGAAGCTTTGCGGCGACCTTGAAATGTCCTCGGAGGGCAAGAAGAGAATTATAGAAATACCGGTGCTGTACGGCGGCGAATACGGCGAGGACTTAAAAGACGTTGCAGAAATCAACAAGCTTACCGAGGATGAGGTTGTAAAGATACACTCGGGAACCGATTATTTGATTTATATGCTGGGCTTTTTGCCGGGATTTGCGTATCTCGGAGGCCTTGATGACAGAATCAAAACTCCGAGGCTGCAAAATCCGAGGACTAAGATTCATGCAGGTGCTGTCGGAATAGGCGGCGAGCAAACGGGCATTTACCCTCTCTCCTCCCCCGGAGGCTGGAGACTTATCGGTACGACACCCGTAAAGCCGTACGACCCGGAAAGAGACGAGCCGATACTTTATTCAGCCGGAGATTATATAAGATTTGTCCCGATTGACAAAGAAACCTTCGACGATATATCGGCAAAGGTTCAAAACGGCACATACGAGTGTCGCATCATCGGAGGTGACGGCGAATGAGTATTAAAGTCATTACTCCCGGAATGTTATCCACTATTCAGGACGGCGGAAGAAAAGGCTTTGCGGCTATGGGGTTTAACGCATCCGGCGTTATGGACGTTCGCTCCTACCACATAGCAAACGCACTCGTCGGTAATTTTACCGATGAAGCCGTAATAGAGATGACATATCTCGGCGGTTCATTTAAATTCTTAGAGTCAAATTACATTGCGATTACGGGTGCCGATATGTCGCCTAAGATTGACGGTGTACCCGTTGAAATGTATACGACCGTATTTGTAAAGCAAGATGAAACGCTGACATTTTCCGCTGCAAAAAGCGGAATGAGAGCTTATATAGCGGTTCGCGGCGGTATAGATGTTCCTGTTATTATGGGCAGCCGCTCTACAAATCTGAAATGCAAGCTCGGCGGACTCGACGGCAGGCCGTTAAAGGCGGGCGACATTGTTCCGTGCAGAGATGTATACGATGAATTTCACAAGCATCTTATACATTCGGTGCCGAAAGAGGATTTCGGAAGCGACGAAATAACCGTAAGAGTGCTTTTGGGTCCACAGGACGATTATTTTACGGATCACGGAATTAAAACATTTTTAAACAGCACATACACGGTTACAAACGAATCCGACAGAATGGGCTGCAAGTTGTCCGGCGAAAAGATTGAATACAAAAACACGGTCGATATTATTTCCGACGGCATTGTTTTCGGCAGCATACAAATTCCGCGCACGGGGAACCCGATAATAATGCTTGCAGACAGGCAGACTACCGGCGGTTATGCCAAAATCGCAACGGTAATTTCTGTGGATCTTCCGCTTTTGGCTCAGGCAAGACCCGGTACCAAGGTTCATTTTGAGCTTATCGACAGACAAAAAGCAGAACGGCTTTTAAAGCAGGAACAAAAGGAATTCCACTCATATCTGCTCCACTATTAACAAGAGGTGACAACAATGGATTTAGCACATATGGCTCCGTATGAAGTCAGAAAACTGATAAGAGATAAAAAAATAACGGGTCAGACATCGGGAATGTGCCTCGGCTATGCTCAGGCCAATCTCGCATTACTGCCAAAGGAGCTTGCATACGACTTTCTTCTGTTTACGCAGAGAAATCCGAAGCCCTGCCCCATACTTGAGGTATCAGACGTTGGAGACCCGTATCTTAAAAAGATTGCAAAGGACTGCAATATCGCAACGGACATTCCCAAATACAGAATATATGAAAAGGGTGTTATGACCGGCGAATATGACAGCGTAGAGCAATTTTGGCGCGACGACCTTGTAGCATTCCTCATAGGCTGCAGCTTTTCGTTTGAAAGCGAACTTTTGGACAGCGGTATTACGGTACGTCACATTGAAGAGCACAAAAACGTTCCGATGTATCTTACAAATATCGACTGCGAACCCGCCGGCGTATTTTCCGGCAAGATGGTTGTAAGTATGCGTCCCCTGCCCCGCGACCAGATTGTAAAAGCGGTCAACATCACCTCCTCTATGCCGCGCGTACACGGCACGCCTATTCAGATAGGTCATCCCGAGCAGATAGGCATAAGTGATATAAACAAGCCCGATTTCGGCGACGCAGTTACCGTAAAGCCGGGTGAAACACCTGTATTTTGGGCTTGCGGCGTAACTCCGCAGTCTATAATGATGAATTCAAAGCCCGACTTTTGCATAACGCATGCTCCGGGTCACATGCTTATTACCGACATTAAAAACACCGATCTCAAATTTTAACGGGAGGAGATAAAATGGCAACAACAGTAGATTTAAACTGCGATATGGGCGAGAGCTTCGGCGCATATAAAATAGGTCTGGACGAAGAGGTTGCAAAATACATCTCATCGGCAAACGTAGCCTGCGGATTTCACGCTTCCGACCCCGTGGTTATGGATAAGACGGTTAAAATACTCAAAGAAAACAACGTTAATCTCGGCGCACACCCCGGCTACCCCGATCTTATGGGCTTCGGCAGGCGCAATATGAATGTAAGCCCCGCAGATGCAAAGGCTTACGTAATGTATCAGATAGGTGCACTGTCGGCTTTTGCAAAGGCTAACGGTCTTAAAATTCAGCACGTAAAGCCTCACGGTGCGCTTTACAACACCGCCGGCAAGGACTATGCGCTGTCAAAGGCGATATGCGAGGGAATATACGAGGTTGACCCGAGCCTTATACTTCTCGGTCTTTCGGGCAGTCAAATGCTTAAAGCCGCCGCCGACACCGGTCTTAAATGCGCCAAGGAGGTTTTTGCCGACAGGGCGTATGAGGAGGACGGCTCTCTTGTTGCGAGGACAAAGCCGGGCGCAGTCATAACCGACGAGGACGAAGCCATAAAGCGCGTTATCGGAATGGTAAAGCACGGCAAGGTAACCGCGATAACCGGCAAGGAGATTGCGATAGAAGCAAACTCTATATGCGTTCACGGAGACGGAGCAAAGGCTTTGGAATTCGTAAGGAAAATAAGAGCCGCATTGACAATAGAAAACATTAAAATCGCACCGCTGTGCGAAATAGTATAAAGAAGGTTTGAAATATGCTCCCACAGAGAGTTTACGCCAAGATAGACCTTGACGCAATTTGTCAAAATATCAAAAATGCCATGGATAAGGTCGGCAAAGAAACAAAGGTAATGGCAATAATCAAAACAGACGCATACGGCCACGGTGCCGTGCCCGTAGCAAAGGCTTTATCTGAAATCGGCTGTTATGCATTCGGCGTTGCGACCGCCAAGGAAGCAGTGGTTTTACGCAAAAACGGCATCAAAAACCCCATACTTATTTTGGGATATGTTTTTCCGCAGGATTATGACGACCTTATAAATTACGAAATAATGCATGCGGTATTTGAATATCACACCGCCAAGGCTCTTTCAGACGAGGCTGTAAAGCTCGGAAAGACCGCCAAAATACACATAAAGCTCGACACCGGTATGGGCAGAATCGGAATGCAGCCGACAGATGAAAGCATAGAAGAAATCAAAAAGATATATTCTCTGCCGAACATTGAAATAAACGGTATATTCACCCACTTTGCCTGTGCCGATGAAGAGGACAAAACTTCATGCAACAATCAGAAGAAAAAGTATCTTGATTTTGTCGGAAAGCTTGATAAAGCCGGAGTTGAGATACCGATAAAGCATATGTGCAACTCCGCGGGAATTATAGAATTTGACGACAACTTCCTTGATATGGTAAGAAGCGGTATTATGACATACGGACTTTACCCGTCGGAGGAAGTAGACAAGTCAAAGCTTGAGCTTCATCCTGCTTTAGAGCTGAAGAGCCATATAGCATACATAAAATCCGTGGGACCCGGCTTTACCGTCAGCTACGGCAGTACTTTTACGTCAAAGAGCAATATGCGTATAGCGACTGTACCCGTAGGCTACGGCGACGGGTATCCGAGAGCACTGTCAAACAAAGGCAAGGTTTTGATTCACGGCAAATTCGCCAATATCATAGGCAGAGTTTGTATGGATCAATTTATGGTCGATGTCACGGATATTCCCGAAGCAAAGCAGGGTGATGAGGTAACGCTTATCGGCAAGGATCAAAACAATGTAATAACCGTAGAGGACGTTGCCGATAACGCTCACAGCTTTAATTATGAGTTCTGCTGCGGAATAAACCGCAGGGTTCCGCGTGTTTATTATAAGGACGGAAAATATCTCGAGACCGTAGATTACCTTGATTGACACGTAATGCACTTTCGGCTATAATAAAAGAAGTGATTTTTTCGGAGGTGCAAAATGGAATTTGACGCTTTTGACGAGGGTATAGAGCTCGGCGGGCTTCGTAACCGCGACGAAATCAGACTTTTGATATGCTATATTTTGAGAGCCGTTGACGCTCCGATTTCGAAACAGAACCTCAACGATTCCATGCTTCAGGATGGCCTTGCCAATTATTTTGAAATAAATCAGGCTATATCGGAGCTTTTGAAAAACGGCACCATAGATATGGATATTGACGAGAATGGCGAAGAGCTGCTCACGGCTACCGAAAAGGGAAAGGACATAGCTGACACGCTTGAAACCTCACTTCCCAAAACCGTCCGTGAAAAAGCCGTAAATTCTGCTATAAAGCTTATGACGCTCGCTAAAACAATGCGAGAAAACAAGATAGAAACCGTATCCGCTCCGGGCGGCGGCTATTATGTCACATTCTCGCTTATGAACGGTGACGAGGCACTTATGAAGCTCACGATATTTGTAGCGGACAGTATGCAGCTTGAAGCGGTCAAAAACAATTTCTTAAACGACCCGGTAAAGCTATATTCAAGCATTATTACGGCACTCACCATATAACCTTTATTTAAAAGAACCGCGAAAGCCGAGACTTTTGCGGTTTTGCTTTGCTCTTTTAAGTCCTTGTAAACGTTTTTAAAAAGCATTGTTTTTTGCTTCTTATTATATTATAATCAGTTTGTACAAAAATCGGAGGTGTTTTATGGATTCAAAAATGCTTCTCACGTGTGCTCTCGACATAGGAGAAAAAATGCTTATAAGCGGTGCGGAAATCAGCCGTGTTGAGGATTCCGTAAAAAGAATCTGCAATGCATACGACGTTAAAAGAATTGATGTTTTCACCATAACCTCAAGCATGGTTGCAACACTTGAGGACAAGGACGGCAATTCAATAACGGAGACGCGCCGCATTACAAAACACCACACCGACTTAACAAAGCTTCACAAGCTAAATGACCTGTCAAGGAAAATAGTACGAAGAGTCCCCGATATTCACTATATCCGCAATCAGATAGATGAGATAGAAAAAGGCACCAAGGAATACAACCTCCCGATACAATGTACCGTAAGCGCCCTGATAGCCGGAGCGTTTGCAATCTTCTTCGGAGGAGCCTTTTTGGACGGAATTGCTGCGGCACTGATAGGAATTGTACTGAAGCTGATTGTATATGCCACGGAAAAGACTCAGGTAAATATGATATTTGCCAATGTTGTATGCTCTTTTGCGGTATGCTCGATAGCTTTTGCCTTTGTAATGCTCGGCTTCGGCTATTCAACCGACAAAATAATAATAGGCAATATAATGCTGCTGATACCGGGAGTGGCACTGACTAACTCCATACGCGATATGATAAGCGGAGACATAATGGCCGGAATGCTCAGATTTTGCGAAGCGTGCCTTGTATCGCTTGCAATAGCCGCCGGTTACATCATTGCGGCCCTCATTTTCGGAGGTATCGGCAAATGACATATTTTATACAGATATTGACCGGCACGTTGGGAGCCTTCGGATTTGCGATACTTTACAATCTGAGGGGCACTAAACTACTTATCGCAACCCTCGGAGGAGCTTTATCCTGGGGCACATATTTATTTTTCGGAATATGGTTTCACAGCGAGCCGCTCAGGTATTTTTTTGCGGCAATCGCAGTTACGATTTATGCAGAGATATTTGCAAGAATTAAAAAGACTCCGACATCGACATTTTTGATAGTACCCATGATTCCTCTCATTCCCGGCGGCGTTCTCTACTATACCATGAGCTATGCCCTGAAAAATGATTGGAACAATTTTGTAACAAGCGCATTTTACACCATAAAGCTCGCTATGGCTCTTGCGGTGGGGATAATAGTGGTATCCACACTCGTCAGGATGTTCTCGGCGGTAATAAAATTTTTAAGGGATAAAAATGGAAACAAAAAAGAAAGAAAAGAAACGTAAATTCAAGCTCTCGCCGATGAAAAAAATAATCCTCGGCTATATAACTATAATATTTCTGGGGGCGTTTATTCTGACGCTGCCCATTTCTTCGAGAGACGGAATCCACACATCGTTTGAGAATGCGCTGTTTACATCCACCTCAGCTACGTGTGTTACCGGGCTTGTGGTACAGGACACCGCCACATACTGGTCGCTCTTCGGGCAAATTGTTATACTCTGTCTCATCGAGATAGGCGGCTTGGGTTTTATGACTCTTGCAGTCTGCGCCATGACATTTACAAAAAAGAATATAGGACTTCAAAGCAGATACACTCTTTTGGAATCGATAAATGCGCCTCAAATGGCCGGAATAGTCAAAATGGCCCGCTTTACGATTCGAGGAGCATTTCTCATAGAAGGCATAGGAGCGCTTTTGCTTGCAACGAGATTTGTTCCGAGATTCGGAGTCTTAAAAGGACTTTATTTTTCCGTATTTCACTCTGTTTCCGCATTTTGCAACGCCGGCTTTGACATAATGGGTACACCGGGAAACGAATACACCTCACTCACCGAATACAGTGCCGATATAGTAGTCAACATTGCTGTTATGCTGCTCATCGTAATCGGCGGACTCGGCTTTTTTGTATGGGCGGATCTTATAAACACAAGATTTATATTCAGAAGATTGAAGCTTCATTCAAAAATCGTTCTTGTCACAACTGCCATGTTGATAGTCGGAGGTGCAGGTCTGATACTTATATTTGACATAAAAAGCGACGCTTTTAAAGGGTTCTCGGTTCCTCACAAAATAATTGCCGCCTTTTTTCAGTCGGTAACGGCTCGAACCGCCGGCTTTAATACTGTCGATTTGACAAAACTTTCCGACGCATCAGTAATAACCATGACCGCTCTTATGCTTATCGGCGGCTCGCCGAGCTCAACGGCCGGCGGATTTAAGACAACAACGCTTGCGGTGCTTATTGCAAGCATCTTTTCTGAGCTCAAGCACAAAAAAGATGTTGAGATTTTTAAACGCAGAATCGCGCCGGACGCCCTACGACACGTAGTATGCCTTATATTTCTCTATATGGCTCTTTTCTCTGCCTCGGGTGCGGCAATTACTTGGATTGACGGCATAACCATGAAGGAAGCACTGTTTGAAACAGCCTCGGCTATCGGTACGGTAGGTGTAACGCTCGGTGTGACTCCGTTTTTACGAGGTTATTCGCACCTTATACTGATATGCCTGATGTTTTTCGGAAGAGTCGGCGGTCTGACATTACTGCTGTCTCTCAGAGAATCTAAGGCACCGGATATATCAAGATATCCGGAAGAACAGATAACCATTGGGTAAGGAAGGATAAAAAATGAAATCTATTTTAATAATCGGACTCGGACGTTTCGGACGCCATATGGCGAAGAAGTTCAGTGAGCAAAACAATGACGTTATGGCGATAGACATAAATGAAGAGCGTATAAACAATGTCTTATCGGTTGTCACAAACGCTCTTATCGGTGACGCCACAAATGAACAGTTCATGGAAACGATAGGCGTCAGAGACTTTGACCTGTGCGTTGTTGCCATAGGAGATAATTTCCAAAGTTCTCTTGAAACCACGGCTCTATTAAAGGATCTCGGTGCCAAGTTTGTACTCGCACGGGCAAGCCGCGACGTTCACGCAAAATTTCTCTTAAGAAACGGTGCCGACGACGTAATATACACCGAAAAAGAGACCGCCGAAAGACTTGCGGTAAAATACGGCTCGGACAATATATTTAATTACATCGAGCTTAACGATGAATACTCTATTTATGAAATAGCCGTCCCCTCCTCTTGGCTTAACAAGAGCATACTCAAGGTAAATGTGCGTTCAAAATACGGAATCAGCATACTTGCAACAAAGCAAGGAAACAACATATACCCCCTTCCGAAGCCGGAACACGTTTTTACCGACAGCGAATCGCTTATGATATTGGGTAAAAACGAAGATGTATCCCGTTTCATTAAATAAGGAGCAGGAATGCTTGTAACACTTGATAAAATCTGCAAAAGCTTTTTGGACGAAGTTGTTTTAAGGGACGTCTCGTTCAGCATAAACGAAAATGAAAGAATAGGTCTGCTCGGTGTAAACGGTGCCGGCAAAAGCACGCTTCTCAATATTATCACCGGGATACTCCCCTTTGACAGCGGCACGAGAACCGTTAAAAGCTCGCTTGAAATAGGATACCTCAAGCAAAACGAAGCTTTGAACTCCGAAAATACTCTGAGAGAGGAAATCGAGGACGCACTCTCGGAGGTCTATGACGTAAGAGAAAAGCTGCTTGAAGCATCAAAACGAATTTCAGCCTCAACACCCGGCTCCGAGGAATACAGAAATCTTTCGGAAGCTTACGAAAAACTGACAAACCAATATGACGCTCTTGACGGCTACACTGCAGACACGAGAATAAACATAGTTTTAAACGGGCTCGGGTTCGGCGATTTTAACCTCGAACAAAAGACGGCTCACCTGAGCGGCGGTGAAAAAATTCGGTTCGGCATTGCCAAAATACTGCTTCACAATCCGGAATTGCTCATTTTGGACGAGCCTACAAACCATTTGGACTTTACCATGCTGACTTGGCTTGAGGATTATCTCTCTTCATACAAGGGCTCGGTGCTGATAGTTTCGCATGACAGATATTTTCTCGACAAGGTAGCTGATAATATATGCGAAATCGAAAACGGAAGTCTGTATAAATACAAGGGCGGTTACAGCGCATTTTTAACTCAGAAGGAAGAGAGAATACGCCACGCCGAAAAGGAATATGAAAAACAGCAATCCGAGCTTGCCGCAATGCGCGATTATGTCGCAAAAAATCTCGCTAAATCTTCAAGCAGCAACAGCGTAGGCTCACGAGTTAAGGCTCTTGAAAAAATGGAGCTTCAGGCAAAGCCCAACCCAAAGCAAAAGGAAGTCCATTTCAAATTCGAATATGATTTTGAGCCTCACAAGGTGGTGCTCTCTTGCAAGGATGTCGGAATCTATGTCGGAAACGCCGCAACCGGCAAGCAGCTTTATGAAAACATCTCTCTTGAGGTTTTAAAAGGCGAGAAAATCGCGATTATAGGCAAAAACGGCGTCGGCAAATCATCTTTTTTAAAGGCTGTTCTTAAAAAAATACCATATACGGGGCAGATCAAATTCGGAGGAAACGTAAAGGTCGCTTATTTTGACCAGGAGCTCGGCGACCTCAACCTTGACGACACCGTAATAGAGGCTGTGCACAGAGCTTATCCGACAAAGACTGAATTTGAAATAAGAAGTGCGCTCGGCAGGCTGCTGATTGAGGATGAGGCTGTATTTAAACGGGTACGCGATCTGTCGGGAGCAAACCGTGCCAAGGTGGCATTTTGCATTATAATGTTTAAGCGCGCCAATGTGCTGATTTTCGACGAGCCTACCAACCACCTTGACTACATTGCTAAAGAGGCTCTTGACGACGCTCTGAAGGAATTTACGGGTACGCTGATAACGGTATCTCACGACAGGTACTTTTTAAACTGCGTACCGGATAAAATTATCGAGATGTTCCCGACGGGATTTAATGAATACAACGGCGGATACGACTATTACCTTGAGCATAAAAAGCCTGAAATCGTCGAAAAAACCGTTAAAGCGGACAGCGAGAATAAAGCCGCATATAAAGAGAATAAAAAGAACAAGGCGGACGACAGAAAACGCAGAGCTAAGCTGTTATCTCTTCAGCGCGAAATGGACAGTCTTGAAGATGAAATTGCAACGCTTAAAGCGGAGTCGGAAAAGCCCGACGTCTCGAGCGATTATCAAAAATTATCGGATATTCTCGCGTTGATTGCGGACAAGGAGAGCTGCCTTGAGGATGCGGAAACCGAGTGGCTTGAGCTTTCTGAATAAACTTAAGAGCGACTGTAAATGCTGAGTGTCACTCAGCATTTACAGCCGCTTTTTTTATGTTATCTCTCTAAGGCAAAAACGATATATCCTTATCGGCTGACGGTACTGTTGTCGGCATTTTTGTGCCGTTTAACACCGTTGCCTCCACAACGGTACCCTTGCCGTATTTCTCGTTTATTCGAAGCATTGCTTTATCGAGTCTTTCGAGCTTTTCATGACGCGTCATATCAAAGCCGAGGCTTAGCTGCTGAGGCTTATCCGGATTTAAAAGCTCTATTGCGCGCACCGTGACAGATCTTACCGGAGTTTGCCATTTATATGTCTGCTTAAACAGCGAAAAGGCTTTAAGGGCAATTTCTCGGCTGTTTTGTGTTGGATAAATAAGCTTACTCTGCGATTGTGACGTGAACAATGCGGTGTTTTTAATTCCTATCTGCACACCGCCGGCAAGAAGGCCGTCCTCCCTAAGATGCTTCGACACCGCATGGGACAGAGATAATAGGACGCGCCACACCTCATCATTATCTCGTAAATCGTCTACGCACGTAACTCCCCTGCCAACACTCTTGACCGGAGGTCTGTATCCCATATTACAGACGGGCGAATTTTCAAGGCCGTTGGCGCAGCGCCACAACACAACGCCGTTCTTACCGAACGTAGTCTTTAAGAACGCAGGATCACTTTTTGCAATGTCCCCTATTGTTATAATACCGTACTTTTTAAGCACCTTAGAGGTGCTTCTTCCGACCCATAGCATATCCTCGGCGGGTAGCTGCCAAATCATATCGCGAAAATTTTCTCGTCGTATAACCGTAACCGCATCGGGCTTTTTCATATCGCTACCGAGCTTTGCAAACACTTTATTAAATGACACACCCACGGAAATAGTAAGTCCGAGTTCTTTTTTTACAGCCTCTCTGACATCATCGGCTATGGTTTCGGGAGAGCCGAATAGCCGTGTACTTCCGCTTACATCAAGCCAGCACTCGTCAATACCGAACGGCTCTATCATATCGGTGTATCTGCCGTATATTGATTTTACCGCACGTGAATATTTGATATATTCGGAAAATCGAGGAGGAAAAACCAAAAGATTAGGACATTTGCCCTTTGCCTGCCATATAACGTCGCCTGTTTTTACCCCGCGTTTTTTTGCCACCTCGGACTTTGCCAGCACTATGCCGTGCCTATCCTCGGTTCTGCCGCAAATTGCAATGGCTTTGCCGCGCAGCTCCGGAGAAACAACCGTTTCGACCGAAGCGTAAAAATTATTCAAATCACAATGAAGTATTGCCCGTTCCATAAAATCACCGAAAAAATTATTGTACCGTCATTGTAACCGAACATTTGTTCTATGTCAATAGTAAAAATATAACAGTCCCGAAATTCGGACTGAACATAAAAAAATCACCCCTGAAAAACAGAGGTGATTTTTGATTATCGTATTAACGAATTATTCGTCAATTTCAGTAACAACGCCTGAACCAACTGTACGTCCGCCTTCACGAATAGCGAAACGAAGACCCTGCTCAATAGCGATAGGAGTGATAAGCTCAACGCTCATAACAACGTTATCGCCGGGCATGCACATCTCAGTTCCCTCGGGAAGAGTGATAGTACCGGTAACGTCGGTAGTTCTGAAATAGAACTGAGGACGATAGTTATTGAAGAACGGTGTATGACGGCCGCCCTCGTCCTTAGTAAGGACGTAAACCTGGCCCTTGAACTTTGTATGAGGATGGATTGAACCGGGCTTAGAAAGAACCTGGCCACGCTCAATCTCAGTTCTCTGAATACCACGAAGAAGTGCGCCGATGTTGTCGCCTGCCTCAGCATAATCAAGAGTCTTTCTGAACATCTCGATACCGGTAACAACGGTCTTCTTCTTTTCGTCGGTAAGACCAACGATTTCAACTTCGTCGTTGAGCTTAAGAACACCACGCTCAACACGGCCGGTAGCAACAGTACCACGGCCTGTGATGGTCATAACGTCCTCAACAGGCATAAGGAACGGCTGGTCTGATTTACGGTCGGGAGTCGGGATGTAGTTATCAACAGCATCCATAAGATCCCAAATCGGCTTAAGCTCGGGAGCGTTAATATCGTCGCCCGAATACTCAAGAGCTTTAAGAGCAGAACCAACGATGATCGGTGTGTCGTCGCCCGGGAAGTCATACTCGTTAAGAGTCTCACGAACTTCCATTTCAACAAGCTCAAGGAGCTCGGGATCGTCAACCTGATCAGCTTTGTTAAGGAATACTACGATGTAGGGAACGCCAACCTGACGAGCGAGAAGAAGGTGCTCTTTAGTCTGAGCCATCGGGCCGTCGGTAGCAGCGATAACAAGGATAGCACCGTCCATCTGAGCAGCACCGGTGATCATGTTCTTGATATAGTCAGCATGGCCGGGGCAGTCAACGTGAGCATAGTGACGCTTTTCGGTCTCATACTCAACGTGAGCGGTGTTGATCGTTATACCACGCTCTCTCTCTTCGGGAGCCTTATCGATCATTGAATAGTCTTCGAACTGAGCGAAGCCCTTCATTGCGAGTGTTTTTGTAATAGCAGCTGTTAACGTGGTCTTACCATGGTCAACGTGACCGATAGTACCGATGTTAACATGTGGTTTGGTTCTTTCGAATTTTGCCTTTGCCATTGAATTTTCCTCCTTTTTTATGAGAACAAATAAATTTTTTCATTGTGGTTGATATTTTATCAATAAATGAATAAAATATCAAGTCTTTTCAGCTATTTAATCAGTCTTTTTTAGTTCTTTCGCTGATAATCTTTTCAGCGATTGACTTCGGAACTTCTTTATATCCGTCGGGTTCCATTACATACTGACCGCGTCCCTGAGTCTTGGAACGAAGGTCGGTAGCATAACCGAACATTTCGGAAAGCGGAACGTGAGCATTGATCTGCTTAGCACCAGTTCTCTCTTCAAAGCCCTGAATCTCACCGCGGCGAGAGTTAAGGTCGCCGATAACGTCGCCCATATATTCCTCGGGAACGATGACGGTAACTTTCATTATGGGTTCGAGGAGAACCGGATCGGCCTTCTTGGAAGCATCCTTGAATGCCATAGAACCGGCAATCTTGAATGCCATTTCCGAAGAGTCAACCTCGTGATAAGATCCGTCGTAAAGAGTTACCTTTACGTCAACAACCGGATAACCGGCAATAACGCCCGACTGCATAGCACCCTGAATACCCTGGTTAGCAGGTTCGATGTATTCCTTCGGAATAGCACCGCCGACGATGTTATTTACGAACTCATAGCCCTTATTGGGGTTAGGCTCAATGTTGATCTTAACGTGACCGTACTGACCTTTACCGCCTGACTGACGGGCGTATTTGGTATCGGAGGAAGCGGGCTTACGGATTGTCTCCTTGTAAGCAACCTGCGGCTTACCTACGTTAGCCTCAACCTTGAATTCACGAAGCATTCTGTCAACGATAATTTCAAGATGAAGCTCACCCATACCGGCGATGATGGTCTGACCGGTCTCTTCATCGGTATAGCACTTAAAGGTAGGATCCTCTTCTGCAAGCTTCTGAAGAGCGATGCCCATCTTTTCCTGACCTGCTTTGGTCTTAGGCTCGATTGCTACACGGATAACGGGATCCGGGAATTTCATTGATTCAAGAATTATCGGGTGCTTCTCATCGCAGAGAGTATCACCTGTCGTAGTGTTCTTAAGACCTACGGCAGCTGCAATATCACCTGCGTAAACACAGTCGATATCTTCTCTGTGGTTAGCGTGCATCTGAAGTATACGGCCCATTCTCTCGTCGTCGTCCTTAACGGAGTTGTAAACGGTTGAGCCGGCAGTCAGAGTACCCGAATAAACTCTGAAGAAGCAGAGCTTACCGACATAGGGGTCGGTGGCAATCTTGAATGCGAGGGCCGAGAACGGCTCTGAATCCGAAGAATGTCTGTCTTCCTCTTCGTCTGTATCGGGGTTTACACCCTTTATAGCCGGAACATCCGTAGGAGCCGGCATATAATCAACTATTGCATCGAGAAGAGGCTGTACGCCCTTGTTGCGGTAAGAGGTACCGCAAGTTATCGGAACCATTTTATTCTCGATAGTTGATTTACGGATAGTTCTCTTGATTTCCTCAACGGTGAATTCCTCGCCGTTGAAGTATTTTTCCATAAGCTCGTCGTCCTGATCTGCGACATGCTCGATAAGCTTTGCACGATATTTCTCGGCAAGCTCCTTCATATCGTCGGGGATAGGCTCACGTCTTACGTCTTTACCGAGGTCATCATAATAAATCTCGGCATCCATTTCTACGAGGTCAACGATACCCTTGAATGTGTCTTCAGAACCGATGGGGAGCTGAATCGGCACGGGGTTACATTTGAAACGCTCGTCTACCATGTCAAGAACATGGTAGAAGTCCGCACCCATGATATCCATCTTATTGACGTAAATCATACGCGGAACATGATATTCGTCAGCCTGACGCCAAACGGTTTCAGACTGAGGCTCAACACCACCCTTTGCGCACAAAACGGTAACCGAACCGTCAAGTACACGAAGCGAACGCTGAACTTCAACAGTGAAATCAACGTGGCCGGGAGTGTCGATAATATTGATACGATGGTTTTTCCAGAAACAAGTAGTTGCAGCGGAAGTGATGGTTATACCTCTCTCCTGCTCCTGCGCCATCCAGTCCATGGTAGCGTCGCCGTCGTGGGTCTCACCGATTTTATGGTTTACACCCGTGTAAAACAATATACGCTCTGTGGTAGTTGTTTTACCGGCGTCGATATGCGCCATTATACCAATATTTCTTGTTTTTTCAAGAGTGACCTTTCTTGGCATAACATCCTCCATAACCGTATAAATACGGTAACATAAATATTAGTAAGCTTACCACCTGAAATGAGCAAAAGCTTTGTTTGCTTCTGCCATCTTGTGAGTGTCTTCGCGCTTTTTGAATGCCGAACCTGTTTCATTTACGGCATCCATTATCTCGTTTGCAAGTCTTTCCTTCATAGTTCTCTCGGAACGCTGACGAGCATAGAGAGTGATCCATCTAAGACCTAAGGTCTGTCTTCTTTCGGGACGAACCTCGATCGGGACCTGATAGGTAGCACCGCCTACGCGGCGAGCCTTAACCTCGAGAACGGGCATAACATTTTCCATTGCGGCATCAAATACCTCCAACGGTTCCTTACCCGTCTTCTCAGCGATAATGTTAAATGCGTCATAAACGATTTTCTGGGCTACGCCCTTTTTACCGTCATACATAACGCTGTTGATAAGCCTGGTTACAAGCTTTGAATTGTAAAGCGGATCCGGCAAAACATCACGTTTTGCTATCTGGCCTCTTCTTGGCACTTCGCTTCCCTCCTTCATAATTATAATGATATCATAGGTACTCGGTGACAAAACCCCGTGGTGTCAATGCAAGAGGCATAATATAAGAAATATATATACACCCTGCACGGACTTAAAACCTTGCAAGTAGATTCTGTCTTTAAATAGTCGGCGAAATTACGCCTTTTTAGCTGCCTTGGGTCTCTTAGCACCGTACTTTGAACGGCTCTGCATTCTGCCCGTAACGCCCTGAGTATCAAGTGTACCGCGGACAATATGGTAACGAACACCGGGGAGATCCTTAACACGCCCGCCTCTTATAAGAACAACTGAGTGCTCCTGGAGATTGTGACCTACGCCGGGAATATAAGCTGATACTTCGATTCCGTTTGTAAGACGAACTCTGGCGAGCTTACGGAGAGCTGAGTTAGGCTTTTTAGGAGTGTCGGTCTTTACAACCGTGCAAACTCCTCTCTTCTGCGGAGAAGCGTTGTTAGTCATAACGTTCTTCTTCGAGTTAAGACCCTTACCGAGAGCCGGAGCCTTCGATTTCTTCTCAACTGTCTGTCTGCCACTGCGAACAAGCTGGTTAAATGTCGGCAAATTCATTGCACCTCCTTCTGAAAATATGACACAATGTGTCAGCAAAACAAACACTTCCGTTAAAAAAGTGTTTGTTTTGCTCACACAATCAAAGATTTTAACATTTAAAACCTTTGATTGTCAAGCTTTTATTTAAATTTTCTTTTACGCGGGCTCATTTGCAGGCTCATCGGGATTAGTATCATCCGAATAAGTCTTTTCGAGCTCAACCTCGCTGTAACACTTCATACCCGTGCCGGACGGAAGAAGCTTACCGATAATAACATTTTCTTTAAGGCCGATAAGAGGATCGGTTTTGCCCTTAATAGCTGCATCGGTGAGAACTCTTGTGGTTTCCTGGAAGGAAGCCGCCGACAGGAAGGAATCGGTAGCAAGCGAAGCCTTTGTGATACCGAGAAGCACCGGTTCGCAGGTGGCCGGAGTAAACTCCTTACCCTCTGCCTCGCACTCTGCGCTGACGCGCTTGTTCTCTTTGTTGAAGTCGGATTTCTCAATGGTAGCTCCGGGAAGAAGCTCGGTTGAACCCGGCTCATCCACCTTGAGCTTTCTCATCATCTGACGAACGATAACCTCAATGTGCTTATCATTGATATCAACACCCTGCATACGATAGGTCTTCTGAACTTCCTTGATAAGGTAGTCGTGAACCGCATTGACGCCGTTGATGGCGAGTATGTCGTGGGGATTGGGAGCACCCTCTGTAAGAGCGGTACCCTTCTTTATGAATATCGGGTTGCCGTTTTCATCCTTATCGCTGTTGAACTTCTTGCGGAAACCGTAAGGAATAAGGTAGGTTTTTTCTTCGGCCGTCTCGGGATTGGTGATGACAATGTGCTCATTCTTTTTAATTTCGCGGAATGAGAGATAGCCGTCAATCTCGGCAAGAATTGCGAGAGTCTTGGGCTTTCTTGCCTCAAACAATTCCTCGACACGGGGAAGACCCTGTGTAATATCCTGGCTTGATGCGATACCGCCGGTATGGAAGGTACGCATTGTAAGCTGTGTACCGGGCTCACCTATTGACTGAGCCGCTATGATACCGACAGCCTCGCCCACGGTAACAGGCTCGCCTGTCGCAAGATTCGAACCGTAGCACTTAATGCAAACGCCGTGGTCTGATTCGCAGGTGAGAAGCGAACGTATCTTTATTCTTCTGTCTGCTTCATTGGGACGGGCGTTAACGATAGCTGCGACCTTAGCTGCATCGTCCTCGGTCATCATCTTATCCTTGGACATAATAAGCTCGCCGGTTTTTTCGTCTACAAAATCCTCAAGAAGGAATCTGCCTGTAAGTCTCTCCTGGAGAGTCTCTATCATTTCCTTGCCCTCGTGGATATCGTAAACCTCAATACCGTCATGGCAATGGCAATCCTCTTCACGGATTATAACGTCCTGTGAAACATCGACAAGACGACGGGTAAGGTAACCCGAGTCAGCCGTTCTAAGCGCGGTATCGGCAAGACCTTTACGCGCACCGCGTGATGAGATGAAGTATTCGAGTACATTAAGACCTTCACGGTAATTGGCTCGAATCGGAACCTCAATGGTTTTACCTGCCGTATTTGCAATAAGTCCGCGCATACCGGCAAGCTGACGAAGCTGTGATTCCGAACCACGGGCACCGGAGTCAACCATCATATAAATGGGATTGTTTTTACCGAGGTTCTCTTTAATACCCTGAGAAACCTTATTGGTGCATTCTTCCCAAACCTTGATGACTCTCTTTGAACGCTCATTGTTGCTCAAAAGACCCATCTTATACTGTGCGGTGATGGCGTCAACCTTTTCCTCGGCTGCTTCAAGAAGCTCTTGCTTGTGCGGCGGGATTATAGCGTCGCATACGGCAACCGTTATACCGGATTTTGTTGAGTATTTATAGCCCTGAGCCTTAATGCTGTCAAGCATTACGGAGGCTATGTGTACGCCGTGCTTTTTAATGCACTTATCGATTATCTTGCCGAGACCCTTCTTATCGACAAGGAATTCAACCTCAAGATTGAATGCGTTTTCGGGATTGCTTCTGTCGATAAATCCGAGATCCTGCGGAATGGGATTGTTGAATATGATTTTACCGAGAGTTGTGGGAACAAGCTTAGTAACCTTTTCACCGTTTATCTCTTTGGTCATACGAATTTTAATTTTGGAATGAAGACCGATGTCGCCCTCGTTGTAAGCCATGGTAGCCTCATCAACGCTGAGGAACGCTTTGCCTTCGCCCGGCTCGCCGTCTTTTTCCATAGTGAGGTAGTAAGAACCGAGTATCATATCCTGTGTGGGAACGGTAACCGGTTTACCGTCGGACGGCTTGAGAAGGTTATTTGCGGCAAGCATAAGGAGCCTTGCCTCTGCCTGAGCCTCTGCCGAAAGCGGTACGTGAACAGCCATCTGGTCGCCGTCGAAGTCCGCGTTGAATGCGGTACAAGCAAGCGGGTGAAGCTTAATGGCTCTGCCCTCTACGAGTACCGGCTCAAATGCCTGAATACCGAGTCTGTGAAGAGTGGGAGCACGGTTAAGCATAACGGGGTGATCCTTAATGACTATTTCGAGAGCGTCCCAAACCTCGGGCTTTGCGCGCTCTACCATTTTTCTCGCCGACTTGATGTTGCCTGCAACACCGGTTTCAACAAGACGTTTCATAACGAACGGCTTAAACAGCTCAAGTGCCATTTCCTTGGGAAGACCGCACTGATGCATTTTAAGCTCGGGTCCTACTACGATAACGGAACGGCCGGAATAGTCGACACGTTTACCGAGAAGGTTCTGTCTGAAACGACCCTGCTTACCTTTAAGCATATCGGAAAGAGATTTAAGAGCACGGTTGTTGGGGCCCGTTACGGGTCTGCCGCGTCTGCCATTGTCTATAAGAGCATCGACAGCCTCCTGAAGCATTCTCTTTTCGTTTCTTACAATTATATCGGGAGCGTTGAGCTCAAGAAGTCTTTTAAGACGGTTGTTTCTGTTGATAACACGTCTGTAAAGATCGTTGAGATCCGACGTTGCAAATCTGCCGCCGTCGAGCTGTACCATAGGACGGATATCGGGCGGAATTACCGGAATAACGTCGAGAATCATCCATTCGGGACGGTTACCGGAAAGCTTGAATGCTTCGGCGACTTCAAGTCTTTTAAGTATTCTTGCTTTCTTCTGACCCGACGCCTCGGAGAGCTCCTCACGGAGCTGCTCGGTAAGCGCGTCAACATCGATTTCGCAGAGAAGCTCTTTGATGGCTTCGGCACCCATACCGGCCTTGAAGTCATCCTCATACTTCTCTCTCATATCGAGATACTCTTTTTCGGAGAGAATCTGCTTCTTTTTAAGCTCTGTATCACCGGGATCGGTGACAATATATTTTGCGAAATAGAGAACCTTTTCAAGCTCTCTCGGAGAAATGTCAAGGATAAGTCCCATTCTTGACGGGATACCCTTGAAATACCAAATATGCGAAACGGGAGCGACAAGCTCGATATGGCCCATTCTCTCGCGTCTTACCTTGGATTTGGTAACCTCAACTCCGCAGCGCTCGCATATTTTACCCTTATAGCGAATTCTCTTGTATTTTCCGCAATGGCACTCCCAGTCCTTTGTGGGTCCGAATATCCTTTCGCAGAAAAGTCCGTCGCGCTCGGGCTTTAAGGTACGATAATTTATGGTTTCGGGCTTTTTGACCTCGCCGTAAGACCACTCTCTGATCTGTTCGGGTGAAGCAAGACCGATTTTTATTGATTCAAAGGTTATATTTTCCATTGGCTCTTTACCTTTCTTCCATTAATTTTCAGAAATCTGCGAAACGTGAAATCAGAAATCCTCGTCATTGAGGTCATCCGAATCAAAACCGTCTTCGGAATCGCTTGTATAATCGTCATTCTCGTATTCGTCGGCGTCTTCTTCTCTGTCAGGAATATAACCGTCATCATAAGAAGCGTCGTTGACCTCTGAAAATGCTTCGTTGTCAGCCATCGTAGGAGTAACATCATCGTCGTCGTAGGTCTGTTTAAGGTCAATCTCCTCGTTATTTGCGTCAAGAACCTTGACGTCAAGAGCAAGCGACTGAAGCTCCTTAATGAGAACCTTGAACGACTCCGGAATACCGGGCTTCGGAACGTTGAGACCCTTGACTATCGACTCGTAAGTCTTTACACGGCCCACAACATCGTCCGACTTAACAGTGAGAATTTCCTGAAGAGTATAAGCTGCGCCGTAAGCCTCAAGGGCCCAAACCTCCATCTCACCGAAACGCTGACCGCCGAACTGAGCTTTACCGCCCAAGGGCTGCTGGGTAACGAGTGAATACGGACCCGTGCTTCTTGCGTGAATCTTATCGTCAACAAGATGGTGGAGCTTAAGGAAGTACATAACGCCTACGGTTATGGGGTTGTCAAACTTTTCACCCGTTCTGCCGTCGGTAAGTATCGACTTACCGTCCTCACGGTAGCCTGCCTCTTTAAGAGCCTCGCGAATATCGGATTCATGTGCACCGTCAAATACCGGCGTTGCGATTTTTTGACCGAGCTTGCGGTAAGCAAAACCGAGGTGAACCTCAAGCACCTGGCCGATGTTCATTCGGGAGGGTACGCCGAGGGGGTTAAGAAGAATGTCAAGCGGAGTACCGTCATCAAGGAACGGCATATCCTCCTGCGGAAGTATTCTTGAAACAACACCCTTGTTACCGTGACGACCTGCCATCTTATCGCCGACGGAAATCTTACGTTTCTGAGCGATGTAGCAGCGTACTACTTTATTAACGCCGGGACTGAGCTCGTCGCTGTTTTCTCTTGTAAACACTTCGACGTTTACTACTATGCCGTATTCGCCGTGCGGTACGCGAAGGGAAGTATCGCGAACCTCTCTTGCCTTTTCGCCGAATATTGCGCGGAGAAGTCTCTCCTCGGCGGTAAGCTCCGTCTCGCCCTTAGGCGTTACCTTACCGACAAGTATATCGCCCGAATGAACCTCGGCACCGATACGGATTATGCCGTTTTCGTCAAGGTCGGAAAGAGCGTCTTCACCGACGTTCGGGATATCTCTTGTAATATCTTCCGGTCCGAGCTTGGTATCTCTCGACTCAAGCTCATATTCCTCTATATGAATTGAAGTATAAACATCGTTGCGGACAAGCTTTTCGTTGATAAGAACAGCGTCCTCGTAGTTGTAGCCTTCCCAAGTGGTAAAGCCGATAAGCGCATTCTTACCGAGCGAAATTTCGCCGTTCGAGGTTGCAGGACCGTCGGCTATAACCTCATGAGCCTCAACCTTTTGACCCTCGGAAACTATCGGGCGCTGATTTATGCATGTGCCCTGGTTAGAACGCATAAATTTGATTATGTCATAATGGTCAACCGAACCGTCATCCGTAGTGATTTCAACAGTTTCCGCATCAGCCTTGGTTACGGTACCGGCGCGCTTTGCGAGAACTACGGTGCCCGAATCGACCGCCGCCTTGTATTCCATACCGGTTCCTACTATGGGAGACTCGGTTGTGAGAAGCGGAACCGCCTGTCTCTGCATGTTTGAACCCATAAGTGCACGGTTTGCGTCGTCGTTCTCAAGGAAAGGAATCATTGCGGTTGCAACGGAAACTACCATCTTCGGCGATACGTCCATGTAGTCGGCTTCCGAAGCCTCAATCTCCATAAACTCGTCACGATAACGGGCATTGACCTTTTTGCGCTTGAATTTGCCGTTTTCGTCGAGAGGCTCGTTAGCCTGAGCTACCATGTAGTTATCCTCGACGTCTGCGGTCATATAGGTGACCTCATCAAGCACCGTTCCCGTTTCCTTATCTATGCGGCGGAACGGAGCCTCGATAAAGCCGTATTTATTGATTCTTGCAAAGGTTGCAAGATAAGAGATAAGTCCGATGTTCGGTCCTTCGGGGGTCTCTATGGGGCACATACGGCCGTAGTGGCTGTAATGAACGTCACGAACCTCGAAGCCTGCACGGTCACGTGAAAGACCGCCGGGACCGAGAGCGGAAAGTCTTCTCTTATGAGTAAGCTCTGCGAGGGGGTTTGTCTGATCCATGAACTGAGAAAGCGGAGACGAACCGAAGAACTCTTTTATAGCCGCCATAACGGGGCGAATATTTATCAAAGCGGCGGGAGTTACCTTATCGGGCTCCTGCGCCTGAAGAGTCATTCTTTCTTTTACAACTCTCTCCATTCTGGAAAAGCCTATTCTGAACTGATTCTGAAGAAGCTCGCCGACGGAACGGATACGACGGTTGCCGAGATGGTCTATGTCATCCGTTGTACCTACGCCGTCCGCAATGCAGTTGAGGTAGTTGATAGAAGCCATTATATCATCAATTATGATATGCTTCGGAATAAGGTCGTCGCAACGAGCCGAAAGCTCCTCGGAAAGTGCATCCTTATCATCGCCGCACTTTTCGAGCACTTCCTGAAGCACGGTAAAGCGTACCTTCTCGTTAATGCCGATATCCTCAAGCTCAGCCTCTGTGAACATGGGAACATACTCACCGATGTCAACCATACCGTTTGAATAGACCTTAACGGTTTTATCCTCCGGAGTTACTATAACGGCGGTATTAACGCCCTCCTGCTCTATTCTGTAAGCAAGCTCGGGGGTTATGGTTTCGCCCGGCTCCGCAAGTATCTCACCGGTAAGATTGCTGATAATCGGTTCATCAGCCTTAAAGCCGGCTATGCGAGCGGAGATTGCAAGCTTTTTATTGTATTTATAGCGACCTACTCTTGAAAGGTCATATCTGTGCGGATCGAAGAAGAGATTATCAATCTGTGCCTGAGCAGTCTCGAGTGTGGGAGGCTCGCCGGGACGCAGTCTCTTGTATACTTCGATAAGAGCCTGCTCGGTATTTATGGTAGTATCCTTTTCGAGAGTAGCCTTGATTCTCTCGTCATAGCCGAAAAAGTCAAGTATCTCTTCGTTTGAGGAAAGTCCGAGTGCTCTGATAAAGGTAGTGATGTAAATCTTTCTGTTCTTATCAATTCTTACATAAAACAGGTCGTTCTGGTCAGTTTCGTACTCGAGCCATGCGCCTCTGTTGGGGATAACGGTAGTCGAGTAGAGCTCTTTACCCGTTTTATCATGCGTCATACCATAGTACACGCTGGGAGAACGGACAAGCTGTGAAATGATAACGCGCTCCGCACCGTTGATTACGAAGGTACCGCTGTCTGTCATGAGCGGAAAATCGCCCATATAGACTTCGCTTTCTTTAATTTCGCCCGTTTCTTTGTTGAGCAGCCTTGCAGTAACTCTTAAAGGAGCAGCATATGTCGCGTCCCTCTCTTTACATTCCTTGACGGTATATTTGGGAGCATCGTCCATTCTGTAATCGACAAAGCTCAAAACAAGGTTGCCGGAATAGTCCGTAATATCTGCGACATCGCGGAATACTTCCTTCAGACCTTCGTCAAGAAACCATTGATAGGAATTTTTCTGTACCTCGATGAGGTTGGGCATCTCCATTACCTCATTGATTTTAGAAAAGCTCATGCGTGTGTTTCTTCCGAGTTTTACTGGTTTGACATTCACCATAGGGCTTATCACTCTCCGTTCGCAAAATTATTCCAAACGCCGACCGCAAAAATCAAGGGTATTGACAAATTGCAACCCGGCGGGAGATTACTATAATAATTGATTGTGATATGCTATTGATTTAATTGATTTTTTGTGATAAACTACTAATACAAAAAAACGACAAGAGCATATGCTTCCATTTTATAGCAGTTTATTATTATATGCTTGTCAATGGCATATGTCAAGTCTTTTTTGATTATTTTCGGAGATGTTATTGTATTATGTTGAATTTTGAAGAGCTTTCGCACAAGCTCTTTTCTCTTGTCATTTTCAGAAATCTGTTAAATGACGATGTCATCAAGTCGTTCACCGAGCTTGCCGATGAACAAAAGAGCGAAAAAGAAGAGGTTTACTTATATGCCGATTTTCTCTCGAAGCTGTTTGCGGAAACCGATAATTTTTCAAAATATGTTTTAAACGCCGTCCTTGAGGACGAAAACGCTTACATATTAAAGTACGGTCACAAAAAGCTCGGCAGCCATTATGACGAGGCTCTGAATATGGAGCTTGACACGCTTAACGAACTGGCAGCCGTGCGGTCGGACGATGTTAAAAAGAGCCTGCGCCTCGAAAATGAGTCTCTCCCCGGCTGGACTACCGAGAAAACCGATGTAAAAAGCATTTATCTTTCCAGAATAAAAAACATATCCAAAACCGGATACGGCATATGGGCAAAATACCACGTCTTTATCATTAAAAACGGTGATATTGTGCCTGTTAAATACCCCGACACGCAAAAACTTTCGGATTTTTCCGGTTACGAGCGCGAGCGCAGCGAGGTAATTGATAACACAAAGGCTCTTTTAAAGGGAGAACCGTGCAATAATGTTCTTTTATACGGCGACGCCGGAAGCGGTAAGAGCAGTACCGTAAAAGCAATAGCGAACGAATTTAAGGATGACGGTTTGAGACTTATCGAGGTTAAGAAAAATCAGCTCTATTCCCTGCCTGACATAATGGACAGGATATCGGGCAATCCGCTTAAATTCATAATATTTATAGATGATTTGAGCTTCACCAAAAACGATGAGGACTTCGGTGCGCTGAAGGCTATTTTGGAGGGCAGCGTAAACGGCAGGGCCAAAAACATAGCGATATACGCAACATCAAACCGCCGTCATCTTGTCAAAGAGAGTTTTGCCGACCGTGACGGAGACGATGTTCATATTCAGGATACGATGCAGGAGCTTACAAGCCTTTCGGCAAGATTCGGCTTGCAAATCACGTTTTCAAGACCGGACAAAAATCTGTATTCGGGCATTGTTGTTGAACTTGCAAAAAAATACGGCATAAATATGCCGGAGGACAAGCTTATAATGAAAGCGGAAGCTCACGCTTTGAGAGCCGGCGGCAGAAGTCCGAGGACCGCAAGGCAATTTATAGAATATCTCGCATACAAGCAGGATACGGAAAAGGAATAAGCTGTTATTAATTTGTTTGTATAAATTCAGTATAAAAAGATTGGAGAAGAAAATGGAGATCAAAAAAAGATACGATTGGGAAAATCCCGCCGTTATCAAAAGAAACAAAGAGGACGGCCACGTTATCGCTTTTTCTTATGATAATGCGCTCGACGCCGCGGAAAGAAAAGAGTCGCCTTACAAGGTAACTCTTAACGGAAAATGGAAATTCCATTGGCAGATGGGCATAGACAACTGTCCGCCTGATTTTTATGAGCCGAGCTTTGATGATTCAGATTGGCGATACATAACCGTTCCGTCGGTTTGGCAAACGGAGGGTACGGGCAGCGCTCCGTATTACTATGCAAGTACTTTTCCGAGGGCTATCAGCCGTCAAAAGAGCAAAATTCCCTGCATTGATCACAATATGCAGGAAATCGGTCTTTACAGACGCGCATTTACCCTACCCGAAAACTTCGACGGAAAAGAAATATTTTTACACTTCGGCGCAGCCAAATCCGCAATCGAGGTATATATAAACGGAAGCTTTGTAGGTTATTCTCAAGGCTCCATGACTCCGCACGAATTTGACATCACAAAATATGTTAAGAACGGAATCAACGAGGTAGCCGTAAAATGTTACCGTTACAGCGACGCTCAGTACATAGAGGATCAGGATATGTGGCTTCTCTGCGGTCTTTACAGAGAGGTATATATCTTCGCCGAGCCCAAGACCTGTCTTCGCGACTTCTTTATAACAACCGACCTTGATAAGGATTACAAGGACAGCGATACGAAGCTTGAAGCAAAAATCATAAATTACGAAGGCGAAGACAAAGCTTCAAAGCTCAGTGCTTATATTGAAAAAGACGGCAAAAAGCAAAAGCTGGGTTCGGAGGAATTCACGGTTGCCGGAAAAGACAGCAAAACAATAAACCTTGAAGCGGTAATAAAAAACCCGCTCAAATGGAGTGCCGAAACTCCGGAGCTCTACACTCTTGTTATCGAGCTTAAAACCGGTAAAACAACAACATACAAGTCAATCCGTTTCGGTTTCAAAAAGGTTGAGATAGTAGGAGAAAAAATTCTCTTTAACGGCCAGCCTTTGATGATTCGCGGTGTAAACCGTCACGATTTCGACCCGGATCACGGTTGGGCGGTTCCGAAGGAGAGATATTATCAGGATCTCGACATAATGAAACGCTGCAACATAAATTCCATCCGCACTTCTCACTATCCTGATGATCCGTTCTTCTATGAGCTTTGCGACGAATACGGTTTCTATGTTATGGACGAATGCGATATGGAAAGTCACGGCGTCCGCAGAAAGGGCGTTCCGGGAAGCAATCCCGTATGGACTAATGCGGTTGTGGACAAAATGCAGAGAATGGTGCTTCGCGACAGAAACCACGCCTGCGTATTTATGTGGTCACTCGGCAATGAGGCCGGCGACGGCACAAACTTCGCTAAGATGAAGGAAGCCGCTTTGGAGCTTGACAAAACAAGACAGTTCCACTATGAGGGCGATTTTGACCTAACAAAGAGCGACGTTATATCGAGAATGTACCCCCTCCCCGACATTATGGAAAAGCTCGGCAATCGCGAGCCAATCACCATAAGCCTTTACGATAACGTTGCAAACCAGCTCGCCGCAGATTCAAAGCCCATTCCGAAAGAGGCTTACACGAAGCCCGTAATACTCTGCGAATATGCGCACGCAATGGAAAACAGCCTCGGCAACTTCCAGGAATATATGGATGACTTCGAGAAATACGATAATATGTGCGGCGGATTTATTTGGGACTTCGTAGACCAGGCTCTTCGCTACAAGGCTCCCGACGGAGATCATTGGCTTTACGGTACGGACTTTGAAAAATCAGAGCCGCGCAGACCCTTCCAGCTTCCCAACACGACCGCTATGACAGGCAGTAACACATACTTCTGTGCAAACGGTATAATTGCCGCCGACAGAAAGGTTCACCCGTCGGCATATGAGGTCAAAAAGGTTTACGCCGAAATGAAGGTTATTGAAAAAGACCTTGAAAAGAAAGAATTTACCGTTAAAAATAAGCACTTATTCACCGACCTTTCGGAATTTAACCTTAAATGGACCGTAACCGCAAACGGCAAAGAGATTGAATCGGGTATTATCGACAATCTTTCGGTTCCCCCACTCTCTTCAAAGGACATCACGGTGCCGTTCTCTTCCGATAATCTTCCGAACGCCGAGTGCATTATCACATTCTCATTCCTTCGCAAAAACAAGGAGCGTTACTGCGAAAAGGGCTATGAACAGTCGTTTGACCAGATAATTCTAAAGAAGATGCCCGAAGCTCTTCCCGATAATTCAAAGGGTAAACTTCAATGCGTTCAGATAGGCACAACAGCTACAATTCAGGGTGAAAACTTCACGGTAAAGGTTACCGACGGCAAAATAGTTTCGCTGCGCTTTGACGGCAAGGAATATTTAAAAACACCCTTGAAGCCGAATTACTTCCGCGCGCTTATCGACAACGACTTTTCACTTACAAACTTTGTTCCCTTCCTTATACCGCTTCATCCGTATTACACATGGAGAACCGCAACCGATACGGCACAGGGCACAATAACGGCCATAGATGAGGGCGCAAACGGTGAAATCATCATATATGTAGACTGGGCAGTATTCTCCTTCTCGGGCGTTAAATCGAAATATATTATCTATCCCGACGGCAAAATCGAGGTCAACCACGAGGGTACTCCAAAGGCCTTTACTCTTCTGAGATTCGGTACGCAGATGGGGCTTATACCCGAACTCAACTACGTAAAGTGGTACGGCAGAGGTCCACAGGAAACATATATCGACCGTAAAACCGGCGGCAAAATAGCTATTCACGAGATGAGCGTTGACGACCTTGAGCACCACTATATGCGTCCGCAGGAAAACGGCAACAGAGTTGACGTCCGTTATGTCGAAATAACCGACAAGGACGGCAAGGGCCTTAAATTTACCGCTCCGTACAACACTCCGCTCGCATTCAGCGCCTGGCATTACACGCAGAATGAGCTTGAGAAAGCCACGCATATTCATGAGTTAAAGCACAAGGATATTACGACGTTTAACTTTGATTTAACTCAGCTCGGCGTAGGCGGAGATATGCCCGGTGACGCACACGTGCGTGAGCCGTATATACTCCATCCTAACAAGAAATATGCTTATTCCTTTACCATAGAGAGCATAAAGAAATAATACGGTTTAATGATATTTACCGGAGTCGCAAAAAGACTCCGGTATTTTTTTGTTTTGCCATAGCATAGTCACATATAAAAACAAAAAAATAAATCAGACTTGACAATATACCCCTCTCGGGTATATACTCAAGATACCCCCTAAGGGTATAGAAACGAGGTGCGGTTCATGGAAAAAGAAAAGTGCTGTCACTGCTCACAGCGAAAAAAAGAGCGTTCCCCCGAGGAATATAAAAAGCTTATACACAGGCTTAACCGAATCGAGGGGCAAATCCGCGGAATAAAGGGCATGGTGGAAAACAACGCTTACTGCCCGGATATACTCATACAATCCGCCGCCGTAAACGCCGCGATAAATGCTTTTAATAAAGAACTGCTTGCAAATCACATCAGAACATGCGTTGCCGACGATATAAGGAACGGCAAAGACGAAGCGATTGACGAGCTTGTGGTTACACTTCAAAAGCTTATGAAATAAATAAAGAAAGAACGGTAAAATATAATGAATGTTGTTTTAATAATAATTCTTGCAGCAATTGTGGTATTGGCAGCGGTTTCCGGTGCGAAACACTTTAAAGGTCAGGGCGGCTGCTGCGGAGGCGGCGGAGAAATAAGACCCGAGCACAAAAAGCTCGACGGCCCCGTAACGGAAGAAAAGATAATTTCGATAGACGGAATGAGCTGCGAAAACTGCCGGAATCGCGTTGAACGAGCTATAAACAAAATAGACGGAGCTTCGGCGAGAGTAAATCTTCACAAAAAAGAAGCGATTGTTTCGCTCGACAGAAAAATTGACGACGAAACGCTCAAAAACGCCGTTGAATCGGCAGGCTACAAGGCTGTTTCCGTAAAGACACGGGAGGTAAAAAAATAATGACACAGTATAACGTCACCGGTATGAGCTGTGCGGCGTGTTCTGCGAGAGTTGAAAAAGCGGTATCAAAAGTGCCCGGCGTAACGTCGTGTTCAGTCAGTTTGCTCACCAACTCCATGGGCGTTGAAGGGACGGCATCGGACAAAGCTATAATATCCGCAGTACAAAAAGCCGGCTACGGAGCATCTAAGAAAGGCGGAAGTAAAGCCGCCGAGAGTGCCGATGAATCCGCACTCCGCGACACAGAAACACCAAAGCTAAAAAAGCGTCTGTTTTGGTCAGTCGGATTTCTTATAATACTGATGTATTTTTCGATGGGTCATATGATGTGGGGATGGCCCCTCCCCTCTTTTTATAACGGCAATCACGTTGCAATGGGACTTACTCAGCTTTTGCTTACCGTTATAATTATGGTAATAAACCAAAAGTTCTTTATCAGCGGTTTTAAAAGTCTGTGGCACAGAGCACCGAATATGGATACCCTCGTAGCCCTCGGTTCAACCGCCGCATTCGTATACAGCACTTACGCTCTCTTTATGATGACAGGCGCTCAGACACGCGGCGATATGCAGGCTGTAAACACCTATATGATGGACTTTTATTTTGAGTCCGCCGCTATGATTCTCACACTTATAACCGTGGGCAAGACCCTTGAGGCGCGCTCAAAGGGCAAAACGACCGACGCATTAAAAAGTCTTATGAAGCTCGCACCAAAAAGTGCGGTAATTTTAAAAGACGGCGAAGAAAAGACCGTGCCTATTGACACGGTACAAAAAGACGATATATTCTTAGTACGCCCCGGCGAGAGTATACCGGCAGACGGTGTGATAATCGAGGGTGAAAGTGCCGTAGACGAATCGGCGCTTACCGGTGAGAGCATTCCTGTAGACAAAGCCGCAGGAGACAAGGTTTCGGCGGCAACTGTCAATCGGTCGGGATTTTTGAAATGCCGTGCCATACACGTAGGTGAGGACACAACCCTATCGCAAATCATTAAAATGGTCAGCGACGCCGCAGCCACAAAGGCCCCGATAGCAAAAATCGCTGATAAGGTTTCGGGCATATTCGTCCCGGCTGTAATAATTATCGCGGTAATCACAACCGTAATATGGCTTCTGCTCGGTCACGGCGTAGGCTATGCGCTTGCACGCGGAATTTCGGTTCTCGTAATATCATGCCCGTGCGCCTTAGGTCTTGCGACTCCGGTTGCGATAATGGTGGGCAGCGGTCTCGGCGCAAAGAACGGTATTCTTTTCAAAACAGCGGCGTCTCTTGAGGAAACAGGCAGAATACAGATTGTGGCACTCGACAAGACCGGAACAATAACAAAGGGCGAGCCGAGAGTTACGGACATTATTCCAAACGGTGAAACAACAGAAAATGAGCTTCTTAAAGCTGCGGCGTCTCTTGAAAAGAAGAGTGAGCATCCGCTTGCAAAGGCTGTAATATCATATGCGGAGAGCAAAAATATCATCTGCGACGACGTATCTATCTTTAAAGCTTTGCCCGGAAACGGCCTCAGCGGCACCGTAAACGGAAAGAATATATTCGCAGGTAATCTCAACTTCATAAAAACAAAGGCCGAAATATCGCCCGGCATCAAGGAAATTGCCGAAAGGCTGTCAGGCGATGGTAAAACTCCCCTCTTCTTCGCTTTAGATGGGAAGCTTCTCGGCATTATAGCCGTGGCGGACGTCATTAAAGACGACAGCCCTAAAGCTGTTAAAGAGCTCAGGAATATGGGAATACGCGTTGTGATGCTCACGGGCGACAACGAACGTACCGCAAACGCAATAGGTAAATCAGCCGGTGTTGACGAAGTAATCGCAGGGGTTTTACCGAGCGGTAAAGAAGAGGCAATCAAAAAGCTTAAAAAGCTCGGCAAGGTGGCAATGGTCGGCGACGGAATAAACGACGCACCCGCCCTTACAAGAGCCGACATAGGCTTAGCCATAGGTGCAGGCACAGATGTTGCCATAGATGCAGCCGACGTCGTTCTGATGAAGAGTCGTCTTTCCGATGTGCCCGCAGCCATAAGGCTCAGCAGAGCGACGCTTAGAAATATACACGAAAATCTGTTTTGGGCGTTCTTCTACAACACGATAGGTATTCCGATAGCCGCCGGCGTATTTATCCCTCTCGGTCTTACGCTGAACCCCATGCTCGGAGCTGCGGCAATGAGCCTTTCAAGCTTCTGCGTTGTAACCAATGCCCTGAGACTTAATCTGTTTAAGCTTCGTGACGCAAGCCACGACCATAAAATAAAAAAGCATTTAAAAAATGTAACGGAGGAATCAAAAGCTATGGAAAAGACAATTAAAATCGAAGGTATGATGTGCGGACATTGTGAAGCTGCAGTCAAGAAAGCTCTTGAAGAATTACCCGAGGTTGAGTCAGCCGAAGTAAGCCATGTAAGCGGTACCGCAAAGGTTACTCTTAAAGGTGAAATCGACAATAACGTTCTCAAGAAAGCCGTTGAGGACAAGGATTACAAGGTTATCGGAATAGAATAATCATGTAAACAAAAAAAGAACCGTGAAGTCATAAGACCTCACGGTTCTTTTATGCAATTCTGCAAAATTATCTCTTAATGTCGTCCCAAGCAACACCGTCTATGTGGAACAGCTCGTCAAAGTCGTAACGGTTGTTCTCGTCTTTTCTGTGGTTCGGATACCAAACCTGAGCAAAGAACGGATTTGTTTTGGCGATAGCATCATAATCCCAAGCCTTATGCGGGATATAGCACTCGGGGCACCAATGTCCGCCGAGAAGTATAAGAGCGGGGCTTGCTTCAAATTCTGCGCCGCAGTGGCCGCATTTCCATTTAAGCTTAGTAGCCATATCACCCTTAGTCATTGTCTCGGAGAGGCACTCGCCGCCGCGGAACTTAGCAGCCTGCTTCATATCCTCAATGTCAAGCTCTGCTTCGGGCTTTGTCTCATCATAACCGTGGTCAAGCTTAAACTGCTCAGCCGCGCTGTTATCCTTATCGAACTTGATGATGTCGAAATCTTCCCACTTTGACGGGAGCTTCTTCCACTCGTCCATGCCGCCGAAGTAGATGTCAAGACGCTGCTTGTTGTTCTTTTCAACCCAGTCAAGAGTACCGAAGTCCGGAGTCTTGGCAATCTTCTTCATAAAGGGCTTCGCGCAAGCTGCAACGAGGTTCTTCGGAAGATATCTCGGAATTTTAAAGTAGAATTCAACCTGATCTGCAAGACGGTTGAAGTAATCCTTAACGGGGAGGTTCTCACGGAAGTGAAGGAAGTTTTCAAGCTTATCGCCGTCTGCATAGAACTGACCGTGGAAGTTCTTCGTTGTAAACCAGTTGGGGTCAAAGAGCTTTTCGGGGCCTGCAAGACCGAGAGTACCGAGAAGAAGGCACTCAAACTCATAGTTTGAAATTCTGTATTCCTTACCTGAACCTATATTGTAGAAGTGATTCCAGAAATCGGAACCGAGGTTGCCTTTTGCATCTTCATCGCAGAGGTTGGCAAGCAAACGACCCGAATCCTCAACGGTGCACCACTCAAGAACGCCGTTGATCGGAACGTGGAACATAATAGGATCCATATTTTTAAGAATGTTGGGATAAAGTATGCCCGACTGACGCATAACAACCCAATTCTTAATACCGCTCTCAACGAATACACGCTCTGCTATGCACTTAGAAACAGCATAATGGTCATATACCGAAACCTTGAGCGGATCGCCGCAACGTCCCCAATGGATAGGATAGTTACGACCGCCTGTTTCGGCAACGGTGCCTATGTAGCAGACCTTAACTGCGTCGGGATCCGGCTGAGCAAGAACTGCCTTGCAGATATTCTGAGCAGCACCTATATTTGTTTTCTGTGTTCTGTACGGTTTCCAGTCAGCTGCCGGAGAAACCATGCCGCCTACATGAAGAATATAGTCAGAACCTGTTACTGCGTTGAGAACATCCTCATAGTTTGTAAGGTCGCCCCATACTATTCTGACTGAAGGATCATTTTCAAAATCCTTGAATTTAACACGGTTTTTTTCACTTCCGCGAAGTAAAAGAACAAGATTAAACTTGTCTTTCTTAGCGTAAAGTTCCTTAAAACCGTGGAAACCCATATGACCGGAGGCACCGGTCAGCATTACGGTTTTTTTAGCTCCCATATTGTTCCACCTCATTTAAATCATAGTGCTTTTATTATAACATTTTTATGTACAATGTCAACAAAAGAGTAAAAAAATCAATATATTCTGTAAACAGATATTTATTTTTGCAAAGAAACGCGTGCATTTTTAACAGCGACGTTTAACTCAATATGTATCAAGGCGGAATTCAACCTTTACAGCTCACGCCGTTAAAAGCACCGCCGTCAAATGTACATTTTTACCTTGGCACAAAGGAACTCATAAAAATCATCATACAGCTCCTTTGAGATTTTACCGGGATACGTCATAATTTTAAGTTCAAAATCAGAGCCTCCCCTTGTGTAAGCCGGTGCAAAATGCTCAAAGTCGTTTAATTTAAATCCGTTTCGCTCATAAAATCCGCGACGGCGAACGGATATTTCATCCTTCGGCGGGTCGATTTCCAAAATAATGGTTTTATTGCAGCCTTGCAGCATCGAGAGTGTGCGCTCTCCGTACTTGCGGTTGCGCTTTTCGGTTAAAATACAAAAATGCTCAATATATATAAAGCTGTCGGTATCCCAATAAAGCACTTCGCCTATAAATTCGCCCTCATCATATATAAGGTCAAAATGGAACTGCTCATCATACATGGCCCTCTGCTGTGCGTCATATGACCTCCGCTCGTATTTCGGGAAGCTTTTTTCATAGAGTTTCATTGCGGTATCAAATATTTTTCCCCTGCTGTCTCTCAAACGTATAAGCTCCATATAATTCTCCGTATAATCAGTATTTTTGCAGGCGGTTTTATCTTATATCGCCCTAAAAACATATTTTTAATAATATATATTTTATCACAAAAACGACATTCGGACAAGATGTCATCGAATGACACAAATGGTGCAGCTTAAGCTGTCGGATAAAATTATTTATTGTAGAATTTACTGAGAAAACTTTTGCAATCAGTAACTTATTCATAATTATTCATCACAATCTAACTGCTGAAACACCTTTTTAATCTTCGGATATTGAATAGCAATCCAGTCAACCATTTCTTCATTTTTTGCCCAGCAGTCAACCCCATTACTGCTTGAAGTTAATCCACCTCGTCGAAAGGCAAACATAAATGGTTACCGTTAACAGCTTTGTTTCACTACCACTCTGTTTCGGTTTGCTATTTAACTTTTTCAGATACATTTTTGCATTTGCTGTTTTCATCCTGCGCGGTATGGCGGCGGCAAGCCCTTACGGGCTGAGAAAAGCGAAAAGTGAAAAGAGGAATGTTGTATAATAAAAAAATACAGCACAAATTGCTAATAATATCCCGCAGTGTATGGCAGGAGCTTGTCCCTGCCGAGGGAATTTACAAATATATTAACTGTAGTTATCAAACGGAAAAATATATTGTGCTGTATGGATAGACCTTACGGTTGTCTGTTGCCAAATGTTTTTCCGCATTCTACGATTCATAGGTTGCCTTATTAGGCTTATAATGCTATTCTTTAGGTAAAAGAAAAGGCGGTGTTTTTATGGATGCAACAAAATGCGGCGCGTTTATAGCAAAATTACGTAACGAAAGAGAAATGACGCAAAAAGATTTGTCAGAGGTATTGAACGTTTCTGACAAAGCAATTTCTCGTTGGGAAACAGGAAAAGGCTATCCTGATGTATCGTCACTAATGGCTTTAAGCGAGTTCTTTTCGGTTAGCGTAAACGAATTACTTTCGGGGAAAAGAATAGATATTGAAAAACTGTCAACAACTGCAGATGAAAATGTGCTTGAGGCTATCCGAAAAAATGAGCGGGCTAATGAAAAGCAGAAAAAGCAGGTTGCGATTTATACGCTGTTACTTATAATTGCTATATCGCCGGTTTTAATTATTCTTGCAAAAAACCTTTTTGAAGCCTTTAAAACCGAAATTGAAGTTGAAAACATTTTAACATCGGTTATTTCGATTGTGATTGCAGCAGCAGTTTTGATTGTCGGCTTAATAATAAAAGGCGGAAATTTATCTCTGCTGCATTCATATCACTACAAAAACGTAACAGATGTTGAAAACTATTCGGTAGCAATTGGTACGGCGTTAGCAGAAATGAGCATTCCTATTATAATTCACTCGTTTTTAAGCCTATTTTATCAAGTTAAGGTTATATCGGTTGTAGGTGCTACAATATTGCTTATAGGGTTAATAGTCAGTGCAATTCGCATATTCAAAATTCAAGCTGAATATAACGGAGGTTTGTTTTGAATTAAAATATTATGATTAAACAACTCTGTAAAAACTGCTGGCAGAATGTGATTTTATATCAAATTTGTTGCGCACAGGGACAGGTCTTGCCTCTAAGGGACTCGGCTCACTTCGTTCGCCCTTGAGTTTGCTCCGCAAACTATCCTATTATAGACTTCTTTTGGCAAGACTTCGTCTTGCAAAAGATTATAAGGGGTTCGAATTCCGTTTTTACTTTCAGACAAAAAACAGGACATAGCTTTTGCTATGCCCTGTTTTTTATGGCGGAGAGCAAGGGATTCGAACCCTCGAACCGTTTTAGGCGGTTACACGATTTCCAATCGTGCTCCTTCGACCAGCTCGGACAACTCTCCATAGATCAAATGACGAGGAATATTATATATGATTTTATTCAAAAAAGCAAGCAAATTTTTTCGTATTATTCAAAATTTGCTCTATCGGCGCATATCCATATAAAACGGTCTCCGATGCGCCTGCCGAGTGAACCTAAGATATAGATATTCCTTCAATCGTAAATACACAACAAACACGAAGCAACAACGTATAGAAGTTATGAACAATTCAAAAGTTTCTGTTTTGTACATATTAAACATAATTTTAATTTATATGAAAAATATTATTGACAAAATGTAAAAAAGCTGTAATATAGTATTAAAGTGAATTTATATTCACCAATAAAAGATGAATGGAGTGTTAAGTAATGAGTTATAATCCTTATGACAACGTGCTCGCAACAGTTGAAAACGCAGCGAATATTCTCGGCTACAAGCCGGCGGAATACGAAGCTGTGAAGTACCCCGAGAGAGAACTCTCCGTTTCTGTTCCGGTAAGAATGGACGACGGCAGCGTAAAGGTATTTAAAGGTTATCGCGTTCAGCATTCTACGGTACGCGGCCCCGCAAAGGGCGGAATCCGTTATCATCAAAACGTCAATCTTGACGAAGTTAAGGCTTTGTCGGCTTGGATGACATTCAAATGCGCTGTTGCCGATATTCCCTACGGCGGAGGCAAGGGCGGCGTTGTTGTTGACCCGACAACTCTTTCCGACGGCGAAAAGCAAAGGCTCACAAGGCGCTTCACCTCTATGATATCCCCTATAATCGGACCCGATAAGGATATACCCGCTCCGGACGTCGGAACAAACGCCGAGGTAATGGGCTGGATAATGGATACATACAGTATGCTGAACGGCCACTCCACTCCGGCGGTAGTTACGGGCAAGCCGATAGCTCTCGGCGGAAGCGAAGGAAGAAACGAGGCCACCGGTCGCGGTATAATGCTTAACACTCTTTATATATGCCAAAATCTCGGCATCGATATTAAAGCGGCCACGGTAACAATTCAAGGTATGGGTAACGTCGGCAGCGTAACGGCAAAGCTCCTCAATAAAGAGGGGGCAAAAATAGTAGCTGTCAGCGATGTTTCCGGCGGTATCTACAATGAAAACGGTCTTAATATACCTGCAATTCTTGAATACCTCTCCGTCAAAGGCAACCTTCTTTCGGGCTACAATGAGGACGGTATGAAGAGAATTTCAAACGAAGAGCTTTTAACGCTTGACACAACCATTCTCATTCCCGCAGCTCTTGAGAACCAAATAAATAAAGATAATGCAGATAAAATCAAAGCTAAGGTTATAGTCGAGGGCGCCAACGGCCCTACAACAATTGAAGCGGACGAAATACTCGACAAAAAAGGTGTTGTATTGGTTCCCGATATTCTTGCAAACTCAGGCGGAGTTATAGTTTCGTATTTTGAGTGGGTGCAAAATCTTCAGTCGTTTGAATGGACCGAAGAAGAGGTAAACTCTAAGCTTGCAAGAAAAATGAGCAAAGCATTTGAAAACGTATACGGCATTGCCAAAGAAAAAAATGTTTCGCTCAGAACCGGAGCTTATCTCATAGCTCTTAAAAGTGTTGTTGACACCACTAAGCTCAGAGGCATTTGGCCGTAATTTGACCGATATAAAAAAGAACGAACCACCTTTAGGCGGTTCGTTCTTTTTGTTTAAAATAAAATTGTAATTTGTTTGATAATTTATCCGATTATCTTTTATCAGCTTTCGTTTTTATCTTTTGACGGTTTTTCTTTTTTGCGAGTCTTATTAAACAGCGCGGCAGCCGTAACCGCAAGAATGACAGCTACAATTCCCGACGTAACACCGATAATAACAAATGTCTCGTTTTTGATATGGTTTTTAACGGCATTTTTGATATTATCAGCAGAAGAAGCTATCGCGTTATTTTGTGTTTCCGGCTCTGCGGCGGTTACTTCCGTCATCGGCTCATCGGAAAGCCCCTCGGTATAAGGCTCTGTCTCAACAGGTGCTATTATCGACGTACCCGACTCGGATTTAACCGTAGTCAAAATATACGTCATAGTTGTAACGCCGTCCTCTGCGGTAACGGTAATCTTTGTGGTGTTGCTTCCTATATCCATTTTAAGATAGCCCATAGGTATACTTACCTGTGCCTTTTCATTATTCGGCACGGCGTCTACCTGAATTCTCGCTACGTCGCTCATTACGCTCGCATTATAGAAAAGCGTATCCGACGAAAACTCCGGAGAAAGCGTAAGGTCTACTGTTGTTTCACCTGCATCCGTTATACCGTAAACACGCATTGATTTAAGCGTCGCATCACTTGAGCTTACGGAGCTATCGCCGCTGTTATTTTGCTGTACGGGAGCTTCCGTTACGTTGTTCTGCACCTGCTGACCGGAATTATTACCGGATGATGGCATTATGAGCACGGAATTGCCTTGAGATGTAACACTTATGCTCTTCGCGCTCGAATCATAGGCTGCCGCGTACACTGAAATTGGCGTACCTACGGGAGTAGAGCCCGATGTATTTCCGATAACAAGAAAAGTTATCGTCATAACGGTGCCTGCCTTTACCTGCACATTGTTCTGTGAGGAGGTTGCACCGGCATATCGCACCTGAGAAGCACTTTCGATATGTGTGCATGAGGCCTGCGGCAACGCGCTGCCGGCATCACCGAGTGAGCTTGACTTATATTGCAGCTTGGTTTTGTCATAATTTACATACACGGAATACGAGCCGAGGGAGGCTTCGGTATTTTTAATGCTTATTGTAACCGTCTCGCCTGTATGCGCCGTGGCTCCGGTTGAAAAAACGGAGAACCCGTCCGCCGCATCGGCGCCGAAAGAAAAAAAGCACAAAAAAAGTATCGAAAGCGAAATTATAATACCGATAAATTTTTTAGTGCCTCTCATAGGGTCCTCCGAAAGAATCATATTAACAAATTTGCAAACATTCGGATAATACACAAGCCGTACTACCCAACGCTACATTATGTTAACATACAAATATGAATTTTTCAATAAATAAGAAACGAAAAATTAAAGTCTGTCCGCTTCAACTATTATAACCGTCCCTTTTTTTACCGTTATCACGGCTTCATCGGAGGTTATCTCGTTGCTGACTCCGAGCGCGGAAAACGGCGAAAGTGTATAATCGGAGAGCGGATAGTACACGCCCTCCTCCGAAATAACGCTGTCCCCGCCGACGGAAAACACGGAGAGATAGTACTTTGCGGTTTTACGCTCAATTCTTACACTCTCGTTTTTGACGGCGAATATCTTATGATGAGAATCTATTATTGTTAAATTTGTGCCTCGCTGCTTAGCCTGTGAAACCAAGGCTAAGTTAGCCAAGGTATGGTCAACTCTGCCGCCGAGCGCACCCAAAAGAGTAATTTCCTTGTATCCCCTTTTTTCGGCTTCCGTAAGAGCGGTTTCGGTATCCGTTGCATCCTTTATGGGGTTCAGGGCAATAAGCTCATTCTGCGTTTTCGGTTTTTTTGAAGAGTCATAATCGCCCACAAACAAATCCGGCTCAATACCGACATCGCGGCAATAAACATATCCAGCATCGGCAGCGATAACAAAATCGGCACTATCGGCATATGCCTTTATCGCAGAAGTGTCGTCAATACTGCCGGCGGCAACTATCACACAGCGTTTTTTACTCATTTCTGCCATTCCTTTATGTCCTTAATCTCGTTATATATAGCTTTGTAGCTCTCATGGCGGCTCTTTTCGATATCACCGTTCTCTACAGCCTCCACAATCTTGCAACCCTTGTCACACGTATGACTGCAGGTGGTAAATTTACACGAGCCGAGATATTTTCTGAATTCGCGAAAACAATATGCAAGCTCCTGCTTGTCTATTGAACTTATCATTGCAAGCTCAAGCGAAGAAAAGCCCGGTGTATCCGCTATATATCCGCCTGCCGCCGAAAAAAGCTCCGCTTCACGCGTAGTGTGTCGGCCTCTGCCGAGCTTCTCGCTTATCGCGGAGGTGGCAAGCTTCAGTTCGGGAGCAATCCTGTTTAAAAGAGAAGTTTTTCCGACTCCCGAATTCCCTGTAAAAGCGCTTGTTTTTCCGCAAAGCAGTTTTCTGACTTCACCGACTCCCTCGCCTGTTTCGTTTGAAACGGCAACAGAGACAAAGCCCGCATGCTTATAAATAGACACAAGCTCATCGGCAGGTGCCAAATCATCCTTTGTCACGATTATTACAGGCTCTATGTTTTTATGCTCGGCAACGGCCGTCAGCTTGTCAATAACTAAAGTTGACGGGCGCGGCTTAACGGTTGACGCCACAATTATAAGGCTGTCTATATTCGCAACGGGAGGACGCATAAGCTGATTTTTGCGCGGATGAATCTCGTCTATTGTGTTTTCAGCTCCGTCGTTTACGGATATGGTGACAACATCTCCGCAAAGCGGTGTTGTTTTTTCCTTGCGAAAAACTCCGCGCGCCTTACATTCATATACTTGATTGGCGGCTTCAACATAATAGAAGCCGCCAATACCTTTTATAATTTTACCGTTTAATGTTTTACTCATACTCATCCGTTATCGGGCGTTGCGGATTTAACGACCAGTTTAATTTCCGTAGACGGAGATACTTTTCCGCCGCCACTCGGAGTCATACTCTCAACCTTGCCTGAAGAAGCCGAATTTCCGTTTTCATCGACAACCTTTACGTTTGTAAATCCTGATGTTTCGAGCGTCTTTTTGGCTTCGGAAACATCTTTGCCGACTACGTTGGGAAGAGCAACCTTATCGTCATAAGAGCCGTTTTTAACATCGCTTACCTTAGCCGGAGTCTGGGTAAAGTCAATCTTGCCCTCCTGAACATTTTGGTCGTTAATGAATATGGTGTATTTATTGTTTGCGCCCTTACCGGAAATCTCGTATGTCTTTGTGCCGCCGTTTAAAAGCACATCGGTGTAGGTAGCGTAAAGGTCACTGTTGAGATATATCTTAACGGTACCTGTGCTGCTGCCCGAGAGATTGGGAAGATTTACGGTTACACTGGCAGTTGTACTCGCGGGAGTGCCGCTGCTTATAACTATTTCAACGGTAGAGCCGGAATCCGCCTCGGAATCTCCTACCGGATTCTGATTTATTACCGTGCCCTTCGGCTTGTCGCTGTCGGTTTCGGTAACTTTAGCTTTAAGACCTGCCGCCTCAATAAGTTGCTTTGCGACGTCTGCACTGTATCCCTCAACAGACGGGACTTTTACGGAATTTGAATTTTTATCGGTTGAAACATAGAGCGTTACAAGTGAGCCTTTTTCGGCATAAGAGCCCTCCGTGGGATATGAATCGAACACAAGTCCCGGGGTAACATTTTTCTGATAACTCGTTATTATCTTGGTGGTGAAGCCGGCTTTTTTAAGCTTTTGCTCGGCATCATCAGACGAAAGGCCTATAATGCCTTCTATCATAACGCTGTCGTCGTTATATGCTATTTGAAGCTTTACGGTTTTGCCCTTACGAAGCTTTGTTCCTGCATCCGGAGTCTGTTTTATTACGGAGCCGGGCTCTGCATCGGTGCTGTATACCGACTCGGTCTCAAACTTGAAGTTACTGTTGTATTCGGCATTTGACATTATATCGTCGATATAATTTTTACCTACGAAATTCGGAACCTCAACCTTTTTGACGTTGCGGCCGAGAAGTATGCCGGTAACTATTGCGGCAATAACAACAAGACCTGCTATTATGCCGATAAGTATAGGAACGGTCTTATTGGCCGGCTTTTCATCATCGTTTTTATCATCGTCGCCGTTTACGGCAGGAGCTGCCGGTCTTCGTTCTGCGGGAACAGGCTGCCTTGCGGCTGTGCCGTTTACCGCTTTTGAATCAACAAACTTTGTAGGCTCGTTATCGACAAAGTAATCATAATCGAACTTTATTGACGGATTGCGACGGAATGCGTCAAGGTCAACAAGCATTTCGGCTGCCGAATGGTAACGGTCCTTGGGATTTTTCTGCATGGCGCGCAATGTAATCTGCTCAAGGCCGAGAGGAATATCGGGATTTATCTCACGCGGACGTTTAGCCTCCTGCTGAAGCTGCATTATCGCTACGGAAACAGCACTGTCCGACTGGAACGGAAGCTGACCCGTAAGCATTTCATACATAACCACACCTACGGAATAAATATCGGCCTTGTCGTCGGTTATTTCGCCTCTCGCCTGCTCGGGACTGATATAGTGAACCGAGCCGATGGCATTTTCGGTCATAGTGCGTGTATCGCCGCGACAGAAACGCGCTATGCCGAAATCGGTGACTTTAATGGTGCCGTCCTGCAATAGCATAATATTTTGCGGCTTTACGTCTCTGTGTACAATACCCTTATCATGCGCGTGCTGAAGCGCTTTTAAAATCTGCGTTACAAAGTGAACAGCCTCTTTCCAGTTTATAACCTTTTGCTGCTCTATATATTCTTTGAGAGTTATGCCCTCAATATATTCCATAACTATATACTGAAGTCTGTCGCCGAAGCTCACGTCATACACCTTAACTATATTCGGATGCGACAAAACGGCAATAGCCTTTGATTCGTTTTTGAAGCGACGGCGGAATTCGTCATTTGCAAGAAATTCCTCTTTGAGAATTTTGATCGCAACTATTCTGTCGTCGATCACATCATAAGCCTTGTAGACAACAGCCATACCGCCCACACCTATGATTTCTCTGATTTCATATCTGCCGTCAAGTCTTTTACCGCAGTAATTTTCCAAAAATGATCACTCCTTTTAATAGGTAACGGCTACGACAGTAACATTGTCGCCGCCTCCGTTTTTGTTTGCCCTATCGACCAGTCGCTCGGCAAACTCATAGAACATATCGTCTTTAGTAAGATCGCACATTTCATCGGACTCGACGAAATTTGTAAGACCGTCCGTGCAAAGTAAAAGCACATCGCCGTCTTTCATTTCCTGCTCGCTAAAATCCACAAGAATTTCGCGGCTCACGCCGACGGCGCGCGTTATTATATTCTTATTCGGATGCCTTTTTGCCTCAAGAGCGGTTATTTTGCCGTGTTCCACGAGCTCCTGCACAACCGAATGGTCACGCGTGAGCTGGGTTAAAGCTCCGTGCGAAACAATGTACGCTCTGCTGTCTCCGGCGTGGGCTATATATGCGGTATGCTCCATAACAATGGCACACACCACGGTAGTACCCATACCGTAAAGCTCCGAATTTGAACAGCTTATGTCATATACGCTGATGTTGGCGGCATTTATGGCAGACACCATCATATTTTTGATGGAATTTGCACTCATACCGGGTCTGAACGAAGATGTAATCTGCTCGGCTATTACTTTTACCGCTGTGGATGACGCCACGTTTCCTCCGGCAGCACCGCCCATACCGTCGCAGACCACGGCCCATGCGACACCGTTCGGCAGCTCACCGGTGGTGTATGAATCCTGATTGCTCTCACGAACCATGCCCACATCGGTTTTTGCGACTATTTTCACAGCAGATCACCTCTTTTTCACAATCAATTTTTATCGGTTATCTTTTTGGCTCTGAGCTGACCGCACGAAGCGTTAATATCACTTCCGAGCGTTCGGCGAACCGTAACATTGATACCGTTTTTTTGCAGTATTTCGGAAAAGCTCCTGAGCCTTTCTCTATCGCTTCTTACGTAATTGTTTTCCCTTACGTTGTTTACGGGAATTAAATTCACGTGGCACAGCATTCCGCGAAGTCTTGAGGAAAGTTCCCTCGCACATTCGTCTGAATCGTTAAGGCCGCTTATCATGGCATATTCAAATGATATTCTGCGAGAAGTTACTTCGGTATAATACCTGCACGCCTTTAAAAGCTCCTCGATATTCCACTTTAAGTTTACCGGCATAGAGCGCGAACGGATACTGTCGTTCGGTGCGTGAAGCGAAACCGACAGAGTAAGCCCAAGTCTTTTTTCTGCCAAATCATATATGCGCGGAACTATACCGCAAGTGGAAAGCGATATGTGGCGCATACTTATATTAAGACCGTTTTCATCGGTTACAAGCGACAAAAACTTCATAACGTTATCGTAATTGTCAAGCGGCTCTCCGGTACCCATAAGCACTATATGGGAAATGCGTATGCCGAGGTCGTTCTGAGCCGTTATTACCTCCGACAGCATTTCCGAGGGACGCAAATGACGCTTAAAACCGCCTATTGCGGAAGCACAGAACGAACAGCCCATTTTACAGCCGAGCTGAGTTGAGATACATATGGTATAGCCGTATTTGTATTTCATAACGACGCTCTCAACATATTCGCCGTCGGATAAATCAAAAAGATATTTTACCGTATCGTCTTTTTGCGAGACAAGCTTAGTATCTATTTTACAGTTACAGATATAAAACTCGTCATCAAGTGTTTTTCGGAGCTGCTTGCCGATATTTGTCATATCGTCAAAAGATACCGCGCCTTTTTCGTTGAGCCAGGAATAAATCTGCCCTGCACGGTATTTCGGAAGCCCCATTGAAACTGTCTTTTCCGTAAGCTCCGACAAAGACAGGGAACGTATATCAGTTTTACTCAAAATCAAATTCTCCCGAATACTGCAAAGAAGAAGCCGTCACCGCCGTTTTCGGTCGGAATAATCGTATTAAAAGATATTTTGCGGAACTCCGCGTTATTACCGAGGAATTTCTCGCAAACGCCTTCATTTTCGGCTCTGCTCAGCGTACACGTCGAATAAACAAGCGTGCCGCCGCTCTTTACATATTTTGCTGCATTTGTCAAAATATTATACTGCACAGGCAGTAAATTGTCAATAATCGCAATATCCTTGTAGCGGATTTCGGGCTTCCTGCCGATTATTCCGAAGCCTGAGCAGGGCACGTCACAGAGCACCTTGTCCGCCGCTTTTTCATACTCGGGCAAAAATACACAGGCGTCGCCCACCTTAGCCTCAATTATATCTATACCGAGCCTTAAAGCTCCCTCTTCACAGAGCTTTACGCGCTGAGGGTAAAGGTCAAAAGCGAGTATTTTGCCCTTGTTTTTCATAAGCTGCGCCGCCGTAAACGCCTTTCCGCCGGGTGAAGAGCACATATCAAAAACGGTATCGCCGGCTTTCGGCGACAGTGCTTTTACCGCCTTGCCGCAGGAGATGTCCTGAACATGGAAAAATCCCGCTTTATACGCTTTAAGCTCTTCTACCGCACCGGTATTTTTAAGTATTATGTAATTTTCGTCCTCGGGGCACTTTTCGGCAACCGCATTTTCGCCGGAAAGCAAGGTTATAAGCTCATCCGGTGAAGCTTTAAGAGTATTCACTCTCGCAGTTACGGGGCGTGCGCCTATGGACGACGAAAGTATTTTCTCGGTTTTTTCTTCGCCGTAATCCTCAACGAATTTGCTTACAAGCGCCTTGGGGCACGAGTAGATTATGCTCAAATCCTTAATTTTTTCGCCTGTCTTTTCATATGTAAAACCGTCTTTTGCAATTTTACGCAGTACCGAATTAACAAGCCCCGAGGCATAAGCGCAGCCGCAGCCCTTCACAAGCTTTACACTCTCGTTTACCGCCGCGGAAGCAGGCACTTTATCCATAAAGCAGAGTTGAAACGCACCGAGCCGAAGAGCCGTCAGCACCTCGGGTCTGAGTTTTTTGAGAGGCTTTGTAAGATAGCGCGACAATATGAAGTCAAGCGTTATTTTACGCTCGGTGACACCGTAAACAAGTGCCGTGACAAACGCAGAAGACGCCGAAGCGGCCGCATTTTCACGCAGAGCCGCATCCAGCGTCAAATTTGAATACGCATTGTCGCGTTCTATTTTGTTGAGAATTTTGAAAGCTAACTGTCTTTCGTTCATAAATTACCTTCTCTTATTATTTGTGAGCAACAGCAATCTTAAAAGGTTTGCAGCCGAAACCGCAAAGGACGCAACATACGTCATAGCCGCCGCCTTGAGGACGCGCTTTGCACCGGGGAGTTCGTCATTCGATAACATCCCGGTATTTTCGATAACATCAACAGCTCGGCGGCTTGCGTTAAATTCAACGGGAAGCGTTACAAGCTGGAACAGCATTACAAAGACATAGAAGAAAATCCCGATATTCACAAGCAGCTGCGAGCCTAAAAATATGCCGATTACAGCGAGCGGAATCGCGGCACGCGAGCCTATTTGGAACGGCATAAGAAGCGCATTGCGAACCTTTATCGGAGCATAATTTTCTGCGTGCTGCGCCGCATGGCCGGCTTCGTGGCAGGCTATGCCGATTGCCGCTACCGAGCAGCTGCCGTAAACGCCGTCGGAAAGTCTTATCACGTTATCACGCGGGTCATAATGGTCGTTTAATTTTCCTCTGATATGCTCTATACGGACATTTTGTATTCCGTAAAAATCAAGTACACGTCTTGCCGCATCGGCTCCCGTCAGGCCGTTCATATTATTAAGGCGGGAAAATTTCGAATATGCGGAATTTACTCTCGCCTGGCATATCAGCGAAATAAACAGCACGGGGACTATCAGAATAAAATAATAATAATCAATATAATATGGCATTTCTTTTCACCCTTATTTAAAAGAATCGCCGCTTTGTATTTTATGCCCCAAAAGAAAAGCTTCTGCGCTCATCCTCTTTTTACCCTCCGGCTGGAGTTCAAGAATTTTAAGCAGTTTACCGTCCTTGCAGGCGACAAGCATTTCGCCGTGAGATACGGTAATTTCCCCCGGTGCGCCGCCTTTAAGCTCGGTTTTTTCGGAAGAATGAAGCTTGACCTTCTTGCCGCCCAAAACGGCGGTTGCGGTGGGCCACGGCGAGAGACCTCTTATCTTATTATGCACTTCATCAATCGTTTTAGTAAAATCAATCGGGCAAAGCGCCTTTGTAAGCATAGGCGAATAACAGCTCTCATCATCGTTTTGCTTTATGGGTGTAAGGCTGTCGTCAAGCAAAGCTCTGATTGTTTTTGAAAGGACGTCCGCGCCGAGCAGCGACAGCTTATCGTGAAGCTCGCCCGCAGTCATATTTTCATCAATCGGGAGCTTTTCGGAAAGGAGCATATCTCCGGTGTCAAGCCCCTCATTCATAAGCATAGATGTAACTCCGGTCTCTTTTTCGCCGTTTAATATGCACCATTGTATCGGGGCCGCTCCGCGATATTTCGGCAGAAGAGACGCGTGTATGTTTATTGAGCAAAACTTCGGAAGATACAGTATTTCGGGAGGTAAAATTTTGCCGTAAGCGGTAACCACATTAAGCTCGGGGTTAAGTCTTTTAAGAATTTCGAGAGCTTCTCCGTCACGCATGCTTTTCGGCTGAAAAACAGGTATACCGTTTTCCTCGGCAAAAACCTTAACGGGCGGCGGAGTAAGCGTATATCCCCTGCCCTTCGGCTTATCGGGCTGTGTAAACACGCCGACAACCTCGTTACCGTCATCTACAAGTCTTTTAAGACACGGCACGGCGAAGTCGGGAGTCCCCATAAAAACTATTCTCATAAGTTACCTCGTCAATCAATTCGTCCGCTTTCGCGGCGTATACGCTCAACTACTTCCTCGGGTGCAAGACGTTCAATATACAAATGACCGTCAAGATGGTCTATCTCATGGCAAAATGCGCGCGCTTTAAGGTCCTCGCCCTTATAAAGACACCATTTGCCCTCTCTGTTTTGCGCTCTTACCTTTACGGTTTTCGGTCGAACCGTAACGCCGCTTTTACCCGGAAGCGAAAGGCAACCCTCTATTTCGTACTGAACTCCGTCGCTCTCGACTATTTCCGGATTTATAAGCTCTATAAGACCGTCGCCGACATCTACAACTACCACTCTTTTGAGCATTCCCACCTGAACGGCGGCAAGTCCGCAGCCGTCGGCATCGTAAAGGGTATCTCTCATATCGTCAAGTAATTTAAAGAGCTTTGCGTCAAAGCTCTCAACGGGACGGCTGACCTTTCGAAGTATCGGGTCATCGTTTACCCTGATTTGTCTGATTCCCATCTTTTTCACCTCATAATATACTCTCGGGATCTATGTCCGCAAATGCCGTAACCGCCGAAAAACGTCCGTCCTTTGCGTAATCCTTTAAAAGTCCCGACAGGAAAAATCTGAATTTTTTTGTGTTTTTGCATTTTATTATTATACGGAATCGGTATTTGCCGGATATTTTTGAGACACGCGGAGCGATAGGTCCCAAAACGATGATGCTTAAATCTGCGAAATCATTCTTTTGCCGCTCCTTGAGCATATTCAAAAATACCTTTGACGCCGATTTTGTGAGCATCTCATCGCTTCCGGTAAACGACACCACGCACAAGTTACAATACGGAGGATAAATCATGGCCTTACGCATTGATATTTCCAAATTGTAGAACGCTTCAAAATCCTGCTTTTCGGCAAGCCGTATTATCTCATTTTCGGGGAAAGAGGTTTGGATAACGGCTCTGCCCTTACTATCGCCTCGCCCTGCTCTGCCTATGACCTGAGTTAAAAGGTCAAAGGTGCGCTCGGCACTTTTATAATCATCATTGTAAAGCTGCTGATCTATGGATATTATACCGACAAGCGTAACATTGGGGAAGTCAAGTCCTTTTGCGACCATTTGTGTTCCTAACATTATATCATACTCGCCGTTTGTGAACTTTTTTAGTGAATTTTCAAAAGAATATCGCGAAGTTGTTGTATCCGCGTCAAGACGAAGCACACGCGCCTCGGGAAAGCTGTCGTGAAGTTCCTCTTCAAGTCTTTGCGTTCCCGTTCCGGAAAACACCACGCTTTTTTCGCCGCATTCGCGACAAACGTTTGTAAAAGGCTCTGAATATCCGCAATAATGGCACATAAGCCTACCGTTTTTGCTGTGATATGTAAGTGAGATACTGCAATTCGGACAGGTCATCACCTTTCCACAGCTTTCACACGCGGCAAATGTATTGTAGCCGCGGCGGTTAAGCAGCAATATTGCCTGTTTTTTATTTTCGAGAGTTTCTTTGAGAGAAATAGTCAATTCGTCGCTTAAATTTTTGGTTTTTGTCGGGTCGGCTCCGTATTTCATCTCGGTTGTTATAACCTCTGGCAAAACTGCGTTGCCGTACCGGTTTTTAAGTACATTCAAAGAATAAATACCGCTCTTTGCCGCCGCATATGTTGTAAGCGAGGGGGTTGCCGAGGCAAGAAGCAAAAGTCCGTTATGGCATCCTACGCGGAATGCAGCCACATCCTTGGCATGATAGCGCGGCGACATCTCCGATTTATATGTGCCCTCCTGCTCTTCGTCCATAATAACCAATCCGAGATTGTCAAACGGGGCAAAAACCGCCGAGCGCGTACCGAGCGCTATTTTGGCTTCGCCGTTTTTTACGCGTTTCCATTCGTCAAGTCTTTCTCCCATTGAAAGGGCGCTATGAAAAACCGCCACTTTTTCACCGTAACGGTTGTAAAAAAGAGACAGAAGCTGCGGAGTGAGAGAGATTTCGGGGACCATAACTATACAGCCCTTACCCGTTTTCAGCACCTCGTCAATAAGGCGCATATACACTTTTGTCTTCCCGGAGCCCGTAACTCCGAAAAGCAGCGAGGTTTCGGCCTTGTCACTTTGAAATCTGCCGCAGAGGTCTTTGAATGCTGCCGATTGCTCACTTGTCAGCACTATATTCTCTTTATTTGCCCCGTGCAAAAATTTTGGGCGGCGGAAAACCTCGTTATCAAAAAATTCCAATATGCCTTTGCGCTCAAGCGTTGTCACAACGGCTGTTGTAACACCGGTGAAATAGCAAACTTCCTTTACCGAAGCAGAACCCGTATCCGTGAGGAACTTTACAACCTGCTTTTGCTTAGCGGTAAATTTAGGCGGTTCTCTGAGGGCGTAATAGAATTCCGAGAGCTTTACCATTTTCACGGTGGCGTCACCTATACGCCGCACGGAGTCGATATTTCTGATAAGGAACCCTTTATCTGCCATCTTTTCGGCAATTGGAAAATCCTGTTTAAATCCGAGCTCTTTGAGAAGTCTGTCGCCGCGGACATATACGCTCTTGTCCGAAAGAAACGAAAACACGCTTTTTTCGTCCGGTGACATAGAAGTCAGCATATCGTCGGTAACATCGGGATTTACTATATATGATGTTACGAGATTAAGCCCGAGGCCGGTAGGCAGCATAGCCTTTACCGCCTCGTACAGCGTGCAGAAATACTCGTCCTTCATAAATACGGCAAGTCGCAGCATCTCATTATTTAAAAGCGGCGATGGGTCGAGCACCGCCGCAATATTTTTGAGCTTCACAGCATCCTTTGATTTTTCTCTTAAAGCAAATACGACGCCCTGGCGTTTCTTACTGCCCCTGCCGAAAGGGACGAGTACACGAACACCGGGACGCACGTCTTTTGAGAGTTTTTCGGGTATAGCATAGTCAAAAGCGTCATCAAAGCTGAAAGCGGTATTTTCAACCGCTACCTTTGCTATCATACGCTGCACCCCTTAAAATAAACTTATATATATCTTATCTCTTCCGGCTCGATTATTTTATATTTGCCGGAGAGTATCTCGTCAAGAGCTATGCTGACGGGCTTTTCAATCATTATTTCGCCGTCTTCCTCGGCCTTTTCCGAAATTTCTCTTGCTCTTTTTGCCGTGGCTGTAACAAGAGAATAACGGCTGAGATGGTCTTTTAAAATGTTTTTTAAATCCGGATTGAACATAAAATAAAACCTCACTTATCTATTTTTTCTATAATATCCAAAACTTCATCGGCGGCGCTTTCAAGGTCGTCGTTTATAACAATGTAATCGTACCCGCGGCTCTTTTCTATTTCGCCGCGCGCAATTTCAAGGCGCCTTACAAGGTCGTCCTCGTCCTCCGTACCGCGGCAGCGAAGCCTGTGCTCAAGTATTTCAAGCGACGGCGGCATTATAAAAATCGCTGTTGACAGAGGATACATTTTTTTGATTTTTGCTGCACCCTGAACTTCGATTTTCAAAATAACCGTTTTACCCTCGGACAGCCATTTGTCAACCGGTTTTTTTGGCGTGCCGTAAAGGTTTTTGCCGTATTTTGCAAATTCAAGCACGTCGCCGCTGTCGAGCATTGCCTCGAAATCGTCGGGAGTTATAAAGTAATAATCAACCCCGTCATGCTCGTTTTCGCGTTTAAGACGCGTTGTTATCGAAATTGATTTTTGGAGCGTCGGGTCCTTTCTCAAAAGAATGTCAAGGAGCGTGTCCTTGCCGACACCCGACGGGCCGGAAAATAATATAAGCTTCCCCTTTTTTTGTTCCATTATGCCTGCTCCTTATCGCTGTCGTCATTAAAGCGAGCCATAATGGTCTCCGCCTGCAAATAGGTTAATATAACATGGTTGCTGTCGGTAATTATGACGGCTCGGGTTTTTCGCCCCTGTGTTGCGTCAATGAGCATTTTCTGCTCTTTTGCCTCTTGCACTATTCGTTTTATCGGCGCCGACTCAGGGCCTGCCACCGCTAAAATTCGGTCTGCGTTTACCGCATTTCCGAAACCTATGTTGATTAGCTTCATTGCTGACTTCCTCACTCAATATTTTGAACCTGCTCGCGAATCTTTTCGACCTCCGCCTTTATGGCGATGACCTTTTTGGCTATATCGACGTCCTGCGCCTTAGAGCCTATTGTATTTGCCTCACGGTTTATTTCCTGAACAAGAAAATCAAGCTTTCTGCCTATTGCCTCGCTTGAATTCATAAATTCACGAAGCTGTGAAATATGACTGCGAAGTCTTACGGTTTCTTCATCGACGGCTATTTTGTCGGCATAAATTGCGGCTTCATTTAAAAGCCTTTGCTCGTCTACCGCGGCGTCGCCGAGAAGCTCTTTCATACGCTGCTTCAATTTTTCGTTGTATTCTCTTACGGTTTCGGGAGAACGGCCTTCAATGAACTCGACGCACTCGATAATATAATCCGCTCTTGAAAGTATATCCCCTCTGAGCTTGCTGCCCTCCGTCTCACGCATTTCGATAAACTTTGAAACGGCGGTTTCGGCAACTGTCTTTACCGCATTCCAAATTCGCTCCTCGTCCTCGGACGCTTTATGAAGCGTTATAACGTCGGGGTAGCGTGAAAGCGTTACAGCCGATATATCGTCTTTGAGGCCGAATCTTTCGGAAAGCTCTTTTAACGCTTTGACATAGCCGGCGGCGAGAGTTTCATTGACATTAACCTCCATCTCGCGCTCTTCAAGGTCCTCAACCGAGACATAGCACTCGACTTTTCCGCGGGTTATAAGCGAATTACAGTATTTTTTGAGCTTTTCCTCAAGAAAACCGTACTCTCTCGGCACTCTTGCCGAAAATTCAAAATAACGGTGATTTACACTTTTTATTTCAACGGTCACATTGAGCGAATCGATTGTCTGCTCGCTCTTGCCGTAACCTGTCATACTTTTAATCATATCGGTTGCCCCTATGTTTAAATTGCGTACAAAATACGCCGCATAAAAAATAAAGCGAAACCCCGAATTTAATAAGACGGGGTTACCCTCGCTTTTAGTTATAATATTTTACTATTTTAAACCGACGTTGTCAATGTTTACAGCAGCTTCCCTGCAAAAGTTCGGCCGTATTTCCCGAAAAGACTCCGTCTTTTTGCGTAAAACCGAGAGAAATAAGCTCATCCGAAAACTCAAAAAGGCTGCAAACCGCCGTATCAACACCGCGGCGAAAAGCAAAATCGAGTGCCGAACGAAGCAGTCCGTCGGTAACGGACGGCTCGTTCTTATCCGATTTTATGCGCTCTAAAATACAGATATTTCCATTTAAAGAAAACAGCAGAGAAAAATCATTACCGCCGTATTCTGTTTTATACGCGGCGTAACGCACATTATCACAAAACGGTTCTCCGGGAAAGAGACATTGCAATTCGGATAATTCCGTAACGCACTCAAATTTTATCATTTAAACCGCGCCTCAAATTACCGCTTTGCTCCGCCGATGTCATAAGCGCGTGCACTTCGTCGGGCGTAAGGTGGCGGTAATCGCCCGTCTTTAACATTCCGAGCTTTACGGAGCCTATCTTAATGCGCTTGAGCCTTGCGACCTCAAGCCCGAGGCTTTCGCACATTTTTCTTATCTGACGGTTTCTGCCCTCGAAAATCGTGAGCTCGATAACCACACGACCCTCTTCGCGTGAGACAACGCGGACTTCGGACGGCAGCGTCATTTTGCCGTCAATTTCCACGCCGTTTTCAAGAGCCGCTCTTTGCTCTTTTGAAAGAGACGGATGTATTGTAACGCGATAGGTCTTTGGCACGTGCATTGACGGGTGAGTTAAAGCGTTGGCAAATTCGCCGTCGTTTGTCATAAGCAAAAGGCCCTCGCTTTCACGGTCAAGCCTGCCGACGGGATATATTCTCGCGTCTATATCGCTTACAAGCTCCGCAACACATTTTCTGTCCATCTCGTCGCTCATTGTCGTGATAAATCCTCTCGGTTTATTAAGCATAATATAGACGTTTTCTTTCGGCGCGCTGAGCTTTTTGCCCGCAACCACAACCTTGTCGGTTTTGGGATTTACCTTGTCACCCACGCAGGCTGTTTTGCCGTTTACCTTGACTTTACCTGCCGCTATCAGCTCCTCGGATTTTCTCCTTGAAGCAACGCCGCTCTCAGCCATAAATTTTTGCAGTCTGATCTTCACATCAGTCATATTTTTCACCAAAGCACTTTCCTAAAAAATTTTTTAATCTTTTGCGGTAACGACTTTTTTTGCATCTTTTCGGAGTCGGATATATATTCGGCACCTTCCGAAGTCACTATCGGCACCTCGGATAATACTCTTCCGTCATACAGATAATATACGGTACCTACATTTTTGCCGCTCTCAACCGGTGCATATTCAAAATTTTTAATGCAAATTTTGATTTCAGGCTCAATATTTTTGAGCGAGGCAAGGTACGGCGTGTATAAAGGATTTACACCGACAGAGGATTTATCGGAGCCGACAACACACAGCCTGACGCCCGAAAGATCACAGAAAAGAGAACGATTTTTTACGACGGAAAAGCCGTAATTATACATTTTTTCGTGATCATTCCAATCGTCCGGCGCATTTAGCGTGACTGCTATAAGCGTTACTCCGCCGCGTCTCACCGCCGATACGAGACATCTGCCGCTCTTTTTTGTGAAGCCCGTCTTAATTCCTATGCAGTCTTCGTCTATGGTAAGAAGCCTGTTGTGGTTTGTAACGGTTCTGCGGTACGGCGGATTGCCGTAACTGACGCTCATGCTTTTTTTGGAGCAAATGCTTAAAAACTCCGGATTTTTAATCGCCTCCGCTCCGAGAAGAGCCATATCGTATGCTGTGGAATAATGATTTTCGCTGTCAAGCCCCGAAGGTGTTTCAAACGAAGTATCGTTCATATTAAGCTCTTTAGCCCTTTGGTTCATAAGAGCCGTAAATTCGTACAAGCCGCCTGACACGGCGTATGCCGCGACATTCGCAGCATCATTGCCGGAAGAGAGCAGCATACCGCACGCAAGAGTCTTTACCGAAACGCAGTCTCCCGGAAGAAGTCCCATAGACGTTCCCTCGACAGACACAGCCTCTTTTGTTACCGTTACAGCCTCGTCAGGGCTTTTGTATTCGAGAGCCAAAAGTGCCGACATAATTTTTGTTGTGCTCGCCATGGGCAATCTTTCGTGCTCGTTTTTTGCATACACGACCTCAAGAGTGTCGCTTGTCATCAAAATCGCCGCTCGTGCGCTTAAAGCAAGCTCATCGTTTTCGGCATAAGCCGGAAATGCGCACAGTACCGTAAAAGCCACAGATAAAAAAACGCAAAAAAGTCTTTTATACAAATCAACCACCTGCCATATTTTTAAAATATGCAGGCGGTAGATTTATTATTATGAAATTCGAGAAACGCTTATTTGTTCTCGGAAGGAACATCCTCTGCGGGAACTGCGGAAACATACTCCGCGGCATCATTAGAAGCTGCTTTTTCCTTTTCCTTCTTTGCCTTATTAACAACGGAAGTAACCTTATCGAACATTTCGGGAACAAGGTTAACAACTCTTTCGGCAGCATTGTCAAATGCTGTGATATGCTTAATTGTAACCTCTCCGTCGGAAATAACGAGGAAAGCAACGGGAGTTATGGTAACGCCGGCTCCGCCGCCGCCGCCGAAAATCTCTTTATTTGTTTTGGAGGGGAAATCGGAACCGCCCGAAGCAAAGCCGTAAGTCACCTTAGACACCGGAATTATTGTAATGCCGCCGTCAATATTCATCGGCTCACCGATTATTGTGCTTACGTTGACGAGATTTTTTACCTTTTCGATTGTTGTTTCGAGAATTCCTGCTGCTGATTGTTCTTTCATTTAGAAGCACCACCTTGTATATTTTGAGTTTCTGTTTTATTATCTCCCTCTGTGACAACTGCCTTTTTGGGCTTTTGCCGCAGTAATTTGAGTACGACCTTAAATAAAAGTCTGAACACAAGCCTTATGCCTGCGCCGACAAGGAAAAACGGACGTAATGAAAATGCCGTTTTAAATTGCGCGCTTGAGAATGTGCCTATGAAATCGGGTTCAATGCTCGCATCATACTTTTTCACTTTCAAGTTAGAACAGATAAATCCGAGAGCCGGGAAAACATCCTCACATATCTCACCGTACTGAAGAGCGGTTTGAGCGGCGTCGCTGTTACTTGAAACAACTATCCAAAGGTACAGCTCCTCAATTATAAAGTGCTTTTTGACGCTGCGCATCATAAGCCCGACGGCGTCTGCCGAATCCTTAACAAGCTTTATTACGCCGTCCATACCCTGGTTTTCATAGAAGGTTTTAAAGATATTGGGCTTTTTGGGTTTTTCCTCTGCGGGCTCTTCCTGCTTTTCTTTTTTGGGTTTTTCCTTTTTGGGCTTAGGAGGTTTCTTTTCTTTTTGGGTTTTCGGGTAAATGCTGAAATGCAAAAACAGCCAGCTTACGCTGAGCTTAAAGCCGTCGATATATTCCGCATCAATCCTGACTTTTACTAAAAGTACAAGACAAATAAATGCGATTATACCGAGTATTATGTACAGCGCTGTCAACCTACGGGCACCTCCTTCGCTTCACAATTTACTCCTATCCCGCACATTTTGCGAGACTATGTAATAGATTATATAAAAAAACGCAACATTATTCAAGAGAATTTATGTCGGAATTGTCAACTTTTTTGCTTTCTTCGTGATTTTCTTCTGCGAGAGGCTCATTTTTGGGGAGTTCCGGCAATTCATCAAGAGATTCCACACCGAAGCAGCGTAAGAATTCCGGAGTCGTTCCGTATACAAGCGGTCTGCCGGGAAGCTCGAGTCTGCCTTTTTCCTCAACAAGTCTCTTTTGGCAGAGTGTTGATATGACACCGGAACAATCAACGCCCCTCACCTGCTCCACAAAAGCCTTGGTAACGGGCTGATTGTACGCTATAACAGCAAGAACCTCAAACGCAGCGTTTGAAAGCGGTGCGTTCTTTTTGACCTCAAGCACAGAACGTATAAGATCGGCATACTCGGTTCGCGATGACAGCTGATACTTGTCTCCGAGTCTTAAAAGGCATATACCGCTTGAGCGTTCGTCGAGAGACGCAGACAAATTAAGAAGCGTCCTGCGGCAGGTCTCCTCATCGATTGAGAGCACCTCGGCAAGCTTGCCTATTTCAAGAGGTTCACCCACTGAAAACAGAACCGCCTCGGCGGCAGATGTAAGATTTTTTGCGTTTACAGGCATTTTTTATTCCCACTCCTCAGAAACGGTATCTCCGAAATCAGCCGACAAAAGTTCAATGCTCGTATCGCCTCCGTCGCCGCTGACCATAACTTTTTTATCCTTGGCAAGCTCAAGTACGGCAAGAAATGTGGCCACCATATCCGAACGCGACTGTGCGTCCGAAAAAAGGTCGGTAAATTTGCGTTTACTGCCGACGCTTGCGAATTTTTTATATATAGAACGAATTTTCGAACCGACCGACACTATTTTTTTTGCCACTATTTCGCGAAATGCCTCAATAGGCGGCGGCAGATTGCGAAGCTTTCTGCCTGCGGCGGCAAGATATGCTCTTAAAAGCTCTGCTCCGTCGTGTACTCTTGTATATGTGGGGTCGGTTTCTATCTTCATCGGCTCTCGCACAAAATGGTCAAAGCCGTCTGTACGCTGAGATAGCTTTTCAGCCATGAGCTTGCAGTCTCGGTACTCGATAAGCTCACCGGTAAGCTCCCTTTTCAGCTCGTCCGCCTCCTCGTGAACCGGCAAGAGAGACACCGTCTTTAAATAGACGAGTCTTGCCGCCATCTCAAGGAATTCGCTTGCCACATACATATCTTCATCCTGCATACGGCGGACATAATCGAGATATTGGTCAACAAGCTCCACTATCGGAATATCATATATATTAAGTTTGTGTTTGGCGATAAGGCTCAAAAGCAGGTCCATAGGCCCCTCGAACACGTCGAGCTTATATGATATTTGGTCCATTTTTACGTCCTTTATTTTGATAATGCTCTGAACGGAAATCCTATTACGTAATCGAGTCCGTAATACAATGCGTTTTCGAGAAATGCCAGCGGCTTATCAAGCACGCCTAAAAAGATAAGCACAAATACGGCTATGATTATATATCTCTCGTAACGCATAAATTTATAATAATACTTATCGGGGATAAGCAGCTGTAATATTCTTGAGCCGTCAAGCGGCGGTATCGGTATAAGGTTAAACACAGCCAGGCCTACGTTTATAGTGGCGGCAAATCGGAAGAACAGAATAAATGCCTTCACTATAACAGATGGGCCGAAGAGAGAAAAGATATTTTCAAAAAGCAAAAACACCATGGCCATTAAAATATTTGCGATAGGGCCTGCAACGGCTGTAAGTGCCATTCCCTTTTTGGGATTTTTAAAGTTTCTCGGATTTATCGGAACGGGCTTTGCATAGCCGAAACCGACAAGTATTATCATAAGCGCGCCTATCCAATCGATATGCGCCATAGGATTCAAGGTGAGTCTGCCCGACAGACGCGGCGTATTGTCGCCGAGCTTTGACGCAACGAGCGCATGGGCATATTCATGCACCGGCATGGTGCAGAAGATTACAAAAGCAAGCGCAAAAACACTTACCAATATTTCCATGGGCGTATAATCGCCTCTGAGGATACTAAAGAGCATTTGCTTTTCTCCTTTTTGCAGAAATGTAATTATACAATTATTTTAACTACCCTGTCAATATGATTAAAATCGTACATAATTTCCGACGATGAAGCCTTACCGTCAAAAATAGTTCTGATGTCCTCGCCCTGCGAGTCACCGCATTCCAAAAGTATCTCCCCGCCTTTTTTGCAGCACGGCAGCCATCTGTCACATATGGCTCTGTAAAACATAAGCCCGTCTTTGCCGCCGTCGAGAGCCGTTTTCGGCTCAAATCCGACCTCCCTTTGCAAAGAGGGAAGCTCCTCCGATTTTATATACGGCGGATTTGATATTATAAGGTCCGCCTTCGGTAAATCGGGACAGCCCGAAAGCACATCGCACTCGATTATATTTTCGTTCGGGAAATTGTAAAGCCTCGCATTTTTGCGGAGATATGACAGTGCCGCCGGATATTTTTCCATAAGGTAAACATCTAAGGAGGGATTTCGATTTTTCACGGTGATACCTATACAGCCGCTCCCGGAGCAAAGGTCATACACGACCACGTTTTCACGGTTTTTCAAAAACAAATCCGCGTTTTCGACAAGCATTTCGGTTTCGGGGCGCGGTATTAAAACACCCTCGCCGACATTAAACGTAAATTCGCAAAAATCCCATTCACCGAGTATATATTGTAAAGGCTCACCGAGAGCACGTCTTTTTGTAAGCTTTAAAAGAAGCTTCTCGTCGTGCTCTGACAGGACGTCATCACCGTGGCACAACACATCGCGTCGTGTTTTGCCCGCAGCCTTTATCAAAAGGCACTCGCTGTCGAAACGATAATCGTCAATTCCGGCGTCCATCAGCATATTTTCGGTGCTTTTAAATGCGTCAATAAGCGTCATTTTATCTCGTCGTCCTCGGGATTATCGGTTATCACGGCTTCCAGCGACGCTATACCGACCTCGATAATATCATCTGTCGGCTCCTGCGTTGTTATTCTCTGCATCCAAAGACCCGGCGCGGAGAGAATTTTCACAAGCAAATTATCGTGCTTACCTGCATATTTGATAAACTCATAGCCGATGCCCATAACAAGCGGAAGAACAAGCAGCTTTACAAGTATCCACACCGCGCGATTGACATTTTGCAGCCCCGGGAAAATGAGGACAAGCGCGGACGAGAGAAGTATGCTCAATATTATCATAACGAACATAAAGCTCGTTCCGCAGCGCGGGTGAAAACGGCTCTGCTTTCTGACATTTTCAACCGTCAGGGGCAAGCCGTGTTCATAGCAAAAAATCGTTTTATGCTCGGCCCCGTGATACATAAATACACGGTGAATATCTTTCATTCTCGAAACCAAAGCCATATAGGCAACAAATATTATTATTCTCACAATACCCTCGAAAAGAGGATGAAATTTTTGAAGATTGCCGCCCGTCACAAGGTCGATAAGCCACGACGGAAGCCACATAAACAGGAAAAATGCGAGCCCGAATCCGAGCACGGAGGAAATAACGCCTATGACATTCATCATTTTGGGACCGAAACGGTCGTTAAGCCAGCGGTCGAATTTCGACATATCCTGCTCGTCTTCGGTAAGACCCTGAGTGGATTTTTCAGCCGACTCCATAAGATACCCGTAGCCGGTTACGAGTGATTCGACGAACCCGACAATACCTCTGATTAACGGAACACCGAAGAATTTGCACTTGTCGCGCCACGGCTTTACATTTTTATATGTTGTTTCGATTTCTCCGTTAGGCAGTCTTACCGCCATGGCAGAGCCTTTCGGTCCGCGCATCATTACGCCCTCTATAAGAGCCTGACCGCCGACGGAGGTTTTATGATATTTCTTAGCTTCTTCGTCCAAAATTATTCTCCTTTTTATTGCTGAGTTTGCTGTATCGGAAACACAACTGTCACAGTAGTGCCCTTACCCTCAATACTGTTGAGAGAGAGCGTGCCGTTGTGCCTTTTTACAATTTCATTTACCACCGCAAGACCGATGCCCGAGCCTCTGACAGACGCATTTGCCTTATAGAATTTCTCTGTGACATAAGGAATGTCCGCAGTAGGGATACCGCAGCCGGTATCTGCTATCGTTATTGTGACAAAGCCGTTTTCCGCCTTTGCCGTAACACTTATCGTGCCGCCCGCCTCGGTATATTTAAAGGAATTATCAAGTATGTTCACAAATACCTGCTTAATTCGATTCGGGTCGCCCGTCATAGGAGCCGGAACCTCGGAAACGTTATATAACAGCTCCTTGCCCTCACGCATTGAGCGGTCCTTAAAAACGAATACCGCCTCGTCAAGCTCAGCCAAAACGTCCATGGATGACATACGCATAGTCAAATTGCCGTTTTCCATTCTTGAAAAATCGAGAAGCTCCTCAACAAGACTTGTAAGCCGCTCAGATTCGCTTATTATGACATTGAGTCCGCGTTTTGTAAGCGCCTCATCCTTTATCGGGTCCTCAAGTATCGTCTCGCCCCACCCTTTTATAGCTGTCAGCGGAGTACGAAGCTCATGTGATACGGTTGAAATAAACTCGTTTTTCATACGCTCGCTCTCTTTTATTTCATGCGCCATATTGTTTATGGACTCACAGAGCTGACCTATTTCATCATCTCCGCCGGTGTCCTCTATACGTGCACCTAGGTCTCCCTTTGCGATTTTTATTGCCGTTTCATTGATCTTTTTAACGGGCCTTACTATCGAACGCACAAAGAAAAGCCCCGATACAGTAACAAAAGCTATTATAACAAGAGCAATAAAACACATAAGAAGTATTACCTTGATAAGCTGCGAGTCAATGTCGGAAAGAGAAACAACATATCGAACGGCTCCGGAATTTTGCCCGCCGGACGATGGGAGCATATATGAAAGAGCCATAACCTTTTCACCGGAGCTCATTCTGCCAACCCATGTAGCCTTGCCGGTATCGGATAGCTTAGCCTCGGCGTAATCCGGGTATTTTTCGTTTTCGACAGAAAATCCGCTGGAGGATACCACGACGTTACCGCTTCGGTCTATTACCCAAACCTCCATAACGGATTTATCGCTGAAGTCCTCGACAAATTCCTTAGCACGAAGATTAAACGCGTCGTCGGAGCTGTCGTTTGAAATACTGAAATATGATGAAACGACATTTGTGGCTCTTGAATCGAGTGTCACCCGCACAGTCTCGTAATACTGCTCTTTAAACAGAACCGAGACGACTATGATTATACAAAAAAGCACAAAAATAATGGCACAGAGTGTATTTAAAACCCAGCGTGCGGTTATACTCTTTTTTGCCACGTTTTTGTCGCTCCTTTCGTTCTTTTATTCTATCCACTTATAGCCTCTGCCCCAAATGGTAATAAGATGCTTCGGCTGAGTCGGCTCATCCTCCACCTTATTACGAAGCCTGTGAATGTTTACGTCCACTACCTTGTCATCCACAAAGTAGCCGTCGCCCCACACCTTATTGAGTATGTCTGAGCGCGACAATGTGACGTCGGGGTTTTTAAACAGATAGTCAAGAAGCTGAAACTCTATCTGCGTAAGCTCTATCGGACTGCCGTTTTTATAAAGAATTCTGTCGCGGTAATCAAGCGAAAAATCGCCTACTGTTGTAAGATCCGGGTTTGCGACTGCGGCTTTTTCGTTTTCGTTCATTATTGATACGCGCCTGTAAACGGCGTCTACCCTTGCCATTAGCTCTGACGGTGAAAACGGCTTTGTAACGTAATCGTCGGCTCCGACCAAAAGCCCCGTCACCTTGTCCATCTCCTGAGTCTTTGCCGTCAGCATAATAATACCTATTTTGCTGCTTTTCGCGCGCAGATATTTGCATACCTCAAGCCCATCCTTCAGCGGCATCATTATATCAAGCACGGCAACATCTATATTGCCGTTTTCTTCCTCGTATTTATTGATTGCTTCCTCGCCGTTTTCCGCCTCAACTACATCATAACCGCTTCGTTTTAAATTTATAACTATAAATTCGCGAATTGAAGCCTCATCTTCGGCTATAAGAACTTTTTTCATTTTTACCTCCGGTCATTCTATTGCGTTCGAATGCTCCCTGATATATTCTTCGGTGATTTTCATATTTTTACCGGCTTCGGTTATCCTTGCCGCGTATGTGAGCGTGGACGTTTGGAATATTACGGTATAACCGTCCTTAGGCTTATGCTGCCAATCGGTGCTCGGTACGGTCACCACGCTGAAAAGCTCGGCCCCGTTTTTCTGAGCGGTTGAATCATATAAATAAAACGTACTTGTTCGCTCCTGAATGTCATTTTTGACGCACACCGTACCCACCCACTTTTTATCGAAGGAGAACATATACGACGAAGAGTACAGCATCAGCCTTTCGCTTTTTTCATAAAGCGCGCCGTTGTCAAGCCCGTACCATACGGTAAGCGACAGCGGCTCCGTATCGTCACCGCTTACCGAATACGAATTCGGGAGCGGCAGGGAAACGGGAATCTCAAATCTGCCGTCCTTATCTATATCGGCAAATGACAATTTAGACGAGCGCTCCGTAGCCGGCGAATCCGAAGAGTTGCCGGACGTCAAAAGCGATACCGGTTTGCCGTCCGAAAGTCCTATTACATCGGTAATGACCGCGGAATCACTTATTACAGAGTCAACAAATATATGCGGATTGCTGCCCGTTTCACATTTTAAAAGCGATATGCTGACAGCAGGAGTCATCTCGGTTTCGCCCGCAAGATAAATACTTCCGCTGTCGTCCATCTTGAACAATCTGCCATAGGTTTTGTTTATATCCGAGGAGGAGCTTATTATTACGTTGAATATTTCCGCCTTGCCGTCTGTATCAATATCGCAGGTTATCGACTGCGAATAGTTCTCGGTTAAAATTGAGCGCAAAACAAAGGTTCCCGACGAACTATCCGGCTCATATACCGTCATTATTTTATTTCCGCGGCTCTCGTAAAGTGACCAACAGACCACAATCTCGCTTCTGCCGTCGGAATTCATATCGCAAAAATCTATTTTATAGACCTCACTGCCGGAGCCTTTGATATCGGCAATCGAGAGCCACTCTCCGTCGCGACAGTCGAGGAAATGCAAATACACCGCAGTCTCATCGGTAGAATAGCTGTAAAGTGCTATTGCCTCGTCTTCGCCGTCGCCGTCAAAATCATAAAGAATAAAAGACGAGCGATAATCGCCTGTCGTCGGTGTTTTCATAACAATGTTTTTATCGTTTACGGCTTTTTCAAACGCCTTTTGTATGCCTGCGTTTTCACCCGAAAGCGCGGGCGGATGCATCATTTTATCAACCGCCTTGAGAGTAAAATTACATCCGCTAAAAGAAAAACAGAGGCAAAGACACAGAAGAAGCATTGCAAATAATTTCTTTTTCATATATCTCCGCCCCCTTTTTTTACTGCTCGGAAGCAGTTGAATTTATTGTGACATAATATGTGCCGTGCGCCCAAACGGCGGTATCGCCTGTTACCGTTATGAGAACCGGTATCTTTTGCTCGCCCTCTTTTACGTCATAAGACGTAAGGTCGAGTTTGACAGACAGCATATCGGGATTTATTTTTGAAATACTGTCGGCAGGACCTATGAGCTTAACTCCGCTTATGCCGTTTGAGGTGACAACCGAATTATAGCCTTGCTTTTGACCGGTTATCGTGACATTTGCGGCCGGTACCGAAAACAATCCGGAGGCCATACCGGACATATTCACGCTGACCTTAAAGTTCTTTATCGACTGGTCGGTTATCATAAAATCCGTTATATCTGAAGCCTTGAAATTAAGCGTATTAAGCCCTGCGTCAAGCTCAGAAAAGTCAATCGTGCCAACGCTCAGAGACGTTATCTGGTCAACCTTCTCGACCGGTACCGCCGCCGATATTCTCGACGGACTTACCGAGAAATTCATATTCCCGTCAAGGTAATTTGCCGGAGCGTTTCTGAATGTCACGGTCGTAGGCAATTCTACAAGCTTTAAAACGGGCATTGTCATTGTAATTGCGGTATCGCCCTCAAGTATACTTACATTTGACAACTCATCCGCCGCGGCTCCGACAAGTTTCAATTCCGGAGTTACGGTAGTAGTAGCCGTAAGAGGTGCCGAAATCGACGTTTCGGCGGTAACGCTTGTTACCTTGTTAACCTCGGTAGACGGGCCGCTGACAATAACCGTATTTTTTGAAAATACGATGTTTCCGAGAATACAACCGTCCGTTACGGTTTTATTGCCCGGTGCAATTATGGACGGCTTTAACGCCATCTCGGTTTCTTTATATGTGTCAAAATATACTTCGATATAGTTTTTGGAAAGACCCACTATATCAAAATTATCCGATTTGGCGGACGTAGCTTTAAGCTGCAAACTCTTTTTGCCCGCCGAATCAACGTAATTGGTCTGCGCCACAACGGAAAAATCGTCTGCGGTAAGTGCCGACACAATAAATTTTTTGCCTTTGACGGTAACATCTACCGTATAATTATTGTCGCCGAATATCTGAAGATTGAGCTGAGCCGGCACGCTGTTATCCATATCTATTTTAACCGGTACGGAGGATATCGTAACTTCAACCTCGGGGCTTTTTTCGATTGACACCCATATCCATATACCAAAAGCTAAAATTACAGACAGCAGCAAAACAAATTTGTTGTTGTAAAGGAGACTGCGAAGCCCTTTGACGTTTGCTTTTTTATCTTTATTTTTGCTCATGAGTGCGTCTTCCTTTCAACCATTTCTTGATTTTCGAATTTCCTTCGTCCTCTTCCGGCTTAACAAAATGCTCCATAAGTATCTCTCGAAGGTCACCGTCCGAAATGCCTCTGCGGAGCCTGCCCTTATATGCCACGGAAATGGCTCCGGTCTCCTCGGATACAACGACTATAACAGCATCGCTTTGCTCGCTCATACCGATGGATGCTCTGTGACGTGTTCCGAGCTCGCTGCTGATATCGTGATTCGGTGTCAGCGGAAGTATACAGCCTGCAGCGCAAATTCTGCCGTCGCGGAAAACCGCGGCTCCGTCATGGAGCGGCGCGCCCGGATAAAAAATGTTTCCTATCATTTCGGGTGAAACCTTGGCATCAATAACCGTACCGGACGAAATAATGTCGCCCAAAATAGTCTCCTGCTCAAAAACCATAAGCGCGCCTATATGCTTATCGCTCATATCGGAGCTTGCGCGGCATACGGCATTGACCATTTTCTGCATCTCTTCACGTCGTTTTTCTTCAGCACCCGAACGGAATCCGAAAAAATTGAATTTCGACACCGAGCTTCTGCCGACGCTCTCGAGCGCATGACGAATTTCGGGAGTAAAGATGATAACAAGCACCAACAAAAGATTATTGAAAACAAGCGACAAAATATAATTACTCGCCTGCATACCGAACAAATTGACAAGAGCATATACTATTAGGAGCAAAATAAATCCCTTGGCAAGCTGAACCGCCTTTGTTTCACGTATCAGCTTTATTGCGCTGTATATAACGAAGGTAACAAGAATGACATCAAGCACATCCGAAATGCTGTTAAAGCTCATAACCGCTCTGCCTATTTCGCTCCAAAAATCTTTGAAATTCAAAAGCTGCAACATACTTTACACCTGTTTCAATAAAAAAATACAATATATCGTAATTAAAAGCTATCATCTGCCGCCCTTGCGGCAAATAAAATAATCATAAATAATCACGATATATTGTATCACAATCAACTGTTTTTTGCAATTTTTACTACGGAAGTTAACAATAAATTCACATCCTGCTTTTTTGTGAATATTGACGGTGCTATTCTGACTGTACCTTCGTGGAGAGTTCCGTACGTTTTGTGAGCCGACGGTGCGCAATGGAGACCTGCTCTGACGGCAATATTGTCATTTGCAAGAAGTGCGGCCGTCTGTTCGCTGTGAAGACCGTCCACATTAAATGACAAAAGAGGGACATAACTCTTTTCGGAAGAAAACGGATCCGTATACAGGCGAACGTTCGGAATATTTTTTAATGCTTTATATATATCCGCTATATGGCCTTGTTCGCTTTTATAAATCCGCGAGACGCCGTGATCCGAAACAAAGCGTATCCCCTCGCCGAGAGAAAGTATTCCCGGTACGTTAAGAGTTCCGCTTTCAAATCGGTCGGGATAGATTTCGGGCTGTGAAAGGACTGCTGAAAAGCTGCCCGTACCGCCCTCAATAAGAGAATTGAGATGTTCGTCGGAATTTATCACAAGAAGCCCTGTACCCATAGGACCGTAAAGGCCCTTATGCCCTGCCGTACACAAAAAATCAATTTCATCACGTCTCATATCTATATTGACAATACCTGCCGTCTGTGCAGCGTCAAGTATAAACAAGGCTCCGTTTTCATGGGCAAGCCTTGCGAGCTTTGCCGTAGGGAGTCTCTCGCCGAAAACGTTTGAAGCGCCGGTACAAATTACAGCCCTCGTATTACTTCTGAACAGCCTTTTGAAATTAGCCGCGGTTTCATCATCGGTTTTGCCGACAGTGGCAATATCATAGTCGGCTGTTCCGCTGCGCCTTAACGCCTCAAGCGGCCTTATTACGGCGTTATGGTCAAGGCTCGAGCATATAAAACGGCACCCGGGCACACAAAGACCCTTTATAACGATATTCAGAGCCTCGGTGCAATTCTTTGTAAATATTACGTTTTCGGGAGCATCCGTACCGAAAAATTCGGCAACCCTTTTACGGGTTTCGTATACCGCTTCGGAGGTGAGATAGGACATTTTGTGACCGCCTCTGCCCGGATTTGCACCGTACCGAACCGTTGCGCGGCTCATTGTTTTTATAACCTCGGGAGGCTTGGGATAAGTGGTGGCGGCATTATCAAAATATATCATTTTTCCCACTGCGTTTCGAGTATTTCTATGCCGGAGAGTCTGAGCACCCCTATAACCGACTCCGTGGCATTCGGAACAACAAGAGAATAGCCGCACCCCTCGCCCTTCGACGGATTGGGAGTTTTTCTCACAAAAGAACGGATATTTCGCGCCGATAAAATATCACGCGCCTTTAAAGCAAAGGTGACAGAGCCGACCTTTATTATCAGCCTATTCATATATATTTCATTCCCCTCAAATAAAGAAATTAAACACACTTGTCTTTTACATATTATGCGTTTTACCGCGCCGCGGTGCCGATTATCCGAAAAAGAGCCGAACAATACAAAGCCGAGGTAGAATCAAGTAATATAAAGCAAATAAAAACGGTAAATCTCACCAGAGATTTACCGTTTTGGCTGTGGGGTACAGAAAAGATGTTTTTATGTTTTTTGTGGATAGAGTTGAACTCTCGGAATTTTTAATGAAATCGTTCGCGTTGCTCACGATGAAATCAAAACCTACGGTTTTGATGAAATTTTCGGCTACGCAGAAAATGAAATTAAATCCACCCATCGCCGCAGCGATTTCATACGCTGAAAGCGTATTTCATATTGCGAAGCAATATTTCACCCACCCGCAAGGGTGGATTTAGTTGAAAAGGACAGATTTCTAACGAAATCTGTCCTTTTCTGGCGCGCCTGACTGGATTCGAACCAGCCGCCTTCAGAGTCGGAGTCTGACGCTCTATCCAAATGAGCTACAGGCGCATATTAAATAAAACACAAATGCTTTGTGCGGACGAAGCATCTCGGCCGCACGAAGCATTTTTATGTCTCAGACGTTAAATCTGAAAAGAACTATATCTCCGTCCTGCATAACATAGTCCTTGCCCTCGGAGCGTATTTTGCCCTTTTCCTTTGCAGCCTGCATCGAACCGCACGCCATAAGCTCGTCAAAAGAGATAACTTCGGCACGAATAAAGCCGCGCTCAAAATCGGAGTGTATTTTACCTGCCGCCTGGGGAGCCTTGGTACCTTTCTTTATTGTCCACGCTCTGACCTCGGGTTCGCCTGCGGTGAGGTAAGATATGAGTCCGAGCAAGCTGTATGAACGCTGTATAAGCATATCGAGTCCGCCGCTCTCAATGCCGGCGTCCGACAGGAACATTTCCTTTTCCTCTTTTGAGAGAGACGAAATTTCCGCTTCAAGCTCGGCACATATCGGAAGCACTTCGGCACCCTCTGCCTTTGCTATTTCACAGACGGCTTTATATCTCTCGTTATTTTCAATATTCGAGGCAAAATCATCTTCGCTCATATTGCAGGCGTAAATTACGGGCTTTGCGGAAAGCAAACCTATATCCGCCAATATGGCCTTTTCATCGTCGTCCGCCTCCACGGCACGGGCACTGACGCCGTTTTCGAGCTCCGTTTTAAGACGTTTTAAAAACTCGAGTTCCGTAAGAAGGCTCTTATCGCCCTTAGCCGCCTTTGCGGTACGGTCTATGCGGCGGTCAAGAATCTCAAGATCGGAGAGAATGAGCTCAAGATTTATGGTTTCAATGTCTCTTTTCGGGTCAACCGAGCCGCTGACGTGCATTATGTCGTCGTTATCAAAGCATCGTACAACATGTATAACAGCGTCAACCTCGCGGATATGCGACAGAAACTTATTACCGAGGCCCTCACCCTTGGAGGCACCTTTTACAAGACCCGCTATATCGACAAATTCGATTACCGCGGGAGTTATTTTTTTAGGCGAATACATTTTGGCAAGCTCGTCAAGCCTGTAATCGGGCACAGCCACAACGCCTACGTTCGGCTCAATAGTGCAGAACGCATAGTTTGCAACCTCGGCGCCTGCATTGGTTATAGCATTAAAAAGCGTACTCTTGCCTACGTTCGGCAAACCTACGATACCAAGTTTCATTATGAATTTACATCCTTTATTTATAAAATTCCGATATTGCTTCGGACGCCTTACCGTGGTCGCCGCAAATAACCATAATAACATAGTCACCGCTTACCTCGACAAGACAATTATCTATTTTTCTGTTTTCGTCGGAGCTGAGTGTGGAATAAGAGCTGCGACAATCCGAAAGTCTGCCGTCAACAGCCGACGCCGCAATCTTTTTTTCGGCCTCGCTACTCACCCTGAACACCGCGACTTCGTCAGCCGACAGCGCCGATGAGCTTTTGTATACCGCGGAATTCTCGATAATTGCGACAGGCACGCCGTAGTAATTGCCGACTTGCTCGTTTTGAAGTTTTACGACGCCGGCGAGAGATGTTTCCGATATAATTCGCTCCGCTATCTGCTCCGCCGATGACGCCGAAATAACATGCGGCGATCTGCCCCTGTTCTTATTACGTATATAGCCTTTGCCGAAAACAACGACAGCAAGAGCCGACATCACGAGCAACAGTACTAATGCAAGTGCTATCCCCTTCTTCTTTTTGCTCCCTTGTGACATAAGCAAATTCCTTTTCCGTACATAACGGTGGATTTTTAATAAGCTACCCCAAATACAGTTTAAAGCCGCAAGCCGCAAAACAACTTATAAATATTATCACAATTTGTGATATTTAGCAACAGCACAATTTTCCTTTTCGTTTTTTTGATGTCATTTGCCGCAAGGCAAAGGTATTTTCTCTTTGAAACACGCAAAACGGCGGAAAAACCGCCGTTTGATTTTACATGGATTTATTCACCGCAGCGTCTGTTACATACAAAACAATACCAATCGCCGTCACGGCGTGTTTCGATTATGTTAAACCCGTTTTCACAGAGCTTTGCTTTTACTTCGTCCGCGCGCGGTGCTATAATGCCGGAAGTAATAAAAACGGCGTCGTCCTTCATAAACGCACCCACCTGTGATGAAAACATCATAACGACATCCGCCACGATATTTGCCGCGACAACGTCAAATTTACCCGTCACTTTATCTGCAAGATTGCCGCATATAACCGTAAATTCGGGCTCGGTAAAGCCGTTTACCCTGCCGTTTTCACGGGCAGTTTTAACAGCCAGCTCATCTATATCAACACCGACCGCTTTTTCCGCTCCGAAAAGAAGCGACGCAATGGACAATATACCGCTTCCGCAACCCGTATCAAGAACGGACGAGCCTTTTTTTACATATTTTTCAAGAGCTTCAAGGCATAGCTTGGTGGTATTATGTCCGCCCGTGCCGAATGCAAGCCCCGGCTCTATGGAGAGCACGGCACGATTGTCGGAATTATCGTAATCATCAATCCACAGCGGTCTTATAAGAAGCTTATCGCCTATTTTGAGCGGTTTGAAATACTCTTTCCAATTATTTTCCCAATCCTCGTTTTTGCAAACGGAGAGGTCTATTTTATTTGGTATATCTTCCGCCTTCAGCCTCTCGCTGAGATACGAAACCGCCTCGCTCGGATTTTCGTCTTCGGGAATATATATGTGGATAAAGCCCTTTGTACGGTCTTTTTTCAGCAGTTCTTCATCAATGAGGTCGATATTTGCAATCTCCCAGGTTTCCTCTTCGAGATTTCTGTAATCCTCGATGTATATTCCGTAGGGAACGGTCATATTGGCAATTGCCGCCGCCTTATCAATGTCATCGGCGTTTATCTCAAGTGAAATTTCAGTCCAATTCATTTTAAAGTCCTTTTATTATTTTTTGCCGGTAGAGCCGAAGCCGCCCTCGCCGCGGTCTGTATCGGAAAGCTCCGAAACCTCGCAAACGGGCATACACGATACCGGCATTATTACAAGCTGAGCTATTCTCTCGCCAGGCATAATTGTGTAACTCTCGCGCTTTTGATTTATAACGCCTACCTTGAGCTCACCGCGGTAATCACTGTCTATAACGCCTACGGAATTGAGGAGTCCTATGCCGTGTTTTACCGAAAGACCGCTGCGCGCAAAAATAAACGCCGCATATTCGCTTGACGGTATTTCAATGGCAAGACCCGTCGGAATCACCGCAGTATCTCCGCACGAAAGAGTGAGCGGTTCTTTTAAAAGAGCGCACAAATCAAGACCGGCACTGCCGGAGGTTGCTCTTTCGGGGACCTTGGCGTCGGGGTCGAGTTTTTTGATTTTTAAGGTTTCCATAAACAAATTCCTCTCTGAAAAAAATAAAGGATAGTTTTAACACTATCCTTTATTTTAACATAAACACGCTATGTTTTAAAGTTATTTTTTTCTTTTGCCGAAGAAGCCCTTTTTCTCTTCTTCCTTACCGTAATTTGCGGGATTTCCGAAAGAAGCGTCAAGCTGTTTCATAAGCTCTTTTTGCTCCGAAGTCAACTCTCGCGGAACATCTACGATAACTCTGACAAGCTCGTCGCCGTGACCTCTGCCGTTAAGGCTCTGGATACCGCGGTTTTTAAGCTTAAATACCGTTCCGCTCTGAGTGCCTGCGGGTACATTGTATTTAACCTTGCCGTCAAGAGTCGGAACCTGAAGTTCGCAGCCGAGAGCTGCCGCAGGGAAGCTTATATGCATCTCAACCCAAACATTGTAGCCGTCACGCTCGAATATCGGGTGAGGACGTACGTTTACCGCGATGCGAAGATCGCCTGCCGGGCCGCCGTTTGCGCCCTTGTTGCCCTGACCGCGCGCATTTATAATCTGACGGTCGTCAATACCCGCCGGAATATCAACGGTGAGCGTTGCGGTCTTACGAATTCTTCCCGCGCCGTGACATTTTTTGCAGGGCGAGTCAATAATCGTACCTTTTCCGTTACACTTCGGACAGGCTTTTTGAGTCTGAAACATACCGAACGGAGTTCTCTGCGAGGATGTAATCTGACCTTTGCCGTGACAATCCGGGCACGTTTTGGGAGAAGTACCGGGAGCGGCACCGCTGCCGTGACATTCGTCGCAGACCTCTATTCTGCTGTATGTGACATCACGCTTACAGCCCTTTGCCGCCTCTTCAAACGATACGGTAACAGTAGCCTGAGTATCGGTACCGCGCTGAGGTGCGTTGGGGTTTGAATTGCCTCCGCCGAAGCCGCCGCCGAACCCTCCGCCGAAAATATTGCTGAATATATCGCCGAGGTCAAAATCAAAGCCTGCTCCGCCGTATGCTCCTCCCTGCGCTCCTGCCCCGTAATTCGGGTCTACGCCTGCATGGCCGAACTGGTCATAACGCGCTTTTTTCTGAGGGTCGGAGAGAACCTCGTATGCCTCGTTAGCCTCCTTGAACTTTTCCTCGGCCTCTTTGTTGCCGGGGTTTAAGTCGGGATGATATTTTTTAGCAGTTTGGCGATATGCTTTTTTTATCTCATCTTCGGTGGCGTTTTTACTTACGCCGAGGACTTCGTAATAATCTCTTTTTTCTGCCATATAACAATCACTCCGTGGCGCCGTCGGCGCCGCTGTTTATAGTATATTTGAAATAACACATTACCGCCTTCTCCCCAAAAAAGGGCAGGAGAGAAAGCGGATAAAAGTGATTATTTCTTGTTGGGATCGTCCTCAACGTCGGTGTAATTTGTCTCGTAATAGCCGTCCTGACCGGGAGCATTGCCCTGTGCGCCGGCACCCGGGTTCTGCTGAGCACCGCCTGCTGCCTGCTGAGCCGCAGCAGCCTGCTTGTAGATTTCCTCCGAAATCTTGTAGAAGCTCTGAGTAAGCTCTTCTTTCTTAGCCTTGATGTCATCGGCATTGTCGCCCTTCAAAGCCTCTTTAAGAGCGTTGAGCTTATCTTCAACGTCCTTTTTGTCGGATTCGTTTATCTTATCGCCGTTTTCGGAAAGAATCTTGTCGCACTGATAAACCATCTGATCGGCTTCGTTGCGTACATCGATCTCCTCTTTGCGCTTCTTATCCTGCTCCTCAAACTGAGCAGCTTCTTTAACCGCCTTATCAATATCGTCCTTGGACATATTGGTAGAGGAGGTTATGGAAATGGACTGTTCCTTCTGAGTGCCGAGGTCCTTAGCCGAAACGTGAACTATACCGTTTGCGTCGATATCAAATGTAACCTCGATCTGAGGTACGCCGCGGGGAGCGGGCATAATGCCGTCGAGATGGAATACGCCGAGGGTCTTATTATCCTTAGCAAATTCTCTTTCACCCTGAAGCACGTGAACCTCAACGGAGGTCTGATTGTCGGCAGCAGTCGAGAAAATCTGACTCTTCTTTGTGGGGATTGTGGTATTTCTCTCGATAATCTTGGTGGAAACGCCGCCCATAGTCTCGATACCGAGTGAAAGCGGAGTTACATCAAGAAGAAGTATACCCTCAACGTCGCCGCCTAAAACGCCGCCCTGAATAGCCGCGCCGACTGCAACGCATTCATCGGGGTTGATGCCCTTAAACGGCTCTACTCCCGTGAAATTCTTTATAGCTTCCTGAACTGCCGGAATTCTTGAAGAACCACCGACAAGAAGTATCTTATTGAGGTCGGACGCTTTAAGACCCGAGTCCGAAAGAGCCTGACGAACGGGACCCATTGTAGCTTCTACAAGGTCTGCGGTCATCTCGTTGAACTTAGCTCTTGTAAGAGTGGTTTCAAGATGCTTGGGACCTGTGGCATCGGCTGTGATGAAGGGAAGGCTTATCTGAGAGGTGGTAACGCCGGAAAGCTCAATCTTGGCTTTTTCGGCAGCTTCTTTAAGTCTCTGCATAGCCATCTTATCATTGCGGAGGTCTACGCCCTGCTCCTTTTTAAACTCATCTGCAAGCCAGTCGATAATTCTCTGGTCGAAATCGTCGCCGCCGAGGTGGTTATTACCCGCCGTAGCAAGAACCTCCTGAACGCCGTCGCCCATCTCAATGATTGATACATCGAATGTACCGCCGCCGAGGTCATATACCATTACCTTTTGGTCGGATTCCTTATCAATGCCGTAAGCCAAAGCTGCGGCTGTCGGCTCGTTGATTATTCTCTTAACATCAAGGCCTGCGATTTTGCCTGCGTCCTTAGTAGCCTGACGCTGTGAATCGGTGAAATATGCGGGAACCGTAATGACAGCCTCCGTAACCTTGCCGCCGAGATAGCTCTCTGCGTCGCCCTTGAGCTTCTGAAGAATCATTGCGGAAATTTCCTGCGGAGTGTAGCTTTTATCGTCTATGGTAACCTTATAATCCGAGCCCATATGTCTCTTTATCGAAGAAACGGTTCTCTCGGGATTTGTGATTGCCTGACGCTTTGCAACCTGGCCGACCATTCTCTCGCCGGTCTTAGAGAATGCGACAACCGACGGAGTGGTTCTTGCACCCTCGGCGTTTGCGATAACAACAGGCTCGCCGCCCTCGATAACCGCTACGCATGAATTTGTAGTACCTAAGTCAATACCTATTACCTTAGCCATAATTTATTCCTCCAAAACATTATTTATTATTTAATTGGCAACCTTGACCATTGCGGGACGCAATATTTTGTCGCCAAGCTTATAGCCTTTTGAAAATACGTCGGTAATGACGTTTTCCTTTTCGTTTTCATCGTCCTCGTGCATAACCGCATTGTGGAGATTCGGGTCAAATGAATCGCCCTTTTCGCCGAACGACTCAACGCCGAGCTTTTTAAACACCTCGGAGAACTGATTGTAAATCATATCAATCCCCTTCATATAATCCTCGGGAGATGCGTTTTTGTTTTCCGCGGCGCGTTCAAAATTATCCATCACGGGTAAAAGCTCTGCCAAAACAAGTGCCTTTGAATCGCTGTACGCCGCCTCTTTTTCTTTTTGAGAGCGCTTACGGAAATTATCATACTCGGCGAGTGTACGTAAAAGCCTGTCGTTAACGTCTTTAAGCTGAGAAGCTAAGCTCTCGGCCTCGGACACCTCTTTTTCGACCTCGATTTCTACGTTATCGGTCTTTTCGCCGTTGATTTTTTCGTTCTTTTTATCAGTGCCTTTAGGCTCTGTTTCTTTTTTCTTTGCCATTGTTTTCAGCCCTTTCATTATGAACAGGTTATGTTAAATTCGTTACCGAATTAAAAGCTAATCGTCAATATTGTGTGAGAGTATTCTGCTGACAATATCGGTTAAATACTTAAGGCTCGGAATAAGGCGACTGTAATCAAGCCTCGTGGGGCCTATAATTCCGATAGTACCGCTGTCTCTGCCGCCGACCTTATATTCACCGAATATCATACTTGAATTCTGAAGCTCGCGAAACAGGTTTTCGCGGCCTATTAAAACGTTCGGTGTATCCTCCGTCCCCTTCTTCTCGGTGTACTTTTTGAACACCTGCGACAAAGGCTCCGAGCGGCGGAGAAACTCCATAAGCTCATATGCGTTTGACTCAAACTCGCGATAGTTCAGAAGATTTGACTGACCTTCAAGCAATAGTTCGGTATGCTCCGTCAAAGCTGCCAAATCTGCAAGTGTTACAAGAAGCGGAGTCATCGCAAACGATTTATCACCGAGCGACAGTGCCACCGTTTGGATTTTTGCGATGCTGAGGCTCGCCGCCGGCTTACCGATAAAATGTTGTTTTGTTATATTGTAAAACGTCTCGACTATATCAAGGGTTATCTCGGAATTTGTTCTGCACACACGGCTTTTGAGTATACCCGACGAAGTCAGCATAACGACCATAGCGGTTTTTGTGCCTATGGGGACAAGCTCGACGCGGCGTATAACCGCCTGACTGTCGGCAGGCGTTGTGGAAACGGCAGCGCAGCCCGTAAGCTCCGATAAAACAAGTCCGGCTTTTCTGAGTACGCTCTTTGTCTCGGACGGAACGCCCTCAAGCTTTGAGTCAATAATGCGTTTTTCTTTATCGGAAAGCTCATATCTGCCCATAAGGTTATCGACATAATAGCGATAGCCCTCACTTGACGGAATTCTGCCTGCCGAAGTGTGAGGCTGCTCAAGATAACCTGCCGTGACAAGGTCGGCCATGTCGTTGCGAACGGTAGCGGACGAAACGGAAAGCCCGGGCAAATCCACAAGAGCCTTTGAGCCGACAGGTTCACCGGACAATATATATCTCTCTACAACGGCGGCAAGAATCTTTTTCTTTCGCTCTGTCATTTCCATATCGCTCGCCTTCTTTCTTTTTAGCACTATTAGCACTCTTTATCTCTGAGTGCTAAACTATACATATATTATCCCCAAAACAATGCTTTGTCAATACCAAAACAGGAATTTATTTGTAAATAAATTGTTAATACGCGCGGCTTATTTTTATGTGAAAACGCAACGCAGGCACCGCCCGAAGCGCAAAAGAGCCATAACATAAAAAAGGACGACCGCCGAGCGGTCGTCCGAAAAATATACATTTGGTTGTGAAAAGCTTAATATGCATCAAACTTTTTTATCCTTTTGAAGCGCTGCGTCTACGGCATTGCAAACCGCGCTTTCAAAGCCGTCCTTTTGAAGTGATACGACTCCCTCAATTGTGGTTCCGCCCGGAGAACATACCTTATCTATAAGCTCCCACGGATGCTCATCGCTCTCAAGTATTTTTTTCGCGCTGCCGAGCACGGTCTGAGCCGCTATCTCAAGCGCCACGGATTTATTCATACCGTTTTTTACAGCAGATCTCGCAAGCGAATCTATAAACATATAGGCATATGCCGGCGCACACCCGGCAATCGAGCAAAACAACGGAAAATAGCTTTCGGAAAGAGGCATAACCTTGCCAAAGGATGAGCAAAGTTTATTCACAAATTCCTTTTGGTCGTCGGTTACCGATTCGCTGCAGCAATATGCGCTCATGGCCTCAAGCACGGTTGCGTTGATATTCGGCATAATCCTGATTACGGGTGCTTTAAACCCGAGGAGCTTCTCTATAAATTCCGTCGTTTTTCCTGCCGCTATAGACACAACCAAGCTGTTGTTTTCACGGAGCTTTTTGGATATTGACGGAAGGAGCGTCGGAAAAATGTTCGGCTTTACAGCCAAAACCACCGCATCCGCAAAATCTATGAGACTGTCGGGAGTTTCGCTGACGCACACTGAAAATTCATCGCTCAAAAGACGGGCCTTAGTGTTGTCTATATCGTATACCGATATATCCTCCGCCTTGAAATTACCCGACGAGACCGCTCCGCCGACAATAGCGGAAGCCATATTTCCCGCACCGAAAAATCCTATTTTCATTTCAGCTGTTCCTCACTTTCAAGCACCGAGGTGCAGTTGGGGCATCTCGTTGCATCTATATCAATTTCACTCTTGCAATAAGGGCATATTTTGGTTGTAGGCGCCGATTTTTCCTCTTCGTGCGGCTTTGAAGTTTTCTCCCTCAGCACATTTATTCCCTTGATAAACAGGAATATTATAAATGCCATAATAAGGAAATCAAGCGCGGTGCCTATAAAGGTGCCGTAATTCAAAGTGGCTACACCTGCGGCTTTTGCGTCCGCCGCCGTGGCAAAATCGCCTTTGCCGAGAGGCAAGAACCAATTGTTGAAATCTATACCGCCTGTCACAAGACTTATCACCGGCATAATGATGTCGTTCACGAGCGAATTTACTATCTTTTGAAACGCACCGCCTATAATAACGCCTACGGCAAGGTCTATAACGCTTCCGCGAGAGATGAATTCTTTAAATTCCTTAACGAACCCGTTTTTCTTTGCCATTTTAGCACTCCTATCCCGTTGCCCTCACATCCGGGTGAGATTTTCGCCCGATTTTCAAGCATTCCGCTGTATTTAATTGATTTTAGCACATTTTCAAAAAAAATCAAACCCCGGTTAAATCAAATTTCGGTATAAAAACCGTTTTTGCCGCGGTTTTTTCCTGCATAAACCCGTTTTTCAGTCCCAAGTCAAAAAATGTGTTTATGACCTTGTCGTATTCGGCGGATACGATTTTTCTCCTCAAATCCTTATACTTAAATGCCTCGCCGCACGGTGTATATTGGCTCATTATGCTGACAAAGGTATCGCACGGCAGCTTTTCGCTTATCCATTTAAGTATTTTTACGGACTGAGCCGTATTGCCCGGCAATACGAGATGGCGGATTATAAGTCCCCTCTGCATCAAACCGTCTTTAAATATATCGGTTTCGGTCTGACGTCTCATCTCGAGTACGGCTTCGGAGGCCTTTTCAAAATAGTCGGGAGCCGCAGAATACTTCGCTGAAACATCCGCGTCATAATATTTTAAGTCCGGCAAATAAATGTCCACGAGGCCGTCAAGTGATTTTATACTCTCTACCCTGTCATAGCCGCCGGTATTGTAAACCACGGGCACGGGCGGCTTATACTTTTCAAGTGCACCGCGGATAAACGGCACAAAATGAGTGGGATTTACGAGATTTATATTATGCGCGCCCTTCGACACAAGCTCTTTCATAATATCAATAAAGCGCTCCTCGGATATACTTTTGCCGAAGCCATCGTGGCTTATGTCGTAATTTTGACAGAAAACGCATCTGAGTGAGCATCCGGAAAAAAATATTGCTCCGGAACCGTTTTCGCCGCTTATAACAGGTTCCTCCCACATATGAAGCGCCGCTCTCGCTATAACGGCATTATACGGCATTTTGCAAAAGCCGTGCGAGGGCTTGTCATACTCCCTGTCTGTATGGCAGGCACGCGGACAGGCGGCACATATCATATTGTCACCCCTTTTAATAATATGAATAACAGAAGCTTTAAACGTCGATATTACGAATCATATTTTTAACGCTGCCGCGAGGCAGACAATTTTACGCATAATCGCCGTCACATACTGCCGACAGTATGGTATCACAATTCGGCACAAAAAACAATGTATAAGCAAACGTCCGCTTAATCGGACATCGGACGAATTATTATAGAGATAAGAAAGGAGTTTTGACGATGCGTAAAATAGGCTTTTGGTCAGAAAACGAGCAATCCAAAGAACAGAAAAACAAAACGACGCAATTCAAAGCCGAAAAAACGGAAGCTAAAGAATCCGTGGTAAGAGTTTACTTTCCGGCGAGAGGCTTCGCCTGCTCATATTATAACGACAAATTCGACCTGAAAAAAGGCGACGGAGTTTACGTTGACGGCAAGCTCGAGGGACTTTTGGGTTTTATCACGGAGGTCAGCTATTGCTTTAAAATCAGGCTTTCCGAATACAAGCGCGTAATATATCGCGTTGACACTGAGATTCGCGGCAAGCTCTATTTGCTCGGCGACTTCTTTGCAGCCTTTGACGAAGACGTAATACCGAAAGAAAAAATATTACCGTGGTTTGTCCGTCCCGACATCGAAGATGACGTTGCATGCTCTTACGGTGAAGGAACCGAAGCCGAGCTTTCAGATCCGGAATTTACTTGTGACAAGCTGCCGCTCAGCCTCAGCAATGTAATACCGTATTTTTGCATAGATAAAAGCGCGGTTTCCGCCGTTGTAAATATGGGCAACGGCAGAAGCTGCGGAACGAACGAGGTCGAATTCACATTTGACAACGTTAAAGCCCGCAATATGACGTGCAGCTGCTACGAGGTTGGACTTTGCATACATGAAAGCATTGCCGTTTCGGCGCTTAACGGGATTTTGGCAGAAATAGAGAAAAACAAAGAATTTGCCGAAATGTATAATAAGAGCGGCTATATGGCTCTCATCGACAAGAATTCCGTAATCGAAAACACGGTAAATTCAAACAAGACCGGCTGTATTGAGCTTTTATAAAAGCCCAAGGCTTCAAAAAAAACGGTTCGCAAGGCTCAAGGCCGTGCGGACCGTTTTTCATTGTTATCACAGCATTGTTGCACACGCTGCATTATTTATTATCAAATACAAGGTCAAGAGCAAGTATTTTGCCGCTCGGACCGAGCTTTACGGGTACAAAGCCGAGATACTTATACCCTTTTAAGGTGTATTCTTCAATCACCTCTCTGTGAGAGGTAAGCTCTGCGCCGGCAACTCTATTGTTGTCATATTCAACTCGGACAAATTTCATTATCTTATCTCCTTTCCGCTGTTTTCATCTATAAAGTCATTTGTTCCACCGCATTTTACAATCGCGATTCCCTGCGTTTTGTCGCCGACAACCAAAAGCGCGTCCTTTTCGGTTATTTCAAATATTTCTATTGCCTTTTGCGGCAATCTGATTGTTCCGTTTTTGCCGAGAACCGTCAGTCCGAAAACGTATCTGTCCCTTTTTCCGTCCTCATTTATCAATTCCTCAAGCGGCTTGTTAATTAAGGCGTCAAGCGACACGTTATAGAGCTTTGACAAACGCACGCATTTTTCTATATCGGGATAGCTCTCGCCCGATTCCCACTTTGAAACAGACTGCCTCGAAACATCTATTATCTCCGCAACGTCTTCAAGCGTGCGCCTACTTCGTATTCTCAAGGTTTTGAGATTTTCACCGAGATTTATATCCATTTAATGCCTCCTTAAAATCTGTTGCCGTGCACATTGTCTTACAACAAGATTATTGTAGCACATATTCTCTCGGTATCAACCAAACGGATTTAACAATTCGGGTTAATTTCGGTTGCCTATTGAAAAGCCGTATATTTTATGTTACGATATATACGGTATTTCGAATTTCGATTCTCAACACACATAAATTAAAATCAGCATTCAGTAAATAAGCGGCTGCCTCAGAGCAGCTTTTCAAAGACGTGCGAGTTAGCCGTGACTAACCGTATAACACATACATATCCGTTAGACAAATCTGACGGGAAAAGGAATGACAGCAATGCGAGAACACAAGAATTTCTGGGACAAAAATGCCGGACGTTACGACCGCTTTATGCGAAAGGATCGGGCAGCATATGAAAAGATGTACGAACTTATTCGACCGATTGTGAAAAATAAGACGGTGCTTGAACTCGCAACGGGCACCGGATTGATTGCAAAAAACATCGTAAACGCGGCGGCACACATCGAGGCGACGGACGCCTCCGCGGAGATGATCGCCGAGGCAAAGCGTGATACCAGCTCTGCCAAGCTGCACTTCTCCGTGCAGGATATGTTCCGCCTGCCATATGCTGACAAGTCTTTTAATGTGGTGATCGTGTCCAACGCGCTGCATATCGTGCCGCAGCCGGAGAAAGCCCTACAAGAAATCAAGCGGGTTCTGAAGGATGACGGCGTGTTGATTGCGCCGACCTTTACCCACGCAGAGAACTCGTTTACCGGCAAGGTCAGGGCATTTTTTATGAAGATGGCAGGCTTTCCTCTCCGCAGCAAGTGGACGAGCGATGAATACCTGCGCTTTCTAAGTCAGAATGGCTGGGCGGTGCGGAAAAGCGCTGTTCTAAAGGCGTCATTTCCGTTAACTTATACCGAATGTGTGAAATCGGAGGTGTGATAAGATGTCATTTTTTGAGAACACCAGAAAGCCTGTGGGGCTTGGCGGGAAAATCATGGTCGCCATGATGAACCTGGGGCACAGTCCTGTGGCACGGTGGGGACTTCGCTTTTTGGAGCTTACTCCGGACGCCAAGGTGCTGGACTGCGGCTGCGGCGGCGGTGCGAACATCAAGAGACTTCTAAAAAAATGTCCGCAGGGCATCGTCAAGGGCATTGACTATTCCCCCGTCAGCGTGGAGAAGTCGAAAAAGGTCAACGACGCCGCTATAGCGGAGGGCCGCTGCGCCGTTCTGCAAGGCAGCGTGGCGGATATGATCTTCGCAGATGACTGGTTTGATGCGGTCACGGCCTTTGAGACCGTCTATTTCTGGCCCAATCTGCCGCAGTGTTTCCGAGAGGTTTATCGGGTGCTGAAGCCCGGCGGGACATTACTCATCTGCAACGAAGCAAACGGCGATACGGACAAGGACAAGAAGTGGACGGAGATTATCGGCGGCATGACCATCTACAAGGATGCCGAGCTGAAGACGTATCTGGAGCAGGCAGGCTTTCACGATGTGCAGATACACAAAAAGAAAAGCTGGCTCTGCCTTACGGCGTGGAAATGAGGGGGGCTAAATCATGAGTATCTTTGCATCTATCTTACGCAGCGTATACAAGCTCTCCGGCGCGAAAAAGGCGTTCGCCTTGCCGGAGGATGCACTGCAAAAGGAAATTGAAAAGCAGAACCGGCATCGTGGCGTTTTTACGCCCACCGACCGCAAGGCATATTATGAAACGATCGCGGTAAACGGCTTTCCCTGCCTGATCGTGCGAGAGCATCAAAAGCCGTCCGAGCGCGCGATTCTCTATTTCTTTGGCGGCGGCATGGTGATCGGCCCCGATAAGGGCGACCTGCCTGTGATGCGCAAGCTCTGCCGCGAGACCGGCTGTGATGTGTGGTTTCCGTTTTACCCGCTCTGCATGGAACATTGTATTACCGAGACCTATGCGATGGTGTACGAATGTTACCGCAGAATGGTCGGCTTGTATGGCGGCGGAAATGTCAGCACCTGTGGTTTTTCCTCCGGCGGTGCTCTGGCTTTGGGGATCGCGGCGCACAACAACGCGCAGCCCGAGCCGCTGCCGCAGCCGAGACATATCGTCGCCGTATCTCCCGGCGAAGTGCCGTGGAACGATGGCGAAAAATCGCGGATGAAGGCATTGAACGAAAGAGATGTTTCCATCGACTATGCCTTTATGGTGACGGTGGAAAAATTCATGCGGCACGGCTGCGAGAATGTGCCGGACTATATGCTCTCCGGCTCCCGGGGAGATTTTACCGGCGTAGGCGATATTCACTTCTTCTATTCTGCCGACGAAGTGCTCTACGGTGCTTTGCCGGACTTTGAGAAATCCTGCAAACGGGCAAATGTCCCCTATACAGTGTCTGCCCGCCCGAAGATGGTGCATTGCTACTGTGTGTTGCCAATCTTCAAGGAGGCAAAAGAGGACTTTGCGAAAATCGTGGACATTTTAAAAAAATGAGATCGGAAACGGTCGTGTGATGATTGAAACACGGAGGCAATCAGATGAAGGACAACAAGCTTCTATTCGACCGCAAATGCCATGTGCTGTATTCAAAGCCCTGCAAGAAAGAGATACAGGCAAAAATCGCCCTACACTTTCCGGAAGCAGAGCGGGAGACAGTATGGGAAAAGGTACAGCGGCAGTATGTGGACTTCCTCTCCGACTGGCGTACCGATTTGGGTGGCAAACGGAACTTCCACAACGGCGTAGGCGGCACCTACGACTGCATCGCCATCATGAGCTATTATGTGGTCTGCAAAGCAGTTACTTCGTTCCGTGAAATCGAAGAGATGGAGGGAAATCTGATTCTTCCGACTTTCCGCAAGCTGAAATTTGTGGACTGCAACAAGCCGTTCTGGAGGAAGCTGATGTACAAGGCGTTTGTTCGTGCGAAAAGCGGCTGCGACAAATGGCACGATTACGAGATGTCGGTTGCGCCTTACGATAAAGATAAGCCTATTTATTATGAATTTACATCGTGCCCGGCAGCGGAGTTTGCTATAAGGCACGGTCTTACGGATATTATGCCCGCCCTGTGTAATGTGGACTTTGCGTCTATGGAGTTGCTCCATGCAAGGCTTATACGGACGACTACCTGCGTGAACGGCTGCCGGTGCGACTATACCATCTGCGGCGATAAGGATCCGTACGTAAAGTCGCATCCCGAATATCGGGATGAGGCGGGCTTCAGGAGAAACAAATAAAAACGCAATGCAAAGGCGGTGAAACAAATGGAAACTTTTCTTGGAATCATGATTCCTTTCTTGGGTACAACGCTGGGCGCGGCCTGCGTGTTCTTTATGAAAAAATCCCTTGGCGATCTGGTGCAGCGCGCCCTTGCCGGCTTTGCCGCCGGGGTGATGGTGGCAGCGTCCATCTGGAGCTTGCTGATCCCCGCCATTGAGCAGTCGGAGGGCATGGGCAAGCTGTCCTTTCTCCCCGCCTTTATCGGATTTTGGGTCGGCGTGCTGTTTTTGCTCCTGCTTGACCGTTTGATTCCCCATCTTCATGTGGGAAGTGAACAGGCCGAGGGTCCGAAAAGCAAGCTCGGGCGCACCAGCATGATGGTGCTGGCTGTTACCTTACATAATATCCCGGAGGGAATGGCAGTCGGCGTGGTGTATGCAGGCTTTCTTTCGGGAAATACGAAGATTACTGCGGCAAGCGCACTGGCACTGTCCCTCGGCATTGCCATTCAGAATTTTCCCGAGGGTGCTATAATCTCCATGCCGCTCCGGGCGGAGGGGGAACGCAAGGGTCGAGCGTTTCTCGGCGGCGTGCTTTCCGGCGTTGTCGAGCCTATCGGCGCGGTGCTGACGCTTCTCGCGGCGCAGCTTGTGATCCCGGCGCTGCCGTATCTGCTGAGCTTTGCAGCGGGTGCCATGCTCTATGTGGTGGTAGAGGAGTTGATTCCGGAAATGTCGCAGGGGCGGCACTCGAATCTTGGAACGGTGTTCTTTGCGGTAGGCTTCAGCGTGATGATGGTGCTGGATGTGGCGCTGGGATAGGCGCGGCTGTGCCGCAGCAATGCCGGTCTGCATCCGAGGCTCACTTGGCATCGGACGAAAACGTCGGGACGCGGCGACGAGCGCTGCGATTTTTGCATGGAAACCGTTAGAAAAGAAAGGAGCCCCAAGAATGAAGCCTGACTACAAAAACTGGATCCCCAAGGGAATGCTGTTTTCGCTCATCGCGGGAACGGTGCTGTCGCTTGCGCTGCTGCTTGCTTTCGGCATATTCGGCATCGGTGTGGGCGGAAAGCTGCGCGTCGTGCTGGGCGTGGTATTCGGCGTCGCCTTTGTCGTCTGTGTAAAGTACAGCGAGTGGTGCATATATGCCTATCGGAGCTTTTCCTATGACGGAGAGCGCAAGCTCTCAAAGCAGATCATTGACGGCACGGCGGAGCATATCACGCTGCCGGAGGGCGGCGTGGGACTGGATATCGGCTGCGGCAGCGGCGCGCTGACCATTGCCTGCGCAAAGCGCAATCCCCAGGGAAAAATGATCGGTATCGATCGCTGGGGCAAGGAATACGCCTCCTTTAGCCTGCCGCTGTGCGAAAAAAACGCCGCTGCGGAGGGCGTGAAGAACGCTTCGTTCAGGCGCGGGAACGCCGTGAAGCTGGATTTTCCCGACGAGAGCTTCGACGCGGTGACCAGCAACTATGTCTATCACAATATCACAGGGGCAGACAAGCAGGAACTTCTGTTGGAAACACTGCGGGTTCTGAAAAAGGGCGGAACGTTTGCCATCCATGACCTGATGTCGCCTCGCAGATACGGCGATATGCAGGCGTTTGTCCAAAAGCTCAGGGATATGGGCTATGAGCGTGTAGAGCTGATCGACACGACCGACGGCAGCTTTATGACGCCGAAGGAGGCCAAACGCCTGATGCTTCGCGGCTCAACATTGCTGCTGGGAAGAAAGTAAAGCATCGACGACATCAGTAATGCCGGTCTGCATCCGAGGCTTACTTGGCAGAGAACCATGACGCCCGTTCACGGCGGCGGTCGGTGATCTTTGAAGAGCCGCCTTCGTGCGGCTTCTCAAGGGCTATATGGTTAGAGTATGCTAACCAATAAACATTCAAAGGAGGCGAGAGCGGAGAGTTTCCGCACGAGGTGGGGCTGTTTCTCAGCCACCCACCGGAGGATGTGAAGGGCTTCATCGCCCACCGCGCGAACAATTTCAAGTGCACGGGGCCCTGGAAGGTCTACGGCGACGAGGGAAAGGCGCGCTCACTGTTCGCAAAATACAAAAAATGTACGGAGATCTACTGCGCACTCTGGCAAAGCGGCTCGAAGCTGGAGCAGCTTGCCGTTGCAGTTTGATCATATAACATCACAAAAAGAAAGGAATTTACGAAAATGAAAACTGCTGTTGTTTATTGGAGCGGCACAGGCAATACGGAGGCGATGGCGCAGGCTGTTGCCGAGGGCATGACTGCCGCGGGCGCGGAGGCTGTGCTGCTCACACCCGATCAGGTACAGCCCGGCGATCTGAACACCTATGGTGCCATCGCCTTCGGCTGCCCTGCTATGGGCAGCGAGGTATTGGAGGAAATGGAGTTCCAGCCCATGTTCGATGCCTGCAAGCGCAGCCTCGGCGGGAAGCGTGTGGCACTGTTCGGTTCCTACGGCTGGGGCGATGGCGAGTGGATGCGCACTTGGGAGAGTGACTGCGACAGCGCAGGGGTGAACCTCGTTTGCGAGAGTGTGATCTGCACGGAGGCGCCCGACGACGCGGCACTTGAAGCCTGCCGCGCCTTGGGCAAGGCGTTGGTGGAATGAAAAATGATGCCCACCGCTGATGGTAACTTTAGCGGCAGGGATGCCATGTAGATGTAATTCAAAAGCAGCCAAGGAAAGTTCCTTGGCTGCTTTTATAATGCGATTATCAGGTACTTACCGGATAACGCATACCAGTCCAGCGACGCTTGTTATTTGCTTTCTGCCAGAACCAATTTCAATAGTTCATAAGTACGCTGAGAAGACGAGATGCTAAGATGCTCACGCGGTGTATGGACATCTCCCATATCAGGGCCGATAGCCACGCAATCCAGATTGGGAATGCTGTCGGAAAACAGGCCGCACTCAATACCGGCATGGACAGCTTCCACCGTGGCTTCCTTGTTAAAGAGCGTCTTATATGCAGACAGTATCGTTTCTTTTACGACGGAATGAGGATTATACGCCCACCCAGGATAATTGCCATCCGTCGTAGTCGTACCGCCAGCCAGCTTGACGATAGCGGAAATCTTCTCAACGATCCATTCTTTCTGCGCCGTGATAGAACTTCGAACCGTATTGCTGATCGAGAGCGCGTTCTCTTCCAGCTTTAAGGTTCCAAAATTGGTTGATGTCTGAACCAGTCCGGGCATATCAATGCACATGGCCTGCACACTGTCTGGAAGCGATACTAAGACCTGCCATACCTTTTCGGTTCCTGCCGTCGTAAGCACATCAACCGTTCTGGTTTCTCCGGCAAGCGCACTGATTTGCATATTTGGCTCAGCAGTTGCGTATTCGCCGGCATACTGTGCGCCCAGCTTTTGCACGATCTCGCAGACTTCGGCTGCCTTACATGGCTCCACTACGATTTGCGCGGAACCAGACGCTGCAATAGCGGTTTCACGCGAGCCGCCCTCCAGTGCTGCCAGACGGAAATTTTCCCTGGCGGCCAACTCACAAAGCATGCGGCCAATCAGCACGTTGGCATTTGCACGGCCTTTATCAATCTCAACACCAGAGTGACCGCTGGTCAGTCCTTTGACTGCAATATCGATCACCGCACCAGTAATTCGCTCCCGTGCAACTGGTATTGTACTGCGGACATTGACACCGCCGGCACAACTGCACATCAATACCCCTTCGTATTCGGAATCCAGATTGATGAGTTTGTGACCCTTCAATTGACTGCAATCCAGCGCAAACGCGCCAAGCATTCCGATTTCCTCGTCCGCAGTGATAAGTGCTTCAATAGGAGGATGTGCCAAAGAGTCATCGCTTAGGATCGCAAGAATCATTGCCACAGCGATACCGTTATCTCCGCCCAGTGTTGTGCCCTTCGCGCGGATCCAATCGCCATCTACCACCGGCTGGATCGCATCCTTTGCAAAGTCAAAGTCAAGCCCGTCTTCTTTCTCGCAGACCATGTCATGGTGACCCTGCAGAATAATCGTATCAGCGTTTTCGTACCCTGCGCTGGCGGGCTTGCGGATAATCACATTATTTGCCGCATCCCGGTAGTTCTCCAGTCCGTGCTCTTCAGCAAAACTGACCAGATAGGATGCTATGCCGTCTGTGTTGCCTGATCCGCGGGGAATAGTGCAGAGCTTCTCAAAATATGAGAACACGCTTTTCGGCTCATAGTTAGCGAGCACACTCATGTTTTTTCCTCCTGTTATTTTCGTTTCGGTGGGGTCATGTACGTCAATCGGCTCTGCCGCAACCCCATTTTGGCATATACCTCACACAGCTTTAAAGCGGACTGTGCTGCCTCCAGGACAGGAACATCATAGCCCTCGGCCAACAGATCATGCTTGATGCGTTCTGCCACATCTACAAAACCTGTGCAGCCCATAACAATCGCCTGTGCGCCATCCTCGCGGATAGCAAGAAGGGACTGTTCGACCAGTGCCCTGCAAAGTTTTTCATGATCTTGCAGTTCCTCTACCGGGATGTTTACATTGCGGACGCTGACAATGCGGTCATTCAACCGGGCCTTAGATACATTCCCTTCCATAAGGGATACCACATTCGGCATCACCGTCACGATGGAAATATTATCGGCAAGTCCCAGTGCAAAGTGTGTTGCCGGCTCGAAGCCGCCAAAACAGGAATGTCCACAAACTCGCGTGCTGCCTTTACCGCAGGATCGCCAAAGCAGTTGATGAAGATTGCCTGAAAGCCATCTTCTTCTCCCTGCTTGACCAACCTCAGAACATCCGGCGCAGCCAAAGCTTCATCATACTCACATTCGATAGAGGGAGGACCGGAAGTGATCTGATACGTCTGTACTTCCGTATCAGACTCCAAATATTTGCACATATACTTGAACATTTCCGGTGTCAACACATCCCCTGTGACGGGAAGCAGGTTCAGGATCTTGACGCTCATTGCAATTCACTCCTTTATGTCAGACTGTGCAAGTTTAAGATTCATTACATAAATAGGGTTGAGCTTCTCGCTCTTGATGAGCAGCGCACCAAGGCAGTAAACAACTATTGCCACTACAATGCCCATGAGAGTGGGCACAAAGAACGTTCCCCACTTGGCGACAGCGGCACCTGCCAGCCACGATACAACACCGATCCAATTTACTCCTTCAAACGGTTCCCACAGATCCGCGCGCCCTCTTCCCATAATCCAGTAGTCGGCGATAGCAACGCCGGCAACAGCGGGAACCAGTGCCGCAATGATATTTAGGAAGCCGGCAAACACATCAGCGATACCAAGCAGTGCCAACGCTGTTCCTGCTGCGCCTGCTATTAGCGTAACGACCGGACGCCGACCATCCTTCAGCTTAAACATATTGCAGATAGCGATACCGGAGATATACGCGTTGCCTGTATTTGTTGTCCACGTGGCAAGAATCAGCACAAGCATACCGATGATGGGAAACCCGAAGCTGGAGAACACCACAGAAAGGTCAAAGTTGCCCATAGCGACAGCTAAGAAACCACCAATGACCAGTGCGCCAATACCGGCGGGCAGAACGCCAACGATGCAGGAAAGAATGGTGTCTCTCCGGTTTCTTCCATATCGTGTATAGTCACCACAGGTAACTGCGCCAGAGGCAAAGCCTGCCACCGCCAGCGTAATTCCATAGGTCCAGCCAAGAACCATGGGCGGCTGATAGACCGTCACAGCGGCAGCCGCACCGCGCATAAGCGCAGCAATAACTCCCCAGATAAGCATGATGAACAGTGCGGGAACAGAAACGCGATTCAAAAAATCAATGAGTATCACGCCATAGACGGAGGTGATAAACATCAACGAACCCCAAATGATGCAGGATAGCCACAGGGGGAAGTCGATGTGCAGGTATCCACTCATAATGTTACAGAAGCTGGTGGCGCACAGAGCTGTCTGAGAACCAAACCAACCGATATTGCTGATAGCGATCACGAGCGATACAAGGAAGGATGAGCCTCGCACACCATAAGCGCGAGAAATCGCAACAGTGCAGGGCAAACCCAAATCGGAGCTCTGAATGCCCATCAAGCACATATAGAATACTACGATGACGTAGCCGATGACCATGCACAGGCAGGATTGCTTGAAGTCCATACCCGCCATAACCATGCTGCCCACCATCAGCGCGGGAATACAAATGACACTGCCGGCCCAGATAAATGCCAAACTCCACCAAGGACGTCTTTCGCTCTCGGGTACCCGCGTCAATGTCGTGGTTTCCATTGCGGAGCTGGGTTTCTTTTGCTTTCGCTCTTCCATAATGTTCTCCCTTCTTTCTTTTTATTACTGTTGAGTTGTGAGGTGGGCGGGGGGAGTGCCGAGAGAATTGGCACTCCCCCCCTGGAAATATACGCTTAGTAACGAACTTGGTCGTCCTTCATGCCGACCTTCTTCAGCTCAGGCAGCCAGCACTCATAGGGCTTGCGGTCAGCATCCCACCAGTTGGGGTGGGCAGGAGTCATAGTGACCAGCACCTTCATCCCAACCTTGGTATCGGCATTGGTCAGAGGCATCAGGGTATCCATGTCGATCATGCCGATACCATCGGGAACGGTCATGATGGTATCGTCTTTCTCATCACGCAGGATGAGGTTCTCGTTCTTGAAGTCGATGAAGTAATTGCGACCGTCTTCGCCCTTAACAACAGTCGTACCAAAGTCAAAGCCGCCCTCGGCTGTGATGTCCAGCTTTTCAATGGTGCCATGACAGAACTCACGCACCTCAAACGCTTTCTTAAGCTCAGTCATCAGGTCGCCGCCATTGGCCTTGACGGACAGAATCGCCTTACCGATCTTCTGCGCCTTGGTAACGCAGCCGGGAACCAGTGCCTCACGCATCTCGGCCTTGTTCATGCCCCATGTGGAGAAACCGATACGCATGCCATACAGCATACACAGCGCACGCGCAATTTGCTCGCCGGAATGGTCGCTGACCGGATAAACAGCAACCTCATCGCCATGCAGGCTACCCAGTCCCATGGGCTTGGGAGGATGATTCCAGTAAGCTGTCAGTGTGGTATTCAGCTCCGGGCAGGCGCGGCCATTGCAGTCCACGTCCACCATTTTGATACGCTTGGCGGGGTCTTTGTCGGACAGAATAGCTACCAGCATGGGAGTGAAGGTGTTAAAACCACCCATCTCGCCGGACTGGAGATACTTGACTTCCTTGCCTTCAGCAATAAATGCCTTCTGGAATGCCTTGAACGCATGAACCGCATCAGGGCCAAACGCAGGCTTGCTGGGATCCAGCATGGCAACAGGAGAACCAAGACCGCAAACCACGGCTGCATACTCGTTATCACCGATTTCATCCAAATCCAGCAGGTCAACCTCAATCGCATTGCCGTCCTTTTTCAGGCCGTCCAGCATCCCAAGTCTCTGTTTCAAAGAACCGCCGCCACCTGCGCCCAGCAGGGTCGCACCATACAGAATCTCAATAATGTCCTGTTCATACAGCTTTCTCATTTTGAAAATCTCCTTTTTCTTGTTTTTTAATTATGTAGAGCTGTCCCTACTTGGTGATTTTACTTAATGTGCTCGCCGTTGTAGTCGATCTGTGCACCGTGATATCTGGCATCCCGCAGCGTTTTTACCCAGCAGCGGTATGCACGCTTATCTTCCGCCCACCACTTCTTGTCAGCGGGGGAGACAATAACATCAACAGACATGCCGACTTCAGTCGTAGAGTTATCAACGGGCAGATAATAGGGGTCTCCGTTCTTGTCCAGACGGCAGAATACAGAGATCAGCTCCGGCGCTGTGATCAGCACATTCTCTTCCGTCGGCTCTGTTCCCTTATACACATAGAGGTTCTCGTTCTGGAAGCAGATCGTGTAATCCTCACCCGTCTCATCGTCACAGATGACCGTTCGCCCCAAATCAAAGCCATGAACGACCTCAATAATCTTGTCTTTGATTTTTCCGCGGATCAAACGGCGGCAAGCATACCCGGCATCATTCAAAACGCCGGTCAGATCAAGCTCTGGCTTTTTCTGAATCATCTTGATGTTCTCACCGATCCTTTCGGCAGTGCTTACGCAGCCGAGCACGCTGTTATCCTTGAGCTCCTTCACACTCATTGCCCAAGTGGAGAATCCAATCTGAGAGTTGTAAATCTCGCACAGCTTCCGGCAAATCGCCTCAGATTCGGTGTCGGTTTCGCACTCGATAATACACTCGGTGCAAGATTTCCCTCCAACGGTAGGCAGCGCACCCAGCCCGACAGGATTCGGAGCGAAGCCGCGAGCGGCATTCAGACTGGTGTTGAGCTCGGGAACGGCTCTTCCGTTGGCATCAAAATCGAGAAGGCCAATTGAAGATCCACCCTGCTGCTTTGCGATAATGGAAACCAACATCGGAACCATCGTGTTCATACCGCCCATCTCGCCGGAGTACAGATACTTGATCTCCTTGCCATGCAGCAGCATCGCCTTTTTGAAGGCATCAAAGCACGCCACTCCATCTGGACCAAAGGTACCATTCTCCTTGATCTTTTGTGGAGACCCCAAACAGGCGACCATCGCGCCATACGTTGCATCCCGTTCCTTTTCGGGGATCTCGTCCATGGAATAGAGATCGATGGAATACGAACCGGATGTTTGCTTTTTCAGCAGTTCGCGGCCGGTATCCAGTGGACCACCGCCACCTGCACCAAGGAACGTCGCTCCGACCATGATGCTGTCGATCTCGCAAGCTGTAAGTTCACGCGGCATCTTGAAGTCCTCCTATGTAGATTATTTCTGTGTGCAATATGCACTACAGCTTAATAACTATTATAAGTCCAGTTGCGTGCGATTGTATTTATTATAAGGGCAAAAGAAAAGAGCGGCGGATTTGTCCATTTGGACAAGTCCGCCGCTCTTTTCTTTTATTATTCATTTTCGGAGTTCTTCATGCGATTGATTGCAACAGCAATCAGTAGTGGATATACGTCTGCTGGTTTAGATGGGGAATAGCCCGTATTGTCGCGGATAGAATTTAATCGATATTTTATCGTGTTGATGTGGCAGCAAAGTGCTTTTGCGGTATTGGCCATGCTGCTCTCATGGTCTAGCAAATATGCGGTCAAGGTTGTCAGCAACTCAGGTGTTGTTTCAATGTCTTCTATGATTTTTAGATAGTGAATCTGAGCTTCCCTGCAAGCAGCTTCCTTTGCGCATATTGAGGCGAAGGACACGTCCGATGGACGTAAGACGCGCTTTTGTGGGTAGATGCTTCTGGCATAAGAAGCGTACTGCATGACATCAAAGTATGCGTTATGGGCATCATTGGTCGTATTGAGGCAATCACAACAAACCACTATGTAGTTACTATAAGAATCCGCCGACTCGTTAATGAAATCTTGCACGATAGCATCTCGTTCACCTGCCGTTTGGGGAGCATGGGCAAAAATCACCATATTGGATTCATAGTAACCGACCAAAACCGTTTTGTATATTCCGGAAAAGTACTCTGTGCATTTCCTCAGCAATTTCAAATCCGGCTCTGAAGAATCAACAGAATCAAACACCCACATTTGATTCAACTCTGCAACATTAATTTGGAACAAGTCTGCTAATCGCCTCATTTTCAAGGGGTCGTCGTCAATGATGGCTCGAACCAGTTCTGATGTTACAAGTTTTCCCAGATCTTTATTCCAAATATGGCTATATAGCTGGACAAATTCACTCGCTTGCCACAGATCTTCTCTTGATAGTAATTCATTGTACCTAAATGTATATAGATAATATCTTGGAGGAGTTTGTCCGATATAAATCGAAACCTTCTTTGCCCTCCAAAAGTGTTGGGCAGTGTTGCAAATAACCTGCACCATCATCATAAGAGATCTTGACCGCTTGTTCACCCTGCATTTTTTGCAGTTGTTTTTTCAGTTCCTTGCTTAATAGCTCCGATAGCGATTGCGGCCAGCACACGATATTGCTGATTGATTTTTTGTAATCTGTTAGAATAATTGATGCCTGCAAGTGGTTGCTGAGCATACGAAGTAATGTGCTTGTGTTGCGCTGCTCTGCAGGAAGATTAGAAAACCGGCGAATAAGTGTACTTACATAATTTGAACCTGCCTGTTGATCCTTGAAAATCGCATGATATATGTCACCAATCACGTCACTATATTTATGAGTCCTTATATCCCCGGGCATGGTAATCAATACTAAATCAAGTTCATTGCAGCAGGCAATAACCCGATCATCCACGCTTGGAAGGATCAACCCGATGTAAAAAAGGATAAACCCAACGCTCCCTATCGCGTGATATCTACGGATGTTTTCGCACTGCGCATCAACATCGTCTGCTATCGTGGCAAATGAAGAAATTATCAACGCGTTTCCTTGAAATTCGGTTTGAGAGAACAATTCGTCCAGCGTACTGGTGATCTGTCCATACTCCAGAACAGTAACTGATTCAACTGGGTTTGATATTCCGGCATGACCTGCGAGAATAGTTGCGCCATACATGGATGGCAGTTTCATGACATCCGCGACCGTGATCATTCGCATCACCTCCCTAAATATTTTTGTGCAATAGTACCGAAACAAACTCCCTCAGTAATCAAAAGTATATCACAGGTTTCGCCTCAAAGTACAGCGAAAAAACAAAAGCGTATGGAAATCTTCTATATATTCCTGTATCCAAAGGCAAAGCGGCCTCGATCTGGTGCTGCTCTGTTATATGTTAAATCAGCCGAGAGTACTGCTCGATTGCACTTCAGCCCCACGAAGTAGAAAAGCACGGCAACCGGAAAAGGCATATCCTATTGACAAACTCAATCTGCTCGGTTATAATATACCAGCAGTATATACTACCAGTATATCGGGAGGCATCAATGGAACGTACAGAGACTCAAATGAAGATCCTCGAAGTTGGGAAAAAAGAATTTCTGGAAAAAGGCTTCAAGGATGCATCTTTGAATAAAATCGTCGCAGAGGCGGGCTTCACGAAGGGCGCCTTCTACGGCTATTACCCGGATAAGGCCGCGCTTTTTGAAGATCTTGTGGGCGAGGCAGCAAAGGGACTGCTGGAGCAGTTCAAAGCCGCACAGTCCGCCCATTTCGATCTTGTCTCCAAGGAAAAGACGAAGGACAGCCTGAAGCTGTCCACTGAGTATTTGCGCGTCTTTGTGGAATATATGTACGCCCATTTTGATGCCTTTAAGCTGATTCTCTGCCGGGCGGAAGGTACGCGCTATGCAAATTTTTTGGAGGAGCTTGTGGAACTGGAGGTAGAGTGCTCAGAGGAATACTACGCACTTCTCCGCAAAAGAGGAAAACTCTCCGGGAAAATGACAAAGCAGCTTCACCACATGATTACCAGCGCCTATTTTACGGCGGTATGTGAGACGATTGTCCATGATATGCCCAAAGAAGAAGCTATGCGGTATATTGAGGAGCTTGCAAAGTTTTTCAGCTCTGGCTGGAAAGGATTGCTCCGGCTGGAATAATACACAATTACACAAGCACTTTAATTTTTTACACGCGAGTTAGCCTACTCTAACTGAACAATATAAAATTGGAGGTCATTTATTATGCTTAAAACAGATGCGAAGAAGCTGGAAACAAGGGACTTTATATCGGTGGGCATCTTTTCGCTCATCTATGCTGTGGTGGCGTTTGTGATTGGCGGTGTTGCGCAGATGACGCCGGTCACTTTCCCGTTTATGCCAATGATCGTGGCGCTCTTTGCGGGGACAGTTTTCATGCTCTATGTGGCAAAAATACCGAAGAAGGGAGCTCTCTCCATTCTCGGTGTAATCGCGGCGATTTTGCTGTTTGTTACGGGAATGTTCTGGATGATGTCCGTATTCTTCCTGGTTTTCGGCGTGATCGCGGATTTTATCTGCGCTTCCGCTGATTTCAGATCCTTTAAGAAAAACCTGCTTGCCTACTGCGTCATGGCGCTTGCGCCGATGGGGGCATATATTCCAATGGTTGTCATGCCCGCACAGTTTGATGCTTTTATGAAGAATAAAGACGACTTCGCCTCCTTTGAAGGAGTGATTCATTCGATTGGGGCTACCTGGTGGGCGATCCCCGCAATGATTATCGGGACGATCGTCTGCGCGATCATCGGCGGTCTGATTGGGAAGAAGCTTATGAAAAAACACTTTAAAAAAGCAGGAGTTGTATAAATGAGACTCGACCCACGGACGAAGCTTCTGATTCTCGCGGTCACAAGCGTTTCCGTTTTTATGAATAAAAGCATCGCGGTGGAGTGTGTGCTTGCGGGGATTCCGCTTGTACTTCTGAGCGTTTCCGGCAATCTGAAAAGGATGCTGAAATACGCAGCATTATTTCTCGCGCTTCTTCTGATCCAGCTTTTTATCGTACCAAGGCTGCCTGTGACTTTCGGTGGAATCGTCTATATGTTTGCAGTGTATATCCGCAAGCTTCTTCCCTGCTTTATGCTGGGCAGCCTTCTGATTGCAACGACAAGCGTAAGTAAATTTCTTGCGGCTATCACAAAGCTCCGATTGTCGAAAGGACTCACGATTGCTCTTGCCATTACGCTCCGTTATTTCCCGACCATGAGAGAAGAGTGTGCCTCCATACGGGATGCCATGGCGCTGCGAGGGATATCAGCGTCCGCGGCCGGGCTGATTAGCCATCCTATACAGACGATGGAGTATGTCTATGTTCCCCTGCTTGTTTCTGCTTCCAGAATTTCGGACGAGATTACGCAGGCAGCGATTACAAGAGGCATCGAGCACACAGGTGAAAGAAGCTGTATAGAGAAAATCGCGTTTTCGTTTGCTGATTTGCTGGTGGTAATTGCTTACGCGGCGCTCGTTGCCGGCATGATATACGCGGGCATGAAAGGGGTGTTTTGATTATGATATCGTTCCAGAATGTCTCTTTTACATACGCTGAAAGCGGGGACGGCGGAGTCGTTGATTTGAACCTTATTATCCGGTCCGGCGAATGCGTGCTGCTTTGCGGACCGTCCGGATGTGGAAAAACAACGGTTACACGGCTCGCAAACGGACTGATTCCTCATTTCTTCCACGGCAATCTTTCGGGGCAGGTGAGTGTAAACGGTATGGATACCCGGGAGACAGAGATTGCTGCGCTATCGGATGCGGTAGGGACGGTTTTTCAGAATCCTCGAACGCAGTTTTTCAATACGGATACAGACAGCGAGATCGTGTTTGGGCTTGAAAATCGGGGCATTCCGCGAGAGGCTCTGCGCTCCCGATTAGATGAACTTACGGAGGAGCTGCATCTTAGTGAGCTACGGGGTCGAAGTATCTTTGAACTGTCCGGCGGCGAGAAGCAGAAGATCGCGTTTTCCAGCGTGTATGCTTCGGCTCCCGATGTCCTTGTGTTTGACGAGCCATCATCCAATCTTGATATGAAGGCCATCGGAGAATTGGCTGATTTGATTCAACGGGCGAAAATATCAGGAAAGACCATTCTGATCGCAGAGCACCGCATCTGGTATCTGATGGACATTGTGGATCGCGTCGTTTATATGCAGGATGGCAGGATTGCATCGGACATGGAGGCTGCAGCATTCAAGGCGCTGCCTGAAGCTGATATTCGCAGAATGGGACTGCGTGTCAGAGATCTGTCGGTATCCGAATCGGGCGGTGTGAAAACAATCGCTGCCGATGGATTGCTTTCCGTTCAGAAAATCAGCGTCCGTCTCGGCGGCCGGAATGTATTGAATAATCTCTCTTTTCAGGCAAGCCGCGGAGAAATCATCGCCATTGCGGGCGTCAACGGCGCCGGGAAATCGACCCTCGCCAGAATGCTCTGCGGATTGCAAAAGAACAGCTCCGGCACTGTTTTGTGGGCCGGAAAACCGATGAGCCGGCGGTTGAGACGGAAAAAGGCATACATGGTCATGCAGGATGTGGGGCACCAGCTCTTTACCGACAGCGTGGCGGCGGAATGCGCGCTTGGCATAAAAGCTCCGAACAAAGACACGATTGACTGCGCATTAGAAAAGGTGGATCTGCTGGCGTATAAGGAACGGCATCCCTTGTCTCTTTCCGGCGGGCAGATGCAGCGCCTTGCGGTTGTGGTGAGCGAGATCTGCGGCAAGGAGCTGCTGGTGTTCGATGAACCTACCAGCGGACTGGATCTAAAAAGCATGGAAGAGGTCGGCACCTTGACACGAAGCCTTGCGACGCAAGGCAAGGTGCTTTTGATCATCACACATGATATTGAGTTTATGATGCGGATTTGCACAAGAATACTGTTCATCCGGGACGGAGAAATCGTAGAGGACCTTTCCGGTGGGCAGAAAGAAAAGATTGTAAGACTTTTACGAGGTGAGGAATGATGGCGGGAAAAGAAAAATCGGCGATGACGATTCTGATGGATTTTGCGAAGCCGTGCAAAGGGAAACTGATCGGTTCCGTCATACTTGCGATTTTGGGAGCGCTATGCGGCATGATCCCCTACGTTGCGGTGTCCCGGGGGATCATTATGATCTGCCACGAAGACTATGCTTTCAGCAAGTTGGCGTTTCTGGCATTGATTGCTTTTGCGGGCTATCTCGGGCAGGTGTGGTTTGGAACTTTTTCTACAATGAAAAGCCATGAATCTGCCTTTATCATTCTGCGGAATATCCGCATGGCGATAACAGAGAAGCTCTCCCGTGTTCCCATGGGAACGATCCTTGATACGCCGTCCGGGAAATTCAAAACGATCATCGTGGACACCGTGGAAAAGCTGGAGCTTCCGCTGGCGCATATGGTACCGGAGCTCACTGCCAACATCCTAATCCAAATTCTAATGCTCGTATACCTCTTTAGCCTTGATTGGAGACTCGCGCTGATCTCTCTTGTGACGATTCCGGTGGGTGCCTTCTGCTATATGGGAATGATGAAGGATTACGAGAAGAGATATGCCGGAGTACTTGCCGCAGGGAAAAACATGGATGCCGCAACGGTGGAATACATCGGCGGCATCGAAGTGGTGAAGACGTTCAATCAGGGTGAACGTTCATATAAAAAATACGCCGACGCTGTGGCGGAAAACGAGACCGCCAAAGCGACTTGGTTCAAGCAGACCAACGGCTACTATGTGATGGGGCTTTCCATCCTGACGGCAACGCTTGTGGGCGTGCTGCCTTTGGGAAGCTGGCTCTTTATAAACGGAAGCGTCGAAGCGGGTACGCTGATCACCTGCATCATTCTCGCCCTTGGACTCGTAAAACCACTGATTCAGGCATTGCAGTACACCGACAGCCTAGCCATGGTGGATTCCACCGTAAAAGAGGTAGGATATCTTCTGGATGAGCCGGAGCTTGTGCGGCCGACCGAGAGAGCTGTCCTTGCGGACGCCGATGTATCCTTTGATCATGTTACCTTCCGATACAAAGAGACGGAGGTTTTGCATGGAATTTCCTTTGACTGCGCAAAAAACGGTATGACGGCCATTGTGGGTCCCTCCGGCTCCGGTAAATCTACCATTGCACGGCTCATCGCCTCCTTCTGGGAGGCGGAGAGCGGCGGCGTCCGTATTGGCGGCGTGGATGTGCGGAACATCCCTCTTCCTCAGATAATGGAGCTTGTCTCATATGTATCGCAGGATAACTTTCTGTTCCATCTGTCTATCCGGGAAAATATTCGTATCGGAAAACCGGCGGCCACAGACGCAGAGATCGAAGCAGCAGCAAAAAAAGCGAGCTGTCACGATTTCATCGCCGCTCTGCCGGAGGGCTATGATACGCTGGCGGGCGATGCGGGAAGTCACCTCTCCGGCGGAGAAAGGCAACGAATCGCCATTGCAAGGGCGATCCTAAAGAACAGCCCGATCGTGGTGCTGGATGAGGCCACAGCATTTACCGATCCTGAAAATGAGGCCGTTATTCAAGCATCCATTGCAGGGCTTGTAGCAGGAAAAACTTTAATTGTCATTGCGCATCGGCTGGCTACCATTACCAAAGCAGATAAGATCCTTGTCGTGGATAAAGGAAATGTCGCTGCGGAAGGAACTCATGAGGAGCTTCTTGAAACAAGCAATCTATACAAGGAATTGTGGAGAGCCCATATGCAGGGCAAAGATACCGCAGAGGAGGTGGCGTGATGATAAGGTTATTTCAAAGACTTTTGTTGTTCTCGGGCTTACAGAAGAAGCGTCTTATCCGCTCTTTTCTTGCATACCTTGTCAGCTCGTTCTTTGAGATGATCCCAATCATGGCCATTCTAACGGTGCTCACAGGAATCCTGAAGCAGCTTTCCGGCGATGTTATGCCTGAAAGCACGATCTGGATTTCGCTTGGCATCATGATTGTTTCCATTGTAGGGCGAATTGTATTTGTCAATCTTTCTGCCAATGCCAGAACGCTTGGCAGCTTCGCGTTCGGGTCGGAAAAGCGCATGGAGATCGGCGAACGCCTGAAAAAGGCGCCTATGGGCTATTTCAATGAAAACAGGCTCGGGGATATCACTGCGGCGGTGACGACCACCCTTGGAGATCTGGAGCAGCAGTCCGTTACCATTATGGAAAATGTGGCGGGCGGGTTTATCCACGCCATTGTGATTGGCGTTTGGCTTATGATCTATGAGTGGCGGATCGGGCTGATCTCTTTGGCCGGGCTTGCCGTGGCGCTCATTGTTTATTCCTTTATCGGCAAGGCCGGCAGGAAATGCGCGCCCCGCCGTCAGGCCGCCCAGGCTGGTCTGGTCACTGCTGTTTTGGAATATGTGCAGGGCATGGGTGTAGTCAAGGCGTTTGGGCTGGCGGAACGCACCGGAAAAGCAGTTGACGCCGCAATTGAGGAAAGCAAAGAGGCAAATATCGTGCTTGAAAAGGAGTTTTCAAAAATGACAGCGCTCTATCAGACGGTATTCAAGCTCGCACGGGCGGCTATTCTGGTTTTTGCACCCTATCTTCTGGCAGGAGGAAGTATCACGCCGGAGAAGTGCCTGCTGCTTCTTGTGTCCAGCTTCATGATCTATGCCGCCGTGGAGGTGGCGGGCAGTATGTCCTCCATTGCCCGCGCAGTGGAGGCTTCCCTGGATCGGCTGGATAACATCATGGACATTCCATCCCTGGACGAAAACGGGGCTGATCTTGTGCCGGAAAATTTCAATATTGAAGTGAAGAATATGTCCTTTGGATATGGGGAAAAGGAGGTATTACATCAAATCAGCTTAAGCGTACCCCAGGGAAGCTCCTGCGCCATTGTTGGTGCCTCCGGCGCCGGAAAGACCACGCTGGTCGGTCTGATTGCCCGTTTCTGGGATGTGAAGGAAGGACAGATCACGCTCGGCGGCCGGGATGTGCGGGAATATACCAGCGGCAGCCTTCTAAAGAATTTCGCCATCGTATTTCAGAATGTGTATCTCTTTGAGGACACCGTCGAGAACAATATCCGGTTTGGCAGACCGGACGCGAGCGAGGATGAAATCATAGCGGTCGCAAAGAAAGCCTGCTGCCATGACTTTATCATGACGCTGCCCGATGGCTATCAGACAAAGATCGGTGAAGGCGGCTCCAGCCTCTCCGGTGGAGAAAAGCAGCGAATCTCCATTGCAAGGGCAATTCTGAAGGACGCACCCATCGTCATTTTGGATGAAGCCACAGCCAGCGTGGATCCCGAAAACGAGCAGGAGCTGCAAAAGGCCATCCGGGAGCTGACAAAAGACAAAACGATTCTGATGATTGCCCACCGTCTGTCCACCGTGCGCACGGCAGATCAAATCATCGTGCTGGAGGACGGCAGGATCGTTCAACGCGGAAACCATAAGGAGCTGATGCGCGAAGACGGCCTATACAGGCGCTTTGTGGGAATGCGCAGCCAGGCAATCGGCTGGACGCTAAAAGGTGGGAAAGCACATGGATAGAAGGTTAGTATAAATTAACAGAAAACGGAGGAATGGATTTATGGACAAAAAGAAAAAGTGGACGGTTAAGGATGTTATTACAACGGTATTGCTCTCCGCAGTACTGATTGTCATCCAGCTCGTCGTCAACATGGTCTGCATGGCCAACGACTTTGTCAGCATGGTGCTGTCGGTGGGGATCACCATGTTCCTCTGCGCGCCGGTCTATATGCTCATGGTCAGCCGGATCGGAAAGCGTTTTGTGACGCTGATCTATATGACGATCCTCGGCGTGATTTTCCTGCTGATGGGAAACTGGTTCTTGCTTCCTTATTATGTTCTTGTGGGAATCCTCTGCGAGGCGATTCTCTGGAAGGACGGCTCCTGCCAAAAGCCGAAACGGCTGACCGCCGCCTGGAGCCTGCTGTACAACGGGGTCAATCTGCTGCCCATTTGGTTCTTCTGGGACACCTACTACGATTTTGCGCTGGCAAGCGGCATGGAGCAGAGCTACATCGATTCCTATGTGCGTTACTACACCTCTCCCGGCTGGCTGGCCTTTATTCTGCTGTTCACGACGCTGATGGGCTTTTTGGGCTGCATGGTGGGCAGTCGGCTGATCCGCAGGCATTTTCAGAAGGCCGGCGTTCTATGAGAGCGGACGCATCCTTTGCGGTGCCGGTCAAGCTGTGGGCGCTGCTGTGCGTCTTTGCCGGAGTGACCATCGGCGGGAATGTGCTGCTTACCTGCATCCTGACCGGCGGGGCACTTCTTTATCTCGTCTTACAGCGGAACTTCCGCCTTGCCGCGTCCTATGGCTGCTTTTATCTGCTGCTGGCGCTGCTGCTCTACGGTATCCGCTTCCACGGGCTGCACATGCCGGTCTTTTCGGAGTTTTATGTTCTGATGTTCTGGAATCTGTCACCGATCTTTCTGGTGTCATGGGATCTGATCACCACGCCGCCGGGAATGCTCTCCGCATTTTTATCCCGCCTCCGTATGCCCACCCCGTTCATTCTCGGGCTGCTTGTGGTCTTTCGCTTCTTCCCCACCATGCGGGCGGAGCTGAAAGGCGTAGGCAGGTCCATGAAAAACCGAGGGCTTACCGCAGCGGGGCAGCTGCTCGCGCATCCCGTGCAGAGCATAGAGTATGTGCTGGTTCCGTTTCTTCTTCGGGTATTGCAGCTTGCGGATCAGCTTTCCGTTTCCGCCGTTGCAAGAGGCGCGGAGCGCCCGGGCGTGCGCGGCAGCTATTATGAGAAAAGGGCCGGGGCGCGGGATTATATCGCAGCAGCCGTATGTGCGCTGGTCACGGCTTCCTATTTGGTTTTGGAAAGGAGCATGGCATGATCGAGCTTACACGCGCTTCTTTTCAATACGAAAACTCAGACAGAGGCGTACAGGACATTTCCCTCTCGGTAAAAGGCGGCGAATGCGTCGTGCTGACGGGGCTTTCCGGCTGCGGCAAGACCACCGTGACAAGGCTTGTCAACGGGCTTGCGCCGTCCTATTACCCCGGAGCCTTCAGCGGAAGCGTGAGGATAGACGGCAAGGACATATCAAGGCTTTCCACATGGGAGATCGGGCGTTTGGTGGGAAGCGTTTTTCAGGACCCCAAAAGCCAGTTCTTTTCCTCCGAGCTTGCCGGAGAGGTGGCCTTTCCCTGCGAGAATTATGGCCTGTCTGCCCGGGAGATACGGGAGAGGACGGACGCCGCCATAGAGGCATTGAAGCTGTCGCCTTTGAGGAATAGGGCAGTTGACGTCCTCTCAAGCGGAGAAAAGCAGCGGGCGGCCATTGCGTCCGTATATGCCATGAAGCCAAAGGCCTTTGTGTGCGACGAGCCCACGGCCAACCTCGACGCTGCCGGGACGAGGCAGCTTACGCAGACCCTCCGGCAGCTCAAGGAGCAGGGCTTTACCCTGCTCATCGCGGAGCATCGGATCGACTGGCTGATGGGGATCGCAGACCGCTTTTTGTATCTGCGGGAGGGCAAAATAGCGGCCGAGTATGCACCACAGGACTTACTTCTTCTGCCGGAAGCAGGTATCGTGAGTATGGGTCTGCGCGCTCCCTGCTTGAACAAGGGCTTTTCCGTTTCTTCTGTGCCGGATGGACGACCTGCCGTTTTGGGAGCAAAAGGACTTTCAAAGCATTTCCGCAGGGAGACTTTATTTGAGGATATTTCGCTGTCCGTTCCAAAGGGCGGCGTGACCGCCGTAACGGGGCGAAACGGCGCGGGGAAAACCACCCTTGCGCAGATCCTCTGCGGGCTGGCAAGGCAGACAAGGGGGCATATCCTGATAGACGGGAAAAAAGCAAGAGCGGCAGTCCGGCGCAGGGAGATTTACTACTGCGGCAACGACACATCAACGCAGTTCTTCACGGCAAGCGTGGCGGAGGAGCTGCTGCTGAATACCGGATTGACGGAAGAAAACAAGAGCCATGCAAGGAACCTGCTCAAAGAGTTTGGCCTTTACGAGTACAGGGACGCGCACCCGTCTGCCCTGTCCGGCGGGCAGAAGCAACGCCTTGCCATTGCCTGCGCCATCTTTTCCGACCGCAGGATACTGATCCTTGACGAACCCACCAGCGGCCTTGACGGGCAGAATATGCGCCTGATCGCAGAAAGGCTGAAAAGCGAGGTGCGGAGCGGCAGAACCATTCTCGTGATCACCCACGACAGGGAGCTGATCGAGAGCTGCTGCGATAACATTGTGGAGATTGCTGCATACCCCAACAGTGTTTCGCACGGATATTTCCCTTCTTCATCTGCTTGATGAAGTTGTAGAAAAAGAGAGGTTCATCATTGAAGAAAGCGCATTATAAAAAATCTATAATTGCACTGCTTGTCGTGTTGATGTATTTGCTAATAGCGGTTGCGTTTGCCAAAATCTTACCATTAGCGGTATTGCAAGATCTCACAAATTCAAATATAAAAAGACGCATATTGCATGATGCTATTCAGGCTGCTGCTGTAATTCCTTTTGCGGCAACATATTTTCGCAGTGCAGATTTCAGGGGAAAAGAGACATATTCCAAATGGATACCGTGGGGGCTTATTGGCGTTTGTGCCATATTGGTAACAATAATTCTGCCTGAGAGGGTATACGCCTTTTGGTTTTACTTAATTATTGTTGGATGCGGAGAAGAATTTGTTTTTCGAGGTTATTTGCATCGAGAGTTGCGAAAAGCATTTAATTTCAAAGTATCCGTCATCTTGGGCGGATTAGTGTTTGGATTTGCACATGGATATTCACATTTTATGGTTCTGGGTGGACCAATTACCGGTATTCTTAGTGAGCTCGGTGGTGGCATTGTTGGAGCACTGGTGTTCTCCGCGATATACGAAAAGAGCAACTCAATAGGCTGGCCAATTTTGATTCATACTTGTTTGGATTTTGTGGGGTATTTGATATAGGTTGATTTCCGCAGATGAAATACTTTTCATTTGCCATCGTCTGATCTATATGTGGTGCGGTACAGCAGCAAATGTTTCTTTAGATTGTTAGGCGGATATCGATACAACCATCGCAGAGATGACCGGTTGTCAGCTCCGCCGGCATCGGATCATTATAGAAAGACTCTGCCCCATATATCAGGAAAGAAAGAGGAACCAGATGGAAGATTAAAATCGGCTAAACTCAGATACCGTCGCCATGCTTCGGGCCGACCTGTATGAGATCCGGCTGATGCAAAATCCATATGATGCGGCGGTTGGGTGAGCCAAAGAAACAGGATTGGGAGTGATTACACGGAAAATGCGCCATACCACATTGCACAACAGTGGTACGGCGCATTTTTTTAGTTATCGGGCTGCATGACTGTCAGCCGAGTCCGTAGGTCAGCAATGAAATACCACAGGCAAGCAGACTGACTGCCGAGCCAATCAGGAGCTGCGGCAGGGTGTGGCGTGACAGCTTCAAAGAGGATCGATAGACCGCTGCGATCAGCAGCACGGACGGTATAATAAAAAGCGGATGCAGCTTCCACGTCAGCAGAAACACAGGTGCCGTCGTGCTGCAGGCATGGCCGCTTGCGTGCAGCCTGAAAACGGCGTTGAGAATCAGTAGTGCTGCGATGGAAATGACATAGGAGAGGAATAGAATGTGGACGAGCCAGGAGCACGGGGTCAGTATTGACCAGAGAAACCCGCACAGGTATCCGATGGCACTGCATACCAGCGCCGCGCTGCGCTGTCCCTTTCTCCGATCCTTTCCAATGTGAAATATCTCCCGTATAGGATATGCAGCCATGGGGATGAGCAGCAAAAACAACTCGCACAGGAGCAGCTCCCGCAGTGTCAAAAGATTTGCCGGGACATACATCAGGAGCACTGTTATGCCAATGACGATGGGTGATAGGGTTAGAATGCGCACGATCAGATGAAAGATTCCGGCACATCTTCCCTTTTCGTTGGTTGCGTCTGCTCTCATGACTCAAAGCCCAGCATAATCCCGCCGCGCTCGGCGTAATAGCTGCGCAGTCCCCGCAGTGGATAGCTTCTCACGTCTGCCTCCGGGAATCGCTGCCGGATCTCGGCGCAAAGCTCCAGCGCAAGCGCCGCATTCTGACAATGCCCGATCCGAACCTTCCCGCCCTTGTAGCCAAGCTCCACCATTTCGTCCAGCATAAACTGCCGCACTTTACGAACCCCACGGCATTTTCCAAGCATCTCAAGCATACCTTCAGCGCTGGCCTGCCCGATGGCGCGGATCCCGAGGACGCTTGCCATCGTTGCGGCGAGCTTGCTGACACGGCCGTTCTGTGCAAGGTTGTGCATGGATTCCAGTGCAAAAAGCAGGTGTGTGTGGGCCTGATATGTATTCAATGCTTCGCACGCTTTATCAAAGTCCGCATGAGAACGCAGCTCATATAAAGCCCTTTCAATGAGAAGGGCGATTTCGGGCCCGGCGGAGAGAGAGTCCACAACATAGATGCGCCGGGCCGGATTTCGTTCCTCACAATTCTTCTTTGCCACGCAGGCAGCATTATAACTGCCTGAAAGAGCGCTGGTAATGGTAAAGGCAATCACATCGCCGCTCTCACCGAATGCGCTTTCCCAGTCTGCAATGTTTGGACACGCACTGTAGGAACGCCCTTTGGTGTCGCGGAGCGTACTGACCATCGCGTCAACATCAAGATTGGCGTCATCGTAAAACTCCTCGGCGTCAGTGCGTATTGAGAGCGGGACACTGACGAAGTCCGCTCCATCCAGTGTGAGAAGGTCGCAGCTGGAGTCTGCAACGATACGAAACTGATTCATGGTGTGTCCTCCGAATAACAAGAAACATTTCAACCGACTTTGAAGGCCGACACCGAAATTCTATCAGGTTTTTATCATTCCGTCAACGGTTTTCAGAAAACCGACAAAAAGATTTTGTAAAACCATTGAAAGATTGATGAGAGCCGTGTATAATGGCCGCATGGAAAAGGGAGTGAATAATATGATAGAGGCTATTGAGGGCTTTCGCTTACCGCGGTATACACAGATTCCGGATGTCGGGCTTTATCTGGAGCAGGTGGTACGCTATGTCAACACACACCTTGCGCCGTTGGGGGAGCCGGAGCTGACAAGCTCCATGGTGAGCAATTACGTGAAGCAGGGGCTGATCTCATCCCCCATAAAGAAGTCATACACAGCGGAGCACCTTGCGCGGCTCCTGTTCATCGCCGTAGTCAAGCCCATTGTCCCGTTGGAAGGGCTTCGAATGATGTTCAGCATACAGGGGGACAACTATACCCTCCCGACCGCATATGACTATTTTTGTGACGAGTTTGAGAATATGCTCGGCGCAGCGTTCGGCTTAGCTCCCGCAAGAGAGGGCCTCGGCGAGACACAATCCGACGCAAAGGATCTTCTCCGCAACACGATCGTGGCCACCGTCAACAAGGTCTATCTGGATCGTTATTTGGAAGAATATCAAAAGCAGAGGGAAAAAGCCCCAGATGAACAGCAAACATGATCGAAAATGTTTCACTATCTCGTTCCGCCAAAGGAGCTACACTCCCTTGCGATGCTTGCGTGCCTATCCCTTGTGGACTTGCCGTTCGCAAACAGCATAAAACGCTGTTCGCCACCAGCAAGCTTGAATGCGAGTAATATGAAGCAAACAAATCGGAATTTATGGAGGAGACAATGATGGATAAAAAGACACAAAAAATAGGAGTGATTTGTTCAATTGTACAGATTATATTAAGCATAATATGCTTGATTTATAGTGCGATAAATCAAGAAAATATTATAATGTGGGTATTATTTTTATGCTCTGGAATTTTATCGTTAAGCTCGAATATTAGTAGAAACAATAAAAAAGAAGACGAGTGAGGAAGTGCAAATTCCAGTTTGTCAAGCTGAACACAAAAACCGAACACCGAAAAACTGACCGTTGACCCGCGCCGTGTGCGTACAGTCAGCGGTCTTTTTTATCCCCAAAATCAAAAAAGTCTATCGCAATGACAAAAGAGAAAGCCATTTTCTCCGTCCAGTGATATTGTGCATTGATTTGAGGGAGACTTTTTGAGAAAACAGGAGGATCGTTGCAGTTCAAAGGATGTGAGCTGTTTGCCATACTTCAGAATTCTCTTTTCCGAGTCTCCTATCTGCCCTATTTGAAACTGCAACGACTGTTTGCTGTAATTCATCTCTCTCCTCCGTGTAATAGGATATCTGAAAAGGTAGACCTTTTCGGCGCTACCAACAGGCGTACAATCGGGATATGATTTTGTATCCGAAAAAGTTATTTTGTCATTTTGGGATATGTCCGAAAAAGGCATTAGCTTTTGAAACGGAAAAGGAGATGAAAACAAGTTGAAAAAGACATACGGTTATGCCCGTGTATCTACGAGAGAACAACATCTGGATCGGCAACTCAAGGCCCTCATGGATGCCGGCGTGGAGGAGCGGGATATCATTACGGACAAGGTAAGCGGCAAGGATTTGGAGCGTGAGGGGTACCGGTCGCTGAAGAATCACTTTCTCCGCGACGGAGATACCCTGATTGTTAAATCGCTGGATCGACTCAGTCGGAGAAAGATTGACATCAAGAAAGAACTGGAATACTTCCGGGAGCACCACATTCGGATCAAAATCCTTGACATCCCGACTACCATGGTGGAACTTCCTGAGGAGCAGGACTGGATTTTTGAGATGATAAACAACATTCTGATTGAAGTACTTGCGAGTATTGCTGAACAGGAGCGTATCACAACAAAGCGGCGACAGTCTGAAGGGATCGCCATTGCAAAAGAGGCGGGGAAGCATTTGGGGCGTCCAATGATAGACTTTCCGCCAAACTGGAATCGATTCTATTCAGACTGGAAGGCCGGTACGATTACGGCAGTTGCTGCAATGCGCCAGCTCGGCCTAAAGAGGAGCACATTTTACCGATTAGTGAAGCAGCAGGAGGAAAAACATGAAACTGAAGAATAAATTGTTATTAGGCAGCCTCACAGCCGTTCTTCTCGCAGTCATGTCGTTTTCTGCATGGAAGATATGGGTGATTAGATCTGAGTATCACGCTGGTGAAGCTGCTTACGAGGATATCAGTCACATGATTTCGCTTCCACAGAAAACTGCCGAACCACAGCCACCTGTCATCAACAAGCCAGCCGGGGCAGAAACACTTCCTGATGAGGACGACACGATTTGGCCTGAGGTGGATTTTCCTGTACTGCGTGAGATCAACCCTGACATCGTTGCTTGGATCTACATTGAAGGAACGAAGATCAACTATCCGATTGTACAGGGAGGAGATAACAGCTATTATTTGAAGCACCTGTTCAGCGGCGAGTGGAATGGGTCTGGCTGTATATTCCTGGACTTCCGAAACGATACAAGCTTTGCCGACCGGCACTCCATAATTTATGGACATCATATGAAGAACGGCACAATGTTTACAGACATTGATAAATATAAAAAGCAGGATTTCTTTGACGAGCATCCAGTCGCGCTGCTGATAACACCGGACAAAAACTATAAAGTGGAGTTCTTCGCGGGGTATGTTGCCGCGCCACGGGACGATGCGTGGGAAATTGGTTTTACGGAAGCGGAATTTGAAGTCTGGCTTCAGAATGCGGCTGACCGTTCCTGCTTCACCAGCGAGATTGCGCCTGATATCTCTGATCACATTCTAACGCTCTCTACCTGTAGCTATGAGTTTGATGGTGCCCGTTTTGTGCTGGCAGGAGTGCTTCGATGAAAAACCATTAGCTCGTGTGAGTTAAAAAAGCAATAGAAGTGATAGAATTTTCCATTCCCATCCGGAACCCATAAGCTGTGCCGGACATGTCGGTCATTATTCGGGCAAGTCCACCTCGCCGGCGAAAGAATATGTCCACAAGGAGCTCCAGCGCAGCGGTGTTACGCTGAACCTGCTGTGACTGGAATACTACGACCAGTGCCGGGCGGCGGGCGAGATTCCATACCAGTCCACCCAGTTCAGCAAGTACTATGCCAACTATCTGGCAAAGGTCAACGCTACCATGCACCTGAATCACAAGCCCGGTGAGGTTATGCAGGTGGACTGGGCTGGCAACACTGCCGCTGTTATTGACACAGACACCGGTGAAATTTATGTGTTCGTGGCAACCCTGCCATACAGCGGCTACAGCTATGTAGAAGCCTTTTTCTCCATGAACCAGAAGTTATGGACCGCTGCCCATGTGAATGCTTACAAATACTTCGGCGGCGTCACCCGAATCATCCAGTGCGACAACCTGAAAACCGGTGTGCAGAAACACGGGAAAGACGAGGCTGTTCTCAACAAATCGTATCAGGATCTGGCGCTGCTGATAAAGCATACCACCACCTACAAGGAGCCAAAGCCGCTGTATAGCGAATAAAAAAATCCCGTGACAAGGAAAAGTATCTGCGTGGACATGAGCGTGAAATCATTCTCTTTGAAGCGTCGGCGCGGGCGCTGAAAGCGGCGGGCGTCGGTGATAAGCTCTCCGACCTTGCCAAGCTGCGTGAGGAATATTCCAGACTGTCCGAAGAAAAGGATCGGCTGTACGCTGAGTACGGAAGCCTGAAAAAACGTATGCGAGAATACGATGCCGTCAAGCAGAACATCGACAGCATCCTGTCCCCCAATCACGGGCAGGATCAGGACAAGGCCTTGTAGCGTCTCTGACGTTTGCACATTATTTTCAAGCAATTTAATGTGTGTTCGTCGTTTCGCGGCTGACAATCGCACATTATTTCCGTATAATATAATGTGTGACTGTCAAAGCGAGGTGAGAAGCATGAACGCCAAGGAAAAAATCGAAGAACTACTGGAAGCATCGGAGGACGGCACGATTACCGCAGCGCAGGTGACGGAAGCCGGACTGCACCGCAGCGTTTTACAGGAATTTGTCAAGAGCGGCGAGATGTACCGCTTTGGGCGCGGTCTGTATGTACGGAGCAGCGCATGGGAGGACGATTTTTACCTCTTGCAGCGCAAGTACGGACGCGGGATCTATTCGCACGATACCGCTCTGTACCTACTGGGCTATTCAGACCGTACCCCGGCGAAATATACGATGACCTTTCCCAAGGGCTACAATGCCCCATCCTTGAAGCAGGAAAATTTAATTGTCAAGCGCGTTGTGCCGGAAAACTACGAGTTCGGACAAACTCAAATTGAATCCCCCTCCGGCAATCCAATTCGTGTTTACGATTTGGAACGGACGCTGTGTGACATCCTGCGTGGCAGCGGCAGCGATGTTCAGATTGTCGGAGAAGCTATGAAACGCTATGCAGCGTCCAAGGATAAGAACATTCACAAACTGATGCAGTACGCAGACCAACTTCGCGTAAAGCCCAAGGTACTGCGATACATGGAGGTTTTGCTATGATTACAAAAAATCCGATGTAACTGAAAGCCTTTATCAAGAACAAAGCGGCAGACAAGCATATCAGCGAAGCTATAAACGCGGGCATTGACAATGCCTAAAGCAGAAAACGCAGGGTGCAGCAGCCATCGTCGGTTGCCACATCCTGCGTTGGCGTTTGCTTTACATTATTCTGCAATAATCTGCCCTGACTGTATTCGATAGGTGTGATCGCAGAGAGATTCAATGTCTTCCTTATTATGAGATGTAAGGATAATCAACTTCTCCTGTTTCTTGTATTCGA
>OOAH01000031.1_pt1 | contig 181041 bp, 184 predicted proteins | sample 1671801 | NCBI WGS metagenome assembly OOAH01 (sample SAMN06348194, study PRJEB24527) | human gut metagenome | biome: human gut; feature: ankylosing spondylitis patient; material: feces | host: Homo sapiens | place: China | collected 2015-10 | reverse complement strand
TATATGTTTATAACCATAAATATATGTACAAATATATACATAATTATAATCATAAATATACACATAAAGATAATCATGTTTATAATTATATTTTTACATATAAACATAATCATATTTATACATATATTTATGTACATAAAGTTAATCCATACGAAATCCAAACAAAAGAACGAGTCGTAGAATGTCCATATTAGTGCCTGAAATACTTTTTACGATTATTTTATCGCAGAACCGCTTAAAACGTTATAACGGGCAGAATACAGCGTCATATGGCAGCATGAAATTATTTTCGTATTATTTTGGACAAATTGAAAGTTTTAAATATTATAACAGTATAAACGCAAGGAGAAGATGATATGGAAAGAGAATTTCCGCTGATAATTTTTATTTCAGCAGTATGGATATCGACAATTATACTGGTTACAGGATTTGGATTGTATTACAGGAAATTAGAAAAAGCATCCGGTACCAGAAAATCGTACAAAGGATTAATAGCAGTAGTATTACTGTCATTTTTATACCCATGCATTATCGGAATACTGTTATTAATGTCAGTAGGATATATTGATTTAGGTACATAAAGGGAATAATTTGCATCAAAGGAGTATCATAAGCAAATGAAAGTAATCAAAAGATCACTGCCTGCCGGTGTACAGTCAGGCGCCATAAAATATGTTGGCAAGAAAGTAAGGCTTGCAAAAGGATATACCATAAGAGAACTAGCAAGGGCAACATGTATTGCACCAAGTTCAATAACAAAATGGGAGAATGGACATAATCTGCCGGACCTTACATGTCTTGGAATAATGGCACAGATTCTTGGGGTGTCACCATGGGACTTACTTGAATATAACGTAGTACCAAAATCTGCATAAAGGAGACGTATAAATGAAGAAACGTAAACTATTTACTGCAGCAATATTGCTGTCAGCAGGACTATTTCTGACAGGCTGTATTTACAAACCAACCGCAAAAGAATATGTTACCGGCTATCTTAAAAACATATATCACAATGACACAAAAGCATTAACAAAAGTGTCTGACATGGATAAAGATAAATGCCAAAAGCTGCATGACAAATACATAAAAGAAGAGATTACAGCTCTCCAGTCTGCATTAGGAGATGACAACAAAATGTCTGATAAAGCAAAGAAAGCTTATAAGAATGCAGTAGAAGCAGTTTACAGCAAAGCTGATTTTGCCGTAACAGATGTAAGCCAGACTACTGAAAATGTATATTCTGTAACAGTTACCTGTAAAAAAGCAAACATATTCAAGCCAGCAATGGATGAGTTTGACAAAGCAGTGTCGAAAATGACTGCGGCGGAAGCAGGCAGCATGGATTATAATGACAGGGTTATACTGATGAGTAGACAGATAAAGCAGGTATGCGAGTCTGATATTGAATATGACAAAGAAGAAACTATTAAGATGGCAGTCCAGAAAGATGGTAACGAATATAATTTTGCTAAGAAAGGCTTGGCTAATCTGGAGAATGGACTGTTTGATATTGGTAGTGAGAACACAGAAGAAAAACATTAATTATAGGCTAAACAGAAAAAGAAGAAAAAGATATTTGGAGGAATATTATGGGAACAAACATATTAGTATATCCAGTTATTTTATCAAAAGATGGTGACAGATATTTTGTAACGGTACCTGATTTTACTGTCAATACTGAAGGAAAAGATATTGCAGATGCAATTGCTATGGCCAGAGATGCAATTGGGCTTAATGTTTTACAATTAGAAGACGAAGGAGAGGCGGTGCCAGAACCATATTCACGGAGTTATCAAATGCAGGATGATGATATATTAACACTCGTTGATATTGATATGACTGACTACAGAAACAAATATGAAAATCGTACAGTCAAAAAGAATTGCACTATACCATATCGTTTAAATGCAGACGCTGAAAAAGCAGGAATTAATTTTTCACAACTTTTGCAGGAAGCCCTAAAACGAAAACTTTATGGATGATTGCGAACGGGAGAGTAGACGGTGTGAGCTACTCGGATGCAAGTAACCGAGAAAAGTGAAGAGGATAGTTGACCAGGAATAGACTGTTTAATATTGGTAGCAAGAGTACAGAAAAATAAGTATTGTAAAATAGAAAAAAATATGATATATATAATATGTTTTAGATCAGTGGATTTATATTCCATAACAAAAAAAAAGATAAGAATTAATTTTCTTATCTTTTTTTATACATTAATTCCATATTGCCTTGATAATATAATCTTAAGTGCATCAAAAATATATTGTACATCTTCTTTTGTAACATTTTGAGGCATAACAAAAACAGCTTTTTCTTCATTTGCAGATGGAATGAAAATCTGAGTGGTTGAAATATTTATACTATTTTCAGTTTTAGACATATGTTAATCCTCCAGTTCATTATATTTTCATTATATTCAAAATTATGAAAAAATCAATAAGTATTAATATTTATATACTATTCCTGTCATTCTATGCTTCCCATATTTATTACAGTAAACGTGCGAAAAGCCAACTCCTTTAGGTGTTGGATGGATAGCACATTTATTTTATAGTTTAATGTGTATGTTGTTATTGATTTTATACACATATTATGATATAGTATATGTATGGAAAATAATTATAGACATACAAACACAACAGTATCTTTGATAAATTATCATTTTGTATTTTGCCCAAGATACAGACGCAAAATTTTTCTGATACCAAATGTAGAAGAACGATTTAAAGAACTGGTCAAAATTAAATGTAAGGAGTTAGAAATTGAAATTATTGCAATTGAATGTGACAAAGACCACTCTCATATGTTCTTAAATTGTTTGCCAACATTAAGTCCATCAGATATTATGCAACAAATTAAAGGATATACAAGTAAAATTCTTAGAGAAGAATTTGTAGAACTATCAAAAATGCCTAGTTTATGGACAAGAAGCTATTTTGTATCAACAGCAGGTAATGTATGTAGTGAAACAATTAAAAAGTATGTAGAAAACCAAAAGAAAAGATATTAAAAAGAGAATATTATATTAGGAAGCGAGGTGAATATTATGGCAAACTTTATTGTTGAATTTCCATTGAAAACAGAAAAGTATCAAGAAGATATTTTAAACAAACGTTTTGAAATAGGAAGAAAAATTTATAATTCTTTAGTAAATGTAACACAGAATCGTTATAAAGAAATGATAAAAACAAAGAAATATCGTACTCTTTTATCTTCATTAACTGGAAATAAAAAATCTGATAAAGAAATCTGGAAACAAATAAACGATATACGAAAACAATATGGAATGTCAGAATATTCATTTCACGAAGATGTAAAGCAAATGCAAAAGCATTTCAAAGATAATATTGATTCTTTTGCTGCTCAAAAGATTGCAACTACACTATGGAAATCTTATGATAAGTTATTTTATGGAAACGGCAAGAAAGTTTATTATAAGAAGTATGGTGAATTAAATTCACTTGAAGGAAAGTCTAATAAAACAGGAATCAGAATAATTAATGATACTCTTGTTTGGAATGGATTAGAAATACCAGTTGTTATAGATTATAACAACTACTATGAATATCAAGCTACGCAATCTAAAATATGTTACAACAGAATCGTTAGAAAGTATGTAAGAAACAAATATAAATACTATGTTCAGATTGTTTTTAAAGGTAATCCACCTGTAAAAATAAATATCGAAACAGGAGAAATTAAACATTGTATTGGTGATGGTGATGTTGGTTTAGATATTGGGACTAGAACTATTGCTATTTCAAGTCAATCCGATGTAAAAATATTAGAACTTGCTGATAGAGTCCAGAATATTGAAAATCAGAAACAGAAAATTCTGAGAAAGATGGATAGGTCAAGACGAGCTACTAATCCGGATAATTATAATGAAGATGGAACTATTAAGAAACAAGGCAATAAAAAGGTTATATGGAATAAATCAAATCATTACAAGAAATATCAGAATGAATTGAGAGAATTATATAGAAAACAGACAGACATAAGAAAATATCAACATGAATGTTTAGCAAATTATATCATATCTCTTGGAAACAAAGTATATGTTGAAAAAATGAACTTTTCAGGACTTCAAAAACGTGCCAAAAATACAGAAAAGAATGATAAAGGAAAATTCAAGAGAAAGAAACGTTTTGGTAAGTCATTAGCAAATAAAGCACCATCCATGCTATTAACTATCATAGATAGAAAATTAGGATATTATGGTGAAAAACTTATTGAGATAAATACATTTGAAGCAAAGGCAAGTCAGTTTAATCATTTTGATGAAACATATACAAAGAAAACATTATCACAGAGATGGAATGATTTCAATGGAATTAAAATACAAAGGGATATGTATTCCGCTTTCTTGATAATGAATATAAGCGATGATTTAAAAAGTTTTGATATTGATAAATGTAATGAAAGATTTGATAATTTCTATCGACTTCATAATTTGGAAGTAAATAGATTAACTGGAAAGAAAAATTTAAGTAGTATAGCAATTTAAAAATAGAGTATATAAAAGGTTTTGACACGAGCCTTATACTATCGTTAATGGACGCAATGGTGTCTTTGGTAGTGAAAGTCTTATAGAAACTCATTAGTCTAATATGCTTTCGAGTATATTTGGAAGTGAATATATATAAGAACCCAACGTGCTTTAGCCGTTGGAGTGTCAGCACTGGGAATACTGCACTGTATGCGCTAACTGATCTGCACGCCAGTAGACGGCAGCTTCCACTCCTTATTTTTCTGTGAAAGAAACCATATCAATGTGGTCTCTTTTTTTATGTATAGGCCTACATATAAACCTAACCATAAACATACACATAAATCTACACATAAACATATTATAAATTTCTTCAAGCATAGGTCTATACTCCTATCTCTAAACGTGCTATACTAATATCACATAAAAAGTTCCATTTCTTTTTGGACAAAATTAAATAGTGAAATACTATATATATGTAAGAACTAATAGTGAACACAACATATAGGATTACATGTATATTTTATCGAAAAGGAGTATAAACAATGAAGAAAAAAACAGCAGCTGCATTCATAGCAGCAATGACAATTACAACGCTTACAGCCTGTGGAGGGCCTAAACAACTTTCAAAATCTGTAACAGTAGAGCTTGGCAAAGAAGATGGCATCAAGGTAACTGATATACTTGATGTAAGCAAAGACAAGGCTAAGGATGTAAAAATTGACACCAAGAAAGTAAACTTTTACAAAGAGGGTAAGTATGACGCAACACTTACTTACGACAAAAAAGAATACAAGATAACTGTTAAGATTAAGGACACAGTGGCACCGGAAGCAACAGCCAAGGAGAGCATTACAGTACAGACAGGAACTGCAGTTCATGTAACAGATTGTCTGGATAAAGTCACTGAGGCATCAGGCAATATAAAGGCAGAGTTTGAAACAAAGCCTGAGGCAGACAATGCTCAGGGAACAGAGACAACTGAATCTACAGAAGCAACTGACAAGAGCTCGGTATCTTCGAGCGAATCAACTGAAACACAGTCACAGGCAATTGCTGTAGGTGACGTAAATCTTTCAAACAATGATGAGATTACATATGTTACAGCAGGAGATTATGACAACAATATTGTTGTTACTGATAATGCCGGTAACGAGACAAAGGTGCCTGTAAAAATTTCTGTTATCAATCCACCTGCCATAAATGGAGTTACTGACAAGACTATTACTGTAGGCGATACCATTGACTACATGGCTGGTGTCACAGCAATTGATGGCAAAGGTGCTGATATAACAAGTTCAGTGCAGGTAGATAGTTCGGCAGTAAATACGGGTGCAGCTGGGACATATCAGGTAGCATATAAAGTGACTGATGCTAATGGTTATATAGGCAGTGCAACAAGTAATGTAACTGTAAATGAAAAACCAAAGGAAGAGTCTAAACAGGAGGCTGCTGACGATAGTGGTTCAAGCAATAAGTCTGATAGCAAGAAGAACAACAGTTCATCAAAGAAACATAATAGTTCATCAAGCAATGGTGGACAGAGCGCATCAAATGGCGGTGGAAGCTCATCAGGTGGCAGTGGTTCATCTGGCAGCTCTAACAATGGCAGCGGAAGTTCATCAGGCGGAAGCAGCAGTAGCAATATTACACCTGTAAACAGATCTGATGTACCAGCTGGATGGAAACTGGTAGATGTTGGTAATGGCGAGTATATAGCAGCTAATCCTAATGCTGGTAAATACGATACAGCATATGCAAGCAATGCACATTGGGGATGTTGGGCTGATGGTTCTAAATATACCATACAAGACAGAACAACGGCTATGACTGGTGGAAACAGAGAGGCTGCATTATATTTTGTTGCTGCCGGATCTATGGATAAGAATTTCTTTAATGATGTCTACGGTCAGTAAAAAAAATAAAGTAGTTGATTAGAAGAGAACTTACAGAAATGTAGGTTCTCTTTTTTGCCGTCAAAGTAATTTGGTCTTTTCAAATTGTTAGCAGGCTTTTCCTGTTATTTATCAAAACTCATATATGTTGTAGGATAAAGTAATTTCGATTAAATGGCGATGGAGGTATAATATGAAGAATAATCAAATTGATAATATAGCAGACACAACTGGACGGGTTGTATACAAAGAAACTGCTACAACAATTTGCCCAAATATGGAACAATTATATTTTGAGATGGAAGATAAGGATCATACATTTCAAATAGGAATAAAAACTATATTAGAATGCATTCTTTTTGCAATGAAAGAAAAACAGGTTCCCAAATTACCGCTAACATGGTATACTGAGGTTTGCAGTAGGTATAATATACCGTTATCAGAATTTATCGGAGAATAAATAATAATGAAAGATTTTGTTTTATATCATTCAAGTGAGACACCTCAAGAAATAAATAAAGAAAATTTTGAGAAACTGACTAAAAATGAATATCCATTTAGGCAGAATTTTAATGGTGCCAATCATTATTATGCAACGTGTCCTGAATGCGAAAACCCAATACAGCTTAAGGGATTATATACAGATGGAAAGACATATGGTGCTCATACAGGCAAAAATATTTCAGGACTTAACACATTTAACTACGAAAATTACATATATTGTCCTAGATCTGTTAAAGGATCACATGTCCCAAAAGACGAAAGAAAAACCATAACAAGTCCAAAAGACAGAACCGTTTATAATACATTAAAGAATAACTTTGACCTTGTAATATCTTATGCAAAAAAATATTTAGGTTTTTATATTACAGATGAAAAAGCTATGGAATGCCTTAAGACATATGTTGCTTCCCAAGGATGGCTATATCCACATAGTACCGTAAACAATTTGCCATTTGTTTTATTTTATTTACAGTCAGCAATAAATCCATATAATTTGCTTGTTCGTAAGGATAGCAAACTAGAAGAGGCTATTGTGAAAAGTAATGATTTAAAACTTGAAAATCTTACTGGAGACAAATTAAAAAATCTGCCCCGATATTATAGAAGGCTAGTTCCTAATAGTAATAAGTATGTAATATTATCAATGATGATTTGGAATCATAAATTTAAAGAAGACTTAAATGGGAATCTTCATGAGTCTGTTGATATACAAATTTGCAAAGATATTAGTAATGATCCGGATAGACATGACTGGAAAGAGCTTGTTAATTTGACTATTCAAATACCAGAACTTTCGTTTATAAATTATATTAATAATGCATCCTACAGAAAACAAGAGCTGATACACTGCGCGAATCAGATAATGCCTATAATATAAAAGAATACAAGTGAAAAAGAACTTACGAAAGTGTAGGTTCTTTTTTATGTCCTAAAATAATTAAATCACTGACAGATATTTTTCCTATCAAAACAGTTTAGCCCTTTCAAATTGTTAACAGATTTTTGACCTTATTTTTCAAAATCCATATATATAGTATATTAATACAGATAAGGAGCGTTTTATGAATGAGATATTAATTAATGATAAAAGAGCGTTGTTAACAGGAATTGCCGTGCAGGATGATGAAACTTTCAAATCAGAAGGTGGATTTGTTCCGGAAAGAGATCAATACTATTTTCAAATGAAACAAGGAAATAATCTGTTTATGATTGGTTTTAAGGATTTATTGATATGCTTAAAACTGCTTGAAAATATGAATGAAATCCCTAAAATCGGAAATAAATGGTGGCTGCAAATGGCTGCGCTTTACGGAGATGATATTCTTGTAGTAAACTGTAAAGAAAATAAGTAAAACTAATTAGGAGACGCTTATGAAAGAAATTAAGTTTACTACAAATTATGAGGCGGTGTTAAGTTTTTCTGATAAGGATTTTAAAAGAAAATATGAAGAACGGATTGGCAATAACCCAAACTATACACAGGCAATAGGTGGTGATGTAAAACATTTAGCAATATGTCCCAGATGCAATAATCCAGTTGTCATTCTTGATATTTATAAAAAAATCAATGTTAGTCCACATGCGAGACATGTCAATAACATTAATATTCCTAATGTTACGCAATTTAGCCAATATAAACTTGAACGTTGTCCTTATTATAATAAAAAAGCTAATTATGTAAAAGAATATGTTCCTGAAACGGAAGAACCGCAAAGACAGGAACTTTATAGGATTGCTAAAGAAAATTACGACAAGGTTATTTATCTGCTGCAAAAAGAAACCGGTATCCATATAAACTTAGATATGGCTAAAAAACTTGCAGAAAATTATGTCATAATGAGAGCATATAATTATATTGATGCAACAATTTATAATATTCCATGGTATCTGATATATTGTTTTTCCGGTTTTCCGCTATATCATATGATTGTTAAAAAGGGTACAATATTGCATACACATTTATTGCAGCTTGGGCTTATTCTTCGCAAAAGCAAAATAAACGGACATGTTTATATTGGAAGTAATGAAGGTTATCTACTCAGGGCCACGGATTATAGATATTATGTAGATAAGAATGATAACCTCAAAGAACGGTTAGATTTTTCAATTTTACGCCCGGATAAGGATGTTCCAAATACCCTTTTGTATACTATGGTAGACCGGTTTTCAATTGACATAGATTCGTATTATTTTGGCAATCTGGTTAAATATGAAAACTGGAATACACAAAAACCCCTATTAGATATTGCAGAAAAATATATGAACCCGTGAACGTTAAGACATCTCATTTTGAGGTGTCTTTTTTTTGCCCTTATTTTTCAAAATCCATATATATTATAGAGTGTTTTGCTCACAATTCAGCGGATATATTTCCGTAATTTTGCAAAATCCAAGTTTGTAAATAGCAGATAGAACTAATTTAGCAGCCTAATTGAATGGCTGATTTATTATAATATATATAAGGAGATAAGATAAAAATGAAAAAACTTAGACTAAAACACTTAAAAGTATTCGGATTACTGCTTTCTATGTTCGTAATGTGTGTTGCGGCATTCATGCCAACAGAAACAGTACAGGCTAAGAATATTAAGAATAAGACGTTTGTGATTCACAGCGATCATCCTGTGAGCATTGGCATTCAATCATTAGCTGATGATGATAAAGGTGGAACAGACATAAGAGATTACTGGCCTTCAAATTTAGGTTCGATAACATGTTCTGGTTATGACTGGAATTCTCATTCATATACAGTTACCATGAAAGATGCTGATGTTACTGACTGGACTCCATATATTGAAATTCAGGCTGCAAAAGGCTCTAGTTACTATCCAAAGAGTATTTCAGTTGTTCGAGACGGCGGTGATACTGGTATAAATCACGGTACTCACGAAGTTCATAACTTACAGGATATCTCAGGATATCCTAATTATCGTTTCATGTACATTGGTCTTGGATATTCTGCTGACGAAATTCAGGTTGCTTTTGGTGAATACCGTTGGTATGCAACCTATGACTTAAATGGTGGACAGGGTGACAGTTCAACACAGTCTGCATTAAGAGGAAGCAATATTACTACACATGGAACTCCTACGCGACATGGATATACATTTACTCATTATCACTACAGTTATAACAACGGTCAGTATGATGTAAATGCAAATAGTGCGCTTGGTGCAGGTAACTGGGACACATCAAATATTACAGGACCAACAATTAATCTGGTAGCACAGTGGAGTCCAAACCCTTATACGATTTCATATAAAAGCAATAAACCATCAAAGGCGAGCAACAGTGTTACTGGTTCTACAGGACAAACAGATCTTGTGTATGATCAGACCGGTAATCTTGCTTACAATGGATTTTCTATTACAGGATGGTCATTTGTCAATTGGAATACAAAAGCTGATGGAAGCGGAACAACATATCAGGCTGGACAACAGGTTAAAAATATGAACGATGGTCAGAACACCACACTTTATGCACAGTGGAGACCAAATGTCTACACTCTGATTCTTGATGACCAGTATGCTGTAAAGTCTGGAACAACGCTTGCTTTTGAAAAATATGATTATGACTGGTACAAAGAGTCAAATGCAAAGACAAGTTTAAATAATAAAGTTTCCATTCCTTCAAAGACAGGACAGATATTTGGCGGATATTACACTGAAAAAGAGGGCAATGGTGAGCAGTGGATTGATGAAAATGGAAAAATAAAAATAAAAGCCAATAAAATATCATCAGAGAAGACTGTATACGCAAAATGGACACCTGCTGTTTACAAAATTATTCTTGACAATCAGGGGGCTAATAAAGGAGAAGAAGGAACAGGTGCTGTCTGGGAAAAATACAATATTGGATTTTATTCTGATGCCGCGACAACGAAACAGTATACAGATTCTAATAAGAAGATAATATGTCCGAAAAAAAAGAATTATACATTTGGTGGATACTGGACAGTAAAGAATGATTACAATCAGTCAAATGGTCAGCAGTTTGTTGACAGAAATGGCGAAATCAACATTGCTGCAAATACACTGTTTGAAAAAGACTCAACAGTTTATGCAAAATGGCTTCCAAATACCTATAAGATTAATCTTGATAACCAGGGGGCGGACATAGATAAAGGAACATCTGCTTATTATGAGAAATATGGCATACTTAATTATACATCTCTCGCTGAATATGATGTAAACACAGGAATTGCTACATTAAAATATGATTATACAGGAAATACTCAGACATTTACAGCTCCTGCGGATGGTGATTATACACTTGAGGTTGCAGGTGCTCAAGGTGGCGATCATCCATCAACATCTAAAGAAAATGCTACAAGTGTTGGTGGTCAGGGTGGAACATCAAAAGGAACTATTCATTTAAAAGCTGGTGAAACACTTTATATTGAAGTTGGTAACAAACCTTATGGCTATAATGGTTCTTATAACGGAAGTGATTATGGCTGGTCAGGAATGGCTGCAAATGGCACTTATGTTGGGGGCTCAATAGTGGCCGGTGGTGGAGCTACTGACATCAGAAAAGGTGGCAATGGAATAGACAATCGTATTATTGTTGCTGGAGGAGGCGGCGGCGCCACATACTATAATGGCAAAGCTGTAAATGGTGCAGCTGGTGGTGGAGCTGAAACTGGAACCGTAGCTTATATCACTGCACTCCCTTATAATTATGCAAACATATATACAACTGTTAACAAAGGCGCTAATCAAACAGGACATTTTAATTTCACACGATATGAACAATTTAGTTCAAATATGGGTGGAGGCTGTTTAAGTAATCCTTATTCAGGTAGCCCTTATGGCTTTATTTGTTATTTAGAAGCTGAAACTCAGAATAAAGGATTCTATAACGGTGGCGGAGGCTACTGGGGCGGTGCTTTTATGCATGGTAACTGCGTAATGGCAGGTGGCCTCGGTGGTTCCGGTTACATTGGCGGAGTAGAAAATGGTTCAATGACAAATGGTGGAAACCATGGCAATGGCTGGGCAAAGATTTCCTACAATGCAAAAGAGATTATGTCACAGGGTATAGTTGAAAACTATTTCAGTTACACTGGTTCTGTTCAGACATTCACAGCTCCTGTAGACGGTGAATATACTCTTGAAGTTGGTGGTGCTCAGGGAGGCGGCGAAAGTGATCTCGAAGGTGGAAAAGGCGGTAAATCAACTGGAAAAGTTACATTAAAAAAAGGAGAAACCATTTACCTTTATGTTGGACAAAGTGGCAGCAATAATTATGGTACAGCTTCAGGAACCTATAATGGTGGTGGTGCAGCTGGAGGTGTTTTTGGCACGGCTGGAGGCGGTGCTACTCACATTGCAAAAACACAACGAGGAGAACTTAAAAATTATGCTGACCATAAAGAAGATGTATTAATTGTTGCTGGTGGTGGCGGAGGCTCATCAGCTGATTACAATAAAAATAAATCCACAGGTGGTTATGGTGGAGGTGCAACAGGTTCACAAGGCGGTCAGTTTCCTTCGGGAGCAGCATACTATATGGATGTTCGGGCTGGAGGAGGAAATCAGACAAGTGGTGGTTGTGCAGGTAAAACGCACGCAATCGTTAATATTACTGAAGGCTCAAGCGGAAATCATCGTTATGATTGGACTATGTCAGGAAATAAAGGCTCATTTGGACAGGGTGGTTCAGGAAAGAAATATAATGGTTATAATACATCGTATTCAGGTTACACAGATAACTATGGCGCTGGCGGCGGTGGCGGTTGGTACGGCGGCGGTTCTACTGTTGAAAATGGCGGAGCTGGTGGCGGTTCTGGCTACACTGGTGGAGTAACTGATGGCACAATGCAGACCGGTGTCAATGAAGGAAATGGGTATGCAAAAATTACTTATATTGATACAGATATTAGCGACTCATCTGCATGCAGTATCAGAATACCACAAAAGAGCGGTTATACCTTTGATGGTTACTGGACTGGAAAAAATCAAACAGGCGAAGAAGTTGTTGATGCTACTGGTGCAGTATGTTCAAGCGTAACAAGATTCAATGATGATAATACTGATTCAAATCGCCAGACAACTGTATATGCTCACTGGACAAATAATGAGTATTATGTTATTTATAAATCGAATTTCACAAATCCTAAGACTGGAAAAATGATTGAATCCCCTGATTATCAATATCGTGATTATGTAAGATATAATCGGCCATATCGAGTAAAAGATAATATGTTTAATGTTCCTTCAGGGTATAAATTCAAAGAATGGAACACTAAGCAGGATGGTACAGGGAAAAAGTGGAAAGTTTATAAAACATATGAAGATGAAATATTGTATCATAATACCTACAGCACAACTCTTTACGCTATATGGGAACCGGATGATAATCACTATACTGTAAACCGTTACATTGAAAAACTTGATAGTGATTATGAAAAACCAGAAGATAGATACGAAAAGTATGATTCAAAAGTTATAAGTGAAAATGTAAAGACTGGTTCAGAAATAAAAGTTACAGCAGGAGATATTGAAGGCTTCACATTTGACAAAACCCAGACAAAAAGTGATGACATTATTGGAACAGATAATAATGGTTATTCAACTATAAGAATAAAAGCTGATGGTTCTACTTGCATAAATTACTATTATACAAGAAATGCCTACAAACTGACTCTTAGAAAAGGCAATGGTATAACAAAGGTATATGGTGCCGGTGAAGAAGAAAGTGCAATGATTAAATATCAGGATGATGTTATTATTGATGCTGACCTTGATGTCGATAATGGATATTCTTGGAGCAACTGGACAAATACATCAGATAATGCAGTTATATCGAAGGAACAGTCATATAGCTTTAAAATGCCAGCAAAAAATCTTGATTACACTGCAAATGCAAATCAGGACCAGAAATTTACATTGACTGTTATTCCTCTTGTAAAAAACGATTCAAGTGAAACATCACAAATAGCAACATGGTATGATCCTGTAAGCCAAACTGTTAAAACATTCAATAAAGGAACCAAAATTACATTTACTCTTAATTATAATGGCACATTGGTAATAGCTAATCCTGGCAGAACAAGTTTCAATTATGAGGGATGGAAAATATATGAATCTGATACATATGATGCGGAAACAAATGCAGGTACAGAAATTGTTCCCGGCAAAGGAAATTCATATGTTGACAGCAACGGAATATTCCATATGGGAAATAAAAATACAACCATTGTTGCCCAGTGGAACGTAATATCTGCCAAGTATCAGGTAAATTACTGGTTCCAGAAAGCTAATGGAGATCCTGACGGCAAGCTTGCAGACAATTACAGCAAAGATGTTGAATGGAGCTATACAGCTTATGCTGATGCAGATAGTAAAATATCTCCAAAAGTATATACTTTGATGGACTGTGCAAGGGAAACATCAAATACTACTGAAGAAAAAGCAGTAAATGACCTTAAGGAAAAACTGTATGGATTCTATGCACCAGATATGGTAACTGAAACAGTTAAAGCAGATGGAACAACAGTAATTGACTATAAATATACGAGATCAAAGATTGATCTTAAGTATAATGCCGGTTCTGATCCAAATGGAAACAAAGCTTCTGTTAAAGCATCTGGTTACAAGACTGATGCAAATGGAAATATCCAGAAATCAAATGGAACTGACGTAACAACTACTCTGACATATGGTGCAACAAACTTAAAGACAGCAGATGCTAACACATTTAATCTTTCTCTTACAGGATATTCTCTTGACAAGAGACAGACATGGGTAAACAAAATCCTTGGCTTGTATTTAAGTGGTAATCAGAAAATGATGCCATCAGAGATTATGGCAGTACAGAGTGTAATTGACAAAAAATTTGAGTCAGAGATGACGAAATATATAGATACACTTGATTCAAAAATAATAGCAGACAAAAATTGGACAAAATCTTACTGGAATGGCTTAAATTATGCAGAAAGAAATCGTTTCAGAGAAGAATATATGACAAATACTGCAAATAATAAGCTGGTAGCACAAACTATGAACAATGAACTCCAGAATATGATTAAAAACAGCCCTGTAGTACTTAGCGCTAACTGGGAAGCTAACAGTTATGATGTAACACTTAATTATAACGGAGCCACAACAAAGCCGACAAGTGGAAGTCCTATGGGAGCTGCCTCAACAATTGCAGCAGATGGAAATTCTGCAACATGGAATTCTTACGTACAGTATGATCATGCTATACCAAAAGTATTTGGCAGCGATAAGATTGCAAAGACTGGTTATACATTTACCGGATGGAAGAATGGAGATGTATTGTGGAATGCAGACGGTGCAGTTGTCAAGGGAAGAAAGCTTAACAATAGTACATGGTCAGATGCACAGGGCCTGTATAAATATACTGGAAACACTACTGTAACAGCTCAATGGGATGCAAATAAGTACACAATACACTTTGACAAGAATAAGCCGTCAACAAGTAATGGCTATGATAAAGATTCTGTTGCATCACATGATGTTACGGGCGAAATGGCTGATGTGGAATACACATATGACATCAAGAAAGCTCTTCCAGACAACAAATTCAAGCTGCACGGCTGGAAATTCAAAGGCTGGAATACAAAGGCTGATGGCACAGGAACAGCCATTCCAAATAAGGAAAATGTTTTGAATCTCACAACAGATGATAACAAAACTATAACACTGTATGCACAGTGGGAAGCAACAACTTACACAATTACATTTAACAGCAATAAACCTTCAAAAGCCGTTACTCAGATGACAGGAACCATGGAAGTTCAGACTCTTACTTATGATAAGTGGGAAAATCTGCATGAAAACAAGTATAAGCTTGAAGGATGGACTTTTGACAAGTGGAATTTAAAGGCTGATGGAAGCTCAGAAACATCATATAAGGATAAGGAACGCGTCCGCAACATCTGTGATGGAAAAGACACAACTCTCTATGCACAATGGAAAGACACAACTCCACCTGACGCAGGCAAAACTTATCTGAGAGCTACAAAGAGTGGTAAGGTTGATGACGCTGACTACGCAAGAGCACTTGCGGTTGCAATAAATGGTTCAAAGGATGTAACAACAAGTACATCTGTCACAAGAACTCTGGATGGACTTGGAAGCAGAACATGGACTACAAACTGGATAAACAGTAATGTATCACTCGATCTTTACTCATATGATAATGGCGCCGGTATAAAACTGCTTACAACATACAATGGCAGCAATGAGTGGAATAAAACCAAATTTACTCCTTCAGATAATACTAAACAGGTTAAATCATCCAAGTATGACACAAGCGAAGGAATTGAAGTATTCCATGGAATTGCAACTGATGATTCGAACAACTCTACAGCAACCAGAAATCTTACTGTAAAGATTGACAAAACAGCACCAACCGGAAGCTTTATGGTAAAGACCGGCACACTTAAAAATCCTTTAGCCGGAACCACAAGTATGACCTACGATAGTGATGGAACAGTGACTGGAGTCAACCCTGAAGGAATGAGAACAGAAATCACAGCAACAATTTCTGACAATGGAAATGAGAGTTCTGTTTCAGGAGTTAAGCATGTCTGGGCAGTTGTAACTGATATGGAAAATGCAAATATTTCCAAATCTTATAAGTGCAACCGCATATCCGGTGACAAATATAATGGCACATATATCGCAGTAGACGAAAGCGGAAACAAGCCAAATCTTTACGAAGATTTTAGCGCAAGCCGAAAACTTAAGATTAAAGTGTATGCCTGCGATGAAGCTGGCAACATAAGTGTCTATAAGGACAGAGAGCCAAGCAATGATCCAAACAAACCAACGTCGGTAACTCCACCTTCATCTGACCCAGAGAACAATATTGTTACAAACATCAGTATGTGGAGTCAGATTATAAGAGATGACAAGGAAGTACCAGATACATCATATGCTATTGGCAAGGACGAAAAAGATAAAGATGGTCATTCAGCAGAAGGGCCTGCATTCTTACTCAATCAGTCCGGTAAAGTTCATATTGTAACATATGGATATGTAGAAGCTGTTGATGTAAACTTCCCACCTGCACTTCAGGCAGCAGCACAGACTGATGTTGCAAAGGGACAGACTGTAAAGAATCTTGGTACTATTACAAATGTGAATGGTGCTTATGTAGACAACAGACTTGCATTAAGCGGAGGCTGTGCAAGAATAACAGATTATCCGTTCATTGTTCCGCTTTATCTGGATGATACAAGCGTTAAGGCATATAAAACAAACGGTGACAAATGGCTGAATGGAATAACAAATGGAATAAAAATTCCAGCTTATATACCAACAGCAAACACTTATATGCCGAAAAAGGCTGATGGAACTTATGATATTAAAACTGTTGATACAGTTGAAATCCCATATAAGGGAAGCAGAACAGTATCAGGAACAGCAGTTCCGATTGAGCCTTATAATAAAAATGAATGTGATCTGAGAACAACAGCATCATTCTATTGTGCAAAGGATTACGCAAGTAAACAAATAATATCAATTACCGATAAGCTCCATACTCATCTGGTCAATTAATTGATATTAACACAATGTAAAAAGAACATGGCAGAAATGCTGTGTTCTTTTTATTTGGGCAAATTATCGTTTGTAAGGAAAATCCATATATATAGTATATTTAAGAAAGGAAGGATGTTTAATTGAATGAACAGAAAGATTACGTAATTGTTAAAGACGGGCAGTATTTATGCTATTCGACAAAAACACACAGAATCTATTTTGGCAGCAGTAAGGAAGATATTATGCTGTTTCAAAATGAAAGACAAGCAGACAATATTGCTTATGATTACAGAGCAAAGAAAACAGAATATGTAAAAGGAGAAAAAGAGTGTTAAGTATTGAACATATTATGACCTCAATGATGAATGGTCATACCACAGATGAAAAAAAGTATATTGCAGCAGTAATATTCCCTGATGCTATAAGAGCATATACAAAAGACAGAGAATTAAGTCATTTTGAGGAAAATCCGAAAAACGGACAGATTTCATATATAGAATTTCCAAATCATATGGATATATCTGCCGATGAGACAAAATCGTGGATGGGAAATCACTCAAAACTTGCTGATGATATTGAGAAAGGTCCACTTGGCCAGAAAACTCATATCGAAACCTATAGAGAACACAATCAAATGCTTAAAGCAGATAACCCTATTATGTATGTAGGCATTGATGACCATTTGAAGCAGGATGTTGTCTATGATAAGTATGTAAGGGATAAAATAGGTCCTGACAGAGCAGCAATATTCAAGGATGAAGACCATGCTATATATGTAGCTGCTGCAAAGATATATAAAGAACAGGGCATACTGTGCAATAGACAGTGGCTCGAGGAAAATATTAAACCAATTCTTGAAGAAAAGATGCCGGATCTTGCGGAAAGCACATTTAAATACATGCATTTCTCGGATCCGCAGTATGAAAAATGGGTTGAGAACGCGGACTTTACACACTTAAATGAAGGACCGTTCCCACTTAAAGATTATGAGAAGCTTTATGAGGATGCAAATATGTTCATGCAGCATGGAATTGATCCGACAAAAGAGCTTAACAATGTAAAAGAAATGTCATCAGATGTATATATGATTAATGCATCAGAAACAGAAATTAAGCCATTTGCATTTGAAAATAGTGACATGAAAGGTTTATATATTCCAGATAATGTTGAAAGCATTGGCGCTGGTGCATTTGATGGATGTACTGAAATGGAAGCAGTAAGCGCTATGAGCGAATTACTTGAGAAAACAGGATTTGAAATTTTTGACGATACGAACATCAACCAGAAAACACTTGCTGATTCAATTGCTGAGATTAAAGAAGAACAGGATATTGCTGACGAAGACAACAGCACAGAGGATATTGAAGAATTGTAGAAAAATAAACATGCTGTGGGGATAAAATGTTTTTATAGCATATTTATCCGGAAGTATTTTCTTAAAAATTATATGAAACCCAACTTTATTGTATAACAAATTATTTTTATACAATAAAGGAGGATGATTTTTATGAACACTAACAATGAAAAACCTACAGAAAAAGCCTTTACAAACAATAAAGATATTGATATTATGAAACAAAGGGCAGAACGAGCTGAATTAATAGAACCCGCAATGCTTTTAGTTGTATTAATAATAGGATTTCTTATTATTGTTTGCCATCAATTCGATGTTGTTACAAGTTTGATATATATTGCTCCATGCGTAGTATCATCAGTAGCAAGAACACTTGAATCGGATAGCAAAAATCCAACGTTTATAATTCATTTAGCTGCAATGATAGCTGCAGTATTATGTTTAGGAACAATACTTGTGAGCGAATATATTAAAGAATATGTTAATGTAAAATATATTAACTATTTCTTAATCGTGTACCCAATATATGAAACTACATATATATGCGTACAAAAGATTAACATTGATACAAGGAGGTAATCATTATGGGATTAATTGCATTAGGTGTTGTAACTATTGGTATTGTGTTTGGCATTATTGTGGGAAATATTGTAGGTAAAAAGACTATTGACTACAACAATAAACAGAAAACAGTCCAGTAGACAAAGTTAAAGAGACTACATTAATGTGGTCTCTTTTTTTTGTACAAATATGGACAAACTTATAAAAATTCAATCATCTGCAATTATTTTCAGCAGGCAAAACACTGCGCTGGAAAGTAAAATAGCAGATTTAAAGGCTGACAATGATGCCAGATACAAAGAACTTACAAGTGGGATTAATCTGGATGAGATTAAACAGAGAGCACAGAAACTGGGAATGAAACCTGCGAACGAAAATCAGATTGTATATTATGAAATTGAACATAGAAATAATATGGACCAGTATGAAAATGCGGAATGATTTTCTTCTGCACAATCAAAATCCACCTTTATGGTATATCAGAATCATGCATAAAGGAGGAATTGAGTATGAATGAAGCACAGACTATTTGGACCAAAAGGAAGCTTCTTGAGATGGATGTTTACATTGAAAACAAAGGACTTCTAAAAATGACAGATGAGGACTGGCAGAATGTCGTTGCTATGGGTGACAAAATAGTTGCCGACAGTAAAGATAACGAGGCAGTCAGAAACGCTGTTCTTAATAATCTTGAAATGTGGGAGATTGCATGGAAAGAAGAGATTTCTAATTTTAAAAAAAGAATTGTGGCCTAAACAAAAAGAGAAACTGTATTTTTGTACAGTTTCTTTTTTTTATAAAAAATCAATATGAAAACTTCACAAAAATAAACCGTCTTTTTGGACAAAATAAACATTTTAAATATTATAAAAGTAAATAGCGTATCAAATCTATTTTGATATATTACGAAGGAGATATTTATTATGGCAACAATAGATGAGCTTATGGCATTAAACACAAATATAGATGAAAAAGATATAAATAAAGCAGTTGATGAATTTATAAATGAAACAGATGTGAATGACGTTATTGATTCAAGAATTAATGATCCATTATCCATGTATATGTATGAAATGTCAAAATGGCAGCCTTTTACAGAAGCGGAAGAGAAACAAATCTTTAAAGAATTAGGCGAAGCAGAATCAGAAGATAAAAGAAAACAGCTTAAAGATGAAATATTTAACAGAAATATTCGTCTCGTAGTTTATGTAGCAAAAAGATATTATAAGAATTTGAAGCATATGGAACCGATAGATCTTATTGATGAGGCATCATTAGGCCTGCTCAAGGCAATTGACAGATATGACTACACTACAGGATATAAATTTTCAACATATGCATACTGGTGGATTAATCAGGCGTGCACAAGATCAATTGCAAACGATAATGACCTGATAAGACAGCCTGTACATATTCATGAGTTTATTATTAAAGTTAAAAAGGCCCAGAGAAAATGGGAACAGACTCATGATAACAATGCTCCTGTAGATTATATTGCAAAGGAACTTAATATATCGGAAGAAAAGGTCAGAAACGTTCTTATTATTATAGATTGTCAGTCTAATTATATTTCCCTTGACTGTACAATGAGCAAAAATTCCGAAGAACCGGGCGATACTGAAGTAGGAGAGATAGTTCCTGATCCAAAAGGAAATGTTGATTTTGAAAAAGTAGAAGTAAACCAGTTTCAAGACCGTATTATCGAAATCCTTTCAAAAGCCAACAATAAAACATCGACAAGGTCAAATAGAAGTATTGAGCAGACAAAACGTATGGTTGATGTGATTAAAAGGCGTTTCGGATTTGATAACTGTAGAATAGAAACTCTTGAAGAAATTGCACAGTCATATGGTGTCAGTCGAGAAAGAGTCAGACAGATTGAAGCGCAGGCGTTGAAAATTTTAAGGAATCCAAAGTACAAGAGAGAACTTGCTACGTGGAAATAATCAAGAATACCCGCGGTTTTGCTGCGGGTATTTTTGTGTGTATTTTACACAATCCATATATATTGTAACAAATTTGTAATATATGAAAGGTAATTTTTATGATAAACAAAAAGAAAATCATGCAGTCAGTGTCTCTGATTGTATTAACAGCGGTTTTGTATGGAAATGCTTATGCCCCCAAAAAGGACATGCCACAGCCGGATTTCAAAGGATTTACAAAAGCATGTGCTACACAGGAGATGATTACTTCATCCTTGCACAATGCAGATTATATAACATCAACACATCCAAATACAGGGTTTCTGGATGTAAATAATGAACATGAAGTCAGTATCGAACAAAATGATACGCCAATGGTTGCGGAAGCGACACCATCGCAGGCGATTGAATGGTCAGGACCAGTACTTTATGCAAATAATTACTGTCAGGCATATGCGGATAAAGAGATGACGCAGCCTTTATTCACTCTTAACTATAATGATGCCGCACAGGTGTCAGGCATGGTGTCTACATCGGAAATACAGGTTACAGTAAATGACCAGACAGGATATGTTCCATTGTCAAGCTTCTCAGATAATGTAGAAACTCCTGTCACAAGTCTGATTCCGTTTTATCCAACGTATCACGGACAGAAAACATATATGGACTACAGGACAATTACTTCAACAGGAACTTATGAATATAAGCTTCAGAACACGGTCGCCTACACAAATGATGATGGAATAAGGATGATTAACGAAAGATACTGTATAGCTGTAGGAACAGCTTTTGGTACAAGAATAGGTCAGTACATAGACCTTGTCCTTGAAAATGGTACGGTCATTCATTGTATTATGGGAGATACAAAATCCGATGAACACACTGATTCGGAGCATGTATTTACTGTAGCATCAGGATGCTGCTCTGAATTTATTGTAGAAACCGAAAAGTTGAATGGCGTTGCAAAATCAGGCGATGTGTCAAATGCCCATCCTGAATGGAAATCAGCCGTTTCAAAGGTTATGGTTTACAATAAATTTGTTGAATAATATTTCAAAGAGAGAATGTCTAAAAAGATAATTCTCTCTTACTTTTTGTGCAGACTCCATATTTATTTTGATTATTTTCGCACAAAAAAAAGGAGGATGAGATATGTACAAAATGAAAGTTTTAAAGCATGAGGTTGATTTTTATATTGACCTTAAAGAAAGCAGCGGGGAGACGTTTATAGCGGCCAGACCCTTGCCGGGCAAGGAAAATATGGTAGAAATGATATTTGTAAAATAGAGTTTCTACCTATTAGTAAATGTTAGAGATTGGAATAAGTCCAGTCTCTTTTTTTTGTGTTATTTTCTAAAATCCATATTAATTCCAGCAAAATCAATGATATTTACCGTTATTTTGCAAAATCCATATAAATTTCAGATTAATTGAAAGGAGAGTACTGCATATGCAGTCACAGAAAAGAAATGTCTTTATTTAGAAAAAAGTATGAACCAGTAGAACAGACAAATTCTGAGACAGAAGCAATCGAAAAACGATATGACGGTGATTTATTTGAAAAAGCAATGGAAATAGCCAGTGCTCCGGGAAACAAATATTTAACCAATATTCAGTCAGGAAATATTTCAAAGGAAGAATTCCTTGATCTTATTCATGATGAGCTTCATGCGTATTCAACGGATGAAGAGCAGATTACAGATGCAATGAGACAGCTCACTAAATGGATCTGGGGATATTACATCATTGAAGAATTTCTTAATGACGACCGTATTTCAGATATTAAGATTTACAACGAAAGAAATATCAGATTAAAGCGATACGGCAAGAGAATTGGAACAGATGTCAGGTTTAAAAATAAGTCTGATTACATTAAGTTTGTTGATAATATCTGCGCAAAGAATAAGGTTTCTCTTACAGATATTAACGCAATACTTAAGTTTACAGATGTAACCGGAAATGATAAGGCAAGACTTCGTTTTAATATTACAGGTCCAGTTATCAATTCATCAGGTTATCCAATAGTACATATCAGAAAGATTCTTAAGAATAAGAAAAATCTGGAGCTGCTTACCACAAAAGAAGAAAACTGCATGATTCCGGAGGATATGCTTCCATATCTCAAAATGATTGCAAAAGAATATTCAGGAATTTTGTATACAGGAAAAGGTGCAGCAGGAAAATCAACACTTATGAATGCGATGCTTGATAAAATTCCATTTGATAATTCGGTAGCAGTTATTCAGGAAGCAGATGAACTTTTCTCAAATATCCATCCGGATATTATGTTTGAGCACATTGTTACTTCTCAGGGTGAAGGCAAAGTAAATTACGACCTCAAAAAGATTGGTACCAATGGTCTTCTTACTGACCTCGATTATTACGTAATCGGTGAGATTAAGGGTGATGAGGCTGAATCATTCATGAACGCTGTATATACAGGACATAAATGCTGGACTTCTTCTCATGGACAGAGTTCAACAGAAGGTATGAATAAGCTTGTCGATTACATTGTCCGTGCAACACGTTATGATAGGCATGAAGTAATCAAAATGCTCTCAGCTATGAAGGTTGTAATCTTTATGAAACAGTATAAAATTCAGGAGATTTCAGAAATAAGAGGAATTGATGAAAACGGTGAGTTCATTTACGACACAATCTTTGATGCAGATCATCCGGAAAAAGCTAAATACCTTGAAATTATGGAGAAATATAACAAAGAACACAATAAGGAGGTATAAGCATGGAACTCATCAAAACGCTGTTTGATACTTTAATGAGTACAAACAAAATGTTGGCATATATGCATGCCGGAACATTCATTCTCGTATTTATTGCAGTATTTTTGATTGTAACATATTTGATAAACCATAACTGGTTTGCAAAGAAAATGGCAAAGTTCAAGAATGATGTAAAGAAACAGGAAGAGTTAAGAAATGAAGAATACAGAAAAAGATCACTGCTTGAAGGAGATTTTGAAGATGACTCGAGAATGTATAAACTTATAAAAATGCTCAATGAGTCAGGTCTTAAGAATAAGTTTCCAGAACTTAATGCCAGCAACTTTATTCTTACAATAATTCTGCTTTGTGGAATAACTGGACTTATTGTTTTTATTATAACAAAAGCTGCAATTATTTCGCTTGGTGCGGCAGCAATTATGGGAATACTTGTATTTGTATATATGCAGGTTTCAATCAACCGTAATTACATTAACACTGAGAATGAGATAGTTAAGTTCATCAATATGCTTGATAATGTAAGTTCATCAGAAAATACAATCGGTGAGATGCTTCATAGAACAGCGCCATATTTAAAGGATCCGCTTAGGTCAATGACAGAAGAGTGTTATTCGGAAATAAAAACTGATGGAAATGTTCCGCTGGCACTAAAACATATGGCAGATAAAGCAAATCATAAGAAACTTAAACAGATTTTAAATTCGCTTAAATCATGCGCAACTCATAATGAAAATTACTCAGAAGTAATAGAAGACAACCGTGAATCAATCAGAGCATACATTATGTTTAAAAAAGAAGAAAGAAATATCATAAAGAATGCTCTTTTTGAAACAGTAATTCTTGCTATTGCGGGAGTAGTAATGATTTATATGGTAGGAACAATGGTTGATAATGCAATAAATATTGTATTTCATACACTTACGGGTCAGATAATTCTTGCAGGACTTATGCTTATTATTCTGATTGAAATTATGAAGCTCATGAAGCAGAGCAGATAGGGGGATAAAGATGAATTTATTTACATTCGTAAAAATCGCAAAATATGTATTTCTCGCAATAGTAATTGCTTATGGATACAGTGCGGTAATGTTTGGACTTGATCATAAGTCAAAATTTGTTGCCCTGTCAAAGGAAGCTGTTGACAATGCTATTGGAAAGTCAAAAAGTGATTTATTTAACAGAGAACGTATTAACGGTTATCTGTCAAAAATGGGTGTATTATATCACAGAAATGATTATGCACTGGATGCATCAACATTTATTCTTGAAAAAATTGTTATTGGAGGAGCACTTGCATTAGCATGTTTAATATTTGCACCGGGACTTATCTGGAAACTGACAGGTGCGCTTGCAGCATTCATCCTTGGCTTTATGGTACCAAATTTTATGATATACAGCAAAGATAAGAAAGATAATGAAGCTATGCAGGATGATATTGTATCAATTTATACAATATTGAAGCTTAATGCAAAAGCCGGAGTATTTATCTCAGACTCACTTGTTGAGTGTCAACGTTCTGTAACAAATGGACGTTTAAAAGCAGGACTCACAGAGCTTAACAATAATATTCTTTCAAGAAAACTTACTCTTGAAGATTCAGTTGAATTATTCAATGCCAGATTTAATAACGAGCAGATTGACAACCTAACAGTTATTCTGAGACAGTCACTGCGAACAGGCCAGATTGCAAATATGCTGGATGATGTATCAAAACAGATTGAGGATATTAATAAACTGCGAACAGAGCAGGAAAAAATAAAAATGCAGCGACAGACAAAAATGATGAACATTGCATTTTTTGTAGGAATTTCCGCACTTATTATTTATATAACAGGTTATCAGCTTGTGGAATCACTTGGAGATATTATGAAGTAAAGGAGGAATAAAAATGTTAAAACAATTTAGAAAAAAGAAAACAGCATCTATTGATGAGATTCTTCCTCTTTTAATTTTCATTTTTATGGCAGTAACACTTTTAATATGGACAATTAACACAAATTCAGCAATCCAGACTAAAAACGACCTGAATAGTATCGCAAGAGAGTCTATGTTAAAAATGGAAACAGATGGATACCTTACAACGACAGAAAAAACTGAATTGATAAACAGACTGAAGGATAAAGGCTTTTATGGAACAAGTAATGCGTGCAAAAGTGACACTCACAATAATACTGAGTTTGATGACGTGTTTACGAATACAACTGTTGCCGAAGCTGGTTATGGAAATCCGGTAACACTAAATATTAAGGTTTATAAAAAGACTGATTTTGGTATGTTTGCAATAGGTTCATTTAAAAATGAAATATCAGAGATGACAATTCATCTGGAATCAACATCAAAACAGTAGAAAGGGGAATTCTTATGCTATTAAAACAGAAGAAAAAAGGCCTTTCTACCATGATAGGTGCAATTTTTATGACATTTCTATTGTTTATTTTATTTTTCTTCAGCTATTACATGAAAGCAATAGAAACGTTGAAGATTAATATGAAAGATGATGCAGATATGGCGACAATGGCCGCTGTAACTGTAGATCTTGATAAATATGGAAAAGATCACAAAGATTTGTACTGTATAGGCTCAACAGATTTTAACAATCCAAATGGAGAAAGTAACAATTACAAAGCCAATATAACAGAACAGAACGAAGTATATAAACATTTGAATTTATATGCAAAAAGTCTTATAAGCACTATGGGATTAAAATCTGCAGAAACAGACAGCTTTTCTGGTGGAAATGTAGGCTGGGCAGCAAATGCTTTGGGAGCGAGAAATTTCAAACTGGACAATTTTAAGATTTATGAATATTCGCAAACAAAAAGAATTTGGATATGTTATGCCGTTACCGGAGAAATAAATGCCGTAAAGCTTAACGCTGTTAAGAATAATGAAAATAATGCTTTTAATGGGTTAACTGTTACAAAGAAACAGGCGACAGAAGATGAGGTAAAAGCTGATGGAATAGATATATCAAAGCCGTCTCCAACAGTCTGTGCAACATTTTCATTTGAATTAAGTCTGCCACATTTATTTGCAGATACAAACCCTGATGTGAATCGGGTAAATAATCTTTCAATAAAAAGCGTATCACAGACAAAAGAGTTTTAGTGTAAATTTTTAAAATCCATATATATTGCGGCAAAAAAAAATAACACTAACAAATTAATAAAAATATTAGTGTAATTTTTTAAAACCCATATATGTTTTGAAAAATGAAAACACTGAAAATCAAACACTTTAAGGAAACGTCAGGAGGAAACAACATGCGAAATGAAATTAATATAAGGGCACCAGTATTATAACAAACTGATACTTTGATAAAACAATAAACTATAAATGTTATATGAAAGAAAGGAATTAAAAAAGATGAACACATTAGACAAGACAATGGTAAATGCAAAAATCAGAATGGATCTCGCAAAGGACGCTGTATGCGATAAACTCTTTGCAAAGAAAAATGGAGACTCAGATATTATCAGTAAGGTAATCTTCATGGTAGTTATCGTAGCGCTCGTTATGATCGTTAAGTGGGCCGTAACATGGATTTTAACAGGTAAGACTCAGATAAGTAACTCAGACACAAACTATGGAGATAATTCCATCATGAAGCAGCTTTCAGATAAAATGAGTGCAATTTTTGATTCTGGCAACTAAGATAGTATTATTTTAATACAGCCGCTATATCCGGTGGCTGTATTTCTTTAAAAATAATATGTATTAGTTAAAGAAACATACAGAAAGGAAATAAAACATGGCTTTTAAAAAAGGAAAAACACGTTCCCGTACAGAAAAAAAGCCAATGAATAAGTCGCTTACAAAAGCACTTGTTGCAATTCTTGTAGCAATCATTGGCTGGACAGGACTTACATTCGTAGAGTCATATATTCTTACAGATAAAAATGTAACATCAGTAGTGATTGCTTCTGCTGATATTCCTCAGGGAACTATTATCACAAAAGATAATGCAGAAAACTACTTCAAGAAGGAAAATGTGAATTCAGATCTTGTTACAAAATCAACAGTTACAGATATTAAAAGTATTGAAGGAAAATTTCTTACAAATGTTGCTGCCGGAGAAATTGTAACATCAGACAGATACTACGAAACAAAGGATACAAGAGATCTTAAGAATCCTGTAAGTCTCACATTTGCAGCAGGCTCAGCAGAAAACTCTGTTAATGGTACAATCCGTGGCGGAGACATTGTTGATATTTACACTTCTGTAACAACTAATGATGTAGTAACATATCAGCTTGCAAGAGAAAATGTATATATCGAAAACGCTTATGATTCATCATATGCAAAAATTGACAGCGCAGATCAGGCAACAGTAGCTTCAACATTTTTAGTTAAGCTTGATGAAGACGATGCAGCAAACTTCAAGAACGCTATCAGTCAGGGAGATCTTCTTATGGTAAAGAAGGATATTAACCAGAAAGATGCAGCATCAGTTATCATTCCTGCAAAAACAGAAAAGACAACAGAGTCAGCTACAGAGAACACTGAGTCTACAGAAAATGTAGAAGCAACAGAAAATGTAGAAGGCACAGAAGCCGCAGATAGCACTAAATAAAGCAGCAAAAAAAGACATTCAAAAAAGGATGTCTTTTTTTATTGCTGTTCGTTTTTAAAATCCATATATATTATGTAAGGTTTTTACAAACTTCTAAAAAACAGTAAAGGAATGTCTACTGATGTGAATATGTAGATGAGATAAGATTGAATATTGTGAACAATGTAATTTCAGCGGTTTTGTATGCAGGCCTTATAACATACGGCGTACATGGCATAAAAAATGATAAGGATTTTAACATTACCTTAAATAAAAAAGAACTTATATGGCTGGCAATAAAAGCAGTTATTTCATTTCCAGTAATCATGAATACAAATATTGTAACGAGTATCTTCCTTATTATATGCATGTCATATATGCAAATTGCAGCTATTACTGATAAGAAGACACAACTTGTAAGCTTTGGATATATATACATACTCGTGCCACTATCAGTTATTTGTGAAAGCATTACACTGAAACATTTCTCATGTTTCACCTTGATTATACTGCTATTAGCAGCAGCAGTATATTTTGTAAACGGATATAACAGTGGAGATATTTTATTTTCATATTTAATTGGAAACTGCTGTTATCTGAAGCTTATTTCAACATCAACAGTGTCAGCAATTGAATCAGCAATCATGTACTGGTGTCTGGTATTGTTTGTGGCAGCAGTAATGATGGTAATAATTAATGCAAAAGAAGGTAATTTGAAGAAAGGAATAAATCTTAAGACTCCAAAAGCGTTCTGTCCGTATATGCTGTGTGCGGCATATGTAGTAACAATAGCGTTATGGGGAATTAATAATTTGATATAGAGAGGTTTTTATTATGATAACAGTAAGTACAGATAAGAAATTTAAGCCGGAAGACTTTTTTCACAGAACATGCCGGTTAGGATATAACGATATAGAATTTTCAATGGAGTATGGATATTCGTGCGAGTTTATCGGACAGCTGACTCCAGTTGAAAATGCTGATGAAGAGTACACTTTTGTACTTGATAAAGTGGAAAAAAGAGGTGCTATATCCTTTATAAAATCATTAAGCATAGATGATGATGAAGATTATCCGCTTATAATCGCAGCTTTGAGAGAAGACTATGGCATCGAAAATGTGATTGTGGGATAAGAATATAGAAAAAAATGTGAGGTAACATATATGGGCACAAACAAAAAATGCGTAATGGTATCAATAGACGCAGCAACAGCATCAACAGGCTACACAATATGGCATAATGCAGAAATTGCAGAACAGGACAGATTTTTCTATGACGGGCAGAAATATAAAAATCACACCCAGTACATGAGAGAAACATTACTTGGATTTTTAGACAAAATAAAACCTGACATTATTGTCATAGAAGATGTTCCGTTTAAAAAAAATATCAAAACATATAAGCTGTTGCAGAGAACTATTGCAACAGCAGAAACATGGGCAATGATGCATGATACAACATTCTGGGAATTTACACCATCCCAGTGGCATTCTCTCGTAAAAGATGCTGGCGAAAAGGTGCCGCGCAAGAGAGAAGAACTTAAACAGTGGTCAATTGGTAAAACCGGGATCAGTCAGGACGATATTTCAGATTCGCAGCTGATTGGACTCGCTTACATAAATATGTGCGGGGCTGAAGAAAAACGGTCCGCATAAGAAAAGAAAGGAATTAAAAGAAATGACAGGAAAAGTAAAATGGTTTAGCAACCGCAAGGGCTATGGATTTGTAACAGGAGAGGATGGACAGGATTATTTCGTTCATTTTTCAGCGATTGAGTCAGATAAGTCTTTTAAGACTCTTCATACAAATGCAGATGTAACATTCGATGTTCAGGTCGTAGATGGCAAGCAGTATGCTGTCAAGGTAAAGGAGTCATAAAGACTTCTGCCGCAGAGATGCATGATTTTTTCATGCGTCTCTTTTTTTTGTGCAGAAAATTATTAGTGTTCATTTACCAAAACCCATCTTTATTATATGGAACTTTTCAATTAATTCATATATCAGCAAATAAAGGAGGTAATAATATATGAATAAAGATAAGAAACTGGTTGATTATTTACAAATGATCGAAAATAATCAGCCATCAGGAATAGTCAGCGGGGTATTCATTGAGGAACAGCCAAACCTGCTGCATAAAATAACAGGAGGTGTCTATAAGAGTTTTTCTTCAAACGGTATTGAGTATGACGACGTCTTTCAGGAGTGCTGTCTTGCAGTACTTGCAGTATTCAATGACTATGCTGCACATCCAGAAAGAAAAAATCTTTCGGACAAGAGTAATTATGTTTACTCTGCTATCAAGTATCGTGTGATGGTGGAATTAAACAAAAAATACTCTGCTGGCGGGCTTAAGCTGTCAAACAGAACAAGGCTTAAGTACAAAGCAATGAGCAAGGACTCAAATCCATTCATTCCTGCGTCACTGGATGTAATGATGGATGAAAAGAGTAACAACGATACAAATAAAACGTATTCGCCTAAAGCTCTTGCAACTGTTAAGACCCCGGAAGAAATAGCTGTTGACAAAGAAACTCTTGCAGAAGCAAGAGAAGTTATCAAACAGCTTAATGACAATGAGAAGAAAGTGATTAATCTTGTTGTCATAAACGGTGTAACAGTCCGACAGGCAGCTGATGAGATAGGAATGAGCAAATCATCCGTCTCATACATAAAGCAGACTGCTCTTAATAAAGTAAGAGCCGCTTTGGATGCTGCAATGTAAGTAAAAGGAAGAGTAGTTATTGTTAACTGCTCTTTTTTTTGTAAAAATCTTTAAAATCCATATTAATTTGAGAGAATTTTGCCATTTAGTTTGGACAAAATCGAATTTTTAAAGATTATATATATACATTTATAAAGAAAGGCAGGTAATAAAAGTGTCTTTAGTTAAGATAGGATTTTTCTCATTAAAAGACCATACAGGATGCAGCAGTTTCGCAATACATGCTGCCAATTATATTGCCGGAGGAGATAACTCTGTTGCAGTAATTGAACCCGATACAGTTTTGGAACCCCAGTATGCAGACGTACAGGTAGAGAAGAATGAAGATGGTTCATTTGAATTTAATAACATTCATTTTTATCCGCAGGGATGTATGACCGAGCCGACAGAAGATATTTTAATTTATGATTTTGGCAAGGTAACTATTTTTCAGAAGTTTGATAACAGTTACGATATGCTTTATTTATGCACATCAGGTGATGTTTCAAATATTTCAGATATTGGAGAATATCTTACAGAATCAAATGCAAAGTGCGAACTTATTTTAAGCGGTGCAAGTAAGGAAGAATTTCAGGAGTTTAAGAACAACGGATATACATGTATTGCCGTTTCAGATAAAAAGGAAATGGTGTGTCCATATGACTTGGCTGTAAAACTTGGACTCACCTTAAGAAGAAAAGGCATTGTTGATCCGGTATATCACAAAGACTGGACTTATGATGCGCTTCCATTTAAAAAGGAAGAAATTAAAGAAGAAAAGAAAGGTTTCTTCGGTAGCTTATTTGGAAAGAAGAAAAAAGATAAAAAAGCAGAAGAAAGTATTCCTGTTCAAAATCCCCCAGTTAAAACTGAACCTGAGGGAGAAGAAGCAGGTCTTGCAGAAGAAAAATATCATGTAAAAGCAAATGAGTTTGGAAGCTTTGATGATTTTGAAGATGTTCCAGCTCCGAAAATAGCAGTTGAACTTAGTAAAAAGGAACAGAGAGCTGCTGAAAAAGCTGCTGAGAAAAAGAAAAAGCAGGAAGAAGAACATCGTAAAAAAGAAGAGGCTGAAGCTAAAGCAAAAGCAGAAGCTGAGGAAAAAGAGAAAGCCAGACAGGAAGAACTCAAGAGACAGGAAGAACTTAAAAAAGCTGCAGAAGAAGAAGCACGCCAGGAACAGCTTAAGGAACAGGCTGAAAAAGAACTGGCCGAAAAGAAAAAAGCTGAAGAAGAAGCCGCAAGACAGGCAGAATTAAAGAAACAAGCAGAGTTAAAGAAAAAGCAGGAAGAAGAACATAAGAAGAAGGAAGCCGCAGAAGCAGCGGAAAGAGCCCGCCAGAAAGTCATAGACGAGGAAAGACGTAAAAAAGAAAAAGAGGAAGCTGAAAAACAGAAAGCTATAGAAGTTGAAAGAAAGAGAAAGGAAAGAGAAGAAGCAGCGGCAAGAGCAAAAGAAGAAGCTGAAAAGAAAAAAGCCGAAGAAGAAGCCCGCCGGAAAGAAAAAGCTGAAGAAGATGCCAGATTAAAAGCTGAACGTGAAGCCGAAAGACAGAAAAAACTTGAACGGCAGAAACGTGAACATGAGGAAAAAATGGCAAAACTGCAGGCTGAACGGGAAGAAAAACTTGCTGAGCAGAAAGCAAAGAAAGAACAGCTTCGTATGGAAAGAGAAGAAAAGGCTGAAATGAAGCGGCTCAAAAAGGAAACATCAGAAAAGCCATCGCTCAAAGAACTGATTAAAATGCCTAAATTCTCTGACAAAAATCATGGACGTGCAAGAAAGCTTAAAAACAATTTCTCTGGCCATATTTCAGTATTTGTTACAAGTTTTAGACACGGATGCGGAGCAAGTTACACAGCTGGTTCATTAGCAGTAGCTCTTGCTAACAGATATAACAGAGAAGTTTACATTGACAGAGCTGACAACAACGCCTCACTGCCAGATGATTATCTGGTTAAAGCTATCAGCACAGAAGAAGATCGTTTTGAAGCATACAAAAGCGGACTTATTGTTTACGACCGTGGACCATACGAGAATGTAAAAGCTAATGCTGTTGACAATTCAGACATGTTAAGGTCTGACCTCAACATTATGACCGTCACATATGAAGATCTTGGAAATGTAGCAAAGTTTATTTCAGAAGAAGAAAATCAGGCATATGACTGGCTGTTTGTATTTAATCATGTGACAGACAAAGAACGTCAGAAAGACATTGAGGCAGCGATGGATGGTTACAGTATCTTATTCCTGCCACAGCATGATTTTTCGGCAGTCACAGGACAGCTTCAGAAAGACTGGAACAGCGTCATAGATACAATGGTAAACAAGTTTTAGTAAAGAGATGTAGAAAGGATGGGAGTCTTTAAACAGACTCCCGCAGAAAGGAATTTTAATGACTTACTTAATATTAGGATATGATTTTGAATGCAGAGAATTCCAATATCAAGGTCGAACGGTAAAAGGACTTGCATTCGAAGTAAAGACAAATGAAAAAATATCTGAGCGGAATAAACTTAATATAACAGTTGAATTATCAAAAAAGGGAGGATTCTGGATTCGTCTGCATCAAACTGCAAAAGGCATTAAAGTAGAACCTTATAAAAGTTATGCCTTAGTACCTTGTAAAGATGATCCATGTGGTCTTGAATTAGAGCAAATAGAAATTTCACATAAAGCACTAATGAAACATGCTGATTGTTTTGACGATAGCTTCAACTCTGGTGCATCATCAGAATACTATATAGAAGATCCTCCACAGAAAGGAAATATCTATGAAAAATAAACATAATTTAAAAGAGATAAATGTCTCTTTTGATAATGAACGCAATGAACTTCTTATTTGGATTCCACTGCTTATAAAAGAAAAACTCAACACTCTGAGCACAGAACAATTGCGGACATTACATTATATCTTAGGTTATAACTGTAAAGAAGAACCCACAGAATCATTGATAGAAGAATTTGAAGGCTATGGTTATGGTGAAAATATTGCAACTGAATTTATCAGCATTCTAAAAAGAGACAATTATTTAATCATTCAAAAACCATACTAAGCACCTTTGCATATTTGTTTACCTAAGTAAAGAAAGGAAAAATATCATGAACAACACAAATAATAATGTTAACTCAACATTTCCTAAAACTCACAAAAAAATAATTATTGCTGAGAAGCCATCGGTTGCAATGAGCTATGCAGCAGCTTTAAATACACAATTATTAAGATATGACGGTTATCTTGAAGGTGATGAATGGATTGTTACATGGGCAGTAGGACATCTTGTCACAATGTCTTATCCGGAGAAATATGATGAGGCATATAAAAATTGGAATCTTGATGATCTGCCATTCATTCCGCAGAGATATTTATATGAAACACTCCCAAACACAAAAGACCAGTTCAACGTGATAAAGGGACTCTATAACAGGCCAGACATTGACGCAATCTATTATGCTGGTGACTCTGCAAGAGAAGGACTTTACATACAGATGCTTATCAGAATGATGGCTGGACACAATCCAAACGCAAAAGAACTTGTTGTATGGATTGATTCGCAGACAATGGATGAAATCAGAAAAGGTATAAGAGAAGCAAAACCGCTGTCTGCATATACAAACATGTCTGCAAGCGGATTTATCCGTGCAATTGAGGATTATTCAACAGGTATCAACATTTCAAGAGCGCTTACATGTAAATATCAGGAAAGCGTTGGGCTTAAGGGCTCAATTGCAGTAGGCAGAGTCATGACTTGTGTACAGGGAATGGTTGTGGAAAGAGAAAGAGAAATTAAAAACTTTGTCGCAACAAAATTCTTCAAAGTAAAATCACGTATCCCAGTAGGAGACGGTTATGTTGAGGCAGAATGGAAAGCAAGTCCTGAAAAACCGCACAACAATATGTATGGTAATAATGGATTTTTAAACAAAGAGGATGCTGAAAACTTTGCTGCCGGACTACCAAGAACACTTTCAATAGAAAAACTTGATATTAAAAATAAGAACTCGTATGCAGACCAACTGTTTTCTCTTGCAAGTTTACAGAGTACATGTTCAAAACTGTTTCATATTTCTCCAGACCAGACATTACAGACGGCACAGAGGCTTTATGAAGCAAAACTTACTACATATCCAAGAACTGATGCAAGAGTATTGTCAACAGCGGTTGCAAAGGAAATCGGCAGAAACGTTTCAGGACTGTCAGGACTTCCGAAGTATACAGATGTTGCAAACAAAATTCTTGCAGGCGACCCAACATCAATCATTAGCAGTAAACGATATGTTGATGACAGTAAGATTTCAGATCACTATGCGATTATTCCGACCGGACAGAACCTGTCAGCACTTTCTGCGATGTCAGATATTGACCAGTCTATTTACTACCTGATTGCATCAAGATTTTTAGCAATATTTATGCCGCCAGCGGTATATAAAAAGGTTGAACTTGTTGAGAATTGTGGCGGTGAACGTTTTTATGCAGGCGGTTCAACGCTTATTGATCCGGGTTATATGGCACTCACAGGTATTCCAAATGGTAGCAGCAAACTTCCAGTAGCAGTTGAGTCATTACAGCCGGGGCAGCAGTTCCCATGCCAGATAGCTTTATTTGCAGGAGAAACAACGCCTCCAAATCGTTATACATCAGGTTCAATGATTACAGCAATGGAGAACGCAGGCAATTCTCTTGAAGAAGAGACTTTAAAGGGTGTGCTCAAAGACTGTGGAATTGGAACATCATCAACAAGAGCTGCAATCATAAAGAAACTGGATGACATAGGTTATATAAGCATTAACAAGAAAACTCAGATAATGACACCAACTGATACAGGCATTGCCATTTATGAAATCATTAAAAATTCCATTCCCGAGCTGTTAAACCCAAAGATTACAGCACAGTGGGAAGAAGGCTTGAATGGAATTGTAAAAGGACAAGTTAATCCAAATGAGTATCAGAATAAAATCCATGAGTATGTAAGAAATAAAGTCAACGACATCAAGAATATGACTATTTCAGATGACTTTTCTGCATACATAAAGACTTTTAACATTGAAACCAAGAAAAAGCCTAACCAGAAAAAAGTGGAAGCAGAAGCATATCTGAATGTTCCATATGAGGATAAGGATAAGGTAAAAGAGCTCGGTGCTTTCTTTGATATGAAAAACAAAATGTGGTTCGTGCCTAAAGGAAGATCTACTGAACCGTTTGCAAAATGGCTTACAAATGCAAAGACTGTGAAGAAAATCAGACTGGATGTGCCATTTGAAGATAAGGACGCCGTAAAGAGTCTTGGAGCTAGATGGGATAAGGACAGAAAAACTTGGTACATCTTAAGCACTATGGACAAAAACACTTTCAGCAAATGGATTCCCAAAGACGGCAACACAAAAATGCCAGCAAGCGCAGCAAATGCAAAGAAAATAGCAATTAAAGTGCCATTTGATGATAAAGATGAAGTTAAATCGCTTGGAGCCAGATGGGATAAGGACCACAAAACTTGGTATATCTTAAGCACTATGGATAAAACAAAATTTGCAAAATGGCTTAAATAATTGTGAAAAAGCCGGGTTTTTCTTTGGACAAATTCGGCTTTTTAAATATTATATAGACAGATAATATTTTATATTGAATTTTGTGACTACAGTACTATAATATAGATATAAAGTACTATAAGATATAAAAATCCTGCGTTTAGGATTGTAATAGTAAACTAAAGAAAGGCAGTTTTATGACCGATTTTACAACATTATCATCATTCAATCTCGCCATGGTTGAGGACTATGAAAGGTGTCTGCGTTTAAATAAAAGCATGCCAAAGACTTATTTTAACGGATGTTCAGCAGTAGTGAAAAACGAGCGTGCAATCATTCTGTTTAAATATTTCTTTGAAAAGCTTGTTCAGTGGACACCGCTTGAAATTATCAATTATTTGTCAAAGGATGTAATTGATAAAGCAAAGCTGGCAAAGGCATATTCAGCAATTGATTATCCGCCTGAGTTTTCAAAAAGAGATTATTTTTATATGGCAAAGCTCTGTTATCCGGATGAAGTGGGCTCACTGTTTAATTACAGAGACCTTATCATTCTGAGATATAAAAAGGTGCTTGAATCAGGAAAATCATTCCCAAAGAAATACTTTGATGCACCTGACGGAAATGATAAAGCGAGAATCATTATGCAGCATGCATTATTTACCAGTGAAAAGAGATTTAAAAATGTAGATGAGCTTTACAGCTATTTTGCTGATAAGAAAACAAGCAATGAATTTCTCACAAAGAATAAGCTCAAAAATATCTGCACAATAAGCTTTCCAACACCTCTTGACTATGCGCATTATTCACTGGCACCGGAGCAGAGAGAGGATGCTTATTACAATATGTATAAAATCAATAATTTTCTTGCACAGAATGGCATTAAATTATAGAAAGCATAATAACGCTTAAGAAGAAAGGAGGCCTGCCGCATGAAAATGATGACACCAATAGACGGAATGAAAGATAATACAGGAAACGTGTTTATTAGGATATCTGATGACAAAAATCAAATATATGATTACAGATATATTCTACGACAGGCCGGCTTTGAATTCAACAAGCGTTCCGGCGACAAGAGTTTCTATGAGAAGAAAACAAATGAAAAGGATGGCAGAGAGTGGGAATTATATTGCAAAAAGGAAAAACTCCGCTGTGATGTGATTCCCGAGCAGTTCACCCGCTCTGCTGATTATCGAAAAGACTTTTTTAAGGTAGCAAAGCCTGCTGTTGAGGCAAAATACAGATGTGCTTATTGCGGGCGAAAATTCACCTATAAAAATATTACTGTAGACCATATTATTCCGGTCAATCAGATGCAGTACAGTAAAAAAGCCAGAAAACTGGCAAAAAAAATTGGAATAGAAAATGTAAATGATACTAAAAATCTTGTAGCAGCATGCAGATCGTGTAATTCTAAGAAAGGAATTAAAATGGGAAGCTGGGTATACAAAGGAATTATTGGAAAATCAGAGACATTGTGGAAAATAAGAATGAGTGTACGCTGGGCATTGGCCACTGTTGCAGCATTATTTATTGTGACAGAATTCATGAAACTCACTACATTTGGACACATGATGGTATCAGCACTTTTAAAATAAGGTATTTTGTTTGCAAGATAAACAGATGCCTTATTTTTGTGTCTAAAATCCATTTTTATCCTGTATCTAATTAAATTGACATATATATAAAGGAGGAATTAATTATGTCATTAACAATGAGCAGTTTTAATCGAAAAAATGCCTGTGTAAACAATGCAGGCGGAGTAATGAGACTTCAATCGAGGGCAAACAGATTTCTTGATGAGGCAGTTATCATGAAAGGAATCATTGTAGATTACCTCAAGGGCGATTTACAATTTGGTTCCGTAAAAGAACTGGAGCAGATTATTGCTGACAGCTACGTTGAAATCGACGACGTAGACGTATCTCAGGAAGCTTATGAGCACAACCTTGCCAAACAGATCTTCCGTTACTGCAAGTCAGAGCGGAGACACAAAAGCTGCAAGATTGCTTTCCCGGATGCAGCCATCAGCATTGACTTGTCAGGATTTGTTGAAACTCAGTTTGATGGCGTCGAAGAAATCAATGTAAAGTTTGACTTTATTATTGATGATGGTGCAAACCTTGAGGGAGTAATCCTTAAGACAGGCACTCCAAAACTTGGTGTTTCTGATAGGGCCAAGAGGAACGTTTATAACGAAATCCCTCTGTATCTGGAATTAAGAGCACTTCGTTCTCTGATTCCGGAAGGCGAAACAAGAAGAGTAATATCGTCATATTATTATATGAAGAAACCGAAGGATACTTCAGCGTCAGCATATAATGACGACTATTTCTCATCTGCACCTACAAGGAGTCTGATTGAGGATTACACAAATATTCCTCAGGCACCTGAGACAGAGCTTGACACTTTGTTCAAAGTTCAGCTTGACAAGTATGCCGTTGGCTATGAGAAAGATGAGCTCGATGAAGAAAGTGACTGCAAACACTGTCCGAAATATGCAGTATGTTTTTACAAGCCAATACCTGAAAAGTCCAAGGAACTTGAGGTAAAAGCAAGAGAGAAACATAAGCTTAACGACGAGCAGCAGGCAATCGTTGATGCCAGAAACGGTATCTTCATTGTTAACGCAGGCGCAGGCTCAGGCAAAACTGAGACAGCAATCAAACAGAGAACTGTTTCTATCATTGAGGAGGAACTTGCTGACATGATAACCCGCTATGAAAATGGTGAGGATATTGACAGTGAGATTGCAGCCGAGGAACAGACAAGTTCCTTAGCTGACTTCCTTGCCAGCTAAACAAAAGAGAGGCTCTGATTTTATCAGGGCTTCTTTTTTTTAATGCTATAAAACTCATATTTATTGTGTAACTAATTAAATGTCATATAAATAAAGGGGGAAAATATTATGGCAAATGATAACGAAAAGAATACTTTGACACAGGACTACGTAAAAGGATTGATAACCGATTATGATTTCGTGAGAAGTCATATTATTACGGCTCTTATCAGTAAGGAGAGAAAGGAAAATGAGGAACGTCTGACAGGCCCACATACAACTGTGTGCGGCGATATTGTTATGGGCTACAGGATTCTTTTAGAGAAGAGTTCTGTTTATATTACAGATCAGCTGGATAGATTTTATGAAAATCTCTGGGGCAGAGACAAAACATATCTGCTTTACGGACAGGCAGAAATCAATACAGCTCTGATGCCAGAAGCATTTGGTCCAATGCTTCCAACAATAGCAAAGCTGGAAAATAAAGAGGTATGGGAGATGTTGCATATCTCAGAAGCCCTTTACAAAGAATTTCTCGAAGAAGCTGAAAGTGACATAATGGTTGTCACTAATTCCTTAATGACATATGGTGCTATTAAGGTTTTATATTCGCAGAATGTAAAAGATTTTGCGAAAGAACATGGAGGCTGCTACGTCATTCCGTCATCCATTCACGAATGCCTGCTTATTGGCAAAGATCATGCTGATGAAACAGGATGCATGACAGACGGGGATGAGATGATAAGAGAAGTAAACCGCCGTGAGGTTAGACCTGAAGAAGTGCTTTCAGACCATCTATTCTTTATGGATGAGAATGGAAATCTCTTGTTTGTAAAGTAAACCAGAAAAAGAGACAGTTATTTTGGCTGTCTTTTTTTTTACGTATACATAGTCTAAAATCCATATTTATTCTGAAACTTATTTTCATAATTAATTATAAATAAAGGAGGACAAAATATTATGGAAAAAAGAGAAATTACAAAGGCAATGAAGGACGCATGGGTACAACACTTACTCAGTAAGTTTTTACTCATCACATTCACAGACGCAGCCGCAGCAGAGATGAGGACACGTCTTGCAGGAGCGTTCTTGACGGAAGGTTACGAAATTGACCCGGAGAAAATCCCTACCATGACGTTCAACTCATTTGCAATGGATTTGGTAAAGGAATTTTACAATGATTTAGGATTTCTTAAAACACCTATCGTTGTAGACACAAATCCTACAAGAGAAGCAATGGGAATTCTACCACTCATAACTCGTGATAAGGTTGACGGCTTAAACTACAATGTTGCGGTTGAGTCCCAGTATGGCGCACTTACAATTGCAATCAAAGTGTTTAAGCTGATAAAGTCAAGCAGAATTGACTTTAGCCAGCCAGGCGCAACAGAGGAATTTGCCAACAAGTTCCTTAGACCTGCAAACCTGTATAAGTACATGTCTGACCAGAGCATTGAACAGCTGGTAGACCTGTATCAGGAGTATGAGCAGATTCTCACATCACAGGGACTGCTTACATTTGCGGATCAGGAGCCAATGGCACTGTCAGTGCTTGATATGCATCCGGACCAGCTTGCAAAGTTTGGATTTGAGCACATCGTTGTTGACGAGTTTCAGGACTCATCAGACATTCAGATGGAGTTCATTAAACTCTTTGCAGACTGTCCGACAGTCAAGGATATTATGGTAATCGGTGACGACAATCAGAGTATCTACGGTTTCCGTAACGCCAATCCTGACAACATGATCCACTTTCAGGAGAAGCTTGGCAAACCGGTAACATCTCTTCTTATGACACAGAACTACCGTTCATATGAGGAGATAATTGACCTTGCGAATAAGCTGGTTGCGCTTAATGTCAATCGTATTGACAAGCCACTTGTTGCAGCAAAAGGTGCTGGCGGAGCTGTTTCAGTCAGGGGATTTTACAATGAGCCTGATGAGCAGAAGTATGTTACCGACAACATTAAAAAGCTGCTTGAAGATGGCTATAAACCGGAAGACATTGCAATTATCACATTCTCTAAAAAAGAATTGATGAAATTTGCAGCCGCATTTTCAAAGGAAGGAATTCCTTGGGTAATGATGGCTCCGGTAAAAGTCATTGAAAACAGCAGAGTTCTGGCAGCAATATCGTTGGCAGATGCCTTCTATGAGCCGGAAGCTACTCAGTCATATTTCAACTACCTTGTAGCGAAGTATGATGGCAAAATCCTTGAAGAACTCACCGATGATGAGATTAACAAGGAGATAGAGGAGCTTCGCTCAACATTTAGTGGAATTGATAATGCTGCATTTAATTTCCAGCAGAAAACATTTCACGACATGCTTGAGGCACTGGATCCTGAAAAAGTAGACGAAATCTACCAGAAATGGTTAGAGCAGGTCTATGAAAACGAGGATCTTCCGTCTGAGCTTCAGTTCATTCAGAATTTCAAACGTTTTGGCAAGAACACAGAGCTTAAGATGGATCAGAAGTATGAAGGTGTTGCTCTTACGACAGCTCATTCTTCAAAAGGTCTTGAGTGGAAGGTAATTTTCAATTCAATTTCAAGCTATGATTCCAAGAGATACCTCTATGGAAGACATCAGGATGAGGTTGAGGAGAAAAGACGTCTACTTTTCGTTTCAATGACAAGAGCAAAGGAAAAACTGTTCGTAACCGGCCAGTATAAGTTCTGTACTGACGAGAAGAATGGTGATATCTACAACAGATTCCTCAAAGAACTGTATGAGATAGTCGATCCTGAGCTTAAGTCATACGTGCCAGTCGATCCAATGAAGGCTATCCGTGAGGAAGAGCGTCGTCAGGAGAGAAACAGAAAGGCGCGTGAGAAGAGAGCTGCACAGAAGGCTGCCAAAGCAGTGGATGATGACGGTAATATTGATATGAATGCCAAGTCAAGACCTATGACTGCAAAGGAAAAGGCTGAGTACGAAGCACTTGTCAAGAACTCTGTTCAGGCAACGCTGTTCTCTTAAAGAAAGGAGATAAACACAAAAAGAGTAGTCATACGACTGCTCTTTTTTTGTGTGGGATGAGTTTATTACCGTTCATTTGTCAAAACTCATATTTATTGTATAAGAAATCGTGAACAGAGAAGTGTTTCTTTATCAAGTACAGACCATTTTGGACAAAATCGCCGTTTGGAATATTACTAATATAGGAACATTTTGTATTAATGAGGTATTTGAATGATTAGCGAAACATCACTGGTTGCTGAGCAGACAGCATTTCTAAATCTGCTGTGCAGGGGACCTGAATGCGGAAATATAATTAAATACAGCATAACAGGAAAAAAGGTTAAAAGGACAAGTGCATCCAGTAGAACGGAAGCCCTTGTGTCAACAGTTAACAACGGTAATACATATGTAACAGTTAATTCGTTTTCCGGAGTTAAGAGAAAAAACCGCAACCTTTTTGCAATTAATGGTATTTTTATTGACATTGACGGACATGACTTGAAGCCTGATGAAATAGAGCAGGCAAAAGTCAACACCGTGAGTGTTATCAATAATGCCGTTAAAGAAGGAAGACTTTGTAATTATACAGCAATGACAGACTCAGGACGTGGAATAGGCCTGTTATTTTTGTATGACAGAAGCATTTCTGCTCATGGAAATACTGAAAGACAGATTAAGTTTCATAAGAGTCTTTACAACAAAATGATTAAGCTTATTGAAAAGCTGTTAAATGAATATAATGGTGTAATGCTGTCAGTAGATAAGGGCGTAAAAGATGCTGCCCGTCTGTGTGGACTTCCGGGAACATACAATTACAATGCGCGTGCATACAGAAAGAATATAAAGATTAATCAGGATGCAAGATATTCCCTGAGCCAGATTGCCGATATCTGCGGATTTGAACCTACAAAAAAGCAGAAGAAGAAAGCAAATAAAGACATGAGAAATGTTGAAGGTCTTGGCCAGTCGCGTGCAGACAAACTCAGAAGACTTCAGGCATCAAGGAAAGACTGGCAGGGTTATCATCACCAGTTATGCTTTATTTACTATAACACTGTCAAATTATATATGGATGAAAGTGAAGCTGCGGCAGCTCTTGAGGAGTTCAACTGGAACTTTGCTGATTATGGAATTGACAGAGCTGAAATCAGAGGCATTATCAGAAGTTCAAAGGGAAATGGTGCAGCGTACTGTTTTACGAACGCATACATCATAAATTCACTGAACTTAAACGAGAGAGAAGCTGCGGAATTTAAGTTTGAAACAGCAGAGAGCAGGGAATTGAAGAAAATTGAAACATTAAAGAAGAAACTTGCAAGGGACAAAATGGTTGTCCATGCAATCTTAAGCTGCGAGACATACAACGAGGTTGTATGTCTTACCGGCGTGGCATTAAGAACCGTAAAAAGAATTGCAAGTAAATATTTCTGTGGGCATACTAACGGCGTCATCAAAAAGCTTGAAGATGTGGATTGGGGAATGTTTGACATCAACCGCTATTATGTTTGCAAAAAAAGTGCCAAAAATTGCCATGTGGATGTAAATGAGTATATACATGACACTTCAGATAAGCAGATCGCTGTTAACAAGAGTACTGTTGAGAGAAGTGCTTCTGCTAACATAGATGATTTATGGAATGAGGCTGGTCAGAATAAGACATCATGCAATATTGTCCATACTGACGGAATTAACTTTGATATAGAAGAAAGTGACGAGCAGAACAATGACTGGGCATTTAATGATGACATGGATAATAACGATAATAACCGTGAAGAAACATCATATCATCATAGCAATATCAGGGAAGAGGTTATCAAAAATCACAACATCAAGATGTCAGTGTCAACATTCTTTGAAGAAAAAGATTATTCTGACGATAATACCTGTTACGTTGATGAAGTAAAACATTCTTACGGCTTAAGTTTCCTTTCATATTTAAACGTAACAATGGAAGGCAATATGAAGCGTGTAACAGAAATTACAAAGGACATGCTATATCATATGACAGACAAATTGCTTCTGGAACAGGCACTGTCAGGACTCGATTATTTAGCTGACCAGTATTCATATGATCCAGAACTTAGAGCTGCAGTATATGACATTGAGCACATGATGCGTGCAGCAGAGAATGGACATTTTTCTTTCAATCTTCACGGGTTAAGGTCATCAATTCCTGAAGTACATGATACATATCCGGTAATGTATGAGCCAGTTGACAGCATTGATACAATGTTTGACAAACTCAAAAATGACTTTGACGATTGCAATGTAAAGACGATAACCGACAATGCAGAAAATGTACGCAAGTGGTTTAAAGTAATTATTGCAAGCAGGGGTTGGAAAGAATGTATTATTAATGGAGTAACCATTTTCAGGGATGACCTTGTAAAAGCAATGAAGCATCTTAATATCAATGATATGTGCAGTATCATAAACAAAGCAGGTGCACTCAAAGGTTACAAGTGGCATAAGAAACTGTATGTACAGGATACATTCATTGAGTACAGGGAATTATTCTACAGACAGTGTGCAGCAAAGGGATATATGTAGGAAAAACATAAACCGGATAATGAATGCAGAGAGACAGCAAACAAACTGTTTTTTCTTTTCTTCTGTCTATAAACGCCATATTTATTGTGTCATACAAAATAACAATACAAGGAGGAAAACATTATGACACTAAAAACATTGTTATCCAATTTGGAAACTATACAGGTTGAAATGGATGCAGGATTAAGACCACAGCTAAAATTATCCAAGGAATTTGGAGAACTTACATCTTATTACAGGGATGTTCCTTATGCAGAAATGGGGCTGTTTCCCAATCCGGCCATAAGGATGCACGAACGTGACAAAAGAGAGTGTACCATTAGAGAATTTATTGATAAGATAAAACAGCTCCTTAAGGAACGCAATTACTTGTCAGATGCTAATGTTCTTATCAACAACAGGAGTATTCTGACGCTTAAAGACTGTAGTGGAGTAATAACGCCTGTTACTGCAAGTTTTGCTAAGCTTGAGTCTTTTATAAAAAATCTTATAAAAGAAGATGTAAACTGGATGAAGGTTCTTTATGAAAATGGCGTTTCTGTTACAGAGTTTTCAGTGATGAGCTTGAACTATTACAATGATTATCAGTTATATCTGAAAACTGTGAATATGGGAAAGCAGTTTGCTGCACATTTAGCTGTAATTGCTGACGATGAAAACAGGAAAGACACATTTGTAAAGGCTGTCAATGAAGTTATGCCAAAGCTTGAAGAGGATGACTTCTGTGAATGGATTAAGTACGATTACCGTACTATCTGTCCAAAATATCATGACGCAGATAATCCTTACTGGCGGATTCCTGAAAACATGGACAAGCTCAAATATTGTCCTTACTGCGGAAAAGAGATAAAGATAGTAGAGTAACAGAAAGAAAGACTGGCATAAGCTGGTCTTTTTTTTGCGCTTAAAATCCATCTCTATTGCGTAGTCAATTAATCATGAAACGAAATAAAGGAGGATAAGCTTATGATTAAAATAGGAATTGATTTTGATGATGTGCTGGCAGGTTTTGTTAACATTGCCTGTGAGCTCTGCAACAAGGAACGTGGTACTGCATATACAAAAGAAGACATCACTGCATGGGGATATGATACATGTCCTGCGGCAAAGGATGTATCATCATATTATAATGATGACAGAGCATATGAGATGCAGCAGGTACAGGCTAACACAAAGATGTTCATGCGTATGCTCAGACAGAAAGCCGATGTGTATATCATGACAGCAGTACCGCCTGAAAGAATGTCATACAGGGCCAAGCAGATTAAGGAAGCATTTCCTGATTTTCCTGATGATCATATCCTGATGGGTGCAGCAAAAAACCTTGTAAAATTTGACATCATGCTTGATGACGCGCCTCACAATATTCTTAAAAGCTGTGCAGAATTTCCAGTCGTATTCAGACAGCCATGGAACAGGGATTTGTCAGGCATACTTTCTGTTAACAACTATGAGGAATTCCTTGTACTTGTTGACCAGATAAAAAATTCGTATGTTGACACATTCATCAAACTTGAACAGCCGTCAATAATTGCACTTGTCGGACCAAGCGGCAGTAATAAGAAACTGCTTGCAAAAATGCTTGCGGCAAAGACAAACAGCGCTATTGTCAAGTCAGGTGATACTGATGGAAGTGATGAACAGATTGTTTCCACATATTATGCTGGCAGAAAATACAGTCTGTCAAAAGCTGAGATTGATGAAAATCTTGGAAATGACAGGAATGTAATTGTTGCTGTTGATATGTGCGGAGCGATGGCTTTGAAGCGAAGTTATCCTGTCACACTGGTGTTCTGTAAGGCGCACAGAGAAAACATGATTCTTGATATTCTGTCAAGAGAAAGCATGTCCATTGTCGAAAAGAAAAACAGGCTGCTTTCAATGGAGCAGGAACTTAAGAATGAAAAGCTCTGTGACCTGACAGTAAGAACAGACTGTCTGGACGAGGAGAACATCGGAAAGATACTTGAACGAATATTCAGGTAAACAGAAAAAGGGAAGCGGCAGTAGTGCTGCTTTCTTTTTTTATACAAAACTCATATTTGTTACAGATTATTATATTGAATTGTATTGTTTAAGGAGGATAAACAATGAGCGAATTTGTATACAGGGGACCAGATGGTCAGCCGATTAATAAAGAGAATTATGAAAAATGGATAGAAACATATGATTTTCCACAGATTCCAGATGAAGCAAAAGAAGCGGGTGCATATTTAAAAGATAAAAATGGCAATATTACAAAAATTGACATCACAAAAGAAGATTTTTATGACAGTACAGCCATGAAAAAAATTGTAGAAGAATTGTCGGTGGACTCTGAACAGATAGAGATTATCTTTACAGATACAAGCGAAAAAATAGAAGCATATGAGCATGCTGACGACAATTTTTATTATGATAATGAAATTTCATGCAAGTGTACACTTAATTTACCTAATGTTAAAGATATTGGAGCAGGTGCGCTTGAAAATCAGGTCCATATTAGTGAAATTTATATTAATGATACTGATGATATAAAAATTGGTGAAGGCGCATTTAGCCGTTGCGCTGCCCTTAAACATGTACATTTACCAGAACAGCTCAAAGAAATTCCAGATAAACTTTTTGCTTATGACTATCGTCTGGATAAATTAAAGATACCACAGGAGACAGAAAGAATTGGAAATGAAACATTTGAATATTGTGAGATGCTTAGCTTTGCACACATTCCAAGAAATGTAAAGGAAATAGGCAACCGTACATTTTTAGGATGCTCGAATATTTGCGACATAAGTTTTTTATATAATAACAGTCTTGAAACAATTGGAAATCAGACATTTGAGGAATGTGGTGTTGATAATAATATGAATCCTCTTATACTGCCTGACAGTGTAACAAATATAGGATATAAAACCTTTTCCGGAATGACAGCAGATATTTCTGTTTCAAAAGAAACTCTTAAAAATATTTCAATTGAAAAAACATTTGAAGGCTATCTTAATGGAATAACTAGCATTGACAGTAAAGAACTGATTAATGAAATTGAGGATGTTGCAAATGATGAGCATTCTGAACTGGAAGGAACTGGAATTATACCAGCTGATCGTGTGTCTATAGACAGTTACCCAAGTGGTTTTATGGTCCATGAAAACGTGAAAATAGATAATTTTGACCAGTTTAAAAGTTTTATGATAAAAACTCCTGCAAAAGAACTTGAAAACTACAGAAATGAGGTTGTAGAAGCTGTACATAAAGTAATTTGTTCTCCGAGAATGGACTATGATGGTTCAGTAAGGCAAATGCTGGAAAACACATCAATAAAAGGCATTGCAAATATAGTTAACAAATGCTCAGATGAAAAAGAATTATTTTCTACCTGCTTGTTATTAAAAATATCGGGGTTGATGCAATATCTAAAGAACTAACAAAAGAAAATGAATATAAATTAAAAGGAATAAAGCTTCTGGATAAATTACCTGAAATGGAAAATGATAAGGTACAGGAAGCAATGGATAGTATTCAGAATGCTCAGAAATCATTAAACGTTCACTCTTTTGATGGAATCGCTGATTTAAGAGGCATGGACATTCCGGATAAGATACCAGAAGTGAAAGAAGAAATGACTCAGAATGTGCTGGGGCCGGATGCGTTTGGCAACACCAATAATTTAGGCAATATAAAGCTGCTTGAAAAACTTGCTTTGGAAGAAATAGATCTTAGCAACGAAAGAAGAGTAGATGATGATGCGTTTGCAGGATATAAAAATCTAAAAGAAATAAAACTGTCAGATGACTTGGAATCAATAGGCTGTAATGCTTTTAGGGATTGCAAGTCAATTACAAACCTTTTTATTCCAAACAGTGTTGAAAATATTGGCAATGGCGCATTTGCCGGATGTGAGAACTTATCTGAAATAGATGCGTCTGAAAAACTGCTCGCAAACATTGATATTGACTCTGTGTTTGAAGGAACTGGCCTTGACATGGACAAAATGCATGAGATTGCTGATAAATACAGAGAAGGGCATCAGCAGGAATTTGATGATATGGATGATATTGAAAATGAAGATATTGATGACGAAGACCATGATAATCTGTAACAAATAAACAAAAAAAAGAAGAGACCTTAATTGGTCTCTTTTTTAGTTTATACCATTGCAAGCAATTGATTTCTTACTTTATTTGTAACGTAAGAAATTGTTGACTTAGAACAGCCGATCTCATTAGCAAGGACTCGACAGTCTTTCTGGTCAATAAAACTACCGATAACAATAGCACGGTCTCTGTCAGACAGAGTTTTAATAATTGTCATGGCGGCATTTGAAGATGCCAGAGACGTTTCATGCTTCTCATGAAGTACTGCCGGGTCTGCTTTTGATGATGTGTCTGTTAACAGATAGTAGTCATCAAATTCTGCGAATGCAGTACGCAGGCTTTTGACAGATCTTTCTGAAATGCCAAGAACATCTGCAACTACTTCGTCCGGATCATCCAAATCAACAGTATATCCTGATTTTTTTCTCATACGAACATATTTTATCATTTGGGTTTTGTCCAGATTTGGATAAAACGTCTTAGCATATTCCAGAATGATGAGTCTGTACTGATTTCGCAGGTAGAAATTCATCCAGTGGCTGTAAAAATCTGCCACAGTTGAATGATCTGAGAAATCAGAACCAAACTTCTCAAATGAGAAACTGGTACACAGACAATCAAATGCTGCTGTCCAGAGACGGTCTTCAATGTCCTGCTTTGGAATTGATTCATAAACCACTTCCAGAGCCTTATAGCCAAAGAAGCCATGCATTGTGTTCATTATAAATTTCACGGCATTTTTTGTACGATTCCATCCGAGAACTGCATCTGCATGAGCAAGAAAACGGTTATAATTTCCATTATCGCGATCTTCAATACAAAGGACTAAATGTTCCGCACCAGACATCTTTGAAAAATCTTCGCTGTTCTTAACTTCATCAACAGATAACTTTGAAAAACCATTATTATTCATACACTTCCTCCTTTTATTTTTATTTTTAATATATGAATTCATAACAAATATGGATTTTTGATAAAAATATGCGAGCAGATTTAGGACAAAATCAAAAAAGTAAATATTATATATGTAAGAAATATACGAAAGAGAGATATGATTTATGAAAATATTTGAGATTATACCGGATCAGAACTATACGATGGTCAGCACAATAGCAGAGCTTGCAGACAAAGGTGTTGATGTCCGCAAAATGATAAATGGCGGAAGTCCTGAAGACAATACAAGGTTACAGAATATATTACTTCAGTCAAGCACAAAGATAGAGAAACTTATGCACGGCGATAAACTGCCAACATTCTGTTTGAGTACAACGCCTGATAACAAAGTATTTGCTGCATTAGGCTTTAGAGAAGAACTTACAAAGGAAAATCTTTGTGAGGAAAGAGAGAAACTTGAAAAGATTGAGGACAAAACTAAGAACAATCTGGACTATCTGCTTGTTAACATTCATCTGATGTTCATAGAAAGTCTGTTCAATACAAATTACTTTGATAATCCTGAAACAAAGGATATGTTTGATGACGTAGACGACGACCTTTTCGAGGATGCTGATGAGCCGAAGAAAACAGATATTTATCAGACAAAAGATCCGAAGCTCAATAAGATAATGTTTCTTATTAATAATATGAAGGAATTCGGTCTTATTGGAAAGAAAGCTGAGTTGTATAAGACAGGCCAGATATTCTATGTAGATGTAGCCAAGATGTCTGAAGCCGACAAGGAAAAGACAAAAATGCTTCTTGGCGAGGCTGATTTTTCAAGATCAATGGCCAAGCCGGGATATATTCATGAACACTGCCAGAGATGGGCTGCTTTGTAATTCAGCAAAATCCATATATATTGCGTAATCTTATAACAAATAAAAATTAAAGGAGGTACGCAATATGGCAGTAAGAGTTGATGAAAATGGCAACTATGAGATTGTCATTCCTGAGAATTTTTCAGGAACTGTCGCTGATTTATGTCAGCTGATAGCTGCGGCAAAAGAGAATTAGCGTTCTCGACCCGAAATGCTTAGCATAAGGGACAATTTTATAACATGCCGCAGGTATTTTAAAATATAGCTGTGGAAAACCAATTAACAATTTTTAGGGCACAAAGGCCCAGATAGGAGAAAAATTATGGCAAACAACACAACAAAAGCACAGGTACTCGTTGACAACATGCAGGTTCTCGACCTCGTTACAGGAATCAAGTATGAGGTTTCTGTATCTGATATGGTCAATCTCACTGAGATTGTACCTGAGGGTGAGGACAAAGAGCCAAGAACAATGCAGCTTCCAGTAGAGGCGGCAGTAAAGGTTCTCAAGGTTCTTTACGATCCTCGTGAGGATGAGACACCTGAAGGATATACCGTAGCTGACGGTGTATTACTTAAGGATGGCGAGCCAGCAACAGCACAGGGGCAGTTAGAGTTCATTGATGTTCTTGCTGTTATGGCAGGTGAGGTTATTCTCACAGCCAAGACAAAGGACAAGACTGACTCAAAGGTAGAGGTTTTTGCATATCGTCCTCTTGAGGACAAGTTTGCAAAGCTTACTTATCCGGTAAGTGCTGTTAGAGTGATTGAAGAGTTAAGCGATGACAATCGTTTAATTGCTGAGATTACTCAGACCGAGGAGAAAGTAGCTCTTGACGATGAGGGCGAGGATATCCTCAAGAACGGCGAGAAGGTTGTTCTTGTTGATACCTCTATGGAACTTATGATCCACACAAGAGGTATCAAGGCAGAGTTCGTTGATATTGATGGACCTGTTGACAGGGTAATGCCTGTCGAGAACGCTGATGGCATCTTCGCTGTTGAGTCTGACAGCATTCTTACTTATGACGAGTACGGATGCGGAACACGTCAGCTTAAGGATCGTGACCGTACAAAGGTTACGATTTATGGTGTTGACGCAGATATTGACATGGACTGGGGTCCGTCAATCTGCGATTTAGCCAACACCTCCGTTCCGGGAGAACTGACAGCGGCAACTAAATCTGCTGCAACTGGTGATTTTATTCTTCGTACAGAGAATACTCTGTATGTACAGAATAGAGGTCACAACAGCAGAACTGTAACAGCAGCTGTACTCAAAACCGTACCTGATGCTAAGTATCTTATTGGTGCTGACATCAGAAATGGTTCAGAGACATATGTTTTAGCTGATGGAAACTACAATGTAGTCACTGTCAAGAAGACTAAGACATACGATCGTGGTGACATCATCACGGTCGAGTAGTCGGCGGTAAACCACAAGAGGAGACTTCGTTATGAGGTCTCTTCTTTTTTGTTATTAATTACCAAAAACCATATATATTGGAAATGAGAAATGGAGGCAGAGTCATGGAAACAGAGATAAACAGCCTGACAGGAATGGTAATGAATACAGCGAAAATAGGAGCAGAGACAATTATTATAATAATTGCAGCTATATTTGTAGTGTTAGCAGTAATTGCTAACTAATCTGCACACCTTACAATGATGGCAGGTTTCCAGAGCGTAGTAGCCTCACTTGAGGTCTTTAAAAATGATGTTAGATAATTATGGGGACTGATTTTTTAGTCCTTATTTTTATGCACAAAATCCAGCTTTATAGCAGTTTATATTAATAAAAAAAAGGAGGAAGATATTATGAACCAAGCAGAAGTTATGAAAGAAATGGTGATTAAACACATGGAGTATCTTATTAACAAAGGAGCTGCTCACAAATTCAGTGACCTGATGAAGCTGGATATGATTGACCTTAGAGATGCGCTCCATTATGAGCATTCTATTTCACCAACACTTATGTCAAAAGATGTCAGACTTCCAGAAGAACTGGACTGGGCATGGATGCCGAAAGACTTGCCTGAGAAGCTGCATGGCTACGGACTTATTCCATGTATACAGAAAGGCAGTTTCAGGATTAACAGGCACAGATTTCTTTACTTTGACGTCAAGGAAGTGAATGTACCGGAAGACTTCTTCGTTGTATTCGTTAGGGATTACTCAAGAATGAATGGCAGCTGGCAGACTGGAGTGGAAGTTGAATTCAGAGTTAACGGCATAAGTGGCACAAATATTAATATTTTTACCGGAAACATTGAAATTATTTCCAAAAGAGGAAACTGTGAGATTTACAGAGACATTCCGGACAATTTCATCAATGACAGCATGTCAAAGGAAATATGGCAGCTTGTGATAAGCAATGCTGATTATGCCCGCAGTGAAAGAGAAAAGCATGCCGGAAATGAATTTGCTGACATAATTAATCTTTTCTGTGCAATGTCTTACTTGAGCAACTATATACTGATGCTTAACAGACCCAAAGCTGTCAGAAAGAAATTTGCCAGAAATACTGTGAAGAAAACAGTGACGTCTGATATTCCTGAGGATACACCAAAACGTATAGTAAGAAATGTCGGCAGCATGAGAATTTCTTCAGAGAAAGTTCCAAAAGTGCCGTCTCCTGAAACAGTAACTCATTACAAGGTGGCTGTATGGAAAGCGCGTGGAGGAATAAGACACTATAAAAATGGCAAAGTTACAACTTTTGCACCATGTATCAAGCACAGACAGTGCCTTAAGAAATCTGATGACAATACAGCGCCGGTAACGCTGAAGCTTCATACGTAAACAAAAATAAGGGACTTCTTTATGGAGTCTCTTTTTTTTACTCATTAAACAGCAAACTCCATATCTATTATGTATTTTCATATTAAAAAAATAATAAAGGAGGAAAAATTATGAACAATACAGAAATTACCAATAAGGAATGTGACTGGAAGGATGAAAATGGTTATGTAATAGCTGTTCCAAATCATAGTTACATCAAGCTGCGTCTCGTTAAAAGTAATGCGGCAAATGGAAAGAATGAGACTATTATCATGCAGGCAAATGATGATGGTAAAACCTTTTCCATTATTAAAGGCGATACTGGAAGAAAGTATGGCCGCCGTGCTCCAAAGAAGATTCCTGTAGTGTATTCGATGGAGACATGGGACGACTACTTTTGGGACAAAATAAATAAGGATTGGCGAGTCAAAGGTCTTGAAGAAACAAAAGAAAAGACCATCGAAAAAAGTCAGGGTGACTTTGCCGGAGTAGATCCTGATGTTAAGGATGTTCTTCAAATTTTACTTGGTACCGCAAACAAGGTTATTGAAGAACAGTACTCAATTAATATTGAGGATATCCCTGATGAGGATCTGAAACGTGGACAGGAAATTATCACTGAGTTGTCACAAGCTGGTGAAAACATTTCCGTAGCGGAGTTCAACAACATGCTGACAGAGCTCTGGCTTGCTGTTCCCCGTGTTATCCGAAAGGTTAATAAGGAAAAAGTCTTTAACAAGACTGAATTCCAGGCAAAGCTTGAAAAGGAGCAGGAACTCTTGGATTTTCTGATGGCAATGCTCCGTGGTAAAGGAAATACTGTTATTAATGACGGCAATATTCTTACTCAGAACAATCTTATCTGGGAGCCGGTTTCTGATAAAGAAGTTGCAATGCTTAAGGATAAGATGGGAGATCAGAGAGCAAGATTCCTCAGAGCGTGGAGAGTAACAAATACTGTTACTGAAAAGCGTTTTGACGAATACTGTAAATCCAGAAACCTTACTGAGGGTAATGGAATTACAGAACTGTTTCATGGTTCAGGCACTCCAAACTGGTGGTCAATTGCCACTAACGGACTGTATCTTAATCCATCAGGAGTCCAGATACATGGAAAGGCATTTGGCTACGGTCTTTACTTTGCGCCTTATGCAAAAAAATCCATTGGTTATACATCTTCATATGGTTCTTACTGGGAGCACGGAGATGCATCAAAGGGTTATCTGGCAGTGTTCAAGGTCGCAACCGGAAACATTTATGATGTGTACGGCGAAGGCAATGGCAAAGCGCCTCATAACTATGAGGATTTTCATGAGGATCATCCGGATAAGGACTGCTGCTGGGCTTACAGTAAGAGCATGTATGGAAATAGTTATCTCTGCAACGACGAGGTAATTGTTTACCGTGAAGATCAGGCGACTATTAAGTACCTGATTGAGTTTTCTGCATAGGAGGTGGCAGTATGATAACACGCGCACAGGACCAACAGATTCCTGAACCTGATGAGCAGCTTGAAATTTTAGCAATGGAAAAGCTTCACAAAAAATGGAGACGAAAAATGACCATTGAAGAAATGGATGCCGCCTGTCAGCAGGAACAAAGGTAAACAAAAGAGAGACTGTTTTTGCAGTCTCTTTTTTAACCGTGCATTTATTAAAATCCATATTTATTGCAAAGGAATGTAAGAGAAAGGAATGGAAACGATAATGGAATGGTCATGGTGTAAAGAATTTTGTCCAGAAATGGCTACATATAACAAAGTTTATAAGATTAAGAAAGGTAAGGGACTTTTAAATCATATTAAACTTGTTGGTGACAAAAAGCAGGTAAAATACTGTGAGAAAAAAGAAAGAGAGTATTTTGCTCAGACAAATGTGGGCGCAGAGGTTATTTTTGTAAACGGGAATGAGTATAACGGTCCAAAGAATGTTTTTGACGTGTCAGAGTGCAGGGTTCCAAATAAATATGGCAAAGTAATAAAGGAAACAGGTCTTAGCTATAATGAAGATAATCTTGATGAGATTATTGGAAATAAAGATTTGTCAGGTTTTTCGAATGAAGAAATTATCAATAACATTCTACTTGCTCATTATGACAAAGCTGATGACGAAGTCCTTTATCCAGCAGATTTCTCATGGGCACCGGATAAAACAAATACAGATGATAAGCCAGTTGCAGAAGTTTTAGAAAAAGAAAATGTATCAGATGCACAAAATGAACCGCAACTACAGGAAATGCAGGAACCTGCAAATGAGTCTGAAAAAACCAGTGAATTAAAGAAAGAACTGCAGGTCGAACAGATGAACGATAAAAACGAGGAAAAGGATGATAATGAACACAAAGAATATGTTCTTCCTGAAAACAGTCGTCTGGAGGGAACTACATCTAAAAATCTTGGAAAGCCAAGCAGCTTAACTCATAACTCTGAGAAGCTTGAAAGAAAAAGAATGTTTTCTAAAATGCAGAAGCAGCAGGAAATGGAAGCAGTAAGAACGAAGGATAAAAAACCCGAGAATAAAGAAAATAATAAAATCGTTTATGCAGAAGAAGAAAAGAGACCACCAGAGCCGGAAGTTAAAAGAATTGAAAATGATATGGTTGTAAAAAATACCATTACTGCCGAAGAGAATGCAAGGAATATTGCAATGCTTAAAGATATTGAAAATCAGTATATGGATGCCAGAAATCTCATTGACCAGATGAGCGACTCGAGATACCGTATTCTTGGAAACAAACTTGCTGATACAATGAAGGATAAGACTTATGGCAAAACCCAGTGGGCAAGACAATATCTTGATGTTTCTGATGATGTTGCTACAGAACTTTACGCAAAACTGTATAACCTTGACAGACAGACAAAGAAATTCTGTAAAGAAGTTGTTCATCAGGTTGAACATATGGGTTGTCCAATGTGCGGCAAGGAATGGGATGAAGATGTTACATTTTTGAGACCGGGAATACATTACATTCTTTGTCCAAACTGTAATGCAGAACGTCCATATGAAAAGGAGACTCCTAAGAAAGAGGCATAGTTATGTTTAAATATATTTATCTTATGGTACCGGGTATTTCCAATAATGAAATTGGAGAGGTCCTGCATCTGCTGAAAAATTATACATGGATATTTGGTATTGTGGAAATTCTGCTTATACTGCTGTGTTTGAACACAGTTTTAAGAATAAAGCAGGAAAAGAAAAAAAGCGCAAAGCTTTTAAACAGATATAATCCAGATGGAACAGAATGTGCGCCAAGAGGAACTTTTGCTACTAATATAAGTATTTATGTAATTCTTGCGCTGCTTGATTTTGCTGTATGGTTTATAGTTGCAAATATTTGATATATAAAGAAAGCCCTTCAGAGTTAATATCTGAAGAGCTTTTTCTTTATTTTGCATATTTTTTAATGAAATCCCATATGTTTGCACTGTTTGAATGCTCACATACTGTGCGGGTAAGTCCGTCTATGTCAGCAGCATCAAAGAATCCAGGCTCTCTTTCTACCCAGAAGCCAGTGTTGCAGTTAAGTCCGACTTCACCAAGATTTGTCATGAGATATAAATATCTGCATGTATAAGCTTTCTGCCAGAAACGGATATTTGTAACAGATACATGTTCAGTACCTGTAGGAATTGACTCTGATACCTGATTGAAAAGTGCAAGCATTTTGTGAACCTTGCTTGATTTCTTTGGAACCAGTCCTGATGAAAGAGCATCAAGGGAATAAACCTTTTCTTCCATTGTTGATGATGCTGCAATTCTTAAATCAAAACAGTCTCTTATGTCAAGCATCCAGCCTGTTTCAAATCCTGCATATTTAAGCATTGGAAGCAGGAAAGATGTATTAAAACCAATTATGTTGGCATCTTTGCCGATATAATTATAGAAATCTTCCATAACTGTACTTAAATCTTCTTTATCCATAAGAAACTCATTTGTAATCTTAGTTATTTTTTCAAGCTCCGGTGTAAGAACTTTTGTGTTTCTGATGTATCTGTTGTATTCTTCATCTTCAATAAGTATCTTATCTTCAAAATGACACTTTAAAGCATGAATATTAATAAGTTCGTCTGAAAACTTATCCAGACCAGTTGTTTCTACTGACAGAATGAAAACCGGTCTGCCGTTAAGTTTCATGTCAGCTAATATATTTTTGTACGCCATATCACGTTTTGTGATGTAAACTCGTCCTGCCATAATTATTATCTCCTTTATTATTTGTTTTCTATATATATAATATTTAAAACTGAAATTTTGTCCAAAAAATATTGCTGTAAATTTGCAAAATCCATATAAATTAAAGGGAAAAACTGCCTATTTTGATTGGACAAATTGTGAATTTGAAATATTATATAAGTACAAAAGCATTATAAATGTGACAGTGAGGAATAAGCTTTATGATAGTTAAAGATAAAGATACATCGGCAGCAGTCGAATTTATCAGTAAAAACGGAAAAAGAATAAAAGATTTTGAAGCAAAAATAAGCTTTATTAAAAATAATGAAGTGATAGTAAAGAGTAAGTTCTTTATTAAAAATATTGGAAACATTCTTGCAGTTCAGATACTCATCCTTGATGGGGAAAGAACTAAAGTGATGATAGTTGCAGAGCCCTACTGTATGAGACGTGAGAAAAATATTATTAAATATAACTGTCGATACAAGCAATCTACTGGAGCGGAAAAGTATATGAATATACATAAACCAAAACATAGAAAAAAGAAAGGAGATGATAATGATGGAAACACAGATAACATTGTTGACAAGGGAAATGCTGACTGATTATCGTACATTTTCCGGTAAATGCATAGAATCTCCTGAGGATTATATGATATTCAGACGGCAGGCAATTAAAGAACTGGGGCTTGACAGTGAAAAAGAACCTGAAACAGCAAAAACCGAAAAGAAACCAAAGGCTTCTGTTGAAAGCAAAAAAGAAAAACCTGTAAAGCAGACGAAACCAGTTCAGACAATACCGGCGGTACAGCAGAATGAATTCAAGGCGCCGGAAAATAAACCGTCAGAATCACCACCAGCAGGGAATTTTTTTGACATTATAAGCAAGATAGATGGATAACAATAATAAACTTACCAACAAATACATGGAGGAATAAAAAATGAAAAGATACATCGCAATTGATTCAGGAAAAAGCAGCACAAAGATAGCATCATATGATGTAAACACAAAACTTATTACAAAAAGATCATTTAGGACACGAATCGGAGAGGGCACATTTGAAGATGATGACCCGGGCGCAGCAACTTACATTGTTGAATATGAAGGAAAAGTGTATAAAATCGGTGCAAATGCCGACACAGACGCTTCTCTCAGTACATCAAAGAAGGATTTTACTCATAAACTCTGTACATTATACGCAATCGCATCATTCTGTTCAGAGAATGAAGTTGATGAAGTTAATGCTGCAATCGGAATTCCTGTAAAGGATTATGAAGTAGTAAAAAGCAGAAATGAGTACAGGGAATATATCCTGCCAGAGGGTGAGATTACAATGAGCTACAAACTCACAGGAACATCACCAGTTGTAACAAAGACATTCAGAATTGTAACAAGACAGGTATATCCAGAGTCAATGGGCGCTATTTTTGCCGATGGCGTAAATCCGTCAGAGGCAGTTGCTGTTATTGATATTGGACATCTTAATGTCAATCAGACTATTTATAATGGTGGACAGCCGGACAAGGAATACAGTATGACAGATACACTTGGCGGCAATGCTCTTGTGAGCGGACTGTCACAGAAACTGTCATCAACATTCTCATTCATTGACTGCAAACAGACTGGTGAAATTCTCACAAGAAGTCATGACAAAAGATGTCTTATTCCAAAAAGGGTTACTGCTAATTCAGCAGAGATTGAGAACAGCAGCAGGGCAATAATTGATGATTACCTGCATGACCATGTCACAAAAATACTCGAACATTGCAAGAGTGCACAGTGGCCGGTTGATTATCTTGATTTTGTATTTATTGGAGGAACAACAAGGCTCTTAAAGAATGAGATATATGATGTATTTGGTGAGCAGGTAGTAATTCCAAATGATCCGGTTTTTGCAAATGTATGTGGATTCTTAAAAATCCTGTGCGGAAAAACCATGAAAATAGAAATTAATCTGAAAGAGGTTGCCTAGCGCAGCCTCTTGTAAATAAGAAAGGATAGACAAATGGGTTCAAGGGTTAACAGAAAAATAGCAGAGAAAAAAGAAGCAGAAAAAACAGCATGTAAAACAATGATTTTTGACAAACCACATGTTCCAGACACGTCAACAATGAGGGATTATCAAAAAGAATGTCTGTCTGCAATAGAAAATGCAGGCCCGGGAAGTCATTTGTGTGTTCTTGCCACAGGACTGGGAAAGACATATATCTTCTCACATCTGCCACGATACGGAAGAGTTCTTTTACTTTCGCACCGTGACGAACTTGTTCATCAGCCGGAAAAATATTATGACTGTTCATTTGGAGTAGAGCAGGCTGGTGAACATTCAAATGGTGAGGAAGTCGTATCTGCTTCAGTTCAGACTCTTATAAGACGACTGGATAAGTTTGATCCATATGATTTTGACATGATTATTACCGATGAAGCGCATCATGCCGTGGCAAAGTCATATCAGAAGATATATGATTACTTCAAACCACGCGTGCATATTGGGTTTACTGCGACACCGGACAGAGCTGACAAGAGTGATTTAAGCAAAATCTATAGTGACATTATTTACTATAAAGACATTAAGTTTGGAATCAAGAGAAACTATCTTTGTGATGTAGACTGTTTGAGAGTGAATATTGGATATGATTTAAGACATGTTCATAAACAGATGGGAGATTTCAAACAGGATGAACTTGGAAGCGCAATGGAACAACCGGAAGTGGTTGATGCTATTGCCGAAGCATATAACAAGTATGCAAATGGTGCAACAATGATATTTGCCGTTAATGTCGCACACGCTGAAAAAATTGCAGAAAAGATTGACGGCGCTGTAGTCGTAACCGGAAAAACTCCTAACAGAGGTGAAATTATCAAAGAATTCACTGAACGGAAAATACCATGTATTGTCAACTGTATGGTATTTACAGAGGGAACTGATATTCCACTCATTGAAACAATTATCATGGCAAGACCGACATCAAATCACAGTCTGTATTCACAGATGGTTGGAAGAGGATTGCGTCTGTATCCCGGTAAGGAGACATTAAGACTTATTGACTGCGTTGGTGTTACGGGCAGACTTGATATATGTACTGCTCCAAACCTGTTCGGACTTGGAACTGACATGGTTGATGACAATGATAAAGAGAAAATTCAGGGAAGACTTTCAAATATGGAAAATATCCTTGAAGATATTATGGATACACCAAAAAGCTGGATTATCAACGCTGAGAGAGTTAACCTTATTTCAAAAGAAGAGGGTGTCAACATCAACAATATCAATTACATTCTTATGCCGGATATGTCACTACACCTGTCAACTGGTGATGGCATAAACATTGTTATACCTCAGAGTGATGCCAGAGGACAGACTATCGCAAGAATATTCAGAGGAAGCACGCTGCTGCATGAACACTATCCTGATGATAAACAGACAATCCTTAATGATGTAGATGATTATCTCAACACATACAGAGCAGGCTCACGTCAGTTGTGGGATAAGACAGCAAGCACATGGGGAGGAAACCCAAGCACTGAAAAGCAGATGAATTACATAAAAACACTGCTTAAACAGGCGGGCAGGCCTTGGGACCAGTCACTTGTTAAGACAACAAAGAGAGAAGCAGGTATTGTAATCGAAAGACTGCAGTATGAGATTGCTAACAAAGGACAGAAAAACAGAATATAGTTCGGACAAAATGCACTTTGGGAATATTATATATATACAGGAACAACTCCTGTCTATAATATGAAAGAGGTGCATTTTTTTATGTCAGAAAAAGTTTTGACAGGAATTATAAAGTCAATAAAGGATGATGAACAGAAATTCTGTCTTTTTACTACAGATAAAAGTGCATACAGAGATTTGCAGGGCAGGACATGGTGTAAAGGCGATATTGGAAATCTCGCAGAGGGAATGACAGTTGAATGTCGTGGTGACTGGGAAAAACATACATTTGTTTTTAATAAAATAAAGCCGATATGGATAAGTCTTCAGACAACAATATCATATTTAATTAATGCAACAGCTTCATATGGCATTAGAAAAATGGATATTACAGCTATATGCAGCAAGTATGGAAGAAAACTGTTTTCTACAGACAAAAGGGAATTAACCGATTTGATATTAAACGATTTTCCTAACATGGATGCAGAGAATGTTACCATATTTGTTAATGCATTAAATCTTAAAGATAAAGCATTGTGTGAACTGGAGGATTATCTGATACCATATGGGTTTAAAGCAGAAAAAGTCAAAGAAATGTATAAGTTCTATGGTGTGAATGCGATAAATAAGATTAAATATGATCCATATAAAGCCTGCCATATATTTGATGTCAATTTTAAAATTGCAGACCAGATTGCATTTGATTCAAAAATGGAACCTTTAAATAAAAGGCGGATAGCAGGTCTTGTAAGAGAGGCCCTTAAAAACGCTGGAAATTATGGGCATACAATAGCGCTTCCAAAAGATGTGGCAAATTTTGTTTCATATAAATCAAGACAATCAATTTACAGAATGGAAATACCGGCGGTTTTAATTTCATATACAGTGATTACTGATAAAGAGTTTATTTTAAAAGACGGCTATGTTTCACTTTATTACTTATATAAAGCTGAAAAAGATATAGTAAAAGGACTTATTGCACTGAAGAACGTTGGTCCATATTCATCAATATCTGATACAGACATAAAGAGAATTGAGAAAGAACTTGGCACGTCATATGGAAAAGATCAGAAAAAAGCGTTTAAAATGTTTGAAACTGGTGGAGTTAATATTTTAACTGGTGGTCCGGGAACAGGAAAAACGACAACACTTAATGGAATAATCCATTATATCAGACGCATAAATCCAAACGCAATCATACTTTTGTGTGCACCTACAGGAAGAGCGGCAAAGAGAATGTCAGAGTCAACAGGAATGGATGCAGAGACCATCCATAAAATGTGTGGACTGAAGCCATATAAAACGGAAGAATTTAATGACAAACAAAACGTGCTGCCAATAACAGCTGACTTTGTTATATGTGATGAGTTTTCAATGGTGTCAGCAGATCTTGCAGCAACACTTATCAATGCAATGAAAAGAGGCACACGTTTTATCATAGTAGGAGATGAACATCAGCTTCCATCCATTGAACCGGGAAATGTGTTACATGATTTGATTGCATCGGGAAAGTTTCCTGTATATAGACTGGAAGAAAATTTCAGACAGGCAAATGGCAGTTCAATACAGCCTAATGCAGATAGAATTCTTGCAGAACAGATGCCTGTCAGCACAAATGATTTTCAGATTTACAAAGCAAAGGACGAAAAGGATTCATATAAGGCATTAAAATACTTTATGAATATGTACTATGATAAAAATGATCCATATAAAGTTCAACTTATAGAACCGTCACGAAAAGGGGCTGCAGGAACGTTTAAAATGAACCGTTACATGCATAACAAACTGATTTTGAATAATGAAAATGGTGATGATTATGTACCAAAAACCGGAGACAAGATTATTTTCAGCAGAACTGATTATGACGAAGGCTATGTAAATGGTGATATGGGAATAATAACTGGTCTGTCAAATCATGTAATGAATGTCAATCTTGAGGGTTATCCTATAACAGTATCAAGAAAAAGTATGGCTGACGTGGAATTTGGATATTCCTATACAATCCATAAATCACAGGGCTCTGAAAATCCAATAATTATCATATATCTTCCAGAAAAAATGAAGCATATGATGACAAACTCACTTTTGTATACAGCAGTCACAAGAGCGAGAAATACAGTTATTATTATTTATGAAGATGATTCTTTGGAAACATGTATTCATAATAAATCAGATGCAGTAAGAAATACAAGGCTTTTGATGTTCTTAACTGCCTGATGCAAAAAGAGAAGTTTTACGGCTTCTCTTTTTTATGTGGTTTTTTGTAAAATCCATATACATAACATATGGATTGTAAAAATTAAAAATAAGGAAGGAATATATTATGAAGAAAAAAATACTAGCATTAATTTTTGCTGTGTCATCAATAGCCGTGCTGTCCGGCTGTGGCAAGAAAGACACCGCAGAAATTACACCTGAAACAGTAAAACCAGTTCAGTATACAGATGAAACAGCAATGCCTGCTGATACATTTTATATTGTACACAAAACTAAAAAGAGTGGAAATATTTATTATCCATTGCTTAAAGCAAATGCTTCTTTTACTGAAGCAAGAACAGATATAGCAGGTGCCGATCCGTCAAGAATCGAATGGGTAAATTATAATGGTGACGAGGGACAGATTCCTACAATGAGAAAAGGTGATTCGATTATCTATAAATCATCAACATCAGTTCCGCTTGAATATACTCTTGAGAAGTTTTTTGATGGCGGATATACGTTTGGTGTTGCAGGATTGTATCAGGATGCGTCTGGCAAATACAGGTACACAAATAAAGATAACAATGGTGGCAGCAGTTTAACCAATCCAACATCAGATGCGGTAGGATTTGATGCACTGGAAGCTGATTCAATTTATTTTGCTTCTTATAAAAATGGCAAAAAGACTGTAAAAATTGAACCAAATAACGTTTCATTATCTGGAACAGTTAAAGATCTTAAGCGTGGAAAACAATATGAATGTGACATCCGTACAGGAACAGAAAAAATGAAAGCGATGCTTACAGCAAACATTCATTATTTTCCATCAGCAGAAACTTATAAGTTCAAAAATTTTGAGTTTATAACAGAACATATCGCAAAAATTACTACGCCGAGTTATATTACCACAGGCTATTATAATCTTAATGGTGCTGGTTTTTTCAGATATGTAGATGGAAAGACAAAAGTGTCAAAGCTTAAAGCAAAAGATTATAATAAAACCATTTATACATATGATGAAGATAACAATATAAATGGAACAACTAATGGTTATGTATTTGATGAAAATGATTATCTTGTAAAAGATGTGAATGGTTCAACAATTGCACCTGAGGATTATACATATGATGGAACAGATGCAGCTGGCAGCAATGCAGGCACATTTAAGATTACTGATGCAAAAGCAGTTGAAAATACAAGCTCACTTGCGGACAGTAAAAATCTTCAGTATGTTGATTTTACAGGAATAGATGTTAACACTAATGAGGTTGTAGGATTCAGACTTATCTCAAGAAATGGTGCTGCACCAATAACACTTAATATTAATGATAATTATTACATTACATATAAGACTGATACTGGTGACGAAATTGCAGTTTCTGATACATATACAAAGAAAGTATTAAGCATTAAACAGTCCAGTGCAGAACCCGGTCAGAGTAGTTCAGGAGATGCTTCTGAAGATGAATACGAAGGCGATTAATTGTAGAAAGGAGAGACATCATGGCTAAGACATACAGTAATTTGCGGGCTTTATCAGTTAAGCAGTCAAAGTTCGGTGATAATGGTCATAGGATTCCAGTTGTAACAGATGATGATGAAATCGTCATTCTATACAATGAGAATAAAATCAAAAAGAACGATATTGTGAAGTCAGTCCAGAATGGCGGAATTGATTTCATAGACAAGGTTTTATGCATAAATAAAGCAATGGCAGAACAGCTTGCAGACTAAAAGATTATGCTCCCGGGAATGTTCCCGGGAGTATTTTTTTTACTGTTTTATTAATAAACTCCATATTTATAGTAATCATATTTATAAATATAAAGGAGGATAATAATATGGTTATTTATAAGGAAAGTGCGACGAGGATTTATGCGGTTAATGCAAGAATAGACCGTATAAATTACCAGAACCAGCTGCAGGACAGAAGAATATCTGCCTGTATTTCGTACAGCATAAACGGTAAGCCGCGTACAGAGTGGGTTGATTTCTGGAATGCTGAGGATAAAAGCAAACCACAGCTTTGTACAAGTTTCAAAAAGACTTGCAAGGTAGGTGACATTCTTATTGCTCTTTGCAAAGGAAGCGACAGGGGATTTAATTCCTGTGTACTCAAGTTTGCAAAAGAAGGCAATGCTATTAAGATTAAGGATCATTATATATATTTTGGTCCAATCGAACAGAAAGAAACTACCAATCAATATGGTACGTTTTCAGCCGTTGCAGTCAAAACTCCTACCAAGAATATTGCAATGAGAATTGCAGGATGGGACAGGTCTCTTGCTGACATGCATCTTCAGGATGATGAGAATTACATAATAGTTGCTCATAATCCAGAGGAAGAAATCACGCCTGACGGCCGCCGCATTATGAGATACAATGGCGATGTTATGTACAGAAATAATGATATTCCTGTATTTAAAACATTGTCAGGAGAGCTGGTCATTAATATCGGCTGTTATGCAAACAGGCCAACACTCTTATGCGACTTGCTCAACGTTGAGACAGAACGTGAAAAAAAGAGGGTGCTGTCTTGGATGCATTATGTTGCAGATGAGTGGCAGCCAGTGAATGATCCGGCGCTGGTTGCACAAAAGAATGCCGTATCACAGTATCTGCGTTCAGTAGAGTCTGCGATGCAAGCATCAGCGTAAACGAATTACAGAGTCTCCTTTGGGGCTCTGTTTTTTTTTGGTCAGGTTTTACAAAATCCATATTAATTTGTAGTGAATTTAAGGAGGAAATCTTAGATGAAGACTAATATGGCGGCTGTAACAGGCCACATTAAAAGAAAAATGTTCGTGCAGAATGTTGTTGGAAAAAGTTCCGGCAAGATTGCAGCATCTTCTGTTAAAGAGTTTTCACAGCAGAGTAAAAGCCAGATACAGAGAGACCTTGTAACTGCTGAGGATAGAGATGGCCAGAAAAACTTTGTCAGAGTAAGAAGATCAGCAGCTCCTGCTGCAAATGTTGCAATGATAGCCTATTCAGCAGCCGCATTAAAAATAAGAACTACCACATATGAACATGGAATAAATGCTAAGCATCATTTTGGGGAAAATGCAGGCAGAACTCATGCTGAAACTATGCATGCAAGCATTAAAGAAGTAGGCATGAAACTTAACAAACAGACTCAGTGGAATGAAAATCCATTCAGTATTGTTACTGAAATTGATTCTGTTGGCAAAGCATCTGACAGACCAGCTCCAAATTATGATACAAAAGGTTCAATGGGCCTTGGCTACAAGAATGATATTGCAAACAATGGTATGAATCGCAAACTGGGTGTATCTGCTGATGGAAAAATAGCAATCAGCAAAGACAGACAGTATATTCTTGATAGCAAAGGAAATGAATTTATTAAGATTGACCCTTCAAAAATGATGGTTGATAAGCATGGTGCCCCTATTATTTCGCATGGTCAGTTATACAAGCCAAATGGAGATCTTGGTGATAAATTCAAAGTAGCAAATCCAAACAAAAGGGTGCTTGAGCTTTCAGCACAGTTTAAGTCCAGAAAAATACTTAAAACAAAGCCTGATATAAAAACTCTGGAAACAAAAATACCAAAAGTAAAAAGCAGTCAGTTTAATCAGACCAAAACATTTAATGCAATCAATCCATTTCGTGATACTGTGGTAAAACAGACAAAATTCAATAGTACTAATAAGTACTTAATTGAAAAGTATAAAAATGGAAAAGCATTATCAGAAATTAAACATAAGGGTTTATTACATAAAAAGGATGTACAGTCTTATTATGCGGCAAGAAAAAAGCCTTATCATATAAAAAGACACACACCAAAAACTTTTGATACAGAATTTAAGTTTCATAATATTAATGAATATACTAAGAGTCTTAACAATTTTAAAACGGATAAAGTAAAATGTATAAATCTTAATCATGAAGCTGGAAAAGTAGCTGAAACTGCAAGAATTTATAAGAACAGCGTAAATGCATACAATAAGCGGGTAACTATGCGCAATGCAAAGTTATTTGGACAAGCTGTAAAAAATAAGTTTAAAACTGGTGAAAAGGTTGGCAATTATATGAAAAATGCGCCAACAATGAAGCTTGCAAATAAAAACTGGAGATTAAATCATTATGGCAGACGTGCAAAAAGAATTGAAAAGAATAGTATGCGTCTGCACAGACAGCTAAGACGTCTTCCAAGATCATTTATCAGGATTTTTACTGCGCCAATTAATCAGACTGAAGCCGGAAGAGCGTTAAATATAGGTACTTCCATGGGCAGACCAGTGCTTAAAGCTGCTAAAGTAGCAGGAAAATCAGGAAGTTGGATTGTAAATCAGGGAATGTATAAGGCTGGCATTAACATTGCAGTACAGATACAGGCAAGAATACTTAACGCGAAACGTGCTGCCAAAGGACTTAAGCCATTAAGTCATAAAGCACAGGTTAAGATGGTTAGACAGCATCTGTATAAGAAACATGGACAGAGTATTACCGGTATCTTTAGAAAGAAAGCTGCAAAAGCTGTTCTTAACAGAACTACAGGAAACGGATTAGTTTCTGAATTCATTAAAGGACAGATGGAAGCTACCATGAAATCAAATGGCAGCAAAAAAATTGCAAAGAAAGCCAGAAAGAAAGCCAGAAAAGACTTTATGCGAAAGCGTACCAAAAATTTCGCGAAGAAGATTTATAAAAAAGCTGTGCCAAAACCTGTTCAGAATATAATTGCTTCAATTAAGACTTTCTTGAAGAAAATGTTTACCAATTTCCTTAAATTGTTAAATGCAATGCTTAAAAAACTTGCATCAACAATTGTAGGTAAGATATGTATAGCAATAGCTTCAGCAATAAGTGGTATTATGTCGTTTCTGTCAGCAATACTTGTACCGGTTATTGTTCCTATATTGATTGTTATCGCAACAATGTTGATGGTCGCATCACTTATTCCAAATATAGCTGAAGGAATTTCAAATTTCATCAGTGATAGAAAAGCAAATCATACATTTTCTCAAGAATATGATGTATTGCATGACGCCCATACAGCATTTATTGATAAAATTTCTACTGAAATGGGTAAATACGATAACTCACAGGTTGTGTTCGTTGACGGCACTGATGAAAACTATGTCGAATTATTATCAGCTTACAATGTTATGACTCAGTCAGAAAGTGATCTTTATGACAAAGATGATAATTCTTATAAAGTTGTATTAAAAGACCTTTATGATAAAACACATTTTATCAGGACAGATGATACTGAGACTTATACATATGTAGATGCAGATGGAAATACACGTACTGGAACCAGAGTATTTGTAGAAATTCAGCGTGGTGAATATATTACATATGCAGCATATCAGGGAATGGGAACATCTATTACAGTAAATGGCGATGGATCAACAGGAACAGTAACAAATGCACAGGGCGCCTGTCCTAGTGTTTCGCTTGGTGGAAATCCGGCATGGATGAATATTGTTGCAAAAGCAAAAGCAGCACTTGCAGCAGCAAGAGCGGGTTATGCAAATGCTTATGATCAGGGTGGTTCAAGCACAATGCAGACAGAAGATGGTGTTGTTCATGAATTCAGACCAGATTGTTCAGGATTTACATCATTATGTCTTGAATTATATGGAAAGTTTGGTAGAGGCCAGAAATATTCCTCAAGAGACTTTGTTGGCGCAGCATCAATTGACGGCTTTACCAAGTATTCATGGAGTGGCTGGCAGAATCTTCAGCAGGGAGATATTATAGCGCTGAATGGACATGTTGAGATATTTGACCATAACGATGGAAATGCTCATTATGTTTATAACTGTGGAAGTAACTCAAGTGCAAGAGCTCCGGGAATAACAAAGAGTGGACATTCTGCATATACAGTTGTTTGGAGACCAAATGTTGCAGGTTCAGTAACAAATACAACACCTTCAACAGGAGCTGATAATACAAATACATCAGGAGGAACGGGAACCCCGACAAATGGAGCCACAGGGACTACTGAAAATACAGATGATAGTATAATCAGAGATGATAACAATAATCTTAATGTAGATGGTGTATTAAACTTTACTCCTGCATCATCAAACACATCAGGCATTATATTTAATGAAGACACTGGTAATGAAAATGGCTATGATGTTACATTACTTGCAGATGTAAACGCCGAAATGAGGAATACATCCATTTTTACAAACAGTGCATATGATTACAGCGGAACAATGCATACACTGGTTGGCGATGATAACGATAATGAAGCTTCATCTCTTGACTTTGTAAGATATATTTACGCAAAGCATGGTGTTCAGGTAGGCGCCAGTGTTTACAATTCAGTGTCAGGCGATAATCTTACCGTTAAAAGTATGAAAGAAGCGGACAGAAAAAATTTACAGGTAGGCGATATTATTTACTATTATCCTCATTGCTACAAACTTGGTTTGAAGAAAGCTTTCAAATCTGATGGAGCGCTGCTTAAAGAGGAGAGTGATTATCCAGCATCAACAATATCACAGTCTGAGCAGAAATATCTTAAGTATTTTAAGAAAAAATTTCTGAAACTGAAAAATGGTGAAAGTATTTCTGATTTTAAGTTCAGGAAGATAGATTTTGAGGATTTGATTTCTTTATACAGCGCACAGAAAGAATTCTTATCAGGCGATGATCATAAATCAGACAGTGATGGCGAATATAACAGTGCATCAGTAATGCAGATTATTAATTCTGCAATTCCAATGATTTATATTGGAAATAATAAGGTTGTAGCTTATTCATGGGATTTAACAGAAGATGAAAACATGACTGTTGAGATGAAAACGAAAACCAGAAGCGATGGCATGAACGGCTGGACAGGACAGATTAAAAAGATTTCTGGTGAAGGCAAGGATGCAGCAATAAGAACATATACTCTTGGCAGTGATATAAAGAACAAATATATTCTTGGTTATTATCATCCGACAGGACTTACCAAAACAGCAGTTTATGGTGCAAACAATATGTTCTGCGGCTGGACTGATGATCAGATTCTTCTTTTCAATGCTGAAATAAACCAGTCATATTGGGAAGATGGTACAATTGAATTCATTGATAATGAAGGAAATGAACAGCAGACAGCATTTTACGACAAATGGGTATATGACGAAACAAACCATGATAATTTCTACAGTTCAAGCTTAGCGGGAACAATTGGAGACGCTATTGGAGACAAGATTGTTGGCGATATGGAATCTGTAGATTTTACAGCATGGGCAAGTAATGACAGAGCGAAAGCTTTCCAGACTCAGGTATGGGATGCGGCAAAGAAGACGTATGACGAAAGAAAAGTACCTGTAAGCGTTATTATGGCAGCAGCGTGCGTGTCAACAAACATGGGCGCAACAGAAGAAGCATCTCATTATAATAATGTATTCGGCATGACATCTGATTTTGGCGATATTCAGTACAGCTCAGGAATTGCAGAAATTACAAAATACACATATGCTTCAGGTGACAATCCTCTTGTTGCTAATGCGTATAAGCAATTTGGGTCTTATGCAAATGCTGAAGCAATGAAATATTATAAATTCAACAGCGTTGATGACTGCGTTGCAGGCTGGACAGAAAAAGCTGCAAATAAATATGGAGCAGTAACAGCAATAGACTCTGTATCGTATTATATGACAATAAGTTCTCTTGTTCATCAGACATCAGTGTTTACAAATGATTCTGATACGGATAAAAAGGCAAAAGACCTTATTAACGATAGTTTCTTTAAGACGAGAGATGACTGGATGAATACAAGACAAAGTTTAATTGACGCCTGCAATACTGCATACAGTGATACGGCCAAAATATTAGCAGACAGTGCAACTGCTGAGACAAGAAATGGATTATTCTCACTGGCAGGACATATTAAACTAAAGCTTCAGACAGCAAAAAATGATTTAGCTATAACTGCTTTTGATACATATATTAATGACAAGTATCGAATTGGTGGAACTGGAACTGATCATGATATTCTTCCAGGCAATTCAATTGTTAATCAATTAAGAGAATACAATAAAACTGCCAAGGACATATATGAAGCTCAGAAAAAAGGAAAGTCAAAAGATCAGGTTGGTCAGGAATCTTATATGGAAGCCCAGATTACAAGTCTGACTAATTCAATAAATTCAAACGGCGCAACCGGTGATGGCAACTTTAGCTCAAGCAATCATGACGCTTTACAGAAGTCTATTGACGCAGCAAAAGCACAGCTTAAAACTTTTAGTGATTTTGTTAACGATGACAATAATAAGACCAACGGTGATGTTGTTGACAGTAGTAACTGCATTGGACGTTTACAGGCCCTTATTGATAAGGCTCAGGGAGCGTATGATACACAGAGCAAGCAGAAAGACTCTGAAACAGTTGCGGCGGAAAAAGCAGCTGAAGCGAAGAGAATTGCTGATTATAAAGCAAATCATCCATACTGGGCTGGCAGAAGTGACAATTCAGATGATGCTCCAGATAAAGCAGCTACATGGAATACTGAAGGAAAATCATATACAATTATTACAGCAACGTGGAAAGATAAGAAAAAGAAAACACACACTTACAAGTATGTATTTAATAATGAAAAGAAAACAGTTGAAATAGCTGAAATTTCAGCAATGGGAACTGTTATTGCAGGTAAAAGTATAACTACCAATAATTGTGCTTATATTAATGCTGATTTACGTAATGGATATAAGGGCGGAATTTATTCAAGGACCAAAGATGGATCTTTACAGGGTCCTAACAGAAAAATTTCTACTATTGAAAATACTAATAACTGGAATAGTAGTATGTGGTATTCAACTCATTAACATAAAGAGAACACACTTTTGTGTTCTCTTTTTTTTGCTGTCAGTCGTCTAAACTCCATATTTATATTGTCATATTAAAAAGGATAAATAAAGGAGGATGAAAATATGGCAGACAGTATTTTTAAAAACTGGACATTTCTTGACCCGGAGGAAGAAGCCGAAAATGAGCTGCGAGATATTGCAGAGGAAGTTAGAGGCTTAAGACTTTCCGAAGTTCTGGAACATCATGGGGTTCATATAGAAATTGACACAGGATCCGAAAAGAAGGCATTGTGCCCGTTTCATATGGATAATACCATTGGTTCGTTCAGTATCAATGATGACAAAGGCATATGCAAATGCTTTGCCTGCGGAGGTGGTGGTGATGCCATTCATTCCATGATGCAGCTTAATAATATGTCTTATAAGGATGCATTGCTACAGCTTGCAGCAGATGAACAGATTATTTCCAAAGAGAAGTTCAAAGAATTGTCTCAGAGAGAATATTCCGATGAGTTCATCAAAGGAATGGAAGGACCTGCTGAGAAAATGTTCTCAGTAAAGAAATCTAAAGTCATTGAATCTGGTGAACAGAAACGCAGAAACGCAGTTTATCAGATCATCAAAGACGTTTGTGGGCTCAAGAAAGAACATGAGAAATATCTCAGAGAAAAACGTGCATTATCAGACGCGCGTATTAAAAAGGATTATTTCTCGATCTCAAATGGAAAGCTTACGAAAGTAATAAAAGCTGTTCGTGAGCAGTGTCCTGAGTATTTGGATGACTTGCAGACACTTCCCGGTTTCTTTACAAACATTGACTATGAGTTTCGAGGAAATGAAAAAGTCAAGAAAGAAAAACTCTACTGGTCTGTTTCTGACGGTATAGGAATTCTGATAAGAGATGCCTACGATAACATCAAAGCAATTCAAATCAGGAGAGACCATATTGAGGAAGATGAATTCCGGTATGTATGGTTTTCGTCAGCATTTGCTATGGCCAGAGGAAACAAGTATACCAAAGGCGGCGGTGCTGTAGGTGCTCCCATTGATGTTCTTTTTCCACAGAGAGAAAAACCTAATACTACATTATGTGTAGCAGAGGGACGTTTTAAGACGGAGATTCTTTCACAGTGGGGAAATGTTGCATTATCTGTGCAGGGTGTCGGCAATTATTCCGGTATTGATGATGACATTAAAAATGTTATTGATGTTACCGGAAAGAAGTTTGACAACATATTTGTTTTTTATGATGCAGATATGTTAAGAAACTCAGCTGTTTTTGCTCAGGCAATGAAACTTGGCCAGTATCTAAACCAGACAATGCCGGAGCTTACAGTTAAATACTGTATCTGGCCGGAATATCTTGGCAAAGGTATTGATGACATGTATCTGAGTAATCCGGATAATGTGTCGCAGATAAGAACCTTTGACGAAAAATATCTGATGGATATCTGGTCTAAGGAAGTCCTAGAAATATTTGCAAAACTGGGTATTCAGTCAGTGGCAAAAACTGATAAGGAAACCCGTGAAAAGTTTGCAAATGAACTGGGAATAAGGCTTTCTCATTACCTGTTTGGTGGACAGACAGCAGCGTAAACTAGAATGAGCAGGAATTAATTTTCCTGCTTTTCTTTTGGGACAAATTTGGGAATGTAAATATTATATAAATACATGAGCAAAATCCACCTTTATATCTGTAAACCATATAAAAAATAATTATAAAGGAGGTAGAAAATATGAGTTTTACGAATATTGAATTGCATGCGCATACAGATGCGTCGCTTTCAGATGGAGCCATGACATATAAAGAATATGTCGATAAGGCCATTGAATATGGCGCACCTGCCATTGCGATTACAGACCACGGCGGAGCATGGAACTGGCTTGATTTCTTTAACTACTGCAAGTTAAAAGGTGTAAGGCCAATTCTTGGTACAGAGGGATATGTAGGAATGCAGATTCCATTGTCACCATCAAAAACAGCCAGCAAGAGAATGCATATTCTTTTACTGGCAAAGGATTATCTTGGATTTCAGGCAATTTCAAGATATATTTCAGAGTCAAACCGCCACATTGACGGACTTGGCAAACCACTTGGCAGCATGGAAATGCTTGATAAATTCTTTGGACCAAAATCTGAAGGATATAATCATGTGATTTGCTGTTCAGCATGTATTGCAGGCGTACTTGCAACACCTTTTTCAACAAATGTTTTTATTGACAGAGAAATTGAGAAGATTAAATCTCGAATTGCTGAGTCAGAAGCAACACTTCCTGAGGAATACAAGGAAGCAAAGGAAAAAGATGACAAATGCAATGAACGTAAAGAAGCAATCGCTTCAAGAATCAAAGAACTCGAACCAATAGCAAAGAAAAATTTAAGGTCAATAAAAGCTTCCATTAAAAAGATGGAAGATGGACCTGAAAAATCAATGCTTTCGGAACAGCTTGTAATCGAGGAAGAAGAAATTGTAAATGCCAAGACAGAAATTGCATCTCTTAAAGCAGAGAAAAAGACAATCACTGAAACAGTAAAGCCGTTTCATCAGATTGTCATGAAGTGCAAAAATAAAACTACGACTATCGTAGAGAATGAGGAGAAAATAAAAGACCTTAAGTTATCAGTAAGGTCTGACAAAGAACTCCGAAATGATGCACTTAATATGGCTTTAAGTCTTATAAAGATTTTTGGCCATGATAATTTCTTTGCGGAGGTTCAGTATCACGGAATTGACCTTGAGAAAGAGATTTATCCCAAGATTGCTGAGCTGGCAAGAGAATTGAATATCAAACTGGTTGCAACCAATGATGTTCATATGACAGAAAGAAGTGACTTAGAGAAGAGAACACTCCTCAGAAACTTTGGCAAAATCTCACAGAAAGATCCAAAGTGGAGCGCTCCTATTCAGGGAGACTCAGAACTTTACTATAAAACCGGTGATGAAAAAGCAGCAATGCTTTCAGAAATTCTTCCGGAAGACATGGTAAATGAAGCTATGGGCAACATCGAAGTTATCGCTGACCAGTGCAATCTTGAACTTTCAGATGCAAAACATTATCCGCATTTCGATAATGCAAAAGAGTTGCTTAGAAAGATGTGCGAGGATGGCATTAAAGAATTCTATCCGGGTGATGCATGGACAAAAGAGCTTGCTGACAGAATGGAGTATGAATTGGAGACTATTAATAAAATGGGATTCAACGATTACTTTTGTGAGGTTGCAGATTTTATCCAGTACGCAAAAGCACATGGAGAAAACTCAGTTGAGATTGGCCCGGGACGAGGCAGTGGAGCAGGTTCGCTTGTTTGCAGACTTTGCAAAATTACTGAAGGACTTGATCCAATTGAGTACAATCTGTTGTTTGAGCGTTTCCTCAATCCAGAACGTGTATCAATGCCTGATATTGATACAGATTTCAGTGCTCATGCAAGAGCAATTTCAATCCAGTATGTCAAAGAGAAATATGGTGAGCGTGCCGTAGCAAACATTATGACAAAAGGAAAGATTGCAGCAAAGAAAGCACTTGAGTACGCACCAAAACTTCTTGGAGTTGAGAGATTTGGAGAGAAAGCACATTATACATCTCTTTTCAAAGAGATGAGAAAGCTGATTGGTGATGAACCAAATGCAAAGCTTTCAAAATATGAGGCTGTAATCAGAGATACTTTTGCAAACAATCCGGATGCTCTTAAAATTCTGGACTATGCAATGGAAATTGAAGGATACACAGCTTCATATGGTACACACGCTGCCGGAGTTATTATTACAGACGGAAGTGATGTAGAAAACTACATTCCACTGATGAAAATAAAGGATGACGATGGTAACGAAGTATATGCTGTACAAGCAGACATGGTACAGTGTGAGGCCCAGCTTGGATTCATTAAAATGGATTTCCTTGGTCTCAAGAACTTAAACATCATCACAGACTGTATGCATCTCATTACTGAAAGATATGGTATTAAAATTGATCCGTATCATCTGCCTTTTGAGATAGAAGTATTTGAGAGAATATATGCAGACGGTGATACAGACTTCGTGTTTCAGGTCGAGTCAGACGGCATGAAAAAGATGTTGAAACAGTTTCATCCAACATCATTCATGGATGTTATCTTGCTTGTTGCCTGCTACAGACCGGGACCAATGGATTTCATTCCAAATATCATTGAGTCCAAAAATACTGGAAAGCCAAGTGACATCGTACAGAGAATTCCTGTACTTGAACCAGTCCTGAAAGAAACATATGGTTATCCTGTTTATCAGGAAGAGGTTATGAAAATCATGACTACATGTGCTTCATTTACAATGGGACAGGCTGACAATGTAAGACGTCACATGAGCAAGAAACATGAGGCGGAACTTGCAGCAATCAGACCGGATTTCGTCGCAGGCTGTGCAAAAAATGGCATCAGTGCAGAGGATGCAAACTGGTTATATGACCAGTTAATGCCATTTGCTAAATATGGATTTAATAAATCCCATGCAGCAGCATATGCACTGGTATCATACATTACTGCATGGCTTAAATTCCATTATCCGGCAGAGTATATTTCTGCAGCAATGAACACTCAGGGTGAAAAAACAGTCCAGTTTACAGAGAATTGTAAAGCCAGAGAGTTCAAGATTTACAGACCTGACATTAACAAATCAAGAGCGGGATTTATTCCGTTTGATGATGGTATTTTAATCGGTCTGGCAGGAATAAAGGGAATGAAATCATGTGCAGGAGTTATAGAGAAGGAACGTAACGAACATGGATTGTTCAAATCACTTGAAGATTTTGTCCAGAGAGTGAATATTAAGAGCAATGACTTTGAAAAATGCGTGCTTTCAGGTGCATGTGATGACTTCACAAATAACCGTAAAATAACAGCAGCTCAGATAGTTTCTTATAAGAAGTCATATGACAATCTTATGAAACTCAGAAAGACGATAGAAGAGAAAGAAACTCTTTTATCTGAAACACAGAGCAAAATCTGGGATGCTGAAGAGTCTGTAAGAAAGACTCTTGCAAGTACTGTCAAGAAAATTGAAAAAACGCTTAAAGAAAAGCGTGACGACGAGCGCAGTCTGGTAAACGATTTAAAGACTATATTTACATCAAGCAATATACCTTTATCAACATCAGAAAGACTTGCTTATGAGTCAGAACTTCTTGACATGTGGGTCACGGGAAATCCGCTTGAAGACTTCAGTACTGATGGCTTCAATACAACGGCAGATTGTGATGAGGCTGGCAAGAATGTAAAACTTGCAGGAATTGTTACTACAGTTCATGCTATCCAGACAAAGTCAGGTTCAAAAATGGCTTTCTTAAAAGTCAATGACAGGTCAGGACAGGCGATAGATGTTGTAGTATTCCCTAGCACATATGATAACGTAAGAAACTTATGCGAAAAGGGATGTGCAGTACAGATTGCAGGCAAGACTGATATTAACAGTAATGGTGATGAAGACCAGATACAGATTATCGCAAATGATATGAAGCGTCTGTCTCCGAGGACTAAAACACTGTTTGTGTCAGTTGATGATATTGACGGACTCTGCAAGCTGTGTGATTTCATTAATAAGCATCAGCTTGCTGACGGTGGAGTTGCTTGCAGGATATACAATAAGGAACTTAAGGAGATTGAGGAATTAACTTACAAAGTTGATCCTCAAATAACCAGTCTTTTGGAAGCAATGGGCTTTGAAACAAAGATTAAAAACATTCATAATATTGCTATGGCGGCATAAACATAAAGGCATCTCATACGAGGTGCCTTTTTCTTTTTATAAGTAAAATCCATCTGTATTATACAGGAAGGAGAAGGATACATGGAACCAATGATTTGTGTAATATTGATAATTGTTGTTATTGCAATAGCGGCATTAGAAGAAGAAATCTCTGCCCGTAAAAGCAACAAAGTATATTCACAGAATACAAATTTTAATGAAACTGAACGAGTCTGTAATTTATTTAACAGATATGTGACTGAATACAACAATTTACAGCAGCAGTTTACTAATCAGTACAGCGTAAAAATCACAGAAGCTCAGACAATTAGTGATATGCAGATGATAAAAGAACTGCTTTCATATAATGAAGATTTTGATAAATATTCAGCAGTTTTAAAACAAAGACTGGAGAACATAAGAGTAATGTTAAACAGTAGACAGATAGAACATGTTGAAAGCGAACTTTTAAGTCTTGATGAATTTTATAGTAAATTACAACATCTGCTGTCAAATATTTCATATGCGAGCAGCAGCAATGATGATTTTTCCAGATGGTTTGAACAGGAAGAAAATAAAGAAGAATACACAAATACCAGTAAAACTTCAGACAATTTTTCATTCTTTGAAGGATGCAGAACAAAAACTGAAGCAGGCAAACGTTATAGAGCACTTGCAAAAGCGTTTCATCCTGACACGGGATGCGGTGATGAAAATATGTTTAATAAAATGAAGGAGGAGTATGACAATCTGCATTTGTCATAAAACAAATATATGAAATCAGCAGTGAAATATTATGCGGCAATAGCGGCAACGGTAATAGACATGGGACTGATAGCCTTATTCATTATTTTGGAAATATTAACTTGTAGCGGAGTTTTGATAAAACCAATAGCTTTTCAGGCAGTTGACACTACAAAAATAATGTTTTTCAAAATAGTCTGGATAATACCAATAGTAATATGCATAACTTTATTCATTCTGATAACAAACATCAGACGAAAATTAAGGGATGAATATGAGTATGATAAAAACAGTGTCAGCAGGGAATATGGTCATTTTGAAAAACTGTCAGCAGATGAACGTAAAGAAATAGAAAAACAGAAAATGATAGATGCGGAACGTATTCTTGACAGCCAGACATTAAAGAATATCACGCATAAGGGCAGTAAGTGTCCGCAGGCAGATATGGATGCAATGATTGGTCTTGATTCAGTAAAAACCCAGATGACAGAAATTGCTGCAAGAATGACATATGAAAGAAACGAATGGAAACGAAATGGCAACAAAGAAAAATTTAAGCCAAAAGAAACCATGCACATGATTTTTATGGGTGAACCGGGTACAGGAAAAACAACTGTAGCAAGAATCATGGCAGGCTTTTTATATAAAAATGGATACATAAGAAAAAATCAGAGCATTGAAGTTGATGGAAATTTTCTCAGAGGACTGACTCCCGGCGAAAGCAGCAAGAAAACAAAAATGCTTATAAAGAAAAGTATGGGAGGGGTTTTGTTTATTGACGAAGCGTATTCCCTGCTTGCTGGCGGTGACGGACAGGAAACTATTGCAACAATAGTAAAAGAAATGGAAGACCACAGAGATGATTTAGTTATTATTCTTGCCGGATATGACAAAGAAATGAAAAAGCTTGTAAACTCAAATCCCGGCATAGAATCAAGAGTTAAATATTATTTGTGGTTTGGTGATTATACAATGGGCGATTATCAGAAAATGTTCATGCAGCTTGCTCATAAAAGAAATCTTCAAGTATCAAACGAATGCTTGAGTGCAGTCGTTAAAAGACTTAAGTATGAGAAGACACTGCCTAATTTTGGCAATGCGCGTGCAGTAAGAAATTTATTTGAGAAAACTCTGGATAAACATGCAGTGAGAGTTGTAAATGAACATGCAACAGTAGATAAACTTACTGCTGATGATGTACCGGATATTGAAAAGCGGCATAATTGATACAAATGTTCCCGACATTAATGTCGGGAACATTCTTTGTTTAAGATGCATTTTTTAAAATCCATATTTATTACAAATAAAAACAACAGAAAGGAATTAATGCCATGAAAAAGAAAACAGGATTAATTTTAGCCGCAATAGGTGCAGGCGCAGGCTTTTTAGCAGGACGATTTGTTGAAAGAATTGTTACCGTAAAAAGTCTTGTTGACAGAATTGAGGATATAGGTGGTTCAGATGACCTTGAAGATTATCTTTATGACCGTTATGGAGAAAATAACGGAGAATACGAAGATAAATTCTATGAAGAGGATGATGACGTTGAAGGTGACAACGCTGACGATGATAATGATGAAAATGAGAACAATGAAGATAAGACTCCGTCAGTAAAAGTTATGGAAATGTCTGATGAGGACTTCAAGAAGTTTATACAGGAGCTGTAAACGATGATGGCAGAGGCCTGTAATTTATGGACTCTATTTATATAGAAGAAATGGAGATAATTAAATGGTAAAAGCTTATATACTTGACACAAATATACTTCTTGACAGTCCTAGAGCTATATTTGGATTTGACGATAACACTGTAATCATTACAGGAACAACACTTCAGGAACTTGATTCAAAAAAGACAGCTCCCGGGGAATTAGGATTTAATGCAAGAGAAACATGCAGAATTATAGAAAAACTCAGACTCAAAGGCGACCTTACTGCAGGAGTACCAATGGATAATGCGGGCGTATTTAAAGTAATTCTTAATGCGACGCAGTGGCATATGCCAAGTGGTTACAGTGGAGACAAGCCTGATAATCAGATAATCAATACAGTACTTGATATAAAGAAGAATCAGGGACATATGTTTAATCAGGTGATACTTGTTACCAATGATACATCAATGAGAATTAATGCTTCAGTATGTGCAGCAGCATGTGGCTTTTCGGATTTTGTTGAGTCATACAGGAATGATCATGTTTCAAGTGCTGAGATGTATACAGGTAAAAGAGAACTTCATGTTTCAAAAGAGACAATTGACTATATATATAAGAATAAAATGCTTCCACCAGAGGCTATTTTCAGGGAAGATGTTCCGGAACCTGTAGAAAACGAATTTTTCATACTGCAGAGTGACCAGTCATCAGCACTTGCTGTGTACAGAAATCATGAATTAAAGTTGATTGATACAAAAACACTGCATCCATGTCATGTACAGCCTAAAAATGCAAGCCAGACATTTGCACTCTGGGCGCTCATGCAGCCAGTTGAGGAAATTCCATTTGTTATTTTAAAAGGACCGGCAGGAACAGCAAAGACATTTCTTTCTCTTGCAGCAGGAATAGATCAGGCATATGATGTAGGAGCTCACAAAGCATATGACAGTGTACTTATTTCAAGGAACAATGTTATGGCGGACGCAGATTTTGGTTATCTTCCGGGTGAACTTGAAGATAAGATGAATCCACTGCTGGCACCATTCTTTGATAACCTCGAATCACTGCTTAGAGGAAACACAGACGAAGACAGAGAGTGTATTTCAAGACAGATAGAGGATATGATAGACTCAGGCGTCATTGAAATATGTGCACTTGCTTACATGAGAGGACGTTCAATTACCAATAAGTTCCTCATTGTTGATGAAACACAGAACGCAACAAGAAGCCAGATAAGAGATATTATTACGCGTGCAGGTACAGGCTGTAAGGTTGTTATCTGTGGAGATCCTGAACAGATTGATGCTCACAATCTTGATAAGTTAAATAACGGACTGGTATTTGCGTCAGAAAAGATGAAAGGCTCGCCTGTCTGCGCACAGATTTCGTTTACAGAAGAAGAGTCAGTAAGAAGTGAACTTGCAAAGGAAGCAATAAAGAGACTTACGCTTTAGAATATATGCCCGGCAGGAAGATATTGTCGGGCAATTTTCATCTGTTTAAACATCAAACTCCATATTTATTACAGTCATATCAACAAAAAAGGAGGAATTTTTATGACACTAAGTAATGTAAGGGTTGTTCAGAATGATAATCGCATAATGATTATCATTGATAATCCATCTCAGAATGATGTGAATGCTATACAAGAGGCTTTTGGCGCAGAGTCAGCAATAAAAAGACTTGCAGGGCTTAAGACACCAACAGAAGCAGAACCGCAGATACCGGCACCTACACAGCAGTCACAGCCAGCACAACAGGATGTTCCGCAGCAGAACGTTCAGAATGCTCCACAGCAAACTGTTGCTCAGAGTACGCCTGAAGTAGCAAGAACACCTGAAATGTCAGCAAAGGAGTTACTTGCAGACAGAACAGCCCAGTCAGCTCTTGGACTCAGAGAAGTTTTGTGGAGACTTGGAACCTGCCTGTATCCGAATACTGACAGAAAGCCTTTCGATGCATGGTTCGATCGAACCAGCAAAGAAGAGCACGCTGCGAAGTATCAGGAGTTCGCAAAGCAGATAATGGCTGCGTAAACAAAAGAAAACAGAATCTGATTTTTCAGGTTCTGTTTTTATGGTTAATAATTAGCGAATGGTATTTTATTACTGTTTACAATATCTTGGTACTTTCATGATATTGAACGGTATTTTATTACCGTTCATTTATCAAAATCCATATATATCATGTAAATATTTTTCCACAAAATATGTGGAATATAAACGACAGGAGAAAGAATAATGGAAACAAGTATTTTTGCAACAAAATCCGAAATCAGGGAACATAAAAATCCTTCATTCGGCAATGTTCATATAATTGGACTTGACATGGGTTACTCGGGAGTTAAATGTTTCCACGAAAATGGAAACTTTGTATTTCCTAATTACTGTCAGAAAATAGAGGGCGAAATCTTTGGCGATTTATCACGAAATGACTTAATATATGAAGATTTAAAGTCAGGAGACAGATATTATGTAGGCGCTCTGGCAATTAAGTCATTATCAGAAGATAGCACTGTAGCTGAAGATAAGATTTTAGGAAGAAATCATTACGGCCATATGGATTTTCTGATAAAGTTTCGTACAGCATTAGGTCTTGCCAGATGGGATATTCTTGAAGATGAACCTTTGTTTATTCAGACAGGACTTCCGCCAGCATATATTAAGACAGATGAAATGCTGCTTAGAAATGCAATTCAGCAGAGTCATGATTTTGCGCTTATATCATGCGGAAAAAGAAAAGAATTTCACATTGACATAACAGCAGAAGATGTTGATGTCATGTATCAGCCAATGGGTACATTCTATTCTGTAACAACAGACCAGTTTGGAAATCTGACAAATGACCTCAAAACATTCAGGAACTCAGACCTGCTTGTCTTTGATGGTGGATTCAAAACACTTGATAAGTTTGTTATTCAGAATAAGAAGCTTGAAGAAAAAGATACTGATGAAAATCTTGGCATGAAACGTATTCTTGAAGAAACAAGAAACAGCATGCAGGAAGATTTAAAAAGAAAAGGATATTCAGTTTCAGTGTCACTTCCAGCAATGCAGCAGTGTCTTAAAAATGGCGTGGTAAGAATTAATGACCGCATTAACTTTACTGTAAAAGAATTTCCTATAGAAGAATATTTGAAGAAAGCAAATGATCTTGTCTGCAAGGAAGCTTTTGACAGTATTAAGGACTATGTGTTCAATATTAAGTACCTCATAATGACAGGCGGCACAGGAAGCGCATGGTATGGCTATTTTAAAGACAAACTGAAAAGAATTCCTACTTTAAAGGTTATTTCTGGAGACTATAATTCCAATCTGCCAGCTTTTTATGCAAATGCCAGAGGTTACTACATGTATCGCCTTACACAGTTCAAAGTAAAAAGATAGAAAGGTGCGGTGATAGGTATATATGAAAAAAATGTCAGTACCGTTTTATCTGTACAGACAGCATGACATGGATCTTATCAATATATACAGGCGTGATGGTTTTAAATTCCAAAAAGAAGTTAAAAAGGCCATTATTGAATATGCAAATGGAAGAATATATCAGCTGACAATTCCTGATAATCTTCCTATTAAAAGTGGATACATAGCAAAGTCAATTCCAATGCATTTAACATTAAATCCGAATAATGAAGAAGAACTGAAAGCTGTCAATATGCTGATGAATACAAGAAAAGGATTCAGATGCCAGCTTATTAAGGCAATATTCAGGATAAGCCTTCAGACACTGCCCCTTAGTTCTTTTAACAAGGGCAGTAGTGACGGATTTGTTTTTAAAAGACCTGATATAGACGAAGTTATGCAGGAAAGTTTGGCAGAACAGACAAAAACGAAGAAAAATTCAGTTTCAGTTGATATTCCAGAACAGATTCCGGTTCCAAAACCGCAGTCTGTAAAGAAAGATACGATAAATACTAATTCAGATAAAGCTGAAGAGAGTAAGGCTCCTATCGTAGACGAATATAATGCACAGCCTGATGATCAGGATGAACTGGCAGCAATATTCGGACAGATGGATTCACTGACTCACTAAGTTTTACAAGAAAGGTGTATTTATTAAAATGGAAAATTTTACAACAGATGAGGAATTACTCAAGGACGAAAATTATTCAGTAAATGCAGAAGACATTGCTGACGAAGACGCATTAGAAGAAACATCTGAAGAAGAATCAGAAGAAAATAACAGTAATGGAGACATAAGAACAGCAATTCTCATGATGAATGAGCTTAAAGTACATTGCGAAAAGAAAAAGATACCAATGTTCAGTACTATTGCGGACGTTGATGAAGAAAAGCATACAGCTAAATACATAACAAGAACACTTACTCCGTTTATGGCAAGGAAAAATATTGTTAACGATAAAATCACAAAATTTAATGCAGGTGTGAATGGTGAATTCTATTTAAAGGTGACTGCACCAGGCAATTCACAGATAGCAGATTTGGCAGATACTTTTACAGAAGAAAATTTGTAAAAATATTTTGCAAAATCTTTGGACAAAAGTTAAAAACGGAATATTATATATGTGTCGGGCACAATAAAATATATTGATGCAGACTTTTGGGGTTAAGATTTTTCGTAAAAGACAAAGACTGGTATACGTAATGGCAGCATGCAGACTCATAACCTGCAAATCTGGGTTCAAATCCCAGTGCCAGTTATAAAACTTTAAAAATATTCAATTTATTTTGGACAGATTTAAAGTTTGGAATATTATATATGTGTAAACGTAAAAAAAACGTATGCAACACGCAGAAAGGAAATTTAAAATGATAAAAGCAGAATTAGTTTCCGCAATGGCGGAGAAAACAGGATTAACAAACAAGGATGCAGCCGCAGCAGTAAATGCTTTTACTGAGTCTGTAAAAGATGCACTTGTTAAGGGCGATAAGGTACAGCTTGTTGGCTTTGGTACATTTGAGGTAGCTGAGAGAGCAGCAAGAATGGGCAGAAACCCATCAACAGGAGAGTCCATTCAGATCGCAGCTTCAAAGACAGCTAAATGGAAGCCATCTTCAGCTTTAAAGTCAGATCTTAATTAAGTTCTAACAACGGATCAAGATAAAAGTATCAACATTAAACGAGAGGGATTAAGACAATTTATGTCAACAACCTAATATCTTTATTCGTTGACACATATACAATGGTACGGCAGGAACGGCCGAAACCTAACGCCTGTGGACATTATGTAAGACCTGTTAACATGATATATATGCTAACAGGCAGTAGTGGTTTGAAGCAGGAAGCTCGGTTACTTGTAACTGAGTAGTTCACTTAACGGTTGATCCGCCGGTTAATACACCCATTCTGAAAAACCGGTGCTGACCTCAAACAGTTTACGAGGTTGATAACTAAGTATAAAAACGGGGGTTCCCGATCATCCCGCAGGCGTCGTGTTCGCAAAGCAAAAATCGGACTCCATATACAAAACCGCCTGATGGCGATATTCGCTGTCAGGTCCCTAGAATGGTAGTGTAACGGTAGCACGACAGTCTCCAAAACTGTAAATCATGGTTCGATTCCATGCCGTTCTGTTACAGATTGCAGAAAAACTGCAAAAAAAAATCTGTATACTCCTTATATTTTATTTGTTGATAAGTTACGCGCAGGAGGACTCTTATCTTCCTGCAATACGGTTCCATGGTCTAGCTGGTTAGTGATACGGCCCTTTCAAGGCTGAGACGCGGGTTCAATCCCCGCTGGAACTATTTATTTTCCTCATGGTGAATTAGTGTCATCAGATATTAAAAGCGGGTTCGATTCCCGCAAGGAAAATCAATCGCTGCAATTATTGCAGTGCGGCAGGTTTCATGTCGTCAAATAAGGCTGATAACAGCTATAAAGCAGGGAAAGAAAATCTGCGACTGGAATTTTATTCCAGTTTAATGGAAAACCATTTGCCGAGAACGCTGGTGCAAGTACTTAAGAACAGACTTGTGGAGAGTATTAGCTGGCGCGGGGCATCCAGTAGAAAAGGTGCTATATCTGTGGAAACACAGTGGAGTGGTCAAATGTTCTATGGTGTGAGTCTTTGCAGAGACAAATGCTGTATTAATTATGATGATTCATCCAGCACGAAAGGTGGGGTGATAGTCATAAAGTATATCAATAGCACGATATACAGGAGCTGCGCCGAATGGGACGTGCTCAAAAGGTACGTATGTTCAAATGCATGCCACGTAGTTCCATTTACAAACAAAACATACATTCTAACTAAATCTAAGGATAAAGATTTTTCTAAGAATAAATATTTTAAAAAATATTTTAAAAGCAAAAGTGTGTGCGACCATGAATTTACAAACAGCTTATTGTCCTGCAATATGGGCACATAGGACATCCGCAAGATACCTTATGAAGAGATTATTAGATGCAACCGTAATCAGTTGGCAGACTGATGAATGTTTTGCAGACAGCGATGTGTTGAACGTTTCTTATATGATTCGTGGTAAGAGTTTGCCGGCTTTTACAAAACTGGTGCTGTTGTCAGCTACGACCTAAACAGTCGTGTGATTAACTCGCTCCAACGCGAGGCTGCTGAAAATGCAGATAACGCTGACAGATACAGGTCAAAATCTCAGCCTGTATAAGATAAAACAATAAAAATTCTGAATAACACAAAGATGCAGAAGGGTGAATTTCATCTTTCTGCATTTTTGTTTCTTTTCTGATTTTACAAAATCCATATATATATCGCTATAATTTAGTAAATAAAAATTAAAATAAAAGGAGGATATAATTATGGCATACACAATTAAAGCGCAGACATTACCTGTTGGAGAGGAGGCAGTTATAAAGGGTACCCTTGGGTTTAGCCGCTGGCTGACACAGCTTCTTGACGGCGAGGATTTACAGAAATCTATCGCAGCAGAGCGTCAGAGAGGATCTCAGTATCCGAACATGAATGTTAGATGCGAAGCAGAACTTCTCAATCCTGAGATTGTTCTCAAAGATGCTCAGCCAAATAACACAGAGAAGTATCTGCATGAGCGAATCTTCTCAAAGAAAGACGGAACAATGTGCTTCCGTTTAGAGAGAAATAAAACTCTTCCAAAATTCGGCGTCCGTCAGCAGGACGGAACTATTAAGGAGTTCGACCCTGAGGGAAAGCATTTTGGTGAGGACAATGTAGTAACAGCATACTACAAAGTTTACCAGCCAAAGAGTTTCGCCAACAAAGGAGTAGGTCTGCAGGCAATCGTTTTTGAGAACGAGCCTATTTACTATCAGGGAGCTGGTCTTCCGGGTGGTGAGTGGACAAGACTTCCAAAAGAAGAGACAGCCGCAGCACCTGTGCAGACAGCTCCTCAGGCAGCAGCACCTGCACCGGCTGCACCAGCAGCTCCACAGTCTGCACCAGCAGCTCCACAGTCTGCACCAGCAGATCCATGGGCTACTCAGGCCGCAGCACCTGCAGCAGCACCATCTAATGATGGCTTCGCACCTGCAGCAGATAGCCCTTGGAACTAAATCCAAAGGCTTGTAAACGGAAGAAAGAGATGACGAAAGTTGTCTCTTTTCTTTTTTTTTGCCCAAAATTGCCGTTAGTTTACAAAACTCATATCCATAGCAAATATAAAGAAAGGATTTTGTAAAATATGGCTAAAAAGAAAAAGAGTTCAGGCCCGGGACCGATAAAAGAATTTATCACAACGATGCTTGAACCTGATGAAAATGGCAAGCTGAAGAACATGACAATGTTTGCCCTTATGAATGTGCTCATTGTTCCAATTATACTTTATGAAGGCATCAAGATAGGTCTTTATCCTGAGAAAGGAGCGGGGAGTATCATTGGCGGGTTTACGCATAACATTATTGCAATACTTGAAATGCGTAAAAACTACGGCAATATACAAGGCGTTGGATTTCAGCCCGGAGGATTAGTTTTACTGCTCTGTATCTGGGGATTTTTCTTTGTTTACAATTTTGTACGTATAGACAGAGATAAGAGAAAAAGCAGCAACAGCAAAGGTAATGCTCACTGGAATACACTCAGAAAATATAATCCGGTGTTTGTTTATCCAAAAGGAGCGGCAGAACCGCAGATGAGTGTTCCCGATGACTGCGATGAGCCGGGAAACATGATACTTGGACGAATGTCAGCGTCACAGCCAATATGCTTTGACATGCATCAGAAAGGTGGTACAAATGTTTACTGCAACACCTTGATTGTAGGTTCTACTGGTACCGGTAAATCTTTTGGATTTGTTAAACCAAATGTCATGCAGTTCAACTGTTCATATGTAATAACTGATCCGGCCGGAGATTTAACAAGAGAATGTGGACCGGGACTTGTTCACGAAGGATATAACGTAAAAGTATTCAACGTTGCCGAAATGAAATACTCCTGCCGTTACAACCCATTCAGATATGTAAGAAGTGAGCAGGATATTATGACAATGATTAACGTATTCATGCAGAATACAGATGATTCAGAGTCAGGAAAGGGCGACCAGTTCTTCACAAAGGCAGAGCAGTGTCTCTATCTTGCAATGGCTTTCTACATATATACTGTATATAAAGATCAGCCGGAAAAACAGACATTTAATACAATGTTCGACATGTATCAGATGGCAAATGCTTCTGAAGATAGCAAGAGAGAAAATGAAGTAAATGAATTTGACAAACTCTTTATTGAACTTGCAAAAACTGATCCTTTAAACCCTGCACTTAAATTCTATCGTATCTTCAAAAAAGGTACTGGTAAAACTTTAAAGAGTATTCTTATTTCAGCAGGTGTGCGTTTATCGTTCCTTGCAATTCCTGATGTTGCAAATCTTCTTTCAGGAGATGACCTTGAGCTTGAAACTCTTGGCGACAGAAAGTCTGCAATATTCATGATTATTAAAGCAGAGGATGCGACATACAACTTTATTACAGCTATGCTGTTTACACAGATGTTTGAAACCCAGTATTATGTTGCAGGTCAGCTCAATCCAAATGCACTGCTTTTAACAAAAGGAACATGTACAGCACTAAAGAGTGAAAAGTTTGTCACACCAAAACAGGAACAGGATGCAAGAGAAAAACTTGAAAAAGAACGTCAGATGTACATGGCGGCGAAATATGAAGAAGATGATCCGAATGATCCAAAGTTTACTACAGAATATGATGAAGATGGATTTCTTCCTTATCCTAAATGCAGACTTGTTTATGAAGATCCTGATACAAAGGAGAAAAGGGTATTAAAAGAGTTTCTTGGCAAGAGAGAATGTGATATGTTTATGGACTGTATTAAAAACGGTACCATTAAACGAGGCAAGAAACATCTTACAAGTCATTTAAGATTTATCCTTGATGAGTTTGCAAATATAGGAAAAATCCCTGATTTTGACAAGAAGATTGCAACATTCCGTAAATATTGGATAAGTTCAGACATCATTATTCAGTCACTTGACCAGTTGCGTAAAATGTATGAAGATAATATCGGTCTTATTATAGGTAACTGCAACATTATTATCTGTCTGGGAACAACGGACAAGGAAGATTCTGAATTTTTCTCCGAATTACTTGGACAGAAAACAGTTGATGTTGTGTCACATAATTTTGATAACAAAGGTATATTTGTCGGCACAACTGGAGGTAATTATTCAGCAGACGCAGAAAATCTGATGAGGCCGGAAGACGTGCGTTCAATGAAACCTGATGAATGTCTTATTATCATTAATACGCAGCAGCCATTTAAGGCAAAGAAATATCCGGCAACTGCACATCCTAATTATAAATTGCTTTATGATGACCATAAGAACCCTGACAGTGATGAATATGTGCCTCCATTTGAATATCAGCGTATATTCAAGGTAACACCTATGGAACAGAAAGGCGTTACTGCGGAAGAACTTTTAGGAACTGCGCCACAGCAGGTAGCAAAGAAAACAGGGCGTGTACATGTTGGACCTGCCAAAAAGTCAGTACCTGCAGATGGATATTCAGCAGTTACAGAAAATAAGCATTTCAATAAGCCAAATACAGAATCTAAAGTCAGAGATACATCTGTAACAGAAATGATGGGAATAACTCCTGATGAAAACGGAAATGTCAGAATAGAAGACATTGCGGCGAAAAACCCTGAAGCAGCAGAAAAAATGAATGCAAACTTATTAGACATGTACAAAAAGGCAGAAATCAAAATTGATGAAAATAATCAGGTCAGCTTCTTAGGAAATGGCACAAACGGAAATCCACCAATTATATCAGATGTGTATGATGACTTTCTATAATTTTTACAGACGCTTTAAAGCGTCTGTTTTTTTTGTGTAATTTTACAAAATCCATATATGTACCAAAGTGATTGAAACAGGAGGATGTTTTAAATGAGAGATAGAATACGTGCGCCAGTTTACAGACAAGTTGTTTAGTAAATTTTTACAAAATCCATATATATCGAGTAATTAAAGAAAATTGTTATCCGGTGCGTCCGGATGACTGGTACATGGTACAGAAAGGAATAAAAATTATGAAAAATCAAATTACAGGAAAGATTACAGGCGCAGTGAATAAAGCGTCAATGTTTACAGGAGCATGCCTTACTACAGGATTAATGATGTTAGAAAACGCAATGGCAGAAGGAGGAGGTTTTACCGGCTATACAAATGCACCTGATGGAGCAAAAGTAGTAGATGGAACAAAGTCATTTATGGGAACAGCAGGAACCTTCATTGGTGCTATCTGGGTTATTGCAGCAGTGTTTACACTCGTTATGGCAATCAGAAATGAGGACAATGAGGGACGTAACAAAGCACTTCTTAATGTTGTCTGCGGCGGTGTTCTTTGTTCATTAAGCCTTATTTTTACACTCTTCTTCAGTTAATTTTTAATAAAAAAATAAAATCAAGGAGGATAAAAACTTATGTTTAATCATATCTTTTTATCCGCCTTCAATTTACCTATGTTATTAGGAATAACACAGCCTACTGTAGGAGGCGGCATGGATGCCGCCAAAAGTCAGGTCAGCACACTTAATAGTACGGTGCAGGGCTTTGCTGGAGCAGTAGGAGCAGTATTAATAGCTGTTGCAATCATGAAATACATCATGTCAATTGCGGATGAAAGTCCTCAGAGTAAAATGAATGCAACTTTAATGCTTGGTGGTGGTATTTTCTTTATTTCAATGAGCGGAGTACTCAGTGTACTTAGTCTTAATGGAAATACAATACCGAGTGTAAATACCGTTGCAAAAAATATTGTGGATATTTTAGCTTCACTAATAACATACGCCGGAGGCGGATTATTGGCATTAGGTGTCTTTATGTATGTAATGGCAATATCACAGGAAAATTCTGATCAGCAGCATAAGGCATCAACAATACTTGGAATAAGTACTTGCATGTTAGCTTTTGCATCATTTAAAAATTCAATCAAAAATTTTGTTACCAGTGGCAACGGAAACGATGTAGTGTCGCTGGCTATTGGCTGCATAACAGGTGTTGCGACAGTTATTGGCGGTGGAATACTTGTTTTAGCAATATTCAGATTCGTAATGAGTATTCGAGAGGAAAATTCACAGGATGCACATAAAGCAGTTCTACAGTTTGGTGTGGCAATAGCTCTGCTTGGATTTTCCGGCGTGCTTAGGCTGTTTGGACTGTAAAATACAAAAATTCCTCAGTCATTATACTGAGGAATTATTAATATAAGAAAGGAGTAGGGGAAATGACGTATTTAACCACAATGGTATATGCATTCATTATGACACACATGCCGGTTCAGCTTAGCAATGCAATAGCAAATCTTGTTGATAATCTTTTTACTAACTGGGCTACAGGCATTTTAAAGTCAACATATAATACAGATTCTATTGAAACTGCAACAAGTCTGGTTAAGCTGTCAAACAGTGTATATGCGGATTTGTTCAGCATTGTCAATTCAGTTTTTAGTGCCGTTAAACCTGTAGGATTTACATTAATTACCACATTTTTTCTGATTCATATGTTTCATATGGCAACAAACGAGCAGATAACCATAGAATCTCTTGCAAAACTGTTTATTGCACTTATTGTGACCGTTGGTATTGTTGGCAATCTTGATTCAATCATAAATATTTTGTTACAGATAGGCGATGATATTATTAGTGGAATAAGCAATGTTTCAGACTTAGACGATCCGGGAGTCGATGAACTTGTTGACAAACTTAAAGATGATGGAATATTAGGTTTTACGATGTGGCTAAGTTCCATTATTGTATGGCTCATGCATATTGTTGCAACCGTTATTATTTATATGGGAGCTATTTCAAGGGCACTGGACGTAGGTTGGAGAATAGCACTCGCACCAATAGCAGCAGCCAATGCGTTTGAGGGCGGTGCAAACTCAAATGCAATGAGATATTTAAAATCATTATTTGGCGCAATACTTGCTGGCGCAGCAATGATAATTATTATGCAGGCAGGATTTACTTTATCAAGAGCATTTTTTGGCGATTCAGGTTCAAGTTATAGTGGATTTACAAGACTTTTGCTTAGCTCTGCAGCGATGCTGGCAACAGGAATGGCCGCAACAGGCGCATCTGCAAAAGTAAAAGAAGTCGTAGGATAGGAGAGATTTTAATGGCAATATCAAGAAAAACGCAGAAAGATATAGGACAGTATGAGCCTAAATTCATTGGACCATTCACAGGCAGACAGAGTGCTGCTGTAGGAATTGGCGGAGCGTTATGTTTTGCATCCTGTTATGTATTAAAACAGATGAATTTAGACGCAATGACAATGTTTATGATATGTGCACTGATAGTCATTCCGTTCTTTGTATTCGGCTGGATTAAACCATATGGCTTAAAGGTGGAAGATTTTATAAAAGAATATTATCGGTATCATTATATATCTCCGCATATCAGACCATATGAAACAGTGACTGGACTTGATACTGTTGAATGGAATGATCCGGAAAAAGAAAATGAAGACGGTAAAAATAAAAAACAGACATATGTTCATAAAAAGAATAAAGATTATCCAGAATATCTGTAAGAAAAATAAAGGGTATGTGAAGAAAAATTCTTCACATACCTTTTTTATATGCGTGATTTTTTAAAATCCATATATATAGAAGCAAAAAAAGAAACAAGGAGGAAATTATTCGTGGCAAATAAAAATAAAAATCAGAGCAAGATAGCAAAGACAGTTCAGACCTCAATCCCTTATGTAAGGGTATATAATGACGCAAACACAAATGGCGGCATTATTGAGGTTGAAGACGGATATTTTACAAAATCATATTTCTTGTTTGATGCAAACTATTCTGATGCAGGTGATGACAGACAGGAAGAAATACTTGAAACATTTGAAAAAATCCTGTCAACATTCACTCATGACGTTACATACGAAATTACTGTAAACAATAGAACACTTGATCAGGAAGCATTTAATAGAAGAGTACTCATGGCTTATCAGTCAGATGGACATGACGATTTCAGAATTGAGCATAACAATCTTGTGCTTGAGAAAATGCAGGAAGGAAAGAATAATCTGAAAGCAGAGAAATATTTTACAGTCGGGGTTCATGCATCTGATGTAAAAGAAGCAATGACAAAGTTTTCAGGCATTGAAAAGACCGTTAGCTTGAAATTCAAGAAGATAAATATGGAAGGCTTAAAGGCGATGTCTCTTAAAGACCGTCTGAACATCCTTCATGACATTTACAATAACGGTCGTGAGGACGAGTTTGAAAAGATATATGACTTAAATGCTATTATCTCACAGGGTATTACAACAAAGGATATTATTGGTCCGTCATATTTTGATTTCAAGCCTAATGGCAAGGTTAATTACATGATGATTGGTGATACATACGCAAGGGCAATGTTCTTAAAGAGTATTCCGGCAACACTTTCAAGCGTATTAATTGAGTCGCTTACATCAATTTCTGCAAATGTACTTGTAAGTGTATACTATGACGCACAGCCACAGGAAAAAGCAGTAGCATTTGCTTCAGGCCAGGTTACTAACATTGGTGGTGAAGTTGTTAAGCAGCAGAAGAGTCTTTCACGTTCAGGTGCTGATCCAAGTCTTATTTCATCAAAGCTTGATACAGCACACAGAGATGCAAAGGAACTTCTTGCAGATCTTACAAATGACAACCAGAACCTTTTCCATGTAACACTTGTAGCAGTTCTTTTTGCACAGAATAAAGAAGACCTTGAGTTCTACACAAAACAGATTCAGGTAAGAGCAAAGGAACATATCTGCTCAATGGAAATCCTGTCAACACAGCAGGAACAGGGACTTGACTCAGCACTGCCTCTTGCAAAGAGACTCATTAAAACAAAGAGAGTAATGACCTCATACACAGCCAGTGCAATGCAGCCATTTTCTTCACAGGAATTACAGTACAAAAACGGTTTTTACTACGGACTCAACCAGTCATCAAAGAACCTTATCATGTACAATCGTTCAGCAGGCACCAACCAGAATGGTGTTATCCTTGGACCTCCGGGAACTGGTAAATCATTTGCAGCCAAAATGGAGATGTATCAGGCATTTCTTAATACAGACTCACAGATTTTCGTTATTGACCCAGAGCGTGAGTATGTAGAGATTGCTCAGGAATTTGGCGGAACAGTATTTCCTATTGAACCGGGTGGAGATATATATATCAATCCACTGGACCTTGATATTACAAAGTCTGACGAGGGAGATCCATTTGCACAGAAAGTTGACTTTGTAATTGCAATGATTGAATCAATGCTTGGCGGACGTAACCAGCTGTCCGGAGTACTCACAGGTATTATTGACTCAGTTCTTCAGGAATTATACAGCCCATATTTCAAGCACTTGAGAGAAAAACATCTTACTATTGATACAGAACAGTGTCCTACACTTGAAGATTTTTACAATCTGCTTCGTTCAAAGAAAGAACCGGAAGCAAAGAACCTTGCAGCATCTATCAAGATGTACTGTGTTGGTACACTTAATCTGTTTGCGCACAGAACAAATATCAACACAAGAGACCGTTTTATTGTGTATGACATAAAACACATTGGAACCAATCTTCAGGAACTTGGCCTCCAGATTTGTCTTAATGATATTTGGAATCGTATGATTACAAATAAGAAGAGAAATATTCGTACAATGTTCTATATTGACGAGTTTTATTTGTTACTCAGACAGCCATCAGCAGCAGCTTATCTTCAGATGATATGGAAGCGAGCTCGTAAGTGGATGGGAACACCAACTGGTATTACCCAGAATATTGCCGATCTGCTTGCATCAAATGAAGGAAATACAATCCTTCAGACATCAGATTTTGCGCTCATTCTGTCACAAGCACCTATCGACAGGGCAGAGCTTTCAAATCTGTATAATATTAATGAAGAAATGCAGGAATATATCACTAACGCAAATCCTGGTGAAGGACTTATTAAGACAAGCCGTACAATTGTACCGTTTGAAAATCATGTTCCGGTAGATTCAGCTATTTATAAACTGCTTTCAACAAAAGCAGAAGATGCAGAAGATACAACAGAGATTATGTAGCATAAAAAAATGCAAGGGAAATTAATTTTTCTCTTGCATTTTTATAATTATTCAAGATGACAGCATGCCTCACTTATATGCTTATCTGAAGCATTGAATATTCTTTTTATATCTTCAGCTCCATTCAAAAGAAAAAGCTTGAGAAATTCTTTTTGTGGCAGCAGGTATTCATTTTTACGATATTTCATTCTTACAATAGTTCTTAGGAATATTTTCCCAAAAACAGACTTGCTAATAGGATAAAACTTTATTTTATGATACATCAGGCGGCTAAAAACGCCTGTATAATGAAGTTTTGAATTATGTTTATCCAAATAAGCTTTCATTGCTGCCAATTGGTCAGTTTCTGCAAAACACCATATATTAATATCCGTAAACTGATACATTGTCATTTCCATTACATTTCCCTCCTCATAGCGAATAGTTTACTATAATTAATGTAAACGAAGCTGTGCAGATTGTAAATAATTTTGCAAAAAAATATACTTATCGCATTTGTAAACATAATCTGTCTCACTTTAAGTTATTCAAAAAAAACACCTAATTTATCTGCAATTTTTACTGTAATTTTATTATCTAATGGGAATTGTTCACGAATATCTATATTACTGTCATTCCAGCGCAATAAATAATACCACATTGCCTCACCTTGAGACATGCAGTGTATACTGCGCCCGGTTTTCCAATCCTTGATGACTGATGTGGTTCCATGGCTATTAAACTCACTGGTCGTAATATAAGGCTTATAGTCTGCACCCGTTCCTTGTCCCATCTTTCGAATGGCTTTTGTTTTCGCTGATAAGCGATTACTCATACAATCCTCCTTTTTATTTGTTTGTGCGTATATAATATGCATTAATATTTCAAATATAGTTGTAATTATCGAAAATTTATTTCATGTAGAGTTGTGAATTTTTATCTTTTTTTATTATAGCATTTTCTTATTTCATTTCAAGTATGCAAGCAAAAAATAGAGCCGAAACCAATTCGGTCTCGACTCTATCCTCTTTAAATGTAGATTATCTAAAACTATTTCAACTATAGTTGTAAATGAATATATTTATTGTTTTATCTTATTTCAACTATAGTTGTCTTATTTCAATTAGAGTTGTCTTTAAACACAACACTCATTCAACTTCTACAGATGAAGCACTCGCTCTTTAATCTCCTGGGTTCTTCCCTGATTCCAGAACTGTGTACCGATATAGCCGCATGTACGGCGGGCAACACTCATCTTGTTCTGGTCACGATTGCCGCAGTGTGGACATTCCCATACAAGCTTGTGAGACTTTTCATCCTCAACAACTTTGATTTCACCGTCATAACCGCAGACTTCACAATAATCGCTCTTTGTGTTAAGTTCAGCATACATGATATTGTCATAAATATACTGGATAACAGCAATTACTGCTGGAATATTTGTCTGCATGTCAGGTACCTCAACGTAGCTGATGGCACCTCCTGGAGACAGCTTCTGGAACTGGGACTCAAACTTAAGCTTGTCAAATGCATTGATCTGTTCTGTTACATGCACATGATAGCTGTTTGTGATGTAGTTCTTGTCGGTAACACCCTCGATAATACCAAAGCGCTTCTGTAAGCACTTAGCAAACTTGTAGGTGGTAGACTCAAGCGGTGTGCCATATATTGAATAATCAATATTTTCAGCAGCTTTCCACTTGTCACAAGCATCATTAAGCTTCTGCATTACCTTAAGTGCAAATGGTGTAGCAGATGGATCTGTATGTGACTTTCCAAGCATGTAACGGCACATCTCACAGAGACCAGCGTAACCAAGTGAAATGGTTGAATATCCGTTAAAAAGCAGCGGATCAATAACTTCACCTTTACCAAGTCTTGCGAAAGCTCCATGCTGCCAGAGAATTGGTGCAACGTCTGACTTCGTTCCGAGGAGCCTTTCATGACGGCATCTTAAAGCTCTGTGGCAAAGTTCAAGTCGCTCATCAAGTATCTTCCAGAACTTCTCCATGTCTTTTCCTGACGAACATGCGACATCAACAAGGTTAAGCGTTACAACACCCTGATTGAAACGTCCCCAGTAGAAGTGACCTTTGTGCTCATCAAAGTTCTTAGCCTTTGAAATGTTACCCATTTTTTCTGAGAACCTGTCAACAGTGAGGAATGAACGACACCCCATGCAGGCATACACGTTGCCATCCTTAAGCTCACGCATTTGCTTTGCAGAGATATAATCAGGTACCATCCTCTTTGCAGTACACTTTGCAGCGAGTTGTGTCAGCCAGAAATACTCTGAGTCAGGATGCACGTTATTCTCATCAAGAACGTATAAAAGCTTTGGGAAAGCCGGTGTTATATAAACACCTTTCTCGTTCTTAACTCCAAGAATACGCTGCCTGAACATCTCCGCAGCAACTTTTGCAAAGTCAGCTTTCTCTCTATCGTTCTTGCAATCATTGATATACATGAACACTGATACAAACGGAGCCTGTCCATTTGTTGTCATGAGAGTGATGAGCTGATACTGTATCATCTGCACGCCGCGATTGATTTCCTCATCAAGCTCTGCCTCAACAAGCTCGTCAAGTTTTGCTTCTGGTATCGCAACACCAACCTTGCCATAGTTTGTAATCATACGGTTCTTGATTTTCTGACGTGATACGTCAACAAATGGAACCAGATGTGCAAGATTGAATGTCTGTCCGCCATACTGTGAGCTTGCAATCTGCGCAACTGCCTGCGTAGCAATGTTGCAGGCTGTAGAAAAGCTCTTTGGCTTATCAATCATTGTCTCGCTGATTACTGTACCGTTCTGAAGCATGTCTTCAAGGTTGAATATGCAGCAGTTATTCATGTGCTGCGCAAAGTAGTCTGCGTCATGGAAATGAATAAGACCTTTTTCATGAGCTTCCCAGATATCTGCCGGAAGTAAAAACCTCTTTGTGATATCCTTACTTACCTCACCAGCCATGTAGTCACGCTGAACACTGTTTACAGTAGGGTTCTTGTTAGAGTTCTCCTGTTTAACCTCCTCGTTGTTACACTCAATCAGACTTAAAATCTGATCGTCTGTGGTGTTTGACTTGCGGACAATCTCACGTCTGTAACGATAAGTGATGTAGTTTCTCGCAAGAGAAAACTTCTTTGCGCTCATAAGCTGGTTTTCAACCATGTCCTGCACATCCTCGACTGTAGGAGAGTGTTGCATATTGTTACAAGCTTTTTCGATATCGTCTGAAATCTTTACGATTTCATCGTCGCTTAACTGCTCGTAACTTGCAACGGACTCATTTGCTTTTCTAATTGCATTTGCAATTTTTTTTGAGTTGAAGTCTGTCTCAACTCCACTTCGTTTGATAATCTTCATAATAATTTCCTCCTTTTCTCTTTGTTTTGTTTATATAAAGACTACATAGATAAATATGGGTTTTATATCATGAACACATAAAGAAAAATTACTGTTTGTGAGAAAAACCCATATTTATTTTGGACAGATTTTAAAAGTGGAATATTATACTAATGAAAGGATATTTTTTACACATGAAAGTAATGACTAATCAGGAAGCAAAAAGCCTTGCAAAACTATATCATAAGGAAGAAACATATAAACACGTAAGACGTGTCGCCAAATATGTTCAAACTGACAGAATGATACCAAATAACATGCAAAACGACTGTATTACACTTGCATATCTGCATGATTTATGCGAAGACACGGAATTTGCAGATTCAAATGCATATAAAACATTACATGAGCCATTAAAAACAGCTTTATTGCTGCTGACTCATGATAAAGAAAACATGTCTTATGATGAATACTGTAAGCGAATTAAAGATTCAGTAAATACTCCGGCAGGAAAACTTGCATGGTTTGTAAAAATTGCTGATATGAAAGACCACTTAAATAAAACAGACACTTTGACGGATAAGCTTAAAGAAAAATATTTAAGCGGACTTCGCTATTTGTTATAGGAGGTATTTGATTATGAAGAACAAATACCTCACAACATTAATTATTACGCTTGCGATAACGTCTGCATTGACAGGATGCTCAAATGGGCCACTGGCAAAGAAAGCAGTAATACAGGATAAAACCATAAAAGAGCAAATAGATGAAAAGAGATCCAGCGAGAGTCAAAACACAGAGATTCCATCAAAAAAAGAAACCGAGTCAGAAGCCATTGACAAACAGTTTTCACAGGATGATATATGTACATTTATATATAGAATACTTGTAAAAATGAAATATATCACAGATGACGCTGCTGATATTGAAAATAAAACAATTACAGCAAAAGACTTTTCAGAGCTATTAATAAATGCAGGGTTTGAATATAAACCTTTTGATATAGCAGATTTAGCAGAAGGAAGTGTTTGCGTAACAGACTCTGGCGCTTCATTATGTATATATGCAGACAAAGATAAAAAGATTTATACATTATGTGCTTATGATACTGAAGAAAATTCATCAATAAAAACATATACAAAGGAAGATGTTGAAAAAATGAAATTTAAGGGAATGTTTTTATATAAAGCAGTCCCTATACAAAATTAAGGAGAACAGTAAAAATAATGGCAAAAATATTGATAGTAGACGATGCTACTTTTATGAGAATGATGTTAAAGGACATACTCACAAAAGCAGGCCATGAAGTAGTAGCAGAAGCTGGCAACGGAAATGAGGCTGCTGAAAAATATATAGAATTTCATCCGGATCTTGTAACAATGGATATTACAATGCCGGATTGTGATGGACTTGAAGGTTTGTCTAAGATAATGGAAGCAAATTCAAATGCAAAAGTTGTTATGTGTTCGGCAATGGGACAGCAGGCAATGGTATTAGATGCTGTAAAACGCGGTGCAAAGGATTTTATTGTAAAACCATTTCAGGCAGAAAAAGTTATCACATCAGTTAATAATGCGCTCAATAATTAAAATATAAAAAAGTCATGTAACAAGAAAGGACTAAAAAATGAAAAAGACAGAAATACTGGAACTTAGAAAACGATTTAAAAAAGATGACGTAACAATTTCAAAGATAGCAGGCTGCTATGTAAATGCCGACAAGAATATTGTGTTTACATTCAATCGCCAGATGCTGACCATGGATGATGAAGACTTTTTCAAGTATCTTGATATTGCAAAGAAATCGTTAAGCGGCAGCCTTGGTAACAACTTATTCAATCTTGATTTTCCACTTGATGAAGAAAAAATTGGCGGAAAACAGCAGTCACTTATGGCGCTGAGAGACAGCGATTTGGCAGATGAAGATATGCTCACAGCCTATTATGAGCATGTAATTGATACTTATGACCATACAGGAAATTATTTTATCGTTCTGTTTCTTGACAATTATGATGTCATGACAAAGACAGAGGATAAGAAAAATCTTGATGAATCAGAAGAAACATTCAAGTATCTTATCTGCGCAGTATGCCCGGTTGATTTGTCAAAAGCAGCACTTGGCTACAATGAAACCATGAATCAGATTAAGTCAAGAGAACGTGACTGGGTAGTAGGTGCACCGGAGTCAGCATTTATGTTTCCTGCATTTAATGACAGAAGTACTGATATTCATTCTGCTCTTTTCTATTCAAAGAAAAGCAGAGATATTCATACAGAGTTCATTGAGAAGGGGCTTGGCTGCAAATCTGTAATATCATCAGATGAAAAGAGAGATACAATCCAGTCAGCAATAGCAAACAATATTGGTGACGGTGCAGATATTGAGTCAGCAATTCTTGGCATATACATTGATATTGAGAAACAGGCTTCTGATAATGGGATTGAGGACATAAGCAGTTACAGAATTTCACAGGATGTGCTTGAAAAGACACTGGATGATAATGGAATGCCTGATACTGTTATAAAGGCTGTTAAAGAAGCTTGTAACGAGATTTTTCCTGACGGTGAAATTTGGGGCAGTGATATTGTTGACGAGAAATACATGAAGAAGAACAAACTTCTTATTGATTATAAAGAACTTGCTGCTGAAAATGCCCGCTTAGGAAAAGAACTGGACAAGAAGTATTCGGCAGAAGATCTGAAACGTAAGCTCAGTTCATATACAGGAGAAAACGATATTAAGAGCTTTCTTAACTATATAGCTTAATTAGCACGGCGGTCGTTAACAGCGGCCGCCGTATCAAAAGGAGAAAAAAATAATGGAAAATTTAGTAGCAAATACTTTTATAGCAGGCGGACCTGCTTCCGGAAAAACAACTCTGATTAAAAAACTGGTAAATGATTTATTTCAAAGATCAGATGTACAAATATTCGCCATAAATACTCATGGTGAAATCAGCCATGACAATAAAGAAAATTTATATATGCACAGGGTAAATCCTTATGTAATGTATACAAATGACACACTTGACAGTGAATATAAAGATAACATTCTTGTAAATAAAAGAGATTTGCTGAAAGATATTCATAAACTGGCGGCAAAAAAGGCATTTACGCCAAAACAGATGTTAATGTTGAGCATGATAATCACATCACTGTATTCAGAAAAGGAAGTTGACCTTAAATATTTTAAAGAAAAGAATGCTTTCTCTGATGAAGACATTAAGGAACTTCATGCTGTTGCAGAGACAATATCCAAAATGAGTATTATCTGCAGTGGAAACAAATATTTTGAAAATTATAATGATAATAATAAATATGTTCCATACTGTTATTCTGTTGGCGAATCAAATATAGAAAGCAAGATTAAGGAACTGTGTCTCTTTGACTATATATATGAGAGAATGGCTATTAACTATGCAAATAAAAAGGAAAGTTATCTGTTTATTGATGATGTGCTTGAATTTATCAATGAAGACGAAAATACATTCGGTGCGATTTTAATGCTTGCAAAAAGATGCAGGATGCTTAATGGTCATATTATTATGACTGACTCTTTTGACTCCAAAAAGATGCAGTTGTCAAGAAATTCAACATATTTATATAGACTTGTTGGCATGTGCACGGACATCATTTGCCTTAAAACGAATGACAATATCTGTAATACTTTATCATCATGTATGAGCTATGATAGTAAACTTCTTGAAAAAACAAAGAAGTTAAACATTGGAGAAACTATCAAATTGCATTAGGAGATTTTTATGGCAAAGATATGTCCGGAAAGCGGTGAGAAAGTAATATATTTAACATGCTTGGAATGTGAAAGTCAGGCATGCAGAACAAACGCAAAGGAGAAGGGTAATCATGGAAGAAATCAAAAACTTAATGGAAACAATACAGAAAGAAAATAAGAATGCAATTGTAGTATGGTCTGAAGATACTGCTAATGGCTTAAGTGTATCAATTCAGATGGATGGAAAAACAGAGTCGTTTATGACAATGGCACTACATATGATATGTTCAATAGCAGTAACTATGGATGTAACTCCTGTAGAAATGCTTGATACATTTAAGCAGTTGTGCGCTGACAATCCGGAGGTAATAAACGATGTTATAGAGACACTCAAAAGGGATCTGCCAGCAGATATGCCAAGTTAAAAGAGGAGGATTTTATGTTAATTACAGGAACAAAAGGAGACTGTTACCACAAATCAGTTCTCCAAAAAATACTTAAGGAGGGCACACTGGACATAAATCCACGGCCTCATTATTCAGACGGACTACCCGCCTATACATATTCCATAAACCATATCATGCAGTAGTATGACCTGTCAAAAGGTGAATGTCCGGTTGAAACATTAAGACCGATTGCATGGAAAAGTGCAATAAAGGAAATTCTGTGGATATATCAGATGCAGAGTAATAGGCTTGATGACCTTCATAAGATGGGTATCAAATACTGGGATGACTGGGATATTGGAGATGGAACAATCGGCTGCCGCTATGGTGCCACAATAAGGCGGCATAATCTCATAAATAAACTGCTTAAGGGCATCAAATGGGATCCATTTGGACGCAGACATATAATGAATATGTGGCAGGAAGATGATTTTTCAGATGAAACAGGCGGCACTACAAAGGGACTTAATCCATGCTGCTATGAAACTATTTGGAATGTAAGACAGGGTGAAGACGGATTATATCTTGATATGCTTATGAATCAGAGAAGCTCTGATTACGAAGTAAGCTGTGCCATCAATGAACTTCAGTATATTGCATTACAGCTTATGGTTGCAAAGACATGTGGTTTCAAACCTGGCATGTTTACACATATTATGGAAAATGTGCAGATTTATGACAGGCATGTTAACAACATCAAAAACCTGCTTACAAGAGAGCCTGTCAAATGCTGCCCACGGCTTATACTCAATACTGACAAAACAGATTTTTACGAGTTTATTATTGACGACTTTGTACTGACGGATTATCCGGTTGATAAAATTAAAGAGAAAAACCCACAGATGAAATTTGACTTGGGAATATAATTAATGACTAAGACAGTTGCGTTTGATAGCTGTCTTTCTTGTAAGTATTAAGAGCATCAACAAATGATGCTCTTTTTTTTAACAACAAAATCCATATACATTATAACTTATTAACATGTTTTTTTTTAAAAGGAGGAGTTCATTATGAGTAAAAAGAAAAACAAAGTTCAGACAATTTCAATAATGTCTGGACTCGAAGCAACCATTATGCCGAAATTCAACACACATGCTGTTGGATATGGTAAATGGGCAAGCCGCAAAGACAAACAGAGAAAGACTGAGAGAAAAGCAGATTTCTCTGCCCGCAGATCTTACTGCGGCTATTAAAAATGATAAAAAGGTCTCGTCAGTTGATGTATTGTCGCTTCTGGCGGGGCTTTTTCTTTTTATGTACATAAACATGTGTATAAATATGTGTATAAAACTAACTATATAACTACATATAAATATATTATAAAAACATCAAAATTAATAATGATACTTTGGACAAAATCAAAGTTTTACATATTATATAAAAAAACATAGTATAAGGAGTTATAAATTATGGTAAAAACAATTGAAAAACACATAGACGAAATATTTAATCTCCTATATGGGAGTAAGAAAAACAATAAAGGAGAATACTGGGCTGATGTATATAAGGATGCACTTGGCAGCAAGGATAATGGTTTCTATGAACTGTTCACCTCCTACGACAAGGCGGTTCTTAAGAACAATCTGTTTGCATACGCACAGACTATTGCCGACTTAATCCTTATCGGCGAAGATTTGTATATTGGTAACGAAAAGCTTGTAAAAGCTAATATTGCGACCAATGGAATTAAGCTGTTAAATCTCTGCAAGAAAATGGTCAAGGAATGGGCCGTTAGCTAATGAGAAAAATCCATATTTATCCTGTAACCATTTTGAAAATAAAAAAAAGGAGGATATTATTATGGTTAAAGAGTATTTAAAAAATCATGGAATCAGTAACATTGAGGGTGTAAAGAAGTGGGCAGTTGTTCACATTAGATTTCTTTCTGGAGCTGATGAGGACGAAACATCTTTTGATATTGAGAATATTTCATCAGAGCAGGGTATTAATGACCTTGACGAATGTTTCTCAGAGTTCTGTAAAGAGCAGGAAAATCATGCACCTGTTTCCATGATCACAGACATTGCAGTTTATGCATCGGCAAACACCAAGGAAAAACTTGAGGCATTGACAGTAAAGGAGAATTAATATGGGAGAGAGATCGCAAATCTTTGTCCGGTATGAAGATTTCTCCGGACACAAAATACTGGCAGCAAGGTACTTTCAGTATAATTCAGATACTTCAATGGTCAGCCGTGCAAGGGGTATTCTTGACTGGCTTAAAAGGTTTGATCCGAAATGCCGTCCAAAAGAACTTATCCGCATCATTGATACTGACTTTGATGCGAAAGACTGCCAGATAAGTACAGACCTCATTAAAGAGTTTGATGATGATTCTACTACTTATACGTTTTGGACACTGAATTATTCCATATTCAAAGCAATGGATAATCAGGATGGTAAGTTGTTTGTAGATGTGCTTCCAGACAAGACTATCAAGTATGCATTTACTGATAGCGAAGGCATGCAAATACTTACTGCTGCCCAGTACATGAAATGGGACTGCGACGAGGATTGGCAGGATGAATGGCAGGAACAGCCTTATTTAAAGAATAAGGTTGAAACTGTGTTATCAAACATTGATGCCATTGACAATGGTGACGCAATTTTGATGACGGAAGATGAACTGCAGGAATTCACTGAATGCAGTTACGAACATCTTCTTCAGGATGTTCCGTTTCATTAAACACACAAAGAGAAATCAGTATTTTACTGGTTTCTCTTTTTTTTATGCTTAAAACTCATATTTATTCTGTAACTTTTCATATTCAAATAAAAATACAAGGAGGATAACAATATGAAAACATTTAAGAAAAATTGGAACAACCGCATTGTAGAGGATGATGGCTGTTATATGTCAAAAGAAGCAAAGTCTTTTGTAACTGCTATGAAAAACATGCTTAAAAGAGAACTGGCACCTTATGGTATCAATGTTTTAAGCCTCAAACCCAATCACTATGATTGCAGTGGATTTCTTGAGAAAGACGGATATTACGTCTATATTTCTTACAGCATCCCGCGATATGGCGACAGAATTAATTTTTCTGCATCCGGCGCAGGCAATGGAGTTCTTTACAGAGAAGCAGAAAACGAAAAAGACTTTACCGGCGGACATAATTATTTCTGCGCATTGGAGGATCTGCCAAATTTTCTTCATCAGTTTATTGATGCAGGAATTGAACGAAACTCGTTTACGGGTGCCAGGGTAGGAGACCATATCGTCTGTGCAGATGAATATGACCGTGATCAGGGTGAACATGAAATGCTCATTACATCAATTGATGAGACTGATTCAGATGGAATTATTCTTTATGGTATTGACCTTACCTATGGCGACAGCGAAGAAGCCAGCATGGTAACAGTTCATGCCAACGAATTCATAAAGAGAATAAAACCTGACAAGCAGGCATTTTTCTTTACGTTTGGTACAGCAGAACATTTTCCTTATCAGGGCGGATATTTGATAGTCAGAGCCAGAAATCAGACTGAAGCTATTCAAATATTCAAACGTTCCTATCCAGATATAAATGAAGACACAATTAACTGTGCATTCATTTACAATGAAGAGGAGTGGATTGATAAGAACAACTGCTGTACTGATAGTATCTGCCACAAAATCATTGCGTAAAATTAGATGCCCATTGGATTTATTCCAGTGGGTATTTTTTTTTGACATACAATTATTAAAATCCATATTTATTATATATATGAGCAGGAGGAAAAATATAATGGTAAAACTTTTTACGCATACGGACCTTGATGGAATAGGCTGCGAAATCTTGGCAAAAATTGCATTTGGCAAAGATGTTGATGTGACAAACTCAGAAGTAAGTGACATCAACAAAAACATAAAGGGATTTCTTGATAATCCAAAAAATAATGGCATATATGACAAAATTTATATTACAGATATTTCTGTTAACAAAGAAAATGCTGAAAGACTTTCAAACCGGCCAGAAAAAGTGCAGCTGTTAGACCATCACGGAACAGCACTATGGCTTAATCAGTATCCATGGGCACATGTCAGGGTAAAAGACAAAGAGACGGGCATTTTAACAAGCGGCACGGAACTGATGTATAAAAACCTTGAAAAAGAAGGATTATTCAAGTCACTCGATAATAAGCATAGCGAACAGCTTAAACAGTTTACAGAAGCGGTAAGAGATTATGACACTTACAGATTTGATAAAATGGGTGAAGATGGAAAGCTTAGCAGAGATTTGAATGACCTTATGTTTATAAAGGGGTCAATTCCATTCAAAAATGATGTTTACAATCAGCTTAATATAGGTACATTTCCATTCTTTTCAGAAGCAGACAGAGCAATGCTTGATATGTCACACCGGAAACTTGAGAACTATATAAAAGATAAGAATGAAAATATTGAAGTGTTTACTATTAACGGCTACAAAGGCGGACTTGTTTACGCGGAACAAAATTTCAGCGAACTTGGCAACAAACTATGTGAAATGAACCCAAAACTGGATTTTATTGCAATGGTAGAGCCTACCAAAGGATTTGTTTCAATCAGATCACGAAGGGATGATATTGATGTTGGAAAAGATATTGCAGCACCACTCGGCGGAGGTGGACACGCAAAATCAGCAGGAGCACCACTAAAAGATGAAATGAAGTTGCTGTTCAGAAATGCTCTCGAGGATGCAGTGTCAGCAGGAGCAATCATAAGAAATGGACATTTAATGGAGGTGGACTTTTCAAAAAAGTCAAAATTTTTCAATTTTGAAACTGGTCAGCTTACAATCCCTGCAGGAATAACTGCTGTTGATGGCATTTTCAAAAAGAATGAAGTTGATTTACAGAACAGGCTGAAAATAAAATCTGTTGTAATAGAGAGTGATATAAAAGAAATTCCTAATGGGCTGTTTGCTAACTGCAAAAATCTTGAAGCTGTAAAATTTAATGACAGCCTTGAAAAAATAGAAGGAGAGGCTTTTTTGGGATGTGAGCGCTTACAGGGAATTTCTCTACCGGATTCACTGAAGAATATTGATAATTATGCATTTGCTTTCTGTAAAAACTTATCAGGCATGGATATGTCAAATGAATTGTATGAAAAACTTATCAGTGAGAATAAACTTGGTGACATATTTATGGAAACAAATCTTGATATGAATGAGTTTATGAAAGAAAAGGAACAGGAAATAGAAGACAGTGAAATTGAAAATCCTGATGTTGATAATATTGAGCAGGAGTAATTACCTAAAGTTTCATTAGAGGCTACATATATTACAAATTATTTTTAAGGAGGACAAAACAGTGAACAAATTTACACCGGAACAGGAAGAAAGATTAAAGAATTTTACAGAAAAGGAAAAAGATTTATTAAAAAATCTTGATAGCGCTAAAATAGACACATTTGTACATATAACCGAAAATAATGGCCTTAATTTTGAACAAAGATGTCAGGTAATATACGGCCTTGAAGATAATTTTTCAGAGGAACAAGTCAGTATATACGCAAAACCGGAATTTGACGAATTTCAGATGGAGCAAATTCGCACAGGATTTGAGAGTGGCCTTTCAATGGAGCAGGTCAGCGTGTATGCAAAGCCGGAGTTTGATGAAAATCAGATGTCCATCATCGAAATAGGATTAGGAAGGGGTTTTTCGATGAAGCAGGTTGGTATGTATGCAAAACCGGAGTTTGACAGTAATCAAATGATGGAAATAAGCATGGGATTTGATATAAATGAGATTTCGATGGAACAGGTCAGTGTGTACGCAAGACCGGAGTTTAGCAGTGAGCAGATGCGAGAAATTAGGTATGGCTTTATAAATGGACTTTCGTTAGAACAGGTCAATGTATGCGCAAAGCCGGAGTTTCACGCGGCTCAAATATGCGCGGTAAGAATTGGATTTGAAAACGGTCTTTCGATGAAGCAGGTCGGTGTATATGCAAAACCGGAATTCAATGATATTCAAATGCGTGAAATCGCATGTGGTTTTATAAATGGTCTTTCAGAAGAGCAGGTAAGCATGTATGCAAAGCCAGAGCTTGACAGTTATCAGATACATGAAATCAGAGACGGACTTGAAGAAGGCTTTTCAATGGAGCAGGTTCGCATGTATGCAAAGCCGGAATTTAACGAAGAACAGAAAGAAAAAATCAAAGATGGCTTTAACGCAGGTCTTTCTGTTGAACAGGTCAGTGTATATGCAAAACCAGAATTAAGTGCTAAACGAATGGACATTATTCGACGTTGTCTTGAAAGTGGATATTCAGTTGAACAGGCTAAAGTTTTAGCTAATCCAAAATTCGCTGGTTGGAAAATTGATGAGATTCTTGATGGTTTCAATGCGGGTTTATCGGTTGAGCAGATTAACAGGTACGCTAAACCAGAGCTTGACGAAAATCAAATGTGGGAAATAAGAAAGGGATTTGAAAGTGGCCTGTCAATAGAACAGGTCAGCGTATATACAAAGCCGGAATTTGACGGATTTCAGATGGAGCAAATTCGCACAGGATTTGAGAGTGGCCTTTCAGTAGAACAGGTCGGTGTGTATGCAAAGCCGGAGTTTAATGAATACCAGATGCGTGAAATTAGATGCGGGTTTAATGAAGGTCTTTCGATAGAACAAGTCAGTGTATACGCAAAACCAGAGTTTACTTGTGTTCAGATGAGTGAAATTGAAAGTGGATTTAAAAAGGGCCTCTCAATTGAACAGATTAGTATGTATGCAAAACCAGAATTTTATGACTATCAGATGAATCAAATTTGCAGAGGATTTAAGAACGGCCTTTCAATGGAGCAGGTAAGTGTATATGCAAAACCAGAATTTGATCCAAATCAAATGTGGGAAATTGAAAACGGATTAGATGAATACAAACTTTCAATTGAGCAGGTTGGTACATATGCAAAACCAGAGCTTGGTGTTCTTCAGATGGAAGAACTTAAAGATGCTTTAAGAAGTGGCCTTTCAATGGAGCAGGTCGGTATGTATGCAAAACCGGAGCTTAGCACAAATCAAATATATGCAGCGATGAATGGACTTCGTAATGGTATATCAACAGACAAAATAAATGATATTATTAACTCAGGAATGTCTCCGGAAGAGATGCGCGATGCAATGTTCAATGAGGTTAAGAAAGATTCAATAGGAGTAATGGTTTATATGACAACGTATAAAGCTATTGAAAATTATTACTCAGAAACAGATGCTTTTAAATTCTGTCGTACAGAAACAGAAGCCATAGATTTAATAAAGGAAAGACAGCTAAACGATTATCAGAACCAGCAGAATAACAATTATTCTTACTCATACAAGGTTATTGGTAAAAATGGAGACCTTTCTAAGGCTATACGTGAAGACCAGAGAGTTATCCTTGCACCGTCATATGATATGGCTAAAAACATAAACGCTGAGGCAACAGTCGAAGCTGAATATGGCGATGAATGTTTGGAGGGAACAATGGTAACTCTTGCCCATCATGGCCCGCGCTCAGGTAATCCTGCACCATGTAATACACCGGATGTTCCTGAGCTTCCACCATTTGCTACTGTTGTTGTATCGCATATTGACCTTGATACCCTTGGCGGAATATACGCTTTGCAGGGAAGAAAGCCGGAAGATGACAGATTCTGGGAAGCAGCTGAAATGATTGATGTAAAAGGCGTGCATCATATCCATGAGCTTGATAAGGATATTCAGGATAAACTCAATGCGTATTATGCTTATAATGATGGACAGCCTAGACAGCGTTATACAGAAGCCATTGATGTGACAAAACAGATTGACGATACTTACAATGTTGTGAATGCTATTGTAGATATTAACGATCCGGAACATGACAAACTGATTACAGCAGGCAAGGAATGGACTCAGACAAGAGAGAAAGAGGTTGAAGACCAGCTTGTTTACGAGAATAAGGATGTAAGAGTATTTGACACAAATGGTATTTTCTGTGCAGCATCATATTTCTCACCAAACCAGAATACAATCTGTCCAGCGACAGTTACTTATAATGAGAAATTTAAATCAATCACACTTGCCTTTGAAGATGGCGGTAAGCAGCTTAACGCAAAGGAAATTGTTCAGGAACTCTGGGGACCGGAAGCAGGCGGCAGGGAAGGAATTGCTGGTTCACCTAGAAACGTTGAAATGACAAAGAATGACCTTGCAAAGCTTGTTAATGAACTTACTGAGAGACAGCTTAAACTTAAAACAGAAATCATGCCTCATCAGTATGAAGGAAATCAGATGTTAAGCAGCCTTTCAATTCCTAACAATATTGAAAAAATTGGCGAGGGAGCTTTCAAAGATTGTTCAAATCTTTCAGAAATGCTTGTGACCAATGAGCTGCTTGCAAAGACTGATATTGCATCAGCATTTGAGGGAACAAACCTTGATATGGAAAGCATGGAGAAGATAGTTGACGACTTTATGCAGACTCATGAAGGCAGGGGTATGGAACTTGATGCAAATGACAGAATAGAAGATGAACCACTTACAGACATTGAGGATAAAGAAGTGGATCCATTGGAATTAAACGATAAAATCGAAGATGAAGATACTGCAGACGATTTTGGTGATTTATAGTCAGAACATAAAAAGAGACATTGTATTTCTATGTCTCCTTTTTTGTACAGAAATATTACTGTGTATTTTTAAAATCCATATTCATTGTATAAATTACAGAAAGGAATTAATAACAATGGAAAATACAGAAAACATGACTGTACCGGTACCTGACAGACCAGAAGTAGAAGAAGTTCAGTTAGAGCCGGGAGAAATTACAGCAGATGATGTTAATAATGAAATTCTTGCAACAAATGAAGATGGATATTGTCCGTGTACAATCGTTGCAATGATTGAAGCTCTTCACGATGTACACGATGAAGACGATTTTGATGAGATTACTGAAGATCAGAGAGAGATTGTTGATGACATTACAATCGAGTGTTGTACTGCTGACATTTACTCAATTGATGGAGATCTCTTAAATGTAATTCTTACATTCGAGACTCCACAGGATGAGTATCTCAAGGATTTGATGGAAATGCTTAATACTTACAGACAGATGGCAGAGGAACATGTTGACAATAAAAACATAACAATTCCTATGTTCTCACTCAATTTTATTCCGGAGAAGTATGATGGAAAAGTTGGAGCAACATTCTCATTCCCACTTTCATACTTCAGAACACTTGATGGAAATGATCAGGAAACACAGGCACATTTAATCTTCAATATGGAGAATGCTTCTTATCAGCAGTTTGATATTGATGAAGATACAATGGCAGAAATCGAAGCTGATGTGCTCCGTGACATTGACCAGAAGAGAGCTGTCAATGAAGCTGCTGAAGAGGATGAACGTCCAATGTTTCAGTAGTTAACAATTTAGTCAGCATATGGTTTATACTGTATGCTGATTTTCTTGCATTTTTTTACTTTTTTTCTTTGGACAAATATTAAATTGTGAATATTATATATACAGACAAATTTTTGTTTATCTGCTTCGGAGGGAGCGTGGAACTGGCGGCCCATAAAATCGCTTGGGTCAGGTATGCAAAGAGCGGAAGCCAAAAAGGATATATTGGGCATCCGTCTAAACAATGAACAAAAGCATCGTATCGGGGAGAGAAAATGTCTAAAATCGCCGGACATAGAAAACTCATGATTCATGCAGGCCTTTATAATTAGATAAAAACGATTTCTGCCTACAAACTGTGCAGCATATACACATACAGCGGACAGTAGCTGTTCTTTCATGGTATATGTATACCGGTAGACGAAGAGCCGGGTTCATCCTGTAATGGGAGACGTTGAAAGGCGAGCACTGATAAAGGAAATCGGAAGAGGTCCGGGGGCGCGGGACCAACCGAAAAAGTAAACGCGTTGAGACCAAATGCTATGGTCAATAAATAAGAGGGCAGGTGGAAAAAACATCCAATGGAAAACTCTCGGGTTCGCAGCCCGCACATGTCATATGAAATGAATGTCTGACATAATTTACAGATTATGACAGCTTCAGGAAGTATCGGCATTTTCCCTCTAGGATGTGTCGTTGCCGAAAGGCGTAGGAGAGTGCTTAACCCTGCAAAGGGGCGACTGATGACGTGAGCGCTTCCGTTCAAGCTACGGTGAAGTGCGGAAGAACAATATACTGTATTCACGGAGGTTAAGCCGACGAAGAACATACTCAATTCTTGTCAGCCTATCAGATTCTTTGATAAGATCTTGTGCATTTTTACCCCATAGTGGAGAAGTGCGCTCTTTTTTAAGAAAATCTTGTCAGGGTATGGTAGACTGACCAACAATTCGGAGCATTGCTTACGAAAATACTTATAACAAAACATTAATTCTTAAGCATTCATCTTAAATCAAATACAATCTTTACAGTGAACTTCCGCACAACATATTTCCCCAAGTTAATCATATTTCAAAAATATTCCTTACATTTAATCCTTTTTAAAATATCATCGTTAATGTATATACCGTTAAAATAAATGTTTTCTATAATATATATCAAAAAAAATACATAGCAGCAGTATAATTGTAACTAATAATCTGCTGAGGGGGTTCAGTCAAACAGCTCAGCATTTCCCATTGTTAAGGCTGCTAAATTATGCTGAAAGATAGATACAAAACAAGTAATTGACGGCAGACTGGTTACACGACAGTTAAATAAAAAGAGATAAATATAAGTAGTATAAATAGAAAGAGATTAATACATATGCTGTTTATAATAAGTAAGAGAGAAAAATTAACAGGTAAATGTTACAGAGTGATAATAAATAGATAGTGTAAAAAGAATAGTGGTAAGTAATAAATATTAAGAGATACATATTACTAGGTTATATATAAATAGTTTATAGTAATAAGTATTTGGAATGTAACGGTTGATAATTAATGAGTAAATGTTACTGATGTATATGTTACAAGGCGTATGTAATGAATATATGTAAAAATGATACTTGTAAAAGATGCTAGTAAGGAATAAGTGTTAAGGAATACATGTTACAGGATTGTATGTAAATAGTTTACAGTAATATACTATTAAAAATGTAACAACAGCGCACAACAGCAGCAAAACTGCTTGAGGTAAAACCATGGCTCATGCTACCGCTGAAAATAAAGAAATGAATATAAACAATATGGATCCAAAAAGAGAGTATGTAAAACTCTTTTTTTTTGTGTTCGTATGAATTGTGAAAAATCCATATTTATTTCGTATATCTTAAATAAAAAATAAACAGAAAGGAGAGAGATATATGAACAACAATTTTAAAGAAGTAATTGATGCTAGAAACAGCATTAATCCTGAAGCAAATGAGATGTTTTCAAGTATTGAGCCATATTTTACAAAGGCTCAGTTTGAAGACGTTTTAAATGCTTCAAATGAGTACGTTGCAGGCGAAACAGCTTGCAATGCAATGAGTTGCGTTGATTGCATGTGCAGTGCATGCTGTCAGGAAGGAAAGCACAATGGCTGGGAGAGATTCTTCCTTGCTGATGCAGGTGTATTACCAGAAAGCATTGGCAAGGAAGAAGACTGCTGGACAATTGACACAATGGAGTCTCTGGGATTTACCCAGTCAGATTTCATTTAAGGAGGTACCTGCAATGAATAATAATATGTTACTCAAAGAGACAGGTATTGATAAGAATACTGCACTTATCAGACCTCTGGGCGGCGCAAGAATGGTGCATGCAATAAATTGTTCTTATATAAAAGAATGGAATATTGAGGGTTGCACTGCTCTTGACAAGTTCAATCCGCAGAAGATGAATGTATGTCCTACATGTGAGACACTCGTTTATCTGGCAAGCGGAGCAAAAGATTATGCCAGCAATAAGAACACATATGCTGAACTTGTTAACAGATTCAGTATATATCCTAAGTTGATTTACAACTTAGTGTTTATTGCTAAGGCAAAACTCGAGATTGTTGGGAATAGACTGTACATCAGAAAGAAACAGGATGTATTTTACATCGACTTCAATCTGGATGACGTAAAACTGTTTCATAACAATTATTGCCAGACTGCCCGTGATAATAATTTCACAGATAACGTTGGCGGTTTTCATGAGCATCCACTTATAAATACTGAGCCATCTGAGCGCTTCAAAGAAGCAGTGAAACAGGTGACAAAGTATAAATATGAGGAGGCGAAAAAGACTCATGAAAAGAAGAGAAAAAAGAGCAGGCCAAAAATTACTTTTGACCAGCTCGATAATGAGTACTGGGGATTTGAATCCTAAGGCTCGGAGTAAACTTAGAAAAGCTCTCTAAAAATAGGGAGCTTTTTGTTTGCTTACATGAAAACCCATATTTATTTTGTAGTCATAAACAAAATAATAAATAAAGGAGGAAGATATTATGACGATTAAGCAGATATTAGAGGTATTAAACAAAAAGATTGATGAAGGCTTTGGCTGCATGAAAATTGGCCGGATGGAAAATGATACATTCTGTCCTGTAGTCGGATTTTCGTTTACAGAAAATCCAAATGAAGCAGCTCTTGTGTTCACAACTGTTACAGAACTCGGTATGACAGTGAAGAAACTGTACGATGGCTTACTCTACAACATTGTTGATTCAGAACTTATGAGGCCCAGCATGAGAATAGTTGACATTGAAGGCTGTCCTATGTTTGATGTTAGGCGCAGGGACAATGTCATCATCAGAATGGTAACAGACGTGGACATGAAAACATTTATTGAATCAAGTCCAAAGCTAAAAATTACTGTTACTGATGCAGACAATCCGTATGACTGGCTGGTCAGAAACAAACTGACACCTACTGACTTGGCAAAAACAAATGCAACCAAAGAACAGATGGAATTGTATACTGAGAAGTATAGAGTTTTTACTAAATATAATCGGTGTAAGTGGCTGATCACAACAGTACACGACGGCAAGATTTACGACCGAACATATACTGGAGATGTGTTGGAATGTCGGACAAAACTGCTTCAGATGATGGTACAGAAAGACAAACAAGTGGAACTTACTGAACCTCGTATTGAAAGGCAAACTCCATCAGGCTTGTACGTATTAACTGCTTCAGCAGAGGTTCTTGGAAGCGAAATGACCTGTTATGCAAGATTATTTGAAACAGTTCGGTAAACAAAAAGAGAAGTGTGACTTATTTTGGTCACGCTTCTTTTTTATTAAAAGCCATATTTGTTAATAGTCATAAACAAAATAATATAAAGGAGGAATATATTATGGCACTATATAAAACAGGAACAGAAAGACCGCTAAAAATCCTTGAACTATTTGGAGGTATTGGCGCACCGAGGAAAGCTTTACAAAATTTAGGTTATCAGCTGAAGTCTATTGATTATGTGGAAATTCTGCCATATGCAGTAATGGCTTATAATTCCATATTTGATAATGGATATAAGCCACAGGATGTAACCAAATGGAACTTAGACCCAGATATTTTGATACATGGGTCGCCCTGTCAGGATTGGTCGAAAAATGGAAAGAACAATGTCAACACAGGCCGCTCTATATTATATGAAGAGACTCTTGCAATTATTGATCATAAGCTAACAGCAAGGCCGTCAGTAGTAATATGGGAGAACGTTCCTAATCTGTTATCAAACGGTAAAAAAGTGGCTCATATAGTACATCATGAGCACTACCGCAAGGAAATGGAAAAAATGGGCTATGATAACTTTTGGGCAATATTGGATGCGTCTGATTATGGAATAGCACAGTCAAGACCACGACTGTACACAATAAGTATTCTAAAAACAGAACTTGCTGGACGCAAATTCACTTTCCCAAAACCCGTACCGTTAACAAAAGATATAAGATACTATCTTGATGCTAATGCTGCACCTGTACCATTATCAACTGCACAGCAGAGCCTGTTTTTTGTTCAGAATAATCAGTTATGTGTTAGAGAGGCTACAAAACTTGGATATAAGCCAGTTAATGATTATGACGTAGTAAATCTTGAATTTCCAAGTAGCAAAACCAGAAGAGGAAGAGTAGGTCATGGTATCTGTAAAACTTTAACAACTCATCCACAGCAGGCAGTAATACTTAATGGAAAACCTCGCTTATTAACAGCAAAAGAACATCTGCTTTTAATGGGCTATACCGTTACTGATTACAACAATATGATTAAAGCGGGTATTAGTGAAAAACAGATAAGTTCTCTGGCCGGAAACAGCATATGTGTTCCAGTTTTGGAGCATATATTTACTGAATTAAAGAATATGGCTTTAATCTAGTAAACAAAAAAAGAAAGAACATTCAAATGGGTGTTCTTTCTTTTTTTATATAAAATCCACATTTATTAATAGTCATAAACGAATAAATATAAAGGAGGATATATTATGACAAAAATGGATTATGTTACAGAACAATTACAATTAATAGGAACAGATGGAGAGTACGAAGACATTATTGGCTTTATTGCAAATATGCATTTTCATCAGGAACCAAACGGCGATATTTTTGCAAATGATTCTGAAAATACAATACAATTATTATTTTCAGCAGGATATTGCTATCATTTTGCGATAATTCTAAACCATTTATTTCCCGGCGGAACTATATGTTTAGCGGCACCATTTGGACACATTGTCTATGTGTACAAAGAATTTGTTTTCGATATTAATGGTGTTTCGGATGTAGAAACTCATTGTTTTATTCCTGCAAGTGAATTGTCACAGGAAGAATTAAATGGCTTTACTCATGTTCCAGGAAGACCTTGTACAAGAGAGTTCACTTCTGACGACATAATTATCAATTGGATAGACCGTTGTTTTGTAAAGAGAGATAAACGATTTATATTTGCATTAACAGCCAATGATTTTCCAAACAGCAAAATGTCATTAGATGAAAAATACAAAAAGGCAAAAGAATCTGTGGTAGAAGAGTATGCGACGGTGTTATCAAATTATTATAGAAAACACAATAATTATACGCATAAAGAAGCAGATGAACTTAAATTGGCGATTATACGTGACTTTGCTTAAACAAAAAAAAATGAGGTTTTCAATAAAGAAGTCTCATTTTTATTTTGCATGAAAATCCATCTTTATCTTAGTCATAAATAATAATATAAAGGAGGAATAAAATATGGCAAACAAAAGCATCGCTGATAAATTATTGTCAGCATTTAAAGGCATGGAGTTCACTCTCAAACAGGCTTATGCTAAATGTACTGGTGTAAACAATGATTCTGTCAGAGCACGTATATACGAAAATCTGGGTGTAAAGTTCTTACGTGTAAGGAAAGGTGTATATGTTGCAAAGGATCAGGACTGCGTGCTGATTGAAGGTGATGGCAGAGACTTATCAATACTTGAAGATAAGTCAATTGATTGTATTATCACAGATCATCCATGGCTTGATAAAAAGGCCAATAAGGGCGGTTCAAGAAACTTTGCGCAGTATGACTGTTTTGAGTATACACCTGCTGACTTCATTGAAAAGGCAAGGGTATTAAAACAAGGCAGTTTCTTGTGCGAGATAATTCCTGCCGAGTCCGCAACTAATTACGAGTATCTGTACAGGCTTAAGAAAATGGCAGAGGATGCAGGGTTCCAGTATTACAGCAAAGTGCCTTGGAAGAAAGGTACATTTGTTTCAAATACCGGACGTAAGGCAAAGAATACTGAAGACTGCCTGATATTCTCACTTGGACCAGCAAGAAAGCTGCGACCTGATAAACAGCGCGGACTGGATACAAATGGTAATCCTACGCGTTTCATGTCAGGTGCAGCCGGAATGCTGCCAACAGAATTTGACTATCAGCAAGTGTCAAAGAAAGACAGAATTGCGCAGTCAGAAAAGCCTGTTGAACTGTTTGAGACGCTGATTGGGTATTTGACTAAGCCGGAAGAGATTGTTCTTGACCAGTTTGCAGGAAGCGGTGTTTGCGGCGAAGCTGCCATTAATACTGGCAGGGGATGCGTACTATTTGAAAAGGTGCATGAATTATGCGACAAAATCTGTGACAGATTAGGTCTTACGGCACCTGTAATACAGACTGCTCAGTAAACAAGATTAAGACAGGAATTTTCCTGTCTTTTTCTTTGGACAAAATTGAAAAAAGAAATATTATATATATAACATTAAAAACAGGAGGAATTAATTGTGTTATTAGCAAAAATCAAAATTAAAAAATTAACAGATACAGCAAAAACACCAACAAGAGGAAGCGAGCATGCTGCAGGTTATGATATGTATGCAGACGTAAAAGAGGATGTGCAGATTAAGCCACATGAGACAGTAAAGATTGGTACAGGTCTTGCAATGGAAATTCCTGATGGATATTTCGGAGCAATTTTTGCAAGAAGCGGACTTGCTGCAAAAGAGGGATTAAGACCGGCAAACTGTGTAGGAGTATGTGACAGTGACTACAGAGGTGAATACATTGTTGCGATTCACAATGATTCAGAGGAAACAAGGACAATTACAGCAGGCGAGAGAATAGCGCAGCTTGTTGTTATGCCATATCTTCCGGTTACATTTGATGAGGTTGCAGAACTTACAGATACAAACCGTGGTGAAGGCGGATTTGGCAGTACAGGAAAGTAGAGAAAGGAGAAAGAAAATGGCAAATTTATATTACGGCAATATCGCAGGACTTTCTGATGGCGATATTAAGACAATTTCAAGCTCAAAACCGGCAGACAAGCTTGTACTGTTTGGTAATGGCGAAATTAACTTTGATGAACTTACAGCATTAAATGAAGCTGCTGCAAAGATTGAGTTTGTAAAGGCAGAGTCAGAGGCGGCAATGTATTTCATTCTTGGAGCAAACACTGCATCCGCAGCAAAGGGTACAAAGGTTATGTTTCTTTCGAACATTGATGTTCCGAATCAGTTTGCAGGACTTGCAGGAATATCTGTCATGGGTTCAGCAGCGAAGAAGAAAACTGTAAGAAAATCAAGAAACAAAGCAAAGGTGGAAACAGAAACAACGCAAGCAGAGAAAGCTGAACCTGAAGCAGATACAGTCGAAGAGGCAAAACCTGCAGAGACCAAACCAAAAGCAGAGGAAGTTTTTCCAATGCCTGAACCTGTAAAGGATAACAATGATGATGATATCTGGATCACAGAAAGCGCAAAGACATGCTTTATTGAGCAATGTGGACTTCCGGAAGCTCTAATGGGAAGAAATCAGATTGCAGAGTCAGTCGCGAAAATTATTTATAAGAACAATTCACTGAATGAAGCAATGGATGAAATCAAAGTTAATTATGCGCCAAGCATTGCAGCGGCAATTGGTGAACATATCAATGATGTATCAATGTATATCAATAATGGAGCCGTTAAGGGTAAATATGAAAAATAAATCAGGTTAAAAAAAAGAAATTTTTATGTCAATGAAAACAATGGATACGACAAGGGAATTACTCAGTTACTTGTAGCCGAGTAGTTCACCGAGCCGGAACTTGATAAAAATATTATCTGCAATGCAGTAAAGACGTGGTACCCGGAAAGTATATGTTTTGTGCAAACTCCATATTCATTTTAACTGATATATTTTTTTTTTGAATAAAGGAGGAAATGAATATGAGAATAACAAAGTACAATATCGAAGTAGGCAAGGACTGCAAGGCCGTTCTTGTAAAAGAGAATAGCAGAAACTGCACAGCAGTAGACAATCTAAATTCGCCACAGAAGGTGAAGACTGCACTGGATGAGGTGTTCAGGGCTTCATATCAGGCAGAGGAACATGTATACCTCATCGCGCTCACCACAAAGTGCAAACCGATAGGAGTTTTTGATGTGTTCCATGGTTCAGCTCAGACATGTTTCATGAACACAAGAGAGATTTTTGTAAGGCTCTGTATCTGCGGAGCTGTAAGTTTTATCGTAGCACATAATCATCCGAGTGATGACTGTACGCCTTCGGCAGACGATATCCGAAGTACGAGTAAGTTGGCAAGCGCAGCGAATATGATGTCAATTCCGCTTTTGGACCACATCATAATATCGCCGAAGGAGATGTTCTCATTTAAAGAACACAATATGCTGCCAGAACAGTAAATGAAAAATGCCTGTTGTGAAATGTTATTCACAGCGGGTATTTTTTTTGGCAAAAACGCGTGACAGACGTTTGTATGTAATGATATAATTTTGGCATCATACAAAAAAAAAAGAGAAAATATGAGTAACAAAGGATTATTGAGGAATAATGAAACGGTGAGGAAATTCATGACTGCTGTACTGCTTAAAAGTTATGTGGATGATGAAAGAGCAAAAGATGCGCTGAATAAAGGCTTGGAATGTTTTGAAAACTGTGAAGACTGTGACGTATTAAGCCTCCTCATGCAGTCTGTATCAGCAGAAGAGAAAAAATATCATATGGATAATCTCTGGAAAGCATTCAAAAAGATGGAAGAAAAAGAGGGGCGTACACCAAAAGAACTGGATAAAAATTTCAGGGAACTGTTTGTAGACTATATTAATGAATGGGAAGTGACTTTTGAAGAAAATAAATGGTAGTTTAATCTTAAAATTTAAATAAAAAGAGGACATCTTTACAGGGTGTTCTCTTTTTTGTCTGCATATAAACTCCATATTTATTACGTCATATAAAAATAATAAAGGAGGAGAACATTATGGCAGAAATAAAATTATATGCAACAAACATCTTGTGGGATGTTCAGGATGATGACACACTTTCAAAAGAGGCGTTAATGCTGCTGCCAACACTTATTGAGATTCCAGAGGAAAAAATCTCTTTGACAGAAGACAGGCTCAAGGTGGCAAAAGAAAGTCATAAAAAAATGACAGAGCTTATCAATGATATCAATGATGATGCTGTTGACTATTTGTCAGACACCTATGGTTTCATGATTGAGAGCCTCAATTATGAGATTTCAGATACAGGCTTTGTCATGGATGAGCTCGCAAAGACAGATACAGGCATCATGAATCTGTACTTTGCAATGCCTCTGGCGGATCTTACTGCTGCGGGAATCTTTTCTGATGCGGATTTAAAGAACGCTGTACAGGGAGAACTGCACATTGAAATGCTGCATTCAGATGATGTCTGGGATGAAGTAACCTGTGTTGAGGTATCGCCAACGATTTACAGTATTGATGATAATTCGTTTTCAGATACCGATTATCGTCCATATGAGCTTTCGGCAGATATATTGGAAGCACTTATTAGATTTGCAGCGGAGAATACATCTCCTGCCAGCAATTCTGGTAATGTTTCTGGACTCGAAAGAGCTCTCATGCTGTGTGGCGCAAAATCCCCGATTGATCATCGGGGCAATCTTACATCGTGCGGTTATGATGCGGAAGATAAGCTCTTAAAGATTATTGATGAACTCAATAAGATTGGAGCCATATCCGAGACGCGTGACCACGTTGAGAATTATCTTGACGGGATAATTCATTTAGGTTTTTAAGGAGGAAACTGACATGATTAGAGAAATCCCAAACACCTGTCCCTGCTGTGGAAAAACGAGTTTAGTAGATAATATTTTTGGAGATAAAGAATCTAAAATAATCTGCTATGATTGTAAACTGGCATTATTTGGAACACTTGCACCGGTAATGATGCAGCAGCAAATGACAGCAACGCAGGCGTATAATTTTCTAAAAGTCAACGGACAGGTTTAAACTCAAAAAAGGACATCTCTACAAGGTGTTCTTTTTTTACGCATAAAACTCCATATTTATACTGTCATATACAAAATAGTAAAGGAGGAAGATGTTATGGCAAAAATGAGAGTGATGGTTGTCAAATACGGTTATGCAGTAGTTGACGCAGATTTTGACGGGTCAGATTTTAATGATGCACAGATTGTCGATGACAATGTAGACTTTGAGTAGGAGGTTTTGAACTATGGAATACGTAAAGACCAACTTAGGAATCGTTCCGCTGACTGATTATTATGAAATGGTAGCGGTGCAGAATGGATTTGAATCTTATTCAGAAATGAAAGAAGATGGATATTCCATCGAAAAACCACAAATCATTGTAATTTAAATTTAAAAGGACATCTCGTTGAGGTGTCTTTTTTTACGCATAAAACTCCATATTTATACTGTTACTAATGCGAAAGTGAAAAAGCAGACGTATAAAAACAGGAATCAAGAGGGCTGATACGGTTCTCTTTTTTTGTGTTATTTTGCAAGAAAATCCATATTTATAGTAACTTTATTAATTTTTATTTTAGTAATCAAAGGAGGAATTATTTATGGTTACATTATTAGTTTTTATGAAGAACTTCTGCAAGGGAATGCTTTTTGGAGCACCTTTGTGTATATGTGGCATCATATCAGAATTAATTGCAATGCTTCATACGCATACATTTGCGTATGGTTCAATTTTGATAGCCGCTCTTTGGTGCGGCTTGATTGTAGGTGAAATTGTATGTAATATAATTTCGCTTATAACAGGCGAATTGGTGTCTGCAATTAAGCATGACATCAAAGCTGCTAAAAGACGCCGTGCTAAAAAAGTAGCTAAAGCAGCAGCAAAAACTGCCGTATAAAAAAGTAAACTTTTATCCCTGAATATTAATGTTCAGGGATTTTTCTTTATACTATATATTGTGGGCGAAAAAATAATTTATACTAAATTGTATTTCGCTTTGGACAAAAATCAAAAACGGAATACTATATATATAGAAACAAATAATAAACGGGAAGGAGGAAACCATTGTGATGAACGAAGCAAAGCTAATGGATATGGCAAATAAGCTCGACGCCATGCCAAACAACGTAAAATTCATTATTGTAGGTGTGATAACACTATTCTTTGTTGCATGTTTTATTATGACAAAACATCTCGAATCAGTTATTGCAGAAGAACTTGCAAAAGATTATTAAATCAAGAATTAACAAAATATAACTTATCAATCAATATTTATATAAGAAAGGATTATTAACGAACGATGATTAATATCAATAAGATAAACAGAAATAATCAGAGAACAGTTAAGGGTAAAATTTATGACAGGATTAAACGCATTACATCAGTTAAAAGGTAACGGAATATGGGCAGTAAAATTCATGGAAAGAGATATTAACGGAAAAGAATTCTTATTTGGAATTTATCAGTATGAGCCTCAGACAGGACATGTTACAGAACTTGGACAGACAGACTATGTTCTTACAAAGAACAACATTGTTGATGTAAAAATCAATGGCCTTATAAAAGCAATTACGCTTACAGCAGCATTTCCATATGCTTTTGCTGAAAATAAAAACGCGAACACAATTGACCTTGATAACGTAAAAGTGTTTACTTTTGCATAAAAAGGTTTTTATATAAATTTACACGCAGACTCTCGATGTATCATAATTAATATTGATACCGAGAGCCTTTCGTGCTATAATTTAATATGAAAGGAATGATTATAATTGAAAAAGAAAATTCTTATCATTGCCGGTATTCTTATTGTTGCAGGACTTGGCATAACAGCTTATTCTGTATCGAAAATGCCTGCAAAGAATGCAAATGGATGGGAAACCACTGAAAACAGCTTAAATGATGCTGAATGGGGAAGCGAGATAGAAAGCTCTCTTGATTATCATGTTGAAAAAGTCAAGAAATCAGATTTTAAGAAGATGAGTGATTTTGAATACATTGACACTGTTAAGTCAGTATTAAATGCTTACAACGACAAGGTATGGGTATTGTTTCTGTTTGAAGACGGAACTGGTATTCAGTATCCGGGTGCAGATGCAGCAGAAAAAGCTACATATGGAAAATTTGATAAAAACTATAATGCAACAGAACAGATTGGATATGTAATCATTAATGGAAATTCAGTACAATATGAAAAAGTTCCAAGTGAAATGAGCAAAGAGTCAAATGACTTATCACAGGCTATTCCTGATACATACAAAAATGATTATACGTATGTAAATGTAAAAAACAATATTGCTTATATACAGGTTTTATCAACAAATGAAGATACTCAGTCTATAGCAAATGAAATAGCTAATACTGTTAAAGGTGTTGGAGACTACAAAGAAATTCGTTTTTGCATAAAATACAATCAGGACTTAAATTATTATAAATGGACTGCTGATGGCAGTATGGAAACAATTACAACACCAGATAATAGTTTCTTTGTAGAACCTGACGAAAGCCTTGAAAACAAAACAGAAAGTGAGTAAAATATATGTTAAGAGCATTGAGTATACTGGAAAATGATTTATTATCCAATACATTTAATGATGTAAGTTCCCTAGTAAATCACGTAGTTAACAACTCTTCAGAGTTAACACTGGATGAGGTTGCAATGCTTACTGAATTGGCAGCGTTTGAGCTGTCACACAATGTACCATTGAAACAATTTGTGTGATTTATTTGGAGGAAACATGGCGAAAAAAGAGATGGAATGGGTGCCCTTCGACTACAACGAGGTCGAAGGTTTTTCCCTGCTCAAAGAAGCAAAAACAACATCTGAAAGAAAGAGGGCATTTAATGAAATAGAAAAATATTACAGGGAAAATCCTAAACTGCAAGGTTATTGGTTAAGACTGGTGATTGATCTCATTAGATGCAGCATATCAGAAATTGATGACAGTGATGGACTGCTGAACGAAATGGCTTCTGTAAAATTACAGAGTCTTATTACCGGACTTACCAAATCTATGCTTAAAAAGAAATCGTTAATGATTGAACCAGCAAAGTTCGTTGAAACAGTAGAGACAATTGTTGACGATGTGTTTATAAAAGTTATTACCGAATATGATCCAATTAAAATGATGTATCAGTCAAAGCCGCCCGTATCCATTGTGGCTTTTTGCGAGAAGAACCGTAAGTATGCAATGTCTGAATTCTCGGCAGAAGAATCTGGCAACTCAAATCAGAATTATAAGGTAGATCAGAGAGTAAAGAGAGCAGCAAAAGCAATTGAAGCCCGCGGCGGACAGCCTACTATCAATAATATAATGAAAGAAATTGAGCGTGAAAAACGTGCACGCGCTAAAAAGGAATTTCTTGATGAAGATAAAATTTCAAATAACATTTCTGTTGCCGTAGTTGCATTGTCAATGCAGAGACAGAAAATGTTTGATGAGAGAAGCAGCATTTATATGGAAGACTCAGTTGCTCCCAATATTGAAATGGCAGAAGACATAACATCGGAGGATTTTGAGAAGCCTGAAACCCATGTCATGAAAGATGAAAGAAAGCTTCAGATTATGGAAGCCCTGCATGCTCTGCCTAACACTGAAGGAGTTCAGATGTATCTGATGTCAAATGGCTTTGTTGAAAAGGATGACCAGCTTTATATAGTGCCACCTGAACATATAAAGGATGTAGCCGAGAAGTTCAATACATCCATCATAAACGCAAAAAGAACAATTAATGCAGTGCATCTTACTTTAAAAAGGATGCTTGAAATTAAAGATGATGACATGGAAAAGGATGAAATGACTCCAATTGATAAACTGTTGTCAAAAACTCTTATACCGTTCACAGATAAAGACGATGAAACGAAAGAAGCAGAAGAAGATTTCTTATCAATAATTGAAATAAATGATTTTTAAATAATACACAGCCGCTACGTGTAAGTTCGTAACGGTCTTTTTTTTGCTGTTTATTATTAAAATCCATATTCATTGTACAAATAACACGAAAGGAAATAAGAAAAATGGCAAATAATATGTTTGACTTCCATAATGAAGTCCACCTCAGAGGTAAGATATTTGATATTGTAGAAAAGAAATATTACACTGATTTCTTTTTATCATGTGGGAACAATGGCAGGGAGTATCGTTTTAAGAAAAGAAACGGTCAGTACAGCCGTGATACTATTAATGTAAGGTTTTTTAAGACAGAAGCAAAGACATATCCAAAACAGTTTAAAATTGGTGACAGGGTAACAGTGACGGCTGTCTTGCAGAATATTGTTGACAGACACACTCAGAGAGGAAAATATCTTGAAGTATGGGGGCTTAACATGATGTCTGTTGCAGATGACAAAGCCAAAGACTTAAACAATGTTCAGTATAGAGGCAGGATCGTGTCGGCAAAGGCTATTAATGACAATTACATTATTATCAATGTTAAAACAGTCACAAAGAAGAAGATTAAGAATACGAGAGAGAATACAAAATTCCCATTTATTGAAAAAGAATTTGTATCATCAACTGCAACCGGAATGCGTTTTCCTGATGGCGGCGCAAAGAATTTAGTATATACAAGATATACTCCCGGAACATGGGTTGATATGACAGGAACCGTTCAGGGCAGGAAGAATGCTAAAACAGGAAAGCATACACAGAGATTTGTTGCTGAAAAAGTCAACATTATTGGTGAAGTGCAGAAAATTGATTTAAGAAATCAGAAAATATAAAGGGCAGAGAGGATGATTTATCATCCTCTTTTTTTTGTGTGTACAAACTCCACCTTTATTGCAGATTTCATATAAAAAATAAAGGAGGACGAATATATGAAAAACTTGAGCTTTAAGATTTGGGTGGCAATATGTGTTATTGCCAGTATTCTTTCATTAGGAGGAAGATTTTCTCATAACGAAAAAATGATGTTGACAGGAGTATTTATGTTCTCCTGCTTGATTTTCATTATTTGTATCTTGGGTGTCCTTGATACAATAAGAGACTTCCTGCATCAGATTGCGTTAACAAAAAAACGCAAACAGGAAGAGCAGGAAGAGGCTGCAAGAAAAGAACTGGCAGAGGCAGTATGTCAGATTTTAAAATCTGAATTAAAGTAAACTGTTAAAGAGGAACCAATAATGGTTTCTCTTTTTTCGTACAAAACCCATCTATATTCATATTAATGCATACAAAAGAAAGGAGATGGAATTATGTATGATTTTTCAAAAGCAAATGTGGGAGATCTTTTTGTCTGTAAGGCAAAAGAAAAAAATAAACCAAATGAATTTTCCATTTTTGCTCAGGTATTGAAAAATGAGCCTGAGAAGAAAAGTATGACAATTGCTCGATATATGAGATTTGGGCAGTTGTATTGTGAAGATGTAACTTTTGATTACTCAACAATGCGAGAATATTATGAAGCTGCGTCTGAAGAAGAAAAAGGGATGTTTACACCAAAACATCCTTTTTACAACATGTAAGCAAAAGAAAAAGCTGTGTGCAATACATGGCTTTTTTTTGTTATTTTCTAAAATCCATATTCATAGAAGTTTGTATTCTAACAAAAAAAATATAAAGGAGGTATGTGAATATGAACAAGAAGAGATTTTTAATTATTATAGCAGCCGCGCTGTCTATCGTTGGTGTATTAAACATCAATATAAAGACAGTAAGTGCAGCAGAAACAAGTACTGTGTCAGCTACTACAATTGCAGAGACCCCAGTACCAACAGCAGGTGTTACAAAAGCTGTCTCTGAAATTGATTTTTCAGCTCCTGCAGTTGAACCAGCACCAGAACCAGTTGAACCAACATATTCTATTAACGGATATGACGGACTTAGTCAGACTCGTTACTGTATCATTAATACAGCAATGGGTATGGTTAACCAGTTTACATATAATCTTGGTAGCAAACCGGACTATAATAATAACTGGAAGACCGGCGAATCACTTGACTGCTCTGGATTTGTAGAGTATGTGTTCTGGCTTGTTACAGGTCAGGACATAGGCGAGGGTACATGGATGCAGTCAACAGAAAATGTTGAAGGCGGACGTGCTCAGTATATCAGCCATGAGGAATTAAAGCCGGGTGATCTGGCATTCCTGATGGATGGTAGAGATACAATATATACTGACGAAAATGGCGAGAAACATACTCGTACAAATCACGTCGGCATATATTGTGGCAAGGATGCTGAAGGTAATGATCTTTGGTGTCATTGCAATGCCAAAGACAATACGGTTGCAGTAAATTCTGTGTCTTACTGGACAAAATACATGCGTATTACCAGTATCGACATGGATTCAAATGCATCAGTGCTGGATAACGGTGACTGATTTTCTTTTATTTTTAAGCTTAAAGACTCCTCATTAATAAGGAGTCTTTTTGTTTGTTCATTTTTATGAAAATCCATATTTATTGCATCAAAATAAGGAGATAATGACAAATGAGTTTAATTATTTTAATGGGTAAAACTGCAAGCGGAAAAGATACCATACAAAGAGAACTTGCTGATACGTATGGGTATGAGCAGTTGATGTTGTCAACAGACAGGCCTATGAGACCGGGTGAGGAATATGGAGTGCAGTATAATTTCAGAACAAGCAGTGAACTGGACAAAATGATTGCTAATGGAGAAATGCTTGAATGCAGAGCATATGAAGTGGTAAATAAGTCAGGGAATACAAATATACGGCGTTATGGACTTGAAAAACCTCATGATATGGATATTAAAAATAAGAAATATGTTACAGTGCTGCCGCCGTCAGCAATAAAGTCCGTAATGGAAAATGTTCCTGCTAACAGCAATGTTCAGCTATATTATTTGAATACTCCCGATGATATTAGAAAAGATAGATGCTCAAAACGTGGAGACTTTAACGAACTGGAATGGAACAGACGACTTATTACTGACTCAAAAGATTTTTCACCTGATATTATTAAAAATCTTGGCGCAAAGGAAATTCCAGGAGCGCTGCCAGTTTTAGTTGTTACCGGATTAGTAATGGAAGCAGACAAAAAGGCTGACAGAGAACGAGAAAAACAGCAAATAAAGGAACGAAATAATTCAACAATGACAGTAAAAAGACCAAGTAGAGGAATTGAGATGGTCTTCGATAGAACTTCAGGCGTTCCTATTGAAATAAATAATATACCAGAAAAACATCCACAAAGGAGGGCACAGAAAATGAATGGATTTTTCTTCTCGACAGAACATGGGACAACATACACGGTAACGCAGACTGATAATCCCGCTGTTAATATTTTAAATGGCGGAACATTTAATGACATAAAGATTTATGCGCCAAATCCACTTTCAATAATGAACCAGAGACCGGCAAAATTGCAGATTGTAAATGATCCTGCAGTTTATGGAAATGCAGCAGGACGTATTATTCAGACATCACCTGTATGCGGTGGAATTCATCAGATAAGAAATGTAGAAAAAGCTCAGGAAGAACCAGTACAGAACAAGGAATATAAAAAAGTAGTGTATTTTGAAGACCTTGAGAAAATGCCGAAAGACAGCCCGGAAAGAAAGGCTGTTGAAAATGTGCGCATGCCAAATAATCTTGTATTTATTCCAAAGGAATATTTCAAAGGATGCGAGAATTTAAAGCGAATTGATATTCCTGAAAGAACGGTGTCTATTGGTGATAACGCGTTTGAAGGATGTAAATCGCTTACAGATATAAATATTCCTAACAGTATGTTTGCCATTGGTGATAATGCTTTTAAGGACTGTTCAGGCTTATCAAATCTTGATATGCCAATGAAATTTTTAGATGATGCTGATAGAATCTTCTCAGGAGAGAATAATCTTGACTGGAGTTCAGTAAGAGCAAATATCGAAAATGGTGATTTATCCGATGCAATGGAAGATGAAGATATTGAAAATGACAGATAAAATAATGGGCGCCTGACAATATGTCAGGTGTCTTTTTACGTTTCAAAACTCATATTTATACTGCTATATTTATCAAAAAATAAAAAAAACAAAGGAGGATGATATTATGGCAGATATGTTAAGTTTTGGAGCTATTTCATTTGCGGCAGTACAGAAAATGGAACTTTTGGATAAGTTTGAGGAGTTATATAACGATGATGGATTTGCTATCTTTCAGTCCAAGAAAACTTATCATTCTGATGATGAGGCTTATAAACCGTTTACTTATAAACTGATAATCAGAGCAACGGCTTTAGGTCAGTTTATTGGAGAGGGTGAAGAAGGACATAACGATGTACATATTGAGTTGTCAATGTGTCCACTTCCAGAGTTTTTATCAGAAAAGGCAGCAAATGAGATAAAAGACAACATGGGCGTTGATGAACTTACAGTGTATGACATTGTTGAATGTGATAGTTGTTTGGAACTTGAATCAGACACGGTCATTATTACAGAAGATGATGATGCTTACGATGTTCTTGACATAGACATTGTTAAAGAAAAGCTCGACTGTGCAGCAACGGCAGCAGAGGCGCTTAATTCAATCAGAGGATTTTTGCTTGATAAACCATGGAATCTGATAGGCAATACTGGATGGGACCTGCTCGATGAGCTTATCGAGGGAATTGACCTGAGAGAAAGTAGTAAGAAACGTCTTGAAAAATTTAAAAATAATGTTGCGTAAACAAAGACTGGCAGGAATTAATTTTCCTGCTTTTCTTTTGGGACAAATCGAAGATTTTAAATACTATATAAGTAATACATGTAAGAAAGGAATTAATTATGCAGACAGTATTTTTACAAAAAACAGATATTACGCAGCTAAATGATGTGGATGTAATTGTTAATGCAGCAAACAGCACTCTGCTTGGCGGTGGCGGTGTAGACGGAGCAATTCATAGAGCTGCAGGACCAGGATTATTAGCAGAATGCAGAACACTTGGCAGATGCCAGATAGCAGAAGTTAAGCTGACAGGTGCATACAATCTTTTATGCAAAGGAATTATTCATACAGTAGGTCCAATATGGAAAGACAATTTATCAGATAAAGCAAAAGAAGAAAAGGTTAAACAACTTTATAACTGTTATATGAATGCCTTGGTACTTGCGGGCAGACATAAATTTGAGAGTATTGCATTTCCATCAATATCTACAGGAGTTTATCATTTTCCCGTTGAAAAAGCTGACTATATTTCATTACAGGCAGTAAAAGATTATTTTTCAAAACATCCGGAAAGCACGCTAACAACGGTGAAGCTTGTGTATTATTCAGATGAGAATTTCGAGACAATGAAAAATGTCGCAAGAACATATAACGGTGAAATGAATCTTGATATATGGGTATGCGAAAATAGCAGTATTTTTAGGCTATAAAATCCATCTTTGTTTTGTCATATATAAATAAAACAATATAAAGGAGGAAAATATTATGGCAAAAATAAAAGGATTCAAAGTGTTCAGACCTGATTGGACTTGTAACCCAACAGGACGCAATCTCAAACAGTACACTTGCCCCGGAAAATTTGAAGAAGAAGGGGAACTTAATGTTTGCGGTCACGGTATGCACTTCTGTCAGACTGCTGCCGACTGCTTCAATTATTACAGTTTCAACAGTGAAAACAAGGTTGCAGAAGTCATTGCCTATGGTGAGGTAAGAACAGACGGTGATAAGTTATGTACTGACAAACTGGAAATTGTGCGTGAAATTCCGTGGGATGAGGTGTTGCGAATCGTCAACATTGGAAAAAAATGTACGGGTCTCTGTAACACCGGGAACAGTAACACCGGAGACTACAACACCGGGAACAGTAACACTGGGAACAGGAACACCGGAGACTGGAACGCTGGAAACTGGAACACTGGAAACAGGAACACCGGAAACTGGAACACTGGAAACAGGAACACCGGAAACAGGAACACCGGAGACTGGAACGCTGGAAACTGGAACACTGGAAACAGGAACACCGGAAACAGGAACATTGGAAACTGCAACACCGGAGACTGCAACACCGGAGACTGGAATACTGGAAACAGGAACACTGGAAACAGGAACACCGGAAACAGGAACACTGGAAACAGGAACACTGGGGGCTACAACACTGGAAACAGGAACACTGGGGACTACAACACTGGAAACAGGAACACTGGGGACTACAATACTGGGGACTGGAACAAATCATCTTTTAATACTGGTTGTTTCAATACAGAGGAACAGAAAATCATGCTGTTCAATAAGCCATCAGATATGACATATCGTGAATGGATGGATTCAGATGCAAGATATTTACTGAATCAGATACCAAAGAATGTTGTTGAATGGGTAGATGAAGAAGATATGACTGATGAAGAAAAGACAGCATACCCAACATATGAAACAATAGGCGGTTATCTAAAAACACTTGATGAATCTGAATCTGGTCAGTTGTGGTGGAACGGATTATCTGATTGTGATAAACAGATAATTAAAAACATCCCAAATTTTGATCCAGATATTTTTTATGAATGCACTGGAATCAAAGTTACTAAGTAAACACAAAAAAGACGTCTCAATATTGAGATGTCTTTTTTTGTGCGTGAAATCCATCTTTATAATGTTCATATATAAATAAAATAAAGGAGGAAAATACTATGGACAAAACATTAAGAATGAAGGAACTGGTCAACAAACTGAATGAGGCATCAAACGCCTACTACAATAGCAAAGACGAAATTATGTCAAACCATGAATGGGATGCAATGTTTGATAAGCTTGCACAGCTTGAGAAAGAGACAGGTGTTATTCTGCCAGATTCACCTACAGCAAAAGTTGGTGCAGATGAGATTGGCGGAAATGGTCTTAAGAAAGTCAAACATGAATTTCCGGCATTGTCACTTGATAAGACAAAGGACATTAACGAGTTTCCAAAAGTCTTTTCAAAAGCGGCCGGTGGAGACTGTGTTGTAATGCACAAACTTGACGGATGTACCCTTTGTGTAACCTATGATGGCGGTAATGGACGACTTGTACAGGCCGTCACTCGAGGAAATGGTGAAATTGGAAGCGATATGACTCATCAGGCGCCTTACATCGAAGGTATTCCTATGACTATTGGTTTTAAAGGCAAATTAGTGGTCAGAGGTGAAGCTTTGATGACCTATTCAGAATTTGAAAGAATTAATTCAAATCTGGAAGAGGGTGAAGAAGAATATTCAAATCCTCGCAATCTTGCAAGTTCAACTATTACAATGAAGGAGCCAGGACTCAAAGGCAGAAAGGTTATGTTTAAAGCTTTTAAGCTTGTGCATATGGAGCCTGCTGCTGATGACAAGATTGAAGTGCCTGAAACTTTCTTTGGTGCACTGACACTGCTTGAGAGACTGGGATTTGGTGTTGTAGAACATGAGCTTGCAAGGGCTTATTCAAGTAATCCAGATGTAGATTCAGATTTACCGGATCAGATTATCAATGTTATGAACCGTTTCTCAGACAAAGTTGAGACACTAGACTATCCAGTTGACGGACTTGTCGTTGCATCGGATGATTACAAAACTGCTGATGCGCTTCCTGTTACAGGACATCATCCTAACAGACTCACAGGCTTTGCTTTCAAATGGGCTGACGAATGTGTTGAAACCACTTTAAGAGAAATCGAATGGTCTCCTAGCAGAACAGGACGCATTAATCCTGTTGCAGTCTTTGATCCAGTACAGCTTGAAGGAACAACAGTTACAAGAGCGAGCGTACATAATGTATCAATCGTCAAGAAATTGCGTCTGAGAGTTGGTGATAAGATTTCAGTGTTCAAGGCAAATAAGATAATCCCGCAGGTCGATAAAAACCTGACACCGGGAGATGAGCTTACTTACGCTGAATCTCATGCATGTACATGTCCGGTGTGCGGCATGGAAACATCACCAATGATCACACGTTCTGGTGACAGGAATGTTGAGGTAGAGATGTGTACAAATCCTAACTGTGCTGTAAAGCAGATTAAGAAATTCGTACATTTCTGCGAGAGAGATTGCATGGATATTGTCGGTCTGTCAGAGAAAACCCTTGAGAAATTCATTGAAAAGGGCTTCATTAAGCAGCTTGCGGATCTGTACAGACTTGATACTTTTGAGCGTGACATTGCTGCAATGGATGGCTTTGGACAGAAATCATATGACAATATCTGGAAATCAATCCAGAGAAGCCGTAAAACAACATTTGTGCCGTTCATCCACGCACTTGGCATACCTATGGTAGGAAAAGGACAGGCAAAATTGTTTGACAAGGCCTACAAAGGAGATGTCAGGAAGTTTTTCAACGATGTCTATAATCGTAAATGCTTTACAGGCATAGACGGAATTGGAGAAAAGATCGAGCTCAGTCTCTGGGACTGGGGCAGCAAGTATCTTGGATGGATTCCATATTTACTGGATGAGATGTGGAGAATCTCATACAACACCGAAGTTTATGATCTGCTCAGATGGATTGATGTCGAGGTCCCAGCAGAAACAGATGCACCTGCTGGTAAAGATATTCTTTCCGGCAAAACGTTTGTCATCACTGGCTCGGTCAACCACTTCAAGAACCGTGCAGAACTGCAGGCAAAAATTGAAGAACTGGGTGGTAAAGCGACTGGATCTGTAACCAAGAAAACCAGCTATCTTATTAATAATGATGTGGAGAGTACATCAGGAAAGAATAAAAAAGCTAAGGAACTTGGTATACCTATTATCTCTGAGGATGAATTCCTTAAGATGATAGGAGAATAACATTTAAATTTGTCCAATAAGGGCATGGTTTTTAAAATCCTGCCCCTTATGGGCAGGTAGAATGGAGAAAATATGGACCCAAAAAGTGTAAAATATCTGTCTGGATATATCACTGTAACAGATGGTCTTAAAGAGAAAATTGAAAAGCATGCCAGACGATACAACATTAATCCTGAAATCTGCGCATGGTATTCTGACTGGGAGGATTTTTGCTCAGACTGGTGTGATAATCTTGGATATACGAGAACAGAAGCCAGAAAAATATTGCATGGCGGAATAGGCGAGTTTATGAAATTTCCTAAAAACCTTGGAATTGTAAGGTTTGTGTTATAAGATAGGAGACTGCCATGAAAAAGATAACACTGGTTCCTGATATATACAGTCAACGGGAAAATCCTGGCATGTACTGCAATTATGCCAGAATAAAACCGTACGAAGAAAGATGTCTTGTTTGTAACAATAACTGCGAACATGCAGGAAAACGTACAGTTTTCACAAAAGAATAAACAAAAAAAAAGAGTATCCGTTCTGGGTACTCTTTTTATTTATCTGCCCAATCTGGGCACATTTTTAGGCAGATACTTTAGAATGACAAGCCTTCAAGTTGACTGTTTAAATATTCCATATCATTCAGCTTGCCATTATCCAGTCGTTTTACAAAGACAGATGACATCATTTTCTTTTTGTGACGCTTGAAAGTCGCTATTGGCATGTTTATTTTCTTGGCAACATCATTATCTGTCATGCCTTGATTTTTCATGTATAGAATATCGGCATATGAATATACAGAATAAGCATCATCTTTAAAAATAATATTTGCTGGACGTCCAGCTGTTTGGCGTGTTACGGCTACATACTTTTCAGCATCAATATTTAGAAAAAGTTCATCATTTGATACCGACAAATTAACTCCTACATTTGCGCATAAATCTTTTAGGATGTTATATGATATTTCATTTTGCTTTTGATTAATGGAATTATCTTTTATATTATAATGCAGACAAACTGCATATATATCATTTTCTTTTGCAAGATTTTCCATTTTCTTTGTAAAATCCCACGCAGCTACATCAACAGGCTTTGGCATTGCAGATCCTCACTTTCTATATTATATATGTATTATATCATAAGCAGTAATACGTATCAATTCTAAATATGATACTTACATGTAAAGCGTATCATTTTTAATTATGATACTAAAAATAAATATAGTATCAATTTTAAATATGATACATTTTATATGCACAAACTACATGCAAATTTTTAAGTGTATGAGTATTACCGTGTATTTATTAAAAACCATATTTATCGTATAAGAAAATTTAAAAAGGAGAAAAATAGTGACAGATTTAGCGGTTATAATACCATGCTACAATGAGGCGCTCAGTATTACGGACACATTAACGCGGCTTAAACCTGCAATAGTAAAACTTAATCAAATATATGGTCCACTGGATATTGGTATATGGGTTTATGACAACAATTCAACAGATAATACTGTTGAGAAAACAATAGAATGGAGCTGTCTGAACAAAGATATTAGTGTTTCTGTTAATCAGTGCTTTGAACAGGGCAAGGGAAATGTCATTAGGCAGGCCTTTATGGAAATTGACGCAAGAACTTACTGCATGATTGATGGTGATAATACATATGGAGTAGAGAGCTTTACAGAAATGTATGAAATGATTACAAGCGGTCAGGCTGACATGGTTACAGGTGACAGATTGTCAACAAACTATTTCACTAAAAATAAAAGACGGTTTCATAATTTTGGCAACAAACTTATGAAGAACAGCATCAACAAAATGTTTAATAAGGATTATAAGGATATTCTTTCCGGTTTCAGAATGTTTTCATACAGATTTGTAAAAACATTTCCTATTCTTTCAGAAGGATTTTCCATTGAAACAGAAATGAATGTACATGCAGCTGCAAACAAAATACCAACAGCAGATGTTAAAACTGAATATCATGACAGGGCAGCAGGAAGTGAGTCAAAACTTCAGACAATTCCTGATGGAATAAAAGTTTTAAAACAGCTTTTTATGATGATATGGTTATATAAACCTCTTAAGTTTTATGGGCTGATAAGCATTATATTATTTATTGCAGGAACATTGTTTAATGTCCCGGTCTTTGTTGGATATTTTGAAACAGGACTTGTAAAGAGGTTTCCTACATTAATAGCAGGATGTTTTTTAATGCTGACAGGAATTACAGCTTTCTTTGTAGGCCAGATACAGGAGAGCGATAATGTAAGACAGAGACAAAATTTCAGAATAAAATTCATGGAAAAAGACAAGGAATGCAGGAAGAATGAAAGATAAATTTAAGAAAATAAATGCAGATAAATTACTCTTTGCAATGGAATTAATAATGTTGTTTGCGATAATAATGGTATTTACCACTGATTATACTGATACGGATTTGTATTATCTGCTTGCTAATGGTAAATATATCTTAAAACATAGTATACCGCATACAAACCCATTTGTATTTGCACCATTTAAGGGCGGATCACTGCCGGATATAGTGATACAGAACTGGCTGTACTGTGTAATAGTAGCAGGAGTGAGTAAATTGGCAGGTTCTCTTGGACTGTGCATATTAGAATTAACTTTCATTATTGGAATGATGTTTACGATGTATACATTTTTAAAAATAAGAGGTTCGAATTGGAATAAAACATTGACGCTTATTGCATCAGCAGTTACACTCATTTGCTTTGGCTACATAAATCTGCGTCCACAGATGTTTACATTTATTTTAATTATGGCAGAGATTATCTGCATAGAAAAAGTGATAAAAACGGGCAATACAAAGTATCTGTTCATAATTCCATTATGCACATTAATTGAGATAAATATTCATGCTTCATATTGGATAATGCATTATGTAGTGTTTTTTCCGTATATGATACCAATGAAGAAAACATTTAAAGATAAAAATCCAGATAATTTATGCGACAATTTTAAAAAGAAACAGTATAAATCAATATTTATTACATGGTTAATGATGGCAGCATCTCTTTTTATTAATCCATATGGAACCGGCTCCATATTATATGTATTTAAAGCTTTACATGATAATGTATTCAGTTTTATTACAATAGTTGAGCAACGGCCATTAAGCTTTGGGAAACCAGTAATAGAACTGTTTTTGATATTTATAGTGGTATTTGTGATATTTATAGCCATGATATGTAAGAAAAGAATTAAATTTTCAACAGTATTTATGTATCTGGGATTTACACTTCTTATATCATTGCAAATAAAATGGCTGGCTTTTTATGCAATAGGAATATTATTTGTTTTAAGTGATTTTATAGAATGGCTTAAAACTACAAAACTAAAAGATGCTAAAATCAGTTCAACATATAAATGGTTTTATATTGCTTGTATATTTATAATGACAATTTTATTTTCATTAATAATCATTACTACTGCGATTTCAACAAAAGGATTTAAGCCTACAGAAGAGGCATTGAATACTCCAAATTCTACAATAAGCAAAGATGAAATCGAAATAGCAGAATATTTAAAAGCTCATAATGCTGACAGAGTATTTACCCAATGGGATAGTGGCAATTATTATGAGTATAAGGGAATTAAAGTGCTCATGGATGCAAGACCGGAATTATATACAATTGTTTACTCTGACACAAATGATTATGATGAAACAAATCTTGGTGTGCAGGTTCATATTGAGTATGGATTGCCGACTTACAGCGTAACTCAAAGAGGAATTACAACTAATACAGGATTAATAAAAGAAGTAGATACCGCAGATGAGTATGGAAAGTTTGTCGATAAGCTTGATACTAAATATTACGTAGTGAAGGCAACAACAGAAACCCTCTATAAATATGTTACAGGACATCCTGAGAAATATAAGCTGGTGTATAAAGGTAAAAACCAGTATTTATATGAAAAACTCTAACTGATCTGCACACCTTATGATATATGGCAGCTTCCTAGATACTAAATTTGTGAAATCCATATTTATAGAAAATATTAGAAGGAGAAAGTGTTATGCGAATACAGAATAAAATGAATAATGATGAAAATATTTTATGGCAGGGTAGAATGGCTCTTATAAAAGTGCTTGTGCATGCATTTTTGAATGAAGCATTGATTCTTCTTATTTTATATGGAGTGTTTCTGCATTATTTCTTAAAGTGTATTAAACCTCAAAGCTGGGGCTTATATGCAATGTTGTTTATGCTGATGCCTGTCGGCATATATCTGTGTAATGCATTTTATATGTGGATGAAAGCGCGGTGTACGGAATACATGGTGACAGACAAAGCTGTTTACATTAAATCAGGCGTTATCACAACAACCGTGGAAATGAAACCATATATTGACATTGCTCATGTAAAGGAAATTACCAGTTTTACAGACAAGGTGCTGCATACAGGTACGGTAACATTTGACTGCTGGAATGACCGCAGCGACAGGGCATTTGCAATAAGAGACATAAGTGAATATGAAAAAGTGTTTGCTTTTATCAATGAACATCAGCAAAAAGCATTCAGAGAATAGGATTTAAGGACTGGAGAATTCCGGTACTTTTATTTTTGTCACGAAAATCCATATTTATAACGCTATATTTATCAAAAAAAATAATAACTAAAGGAGGACGATATTATGGCAAAATTATTAGATTTGGAGTTTATTAAGAAGTGGGTGAACATCTCAGATGAAGAACTCATGCAGAGACTTGTGAAGGATGCTGTTGGTTTACAGAAAGAGGCCGAAGCTAACAAAAGAGCGGCAGACATTGCTGAAAGAAAATCCGATTTATCATATACAATGGATATGATAAAACGGTTTTTCAGACAGTACAATTACCTCAGCCAGTATTTTTCTGACGAGGAGATTGAAACTGCCGTAAAAAACAACATGGGTAAGCGAGACATTACCACTGAGCAGTGGGTTCACACCATGTCAGAAGAGAGTCCTATAGGAATATTCTTAAGGCATGAAAGAGGTAAATTTACTGAGTGTCGTGGTAGCTGGTCCCGTGAAAGACAAGAAATGGGATCTGTATATCTGGTAGCAAATCAGTATCAGAATGTAAATGGGGCTGATAACGTCACAAGGGAGCTTCTCTTGAGCAGATGTCCATGGGTAGCAGAATACAAAGTCAGTATTTATGACGTTGGTACCCACAATGACTGGATATACTTTGAAAACCCGGACAAAGCAGGATATTCTGCAACCAGTCTTTACGTCCCATTCTCTGCACTGATGGAACATGATTCTGAGAAAATAGTGCAGACTCATCGTGATTACTGGCATCGTTATAATGCCAAATATGATGAGGACACAGAAACTTTTCTCAAAAGTGATTTCGTCAAGGGAATTCTTGAGAAAGTTTCCAAGTAAACAAAAAAAAGAGCTGTACTTATGTATGGCTCTCTTTTTTTTGTGGTAAATTTACAAAATCCATATACATCCCGTACAAAATAAAACGAGCAGACAGCTCAGAAAAGAATAAAATATCCTTAAATATATAGAAAGGCAAAAGAATTGTCAGTTATGAATAGAGCTTTTAAATACCGTTTATATCCTACAATTGAACAACGTGAACTGTTTATAAAGACCTTTGGCTGCTGCCGCAAGGTATATAATCTCATGCTTGCCGAAAAGATAGAGAATTATAAGCAGACTGGCAAGTTTGCCACAGTAACACCTGCCAAGTATAAAAAGAAATATACATATCTTAAAGAGGTTGACAGTCTCGCACTGGCTAATAAACAGCTTGATTTACAAAAGGCGTTTAAGAACCATTTCGATAAAAACCATAAAAAGAACACCGGCTTTCCAAAGTTCAAGTCAGCGAAACATAGCAGAAAGTCCTATACAACAAACAATCAGGGAACAACTATCAGGTTATTTGAAAACGGTATTAAGTTACCTAAGATTGGCATCGTAAAGGCTAAAATCCATCGTCAGCCGGAACCTGACTGGATTATCAAATCGGCTACCATTTCACAGGACAGTGATGGAAAGTTTTACGTTTCGGTCCTGTTTGAATATGAGGCACCAACGTGTACCTATGTTCCAGATACAGCCAATGCTATAGGACTGGATTACGCATCAGACGGTTTATATGTTGACGACAACGGGAACGTTGGAACAGAGCATAAATATTACCGTGAAAGCCATAAAAAGCTTGCCAAAGCGCAGCGTAAACTGTCTCGTATGGTAGGCTCTCGTAAAGGTGAAACAAAGTCCAAGAACTATATGAAACAGTTACAGAAAGTTAATAAGATCCATCGTCACATAGTCAACCAAAGACTTGACAATCTGCATAAAATATCAACTGAGATAGCCAATCAGTATGACGTTGTATGCGTAGAGACACTTAACATGAGGGCCATGGCCAATAAGGGATTTGGTAACGGAAAAGCCACTATGGACAATGGCAACGGCATGTTTCTTACAATGCTGGAGTATAAACTGTCTGAACGTGGCAAGCTTTTCGTAAAAGTCAGTAAGTGGTATCCATCAAGTCAGTTATGCCACAGGTGTGGTGCTATTCATCCTGAAATGAAAGATACCCATAATCGAACAATGCGTTGTAGCTGTGGTCTTGTTATGGATCGTGATCATAATGCGGCTATTAATATTAAACGAGAAGGGCTAAGACTGTTAATGTCATCAGCAGCTTAATATTCTTGATCGTTAATACAAACAATGGTACGGCAGGGACTGCCGAAACCTAACGCCTGTGGACACTGTGTAAGACCTGTTAACATGGTATATATGTTAACAGGCAGTAGTGGTTTGAAGCAGGAAGCTCGGTTACTTGTAGCTGAGTAGTTCACTCATATTTGGAATAATAAGAAACGTAAAAGAGTGGTAGTAGTATGAAAGTTGATGAAAAGTCTGCAACAGCACTGCAGTTTATATTGATAGCGTTAGTTTTGTTTACATCATGGCAGATGCAGTATAATTTTGCTGCCATTATTTTGAGACTGACAGGATTATTTGCTTACACAAGAGTCTGCATAAATAATGAATGTGTATCGAAATTAAAAATGATACTTGTCTGTACGGATTTTGTTTTAATGGTGCTTTGTACAGGAAATATAGTCATAATAAATAACGTATGCAGACAAATGAAAACAAGTTTTATGATGGCAAAACATTTGCTGGCAGATATTGATGCTGCAATAATAATTGCAATGGTCGGATTGCTTATAAGAAATTTAACAAAGAAATATAAAGAAAAGGAAGCGTGAACGAATTGCTTTCTTTTTTTTTGCATAAAACAGTATTTGATTTGTTCACAAGTAATTTAGTATATTAAGTTGGCAAAAACTTCCTGTAAAAGATAGGTAGAGACGAAGACAATAGTAGCAGTTATATATTTTATTTATTCGCATAATTTCGATTATGCGAATAAATATATATCCTAAGTACTATATATGGGGTTTTTGGCTTAATTTACTTCTATATATAGTATATTGTAAATCATTGCACTCTACATCATGTATTGTAAAAAATGAGATTTCTTGTTATAATTACTTTATAAAAACAGATTACATCTATGGAGGAAATTATATGGCCCGCGAATATAAAGACCAGAAAAATGCTGAAACTGAAGCAAAGATATACAATTTAAAATTGATACTGCCTGATTTCTGTGCAGGCTATATCAGATCAATAGCTGGTTACACAAAGCCTTTAACACAGTTAGCCTACTTACAGCGTATACAGTTTTTCCTGATGTGGCTGCTCGATTACAATGTTTATTTTAACAAGAAATATGATTCAATCGAGCAGTTTACAGTTCAAGATTTAGACAGGCTCAAAAAGGCTGATTTTGAGGAATTTCTAAATCATATACAGAAATATGGTGCAGTTTCAAAGGAAGAACTTGATGCCAGAATGCAAACCGGCAAATATATTGTGCCATCAAAGTCATCTACCAGAAACAATTACTTAAGCGCTCTCCGTTCTCTATACAATTATTTTCTTGAGAATGATATCGTAGACAAGGCTCCTGTGCTTAAAATCAGACAGAAAAAGGTTGATAAAACTATCCCTATTGCCCTTACAGATAAACAGGCTGAGTCAATATATGACACAATTCTTGGCGGTTCAGAGCAAATCAGCGCAAGGCAGGAAGCTTCAAGGGTAATTACGTCAGCAAGAGATCTTGCTATCTACACTCTCGCACTGCATACCGGAATACGTGTATCAGAGCTTGTTTCTCTCGATGTACACGACATTAATACTGATGAACATTGTTTCAAAATTATCAGAAAACGTGGAAATGAAGATATTGTTTACTTTGACAATACAACTGAGAATGTGCTTTTGGACTGGCTCGATGTACGTAAAAATATGAAGGAGACACTTGGTATTGCGGATGATGAAGATGCGCTTTTTGTGTCAACAAAAGGCGTAAAGAAAGGCACAAGATTGTCTGTGCGAAGTGTTGAAATAATGGTAAAAAAATACGCAAAGATTGCAGCTCCTGAAGTGACAAATTTTCATGCGCATTCTCTCAGAAGCTCATGCGCCACAAAAGTATATGATAAAAGTCTTGATTTAGTATACACGCAGAGCGTACTGGGACATGCAAATATCAGTACTACCATGAGATATGTAAAAAATGATGAAAAGAAGAAGAAAGAAAATAGAACGCTTCTGGATGAGTAAGGCGAATAATAAATACAGCAGTATCACAATTAAATATGATACTGCTGTATTTATTATAGAATCCATTTCTTTTTTCTATTATATGAAACTATCTTCATAACATTATCATGTGTAATATTGTTATCCTTTTCGATTACGATACATTCTGTTGCACTTAGTTTGAATACATTAATATTTGACAAAGCGTAAATAAGTTTAGCAGCATTACAGTCTATTGTTCCCATGCAGATGATATTGTCGCATAAGTCAATGATTTTCGGAGCATCAGCAATCTGATAAAACGATTGGCTTATAATATCAACCTCACAGTTATTTTCTGTAACAACTTCAATCTTGTCATTAAGATCTGGAATATAAAGACTCTGAAATTCATCAAGGACAAATCTTACCTTATTACTGCCCTCCTGCTTTTTTCTATACGCATTCATGGCTTGATTTACAAATGCTGATACTATAAATGTGTAAGAAAAAGAATTGCTTATATCATCAATATACTCATTGATGAATATAATTATATCTTCCTTATATATATCCTCAAAGTCAATTACATTTGTAAAAGAGTTATCATCGTTCAAAATGTCATATTTATCAATTAATTTCAGACACATAATATCGACATTTAACTCATAAAAGAGTTTGTCTAAAAAATTTGGGCTGCAAATTTCTTTCACATGTGAATACAATTCGCCTGCTTTACTGTCAACATTAATTTCATCAAATCCATTCTGACAGATGAATGATGTATGAAGTAGGCTGTCCAACTCTGCAAGATTTCTCATACTCCAGTTATCTTTATATTCTTCACAGACATACAGAATAAGCGCTGCTAGTAATTCTTCTTTAAGACACTTGATAATAGAAAATTCTTTTCCACTTGTTAATGACACTGAATCCAACATAATCTGTGCCAGTTCTATAGCATCTTGTGTATTCTTTACATATCTCAATGGATTGTAATGAAATGAGTTGTTTCTGCCACTGAAATTGAAATATTTTACTTTATGGGAACAATTGTCAGCAAAACTTTTAAAATCTCTGTCATCAAAAAATCCAGTAGCGATATAAGATGTTCCCGGCTTTGCGTTACTTAACACAGGTTTTGTATATCCTGATGTATTTCCCATACCTGCACTGCCTATAACAATATTGCATTTCGCTTTTGGAATATCATAATATGGATAATCCGGCTGCTTGTGATGTGTAAATATATTCTTCATGTTTATTTATTTCCTCCAAGATGGTAGTATTTTTCTACAATAAAGATGGATTCTAATAAATGAACGCATAAAATCAATCATTTTTCTTTCTTTCAGCCAACACAGATTTTATCCCTTCTTCTGCCAGCTTATTTAATTTGGAATGGTCACTGGGCGGTGTATTTCTAATTGCAGTCATAATTTCACGGCCTAGTTTTCCTTTGAGATTAGCCATGTTTGGTTTATAGTATGTAAACATAGTTTTTCTTCTCCTATTTTAATCACAATTTTTCACTATATATATAATTCCTGCACTCGCAAGCATAAGACATCCAGCTGTTGATGTGCAAACTTTTTCAATTAAATTTGTCTCAGAAAATACACCTATAAAATCACTGACACCTGATACCAAAAATAAACCCATTAACAGATCATCTCTTGACAGTATTCCGTTTCGTCTGTAAAAATCAGCTGCATCTTTGTCAAAATGTCTGCTGGTGATATATTTTTTATATGTCATATAAAAAATTAAAATGCTGCACACCAATGAAAACATTACTACTCTCCTACAATTTGAAATATTCTTTAAATGCCAGTATTACAAACAATATCGTTATAACAATCATTCCAATCTGTTCATAGGTAGGCAGATTTTCCTGCTGTTTTTTATGTAGTTTGTATACATTAAATATTATTATTACTGCTGCTATTACAATTAAAATTATCATTATTATTTTCTCCTGTTATTTTTCATACAATGAACCTCCATTCCCATGTGGTGCAGTAGCTCCTATGGAAGTGGTTTCTTATGTTTTTGAGCAGCTTATAAAAAGATTAGTGTCAATTTGTCCGCTTTTCTTTTTGTCAACAAACTCAGGCGGGTTCATCTCGCCCCTATCCGTTTTACCGGAATACTTTTATGAATTTACTTTCTTATATCCGTAAACAGTCGGATCTGCCAGAAATGCAAAATCGGTTATGCCTTTCCATGCTTCTGGAATCGCTTTTCTCATTATATTTGCAGCTCCATTACAGTCTGCATTGATTATAAGTTTGTTGCTGCATCTGTACAGCCCACGTTTAATACGACTGCCAGAAAAGCAAGCATTATAGTCATCCTTACCGTAAACAGGAATATAGTCCTGCGCTACTATGTCAGCCTTAGATGTATAGCTTTCTTCCTGTTCAATGACTTTAATACCAGTTCTCTCTGCCTTATATGCAATCATCTTACGCAAAATAGTAATAGGCATTGATACAAAATTCTGATTACTGCGTTTTCCCATTGAGGAATCCTGCTTCCAGAACTTATTAATCCCTAACACCAGTGTTCCTGCATTGTGACTTATACAGTAATTTACAACATTACAGCTTATCTTGTGACACTGGTCATTGATAAAGTTGCTGTGATGATACGACAAATTTTTAAGTCTTTTTGTTGGAGCGTATCGTGAATACTCCTTACCTGTTGTCAGTATGCTTACATACTTAGCCTTCTGCTTGTGGAACCATTGACATTCTGATAAAACAGCATTGCCTTTGTATATAGCGGCTGAGCCGTCATTACATACGATAGCTGCAAAGTTGTCAACTCCGAAATCAATGGAACATATGTTAGGCATGTCCTTGTGGGATATGTTGTTTTTAGGTACTTCAAAAGTAAGCAGTAACTTAAACATGCCATAAAAAGACTTTACTTTTACAGTTTTCAAAATGCCGTCATTTGGAAGATTTAAGAAAGAAATCCTCTTCTTTGTGAGAGGCATCTTAAGTTCAGTTTTGTAACCATTGCTATACAGTACAGCTTCCTGATTAGTTGTTTCAAATGTTGCAAGCTCCCCCTTCTTGTAATGTGGCATACAGGGTTTGCCTGTATAATTTTCAGGGTGCTTTTTAAAGCCTTTTAATGCAGCGAGCCAGTTATTAAAATCTGCTACAGCCTGTTTCACAATGTGCTGAGCCACATGCGCAGGAAGTCCTCCATGACGATAATCCGGATTATCAGTTACTCTTAACATCTTTTCAAGATGATAATAACTGATAACGCGTCTTACTTTTACAGACGGATCTTTTTGACATAACAGATTTACCTCATCGAACACAGTTTTCTCATTTTCAGTTCTGTACTCTTTGTCATATCCTGTAAAGATATTTCTTATACGAAAAAGAGCAGCGTTATACAGCAGTTTTGACCTGCGTGATAACTGGTCAAAATAGCCATAGATATCATTATCAGGCTTTATTATGCAGGATGTTGTTAAGTATGCCATCTTGATTGTGCTCCTTTCGTTAAGTTATGGCGTATTCATCTCCACTCATGCGGTGCGGCAGCTCCTATGGATGGGGTGTTCTACGCTTATTATGAATATGGGTTTTGATAAATAACGGGCAATATTGCTTGCTGTAAACAAAACCCATCTTCATATAAAGGAGGATTTTACATGAAAACACAATTATTTAACCAAAATACCATAACAATGATACCGCAGACAAGTGACAGTACTGCATGTCTTGCAAATGAAAAATATATAAATGCTTTGTTTACAGGATTTTCTGATAAAAATGCAAGAGCATTTATTGTTACTGACAATGAAATGCAATCAGATACTGAAGCTGTATACATAACACCAGGGACAATAACCAGCATGAAATTTAATCCGGTAAAATATCTGAAGTCAGAAATGGACATTGTAACATTCTGCATGGGGCTTATAAAACAGAGCGATTCTGAAATATCTGATGCAATTAAGGCAAATGAAAATATGTATGCAAAATTAAAAAGATCGCGCAAAGCTGCTGCATTTGCCCTTGCTACTGCTATTATCTGTATAAAAATCTTTAACAAAAGCACTGGTGATGCTAATTTGTTAAAAGCATTTGACCTTATAAAGGAATGTAAGGACGATGAACATATGCTGCTTGAATATGTGCAGGAAGCTGAAAACATAAAAGAAAGCAGCTCAGTGTCATATTACTGGTCATTGTTTATGGAGCTCTGTGACAATAATGTTAACACTTACAAAAAGATTATGAATGAAATCTGCCTTGGAACAGAATGTTATTTAAACCAGCATATTACAAATATTCTATCAACAGATAATGGATTAGTAGATAATTTTACATCTAAACCTCAGGAAAAAATGATTATTATGGCAGCATCTAATCATGGACATGAATTACTGGATAATAAAACATGGCAGATATTTATATTCATGTATAGCTACTGCATAAAAGCCGCATTAACAAGAGCTTTTCTGCCGGAAAAGGTTTATATTGTATTCAATGAAAGCTGGAACTATATAGATGCTTTATATTATATTTTGCATCCTGAACTCAGTGGCATAAAGACAAAAATCTGCACAAACTTAATTGTCAGGAATTTTCAGGATATAAAACATGTTTTTGGTTTAAAATGGGGATATGTTAAAGATAGATTTAATATCCAGCTTATATGTAAAAATAATATTCCTGACAAGAATACTATTGCACTGCTTAAAGAGGTAATTCTTAAATTTTCAGGAGTCAAAAATAAAATACCATACAGGATAATAAAACTGATGGAAGTAATAAAATCGGCTGAGAAAAATCCTGATACAATTTATGGTCTGCTTATTGAACAGAATAAAGGTATTCATTTTGGAGACAGCGCAAAGCCTGAAATAAAAATGATATAGTAAAAAAAAAGAGAGACAGTAAATGTCCCTCTTTTTTTTTGTTTACGCAATAACTTTAAGTCCTTCTGCTGCCATTGTCTTAACAACAGGACTTATATCTTCAAATTCGGACATATCAGAAAGAACTGCGACTAAAAGGTCATGACCTTTGCAGTTATAGTTTCTTATAAGACTGTTCGGAACCTTGCCAAAATACCCGTTACAGGTTCTGGATTTCTTGCAGTTCATGAACCACTTTTTGACACAGTTAAACTCTTCCTTATTGAAGAATGTCTGTGCATCAAAGGTAAGGTCTAATTCTTTCTCAAGTTTAGTGATGCTGATTTTTCTGAGACCAGTATTCTCCATAAACTCAAAGAAAGGAGTTTCTGCTGTTTCCTTTTTACGAATTCTGATAACAGTTTTCTTCTGAATATAATTCTCACTGTATTCAGGCTCCTCAGGATAACCAAAAATCCTTTTCAGATGATTAATGGTTTCCCATGAAAACAGCTGGCCAGACTCATTCCAGAATGCGTCAACAATAACATCATTACTGTCGCATAAATCAACAGCGTAATTTGTCCACTTTCTCATGCGAGTATACATTTTACCAAGCTGTGTTGTGAGTCCCGGGTACTTTTTCTGAGCCAGCTCAGCAGAATATTTAACGCACCATTCAGTTGCAAATATTCTGATAAATTTCTGCAAGTGGCTAAAATAAAACTTGTTTATCTCAGGCAGCTCTGCAAGTTCGTCTATCGTCAGCGGAATGTCATTTGGCCCGTCAAATGCCTTTGGAATATCCGGCAGGTCAAATGGATAAACTGTTTTGAAACGTTTTCTAAGATATGACATCAAAGAAGCGGTATACTCCTCTTTTGTCACGTCATTATAAATAAAACGCATTTCTGTAGCACCATAGATGCCGTAGTGTCTGTAGACGAAGTTATCAAAAGCGATTTTGAAATAGCTCCTTTCTATTAAAAGATCAAAGCAGGCATTTGATTTTTCCATATCACCTGCAAGATTATAATTGGCCATAAAGCGGTATATAACCATTGTTTTATACCACTCTTCTCTGCCCTCTTTTGAAAATCCTTTATTATTCATAAATTTTCCTCCTTTATTTTTTTTAATATGAATTAATAAACTACGGAATAGATATGGAGTTTTCTTGTAAATAACGTATTCGTAAACAAAATCCATCTTTATTAGGTAGACATAAAACAAATTTAAAGGAGGAAAATATTATGTTTTTACTTATTGACGGATCATCGTTGTTAACAACTAATTTCATGGGAAATCTTCCGCCTGAGATTAAGTTTTGTAAGGATGATGACAAATACGACAGATATGCAGACAAAATCCTGCATACATCAAATGGAATATACACAAATGGTGTGTATTCAACACTCATGGATATTATGAATATCATCCGTATTCATAGACCTGAGTATATGGCTGTTGCATTTGATAAAACTAGAGACACATTCCGACGTAAACTGTACCCTGAATATAAGGCGCAGAGAAAACCTAAACCAGAGTGTCTTCAACAGCAGTTTGTAACGTTAAAGGCCATTCTCAATGAACTTGGCATCATGGTTCTTGAAAGTGGGGATTATGAGGCTGATGACTTAATAGGTTCTGTTGCCATTCACTTTGAAAATCCGTTTATGAAGATAAAAATCCTTACAAAGGATCATGATTATCTTCAGCTCAAAACAGATAACATTGATGTCTGGATTATGCAGACTTCTGCTGATACCGCTGAGCGAATGCGCATTAAGTACGACATCAGAAAAGTTGAAGAATGGCAGTATGTGGCTGCAAGAAAGTCATATTCAGAAGATGACTGTCTTCCATGCAAGGCAATTAACTTCACTAATGACATTATTAAAGGCGAGCATGGCGTTGACTCAACGTTGATTGCAGATCTTAAAGGACTCATGGGTGATTCTTCCGATAACATTCCCGGAGTCAGAGGACTTGGACCAAAAGCGGCTGTACCACTGCTTGATTTTTATGGTTCAATAGAGAATATCTATGCAGCTATAGATACATGTGAAAATGATGCTACCAGGGAAAAAACGCTGGCAAAGAAGTGGAAAGACGAACTTGGCGTCAACAGATCTCCAATGAAGGTACTGAAAGATAATCGTCAGATGGCGTTTGTTTCAAGATATCTGGCAACAATTCAGACTGACCTGATGATACCGGCAGACTTAAATGCATATGCATATAGTATTGATAGCAATACATATGAAAACATATGCAGACGCTATGAGTTTGTATCGCTAATAGAGACTCCCGCGTAAACAGTCAGGCTTTAGATATTAATTATCTAAAGCCTTTTTCTTTTGCCGTTTATTTGTAAAACTCATATTTATAATAAATCCAAGTGGATTAACAAAAATAGAAAGGAATTTTGATAAATATGGCAAAAGAAAACTTTGTACTGCTCATGGGACAGTTGAGAAATGAACCTAAATTTGCAACAGATCCGGTATCTGGTGTAGAATCAGCTTTATTTCAGTTATGGGTAGTCAGGAGAAATCCAAATAATGAGGCTGGCAATATATCTCCAAAATGGGATAAGCCACTTATATCAACAACAGAACCATCACTGGTTCGCAAGATTAAGGAATTTAAGTTACACGATATTATAGAAATTGAGGGCATTTTCAGAACGCAGAATGCAATGAGACGAAAGATTTGTCCAGAATGCAATACTGCTGTCTTAATTCCGACACCAGTATCTACAATTTATCCTACATATGTAGACATGGTAACACACTTGAATAATGATACAGAAGGTTTCCAGTATTTATATACACGCGCAGAACATTCAAATCATGCAAAGGTAATTGGCAGGGTGTGTACACCGACAGACAAGATTCTTCACGGAGAGACGGATCATGGAGATTTGTACGCAAGATATCAGCTGGCAGTAAACCGTAAACTGTTTGTAAAAGATTCAATAGATGAAGAAGATCATACAGATTATCCGTTTGTGTACAGTTATGGAGATGTAGCTGATAAGGATTTGACTATTTTAAAACAGGGAACTCTTATATATCTTGACGGATATCTGCATACAATGGTATTTGAAGACGAAGCTGAATGCAGTGAGTGTCATAACATTTTCCCATTCAAATATCAGCGAATGAACCTTACTCCGTACTCTACTGAATATTTAAGGGATTATGATGAACTTACTCCATCAACACATTCTGATATTTCAAAGGTTGATGAGGGAATGGAACCAAATCAGGAATAGCTTATATTCCAATGAAAGGAGGAAAAATAATAATGCAGGAAATAGAAAAGAAATGGGTTGCCATAATGATGCTGTTCATGGGAGCAGGATATGTCATTGGCGCGCTGGTAAAGTTTATACTTAAGAAATTGATTGTGTCAGAAGTATTTGCAGCACTGATTAATTTAATCATTCCATTATTTATGGTGATTGCGATTTTTGTTTTTCTTTACGTTTATCACAAATATCAGCAGCAATAAAAATAAGAAGGATATTGGCCCCTGCCAGTACCCTTCTTTTTAATTGGTTTGTGAATATATGTATTTTTGTAAGAACTGTATGTCGTTTGCTAATCGCTCTGACCGATGACGTTACATGAGCAAATGCACCAGTAATAGCTGTTATAATCGACAACTTCGATTGGCTTATTTATCTGGCTAAGTCGAACCTCTTTATTTTCTATTAACTATTATGTAGAAATTTCTAGCTTTTCTAGTATTACTATAGCTGATACCGCATTAAATGTCAAGTTAATTTTCAAAATATAGTGATATTTTTATAAAAAAAAACTATATCTTGTGTCAATATACAAAGTTAACAAAAAAAAGAGCATTCCTTTAATGAAATGCTCTTAATTTTTACTATTCAGTTTTTAATTTTTCGAGAGAATACCGTACTCTTTCATGAGCTCAAGGCGATATTTCTCATCATGTGTGATACGCTTAATATCGTCATTGCGTTCATCAGCAACAAGACATTTAAGCAATTTGAAAGCCATATCACTTCCTTCTTTCAGGCCCTGTTTCTTACCTTCAGCAATACCTTCGTGACGACTAACTTTTGTCATTCTTTCGGCTACAACATCCATGGTAATATCTCCTTTCCTATCAGAGTCAGTTAAATCATTTTTGACTTCGATGTAAATATTGCTTCCTGTAAATACTGAAAGCATTTTTAATATCTCATCAATATGATCAATTACTTCCGGTCCACCAATTCTATAATTTGGATTAATACGTTTCTGTTGGAAAAACTTTGCAACTAACTTAAAATCGCTTTGAAATCTGTCAATTTCTTCGTCTGAAAGAAATGCGATTTCATATACATGCATTTTATAATCGTTTACAAAATCATCCAATCCGTCCGGAACATTCATTAAACCTTTTAGATTTGTAGGCTTATTCCAGTGAGTATCTCCAAAGTAAAGAACAATGGACATCACAGGGATTAATTTCTTCGAATATTTCAAGAGCTGACTTTTGTAACTCGCTCCATCATAACCAATGATCCTTGCTGGCATAAATTCTTCAATCTTGGTTTGATTTTCCAAACCACAAATCAAAATATTTACGCCTCCTTCTACCCATTGTTTAGCAACATCTCTTTCAAGCTCATGATATACACTATCGTCAGCCTTAAATTGAGAATGTACACCTGCCTCACATAAATCATTAGGCTTTATTACCTGCTTACCCTTGAAGACAAGACCGTTAATAATGTCCGCAAAAACATCATTGTGATCCATGAGTATTTTCTCGGTCAAATCTTTCTGACCCATATTTATTATCTCCTTTCTTTATTGAGTTTATAATGCGAAATAAAGATGGAGTTTGTTCGAGTAAAAGATGTTATTTCTTTTTTTTATATTATATCACAATCTTCTTTAAAAATAAATACTTACAAAAAATAAGGCACCATGAAGGCACCTTATTTTAATTTTACATCCAGTCAGTGATTTCATCCGGAATGTTCTGCCATTTAGATTTATCACCAGCATCAGCAGGCTTTAAGTCTGTAACCTGAACCTGTAAAGTACGATACTCTTTACGAGGTATTGCTTCACGATCAGGCACATAGACATTCTCATTAAGTGTTCCAAGAACAGACACTTTGAGAGGACAGCCCATTTTCTTGTACTCTTCTGCTCCACCGAACCAGATGAGCTGAAAGCCATTTGCAAACAGTTTTACATGCTGCTTATTAGCTCCCATGAACTGATAATAATCAACACCTTCAGCTCTGTAACGCTTTTTGCCAACGATGTCAATATCATCAATTCTGAAGACAATCTCAGGATTGCCTTCACCGAACGGCTGGTATTTCTCAGTCTCTTCAAACATCTTACGGAGATTTACAACTCTGCATTCCTTGTCATAAAGGATTATGTCAGACTGTTCTTCCGCAGGAGCTTCAGGGGTAAGGTCATTAACAGCTTTGATAAAATTATTGATTTTATCTCTTGTTAATGTAATACCACAGGCACCCGGATGTCCGCCGTACTTCTCAATGAACTCATTGCTCTGATCAAGTATCTCTTTGAGATTTGCCCAGTAACGAGAACGACCTGAACCCTTTAAGATATTATCATCAATCGTAGGACTGACAACAATACTTGGGCGGCGGTACTTTTCTGTAAGCTTGCCAGCCGTAAGTCCATTGATTCCAGCAGAACCGTCTTCATCAACAAAAACAATGAAACGCTCATTTTGCAGGTTATTGGTGTTGATATAATCAACCGCTCTGGCAAAAGCCTCTTCTGCAAGTTTCTTACGTTCCTCATTTTTATCTTTGATAGTCTGACAGTTGTTTTCAATAGACTCATCATGCACACCCATATAAGATGTTGCATCAGAGACTTCTGCTGAACCGCCATCATCCAGACGGCCGTATGCATTGAACATTGGGCACAGGAAAAATGCCATCTGAGGTGCAGTTATGCGGTCAAGCATGTTTGCATCCTTAAGCAGCTCCATCATTCCTGTTGACGCTCTGCCTGCAAGCGCATTTTTGATGCCGGCCTTTACAATACGTCTGTTTTCTCCTGTGAGGGAAACAACATCGGCAATTGTACCAATGGCAGCATATACACTTGTTACTGCATGGAACTTTTCTTTAGCTCCATCGCTAAGCCATGGACATGTACTCACAATTGAATTTGCGAATATGTACATGAGTCCAGCACCACAGTAATCTACGAAATCTGCACCAGTTACATGCGGATCACAAAGAACATCTGCATCAGGAAGTACTACTTCTTTCTGGTCATTCACGAATTTCTCATGATGGTCCAGAATAATCACTTTCATTCCTAATTCTTTTGCTCTCTTTACAGGCTCAATGGCAGCAATACCATTATCTGCAAGAATAAGAACTTTACATCCCCATTCTGCATAAGCTTCCACATGGCGAACCTGCACACCATAACCGTCTGAGAAACGTCTAGGAACAACTACTTTCACAGAGTCTGTTATTCCAAGGATGCTGGCAAGGTTACGTGCAATGTTTGCACAATTGACACCATCACCATCGTAATCTGTGTGAAATACTATCGTTTCACGTTTGATAGCAGCATTTGTGAATACAACAATTGCTTCCTGCATGTTGTTGATGTGATAAACTTTTACATCATTTAGAAGCTCCTGCTCACTCATGCCTGTCCTTTCTTTTACTATCTCAGAAATGTGTTCTGGGATAGCACTTCTCTTTAACCACTTATTAGCCATAACATTTTTCCTCCTTTTTTTTATTTAATTAATATGACTATAATAAATATGAGTTTTAGAAAAGTTTCAGCAAAAAAAAAGAACTGCTAAAAATAGCAGTTCTCAAATTAAATGCTGATTTAATTATCAATATCCTCTGGTTCTTCATACCTGTCATCAATGCCATCATGGTCTTCATCTCTGAAACCTGTAATTCTGTCGTCAACGCCATCATTGTCTTTGTCAATAATATCCTGAGTCTTACTGTGTTCCATAACATACTTTTCGCCAAGAGTAATATAATTTCTCTGAAGCCTGTAATAAAGCTCATTCTCCTCCTGAGTATTATCGCTTATCATCATACCAAGCTTCTCCATTTCCTTTTCCTCTTTATATTTCAGTGCTTCAGCTTCAGCAATCTTTAGACGCTTGTTTAAGTCATCAATCTGCTGTTTTTGTGACTCAATAATCTGATCCTTTTTAGCAGCTTGTCTCTGAACATTCTTATATTTCTTAACATCAGCAGTCGCTACATCTCTCTGTACTCTCACCTTTTCATATTCAGGATTTACTCTTTCACGATATTCTTTAGCTGATTCTCTTTTTTCAACCGGCGGCAGTTCGGCACCTACACTCTGAGTAAGTATTGCCCTTGCCTGTTTGATACTCTGATAGTTTACATTCTGCTGGCTGACACCGCGTTCGTAACCAACTGTTTTTGCATATTCAGTCTGAAGCTGTGCACAACCTTTCTTACCGTCAACATAATGACAAAATTTCAACGTATTCTCATTATTTTTATTCTTACACATTGGAACCACTACAGCATGGATATGCGGTGAGCTTTCGTCCATATGCAAGACTGCATTGATAACATTTTCTTTACCAAATTTGTTTTGCAAAAATTTAATAGTATTGTCCTGCCATTTTTGAAATTCATCCGGATTAGCAGGATAACGGTCTCCCATTTCAGTTATATTCATCTGACCGGGATAATGAGCTATGGTTTCTGCTGCAAGAATTGCATCTGACCGCACCTTTCTACCATTTGCAAACCTTAAGTTTTCCTTATTAAATGCTGATTCTGAAATATTCCATCCGTCATCTGTGAACTCCTGTTCTGTTATCTTTTCTACAACCTTTCTATAAAAGTCATCGTTTGCACTGCCAATGAGAGTCTTATTATGTATGATTTTGTTTTTGTCTATATGTTTACCGGTAAGGTCTCCTTCTTTTCGTTCATTATGTAATTCTGTTCTCTGTATAGTTGTTTTTGAATGAATTGGTACAATTCTAATAGAAGCTGTTCCACCCATTTTTATCACCTCTTTAATTATCCTTTTTTAATGTGATACAAATATGGATTTTAGACAAATTTAAAAGAAGTAGATAAAAATCTACTACTATTTTAAAAGTAGTAGCGTGTATACTACTATTTTTCTTTACCCTTCTTCTAGGCATCTTTCTCGTCAACACTTATCCGTCAGCAATTACTTCTCAGCAGTTGATGTTTTTTAATCTCTTCTTCCCTAAATTACTTCCCTGATAAGAAAGTTCCCTGACTTATTATTTTGACAGCCCCCTGCCTAAGCCCTCTTGGAAAATAATAAGTTTGGTATTAAGTTAACTCCCCAAAAGTTAATATTTAACACGCCCTCTCTCCGCAACAATCCTCTTGTTACCAGTATCTTTCCACACAAAACCCCTTTAATCCCTTGTTTCCCCTTAACTCCTAGTGTTTACAATGTTTTTCGTGTGCAATTAACTCGTAACAAAATATCTTCTTGCCAGATTTCCCCTAGCATTTTCCCTTATTACACTTATCTCCTGCCAATAATCCCTTAATCAACGCCTGTTTTCCCGCAATAATCCTTAAATAAGCCATTTCTCACTAATAAATACTGCTTCCGCGTGTTAACAAATACCCTCGCAGCAAGTTATTTAGTATCATATATTCTTGATACCATATATTTTCAAAAAGTATTATATATATACTAATACCATTTACAGTTAATTAGTATCATATATGTTTAATACCAAACTCACTGCTGCCAAATATCCCTGAAAAGTATTACATATTACTAATACCATTTGTCACAAATTAGTATCATGTATTACTAATACCGCCAGCAAATATTCTCATAACAAGCTATTTAGTATCACACATGCTTGACACTAAATAGCTTCAAAAAGTATCACATATATACTAATACCGTTTACAATCAATTAGTATCATATATATACTGATACCAATTTCTTCCTATCAAAATAGTATTATACATATCTGATACCAGACTGGCTTAAAAGTATTATGTATATACTAATACTGTTTGCAATTACTTGGTATCACATATTCTTGATACCAAGTTATTCGGTATCATATATTACTGATACCAAATATCCCTGAAAAGTATTACATATTAGTAATACCATTTTGCCAGCAATTAGTATCATGTATATAGTAATACCATTAACAAGCTATCTTGTCAGCAAATAATTTAGTATCACATATTGCTGATACCAAACACCTTTAAAAAGTATTATGTATATACTAATACCGTTTGCAATCATTTAGTATCATACATACCTGATACCAATTATCCTGCTGATAATCATTCTTTAAAAAGTATCATATATTAGTAATACCATTCGCCAACAATTAGTATCATATATTAGTAATACCGTTTACAGCTATCTGGTATCACATATATATTGATACCAGTTTCTTCCTATTAAAATAGTATTACATATATGCTGATACTAATTTTCTTTATATTAGTACTCTTGTCAGCAAATAATCTGGTATCATATATTGCTGATACCAAACTTCTTCAAAAGTATTATATATATACTAATACTGTTTACAATCATTCAGTATCATACATGTTTAATACCATTTATCCTACTGACAGTTGTTCCTTAAAAAGTATCATATGTTGGCAATACCATTCGTCAGCAATTAGTATCATACATAGCTAATACTGTCCATAATAATCCGGTATTATATATTACTGATACCAATAATACTGCCCACCCTTGTCAGCAAGTTAATTAGTATCATATATTCTTGATACCATTTAATTATAAACAGTATTGCTTATTGCTGATACTGTATGCAGTTATCTGGTATCATATATTCTTGATACCAGTCTTTCTCGCTGACAGATAATCCCGTCAATAAACATAAAAAAAAGAGTATCAGTTTGTAGCCAATACTCTCCTCACAATTATTCCGCTAAAAATCCTTTTACGTAATCCTCAACGCCCGCTTCCGGTTCGCTGTTGCAGACGCCATAGAGCTGCTTAATGGAATATCTGTTTTTATATGTAACAAATTCTATCGTGTACCGTTTATTGTTATACATAAATGAATATATAGCGCAGGAATCTTTGTTAATATCGTCCGCATAGCTGGCAACACAATTATGCATTTCACTACCTTCCTGAACAAGCCTCTTCTTAGATTTAATCCATTCCATATCATCCGGCAGCAGCTTTGCAAGACGATTGAACTTTGAATTCTTAGGGACCTTTACTCTTGGTGTGTTTTTCGCTGTAAGCTCCTTCGCCAGATCATCATGCGCATCATTAACCTTCTTTTCAGATGTAAACATGATTGAAATCTTTCTGTGCAGCATTTCTGACATATCAATATAATCATAAATAATTGGGTCTATGTCAGCACCAACTCGCTTTTGAATGATTTCAGATAAAAATCTTTTAACAACATAACGTCTTGAATCCACTCTTTTTATTTCCGGATCAATGTAAATTCTCTTGGCATGAACACAGTAGGTTTTCATGAATTCTTCAAAACTCATATATTTGTTTGCCAGCAGAAAGTTTCTGCTTTTTTCATTAACAAGCGGCAGGGCCTGCATAATGAGATACCCAAGGCGCAGGTCACATCTGCTCCAGTCGATAAAGCCTGCATTTTTATAATGGGCATTCATTACTTCATTAAGGGTGTGTCCGGCAGTAATCTCGTTACAGGTGAATGCTGGTAGCAGGTCATAATCCCTGACAGAATATGCCATAATATCTTTCCACACACATTCTTTTGCATCTTTAATACGCTGAAAGAACCACGATAATATAGTTCCTATAAGGCCGCATCCCTTTCTGGCATCATTGTTAATTGTATGAAAACCGGCTGGTACCCATTTTCCTGATGGAATCTGCATAAGAACGCTATAATCATTCGTAAACAGATATGTTCTGGCCAATTTAGTGCGTCCATCATGTCGGCACGAATATAATAGCTCATCCTCATAAGGGTTGCGGCTGTCCCATAAACACGCATTATATATGGCAGTGCTTTCGTATTTTCTAAACGTTAAGAATATTCCTGAGAAAGTAATCTTCCATGAAAACTCTATGGCTGGCTCATTAACAGACACAATATTTTCGCTGCCAAATTCCGCGCAGTCAAGCTTAGTGCATGTATTAAAGATCGGCTCGACAACCTCAGTGTTAGTAAAATTTATGCGTCCACTGCTATAACCATCATTCAGCTCGTTACTGATGAAATATAAGGATGTATCATCTCTTTCCATAATGCTGTCAATAAGATCCTTAAAGCCCGGATAATATTTGAAAGCAATTTCTGCTGCCACAATATTCCTGTTAAAAACATTATTCTCAATCATCTGTTCGTACTGAATCCACTCTTCGTCAGTAATGCCTGCTTTAATATAACACCGTGCCCTCACTTCCATGCCACCGTTAACCATCTGAGACGTAAGCCGTATAATCCTTAAGATTTCATCCATGTCTTTAGAACATGTGCCTTCTTCAATTAATACCAGCGCAAGCCCTATGCCAGAATTTACTTTTATAAATTTATACATAAAGTCACTGTAATCACTGAATTCATCAGAAACTCCTAAAAAGTCCTTACTCGACTTGCAATCAGAATAATCGTTGCAAAGAATATTTTCACGTATATAATCAAGGATATGTGTCATATCATCCTTGTTGAATAAGTACTGGTCATCCTTTTTCGCAGAATATATCCTGTAAGCAAATGCCTGCCAGTAATCATCCATGACATAATACCTGCAGCCATGAAATTTTTCTTTCATGTAAGTACAGAGTTCATGTGTCCGCTGCCAGTCTCCTGTTATCGCATATACATGCTTGAGAGAAAATGCATCCTGACAAAAAGTATCCCAGTCATCAAGTATTTCCAGGCAGTCTTTGAACCAAAACATCCAGCGGAATAATGATTCAAGCTGCTCAATTGTAAACGACTCATCCATGAGCTTTTCCACAAATTCTTTTGGCAGTAGTTTTTCTGCTCTTTTAATCAGTTTCTCCTGACCTTTTCTCAAAATAATACTCTCCTTTCATTTTTCACCGCCAGTAACAAAAAGGAGCCTCATAAAAGGCCCCTCTTTGCAATAAACCTGTTAATCATCAACTTCATCAAACTCTGACTCGTCGTCAGCACAATCTTCGCAGCGATCATAGTTGTTACAGTCGCCATCGCAGAGATCATCTTCTCCCTTTGCTTCCTCAATAATGTTGTAGAAATTAATCAGAGGTTCCACACCAATCTGCATGCTTAAGTTATTAAGCGTATCAAGTATTCCCTCGGCAACAATGCTAATTGGCACGCGTGTAATATCATCAGCAGTAATGCCGGAAAACAAATCGTCACCGTCATCAATGTAATGTAATGGGACTGCCGAAGTAGTTCTGTTGCCATCTTCATCAACAGCATAAACACCTAAACATGTAAGCGTCTTGTCAACGTCGTTGACATCTTCAAAACGAAATCTCTTTGCCCAGATCTGATTAACAATAGCATTGACATCATTATCATAAGCATCCGCAATTCTTTCCTCCCAATGTGAAGCCATGTGCATGGCAGTCTGCGAAGCAGTATATGAAGCCATCATGACAAGAAGTCCAAGAAACGGTGACTTTGTATTCAGCTCATTCCAGTTAACAAACTCATGTTTAAAACTGATATCCTTGCAGTCAGGAATGTCATATAAGAAATCATTATTGTCCTCATCAACTGTAATAAAATATAACTTGCGGCACTTATTGCAGAATTCTTTCTGGCTCTTGGCATCTTCGTATCTGACTCCCGCGATGCGTCTTATAAGAGTTCTTAAATACTCTGCTGCATAATAATCCTTAACCATTGTGACAATATCAGCATATTCATCGCTGTCTGTCGGTTCAATACAGTCCTCAAGACTTCTGCACATTCCAAACACATAATCATTGTCTGGAGCAATTACATTGGATCCATATTTTTCTGTCAGCATATTGATATCCATTCTGGTTATCATGGTGCTAATTTGTGGTCTTTGTGTTTCTGACATAATAATGTCCTCCTATGTATATATAAATTACTTGGCCGTAAACAGCCTAATTCTTATATATATAATATTTACAAATCCAATTTTGTCCAAAACAAAATCCATATTTATCCTGTAACTTTTATTTCATATTCAATTATATAAAGGAGGAAAATAATATGGAATTAATAATCAAAGAAACAGAAGGATATGCAAAAAAGGAACCTTGTGAGCAGAAACCAGTATTTACAATCAATAACGACATACTTATTAAGTGCACACCAAATGGTTGCAAAAAGATAGCAATTCCAACAGGCATAAAGACTATTGGAAAAGACTGTTTTACAGGAACTGATGTAGAAGAAGTAATTCTGCCGGAAGGAATTGAACGCATTGAGCCCTGTGCATTTGCAAACTGTACTGAGCTTAAAAAGATTAACTTCCCAGAAACACTTAATGTCATAAAAGACAGAGTCTTTTTAAATTGTCATCTGCTTACAGAAGTTATTCTTCCAGAAACACTTGCTGAGCTGGGTAATTATGCCTTTTATGATACAGGCATCAAGCAGCTGATCCTGTCAAAAAGAGTAGCATCAACGGGAGTCAGTGTATTTGGTTCCATCAAAATTGAAACTATTGACATTCCGAAGGACTTCACACTTGGCAAAACTATGTTCTTTATCTGCCAAAATCTTCGCGCCGTCAATTTTGAAGCAGATCAGGTGACTATTCCAGAAAAATGCTTCTACCACTGTACCAGTCTGGCAGAGATAGATATAAACAAAGCCTTATCTATAAAAGACTCTGCCTTTCTTAAGTGTTACAACCTGTCAGTAAGCACCATTCCTGCGCATACTTATGCTGAAGCATATGCGTTTTCACAAACAGGTGTCACAGACGTAACTATTGAAGACATTTCAAAGATCAGCAAAGGAGCTTTTGCTGAATGTAATTCTTTGAAGAAGCTGACAATTAATGTTGCTGATGGACTTGAAGCTGCTAACGGATTGTCCATACCTGAAGAATTGGTGCGTGAATGCAGAAATTTGCAGACAGTCATTTTTACAGGACACACCGAGAACCTGTCAAGTATTAAAAAAGCAGCATTTGAGGGCACAGAAATGCTGACAGAAATCAGTCTGCCTGACAATATTCGTCTGATTGAAAAATATGCTTTCTATGATAGCGGTATTAAGAACATCCATCTGCCTGAGAACCTTGAACAAATAGGCAATTACGCATTTGCAATGTCCAATTTGGAAAGCATTACTGTTCCGGATAAAGTTGCAGAACTGGGCGTAAAAATATTTAGCGGCTGTTATAAGCTAACAGAAGTTGTCCTGCCGAAGTTAATTACAGCAATCCCGGACGAAGCTTTCCTAGCCTGTCACAAGCTGAAAACGGTACATGTATCAGGCATAAGTACCGTTGGAGACAACGCTTTCTTCCACTGCAAGGCATTAAAAGTGTTTGATTTTAGTCAAATTAAAAAGCTTGGAGGTATGTCATTTGCAGAAACGGGAATTCGCGAAGCAATATTTTCCAATAAGCTTACAAAGCTTCAAGTATCATCATTCTGTGACTGCAAAGATCTTCAGTCGATTGATATGTCAGCCTGCAATAAGCTTAAAGCAATACCATTATATTGTTTTGATGGCTGCAGCAAACTGACAAATGTCAAGCTTCCGCCAAATGTCTGCAAATTCGATGATAGTTGCTTTGACTCAGTAAAGTTTGACAGACTTGTAATAAATGCTGGAACGCGTGTTAACTTTCATGCATTCTATAAAGTATCTATCAATGAACTAGAATTTATTGATGATACCGATGAGTTTATAAAAACTGTTGTTGACATATTAGCTTTTGAAGATGCAAAAGTTGGCAGGCTCATTATACATGATCATATGTATGACAGATTTAAGGAAGCCATTAATAAGATGCAGTAAACTGTTAACAGAGTCTCTTTATGGGGCTCTGTTTTTATGATACAAAAAAAAGACGCCTCATTAATAAGACGTCTTTTTGATTACATTATTTAGTTTTTAATCTTCAGAAGAATCAAGGATGGACTCGATTTCATCAACAGTTTTGTCATAGATATCTGCAATATCTTTTATCTGAAAACCCTTTTTAGCCATCTTAACAATTCTCTGTTTAATTTCCTTATCAACAGCTTCTTGATTGTACTGTTCCATTATATCACACATAACATCGAGACCTCCTTCCGTTTCTTTTAGTCTCTTCACCTCATTTGATAGTTCAGGGAACTTAGGATTGTCAACTCTTTCAGCTAAAAAACATGACATAAGCTCTGATATATCACTTCCATCATTCACAGCCGTATTAACGAAGATTTCTCTTAATCCATCATCTACGTATATTCCAGTCTCTCTGATCATTTTGTCAACATGATATATCGTTTTACCCTGTTTGAACACGTCAAACTGGGAGATGTAAACAATACATACATCTTTGACATTCTCAAACTTGGTTCCCGGATCAGAATTAATTGCTGTGATAACTGAAGCATTGAAACGTGCTCGTCTTAAATGATCATAATTGTCAGACCTTTGTACCTCAATATTACACTTTTCGCCTGTACCAAGCGTACATAACGCATCCAATCTTACTGACCTGCCATAGATGTTGCGCTCACTGTTCTGAGTAATTACGTCATTTACAACGAGCTTATCGTCCTCCAGTATTACCCTTAGAATTTCCTGACAGACTTTTGGATTCTAAGCCAGTGCTTCAAAGAACACATCGTCAATGGGCCTAAGTTTTGCAACTCTTGCCTTCTTTTCATCTTCTGTTAATCCCATATTATTATCTCCTTTCTTAATTTATGTTATTAACTACTAATTAAGATGGAGTTTGTACAAAATCAATACTTTCTGTTCTTATAGTTATTATATCATGAACTCTTCGTTTTTACTATACCCTTTTGCTCATCTCTCGTTAAAACCCATATTTATTCTGTAATCATATTAAAAAATAACAATAAAGGAGGAAAAATAATATGGAATTACAAATTATTAAAACAGAAGGATATGTCAAAGGAGAAACTTGTAAACAGGAACCAGTGTTTACAACTGATAATGATACACTTGTTAAGTGTGCATTAAACGGCCAAAAAGTAGTCACTATTCCAACAGGTATAAAAACTATTGACAGAGGCTGTTTCACAGAAACTGATGTGGAAGAAGTTGTTCTGCCAGAGGGAATTGAGACTATTGATGCTAACGCTTTTAATTTTTGCACCAAGCTCAAAAAAATCAATTTCCCAGAGACACTCAAAATTATTGGACACGGAGCTTTCAAAGGATGCTTTCTTCTGGAGACAGTTATACTGCCCAAAACGATGAAGAAGATTAGCGACTATGCGTTTTATGACGCGGGCATTAAGCACTTGACTCTTCCAGAGAGAGTTAGCTTAGGAACTGGAGGTGAAGTATTTGCCGGAACAGACATTGAGACAATTGATATTCCTGAAGATTTCACTCTCACTCCAACAATGTTTGCAGGATGCCAGAAGCTTCGCAGCGTTAATCTTCTTGGCAACCACATCACAATTCCGGAAAGATGCTTCGGTGATTGTATTAATCTGACAGAAATTGATATAACAAAGGCTGCTCTCATAAAAGATGAAGCATTCCGCAGATGCCAAAATCTGTCAGTAAGCACTATCCCAGCTGATACATTTGTTGCAGTAAGTGCATTTGAGGAATCAGGTGCTACAGACGTAGTCATTGAAGATATCTCTAAAATCGACAACAGAGTATTCGCCGACTGTAAATCTCTGAAAAAGCTGACAATCAATGTTGCTGACGGACCGACATCTGTACCAAGCGCATTAGTTAAAGGATGTGAAAATTTACAGATAGTTATGTTTACAGGACGTACCCAGAACCTGACTGTCATCGAAGCGGCTGCATTCAAGGAAACAAAAAACCTGAATACAATTTCATTGCCTGACACAATTAAAACGATCAGTAAAGAAGCTTTCTACGACAGTGGCATTGAAAATATTCATCTACCTAAGAGTCTCAAACAGATAGGAACAAGGGCGTTTTCAAAAAGCGAATTAAAAGACATTGTTATTCCTAATAAGACAAAAAACCTCGGGGAATATGCATTTCTTGACTGTGAAGAGTTGACAGAAGCTACCCTGCCAGAATCAGTTACCAAAATTCCATTAGGAACTTTTGAAAACTGCTACAGCTTAAAAACAGTAAATGCACTAAACGTGGACACTGTTTGTGACTATGCATTTTGTAATTGCAAAAATCTGGAAACATTTGATTTCGGTAAACTGCAATCATTGAAATTTATGGCATTTGCTTATACAGGTATTCGTGAAGCAGTCTTTTCCGACAGACTTGTAAATTTTGGAGCAGCAATATTTTCAGGTTGCAATAATCTTCAGATAGTAGATATGAAAGTCTGTAAAATACGAGAAGTTCCTTACCAGTGCTTCTGCTTCTGCGATGAATTAAAAAATATTCAGCTTCCTCAAGATGTTACAGCTTTTGGCAGTAGCTGTTTTTTTAAAGCAAAGCTCAACAAACTTGTCATAAACGCAGGCACATGTATAGGAGACAATGCTTTCGGCAAATCATTTATTAGTGAATTAGTATTTACCGATGACACTAATTGCCTGACAAAAACAGCCGTTCATCCTCTTGCGTTTGAAAATGCAGAGGTTGGCAAACTTGCTATACCTGATCATATGTATGACAGATTTAAGGATACAATTGATAAGATACAGTAAACTGTTAACAGAGTCTCTTTATGGGACTCTGTTTTTTTATTCATCTTCTAGCAAAACTCATATTTATCCTGTAACTAATTTTCATATTAAACAAAAAAAATAAAGGAGGATAAAATATGAAAGTAAACATTATTAAAACAGGTACAATTGGCAGCAAAACAGATGAATTCGTTATAGAAAATAATATTCTATATGAGTGTAATCTTACAGGTACAGTTGTTGTGCCAAAGAATGTTACCGAAATAAAGGCAACAGCATTTTCCAATAAGACTAACATAACCAAGGTGGTACTGCCAGAAGGACTCAAAACGATTGGAACCAATACATTCATTGGATGTACAAGCCTTGAGGAAGTTATCATTCCTGAAAGTGTTGAAGCTATTGAAGATCAGGCATTTTTCGGATGTAAAAAGCTAAAAAAGATTAATCTTCCAAAAAATCTTAAGCGTCTTTGTATTAAAGCTTTTACAGATTCAGGATTAGAATCAGTGAACCTGCCGGAACACCCTGATTACGTTGGTTCATATGTGTTTGCAAACTCACAGCTGCATCATATAACAATCCCTGCAAACTTTCCGCTTACAATGGCAATGTTTGATGAATGCAAAAACCTTGAAACTGTTACATTTGAAGGAACGGACATAAAAGTTCCTGGCATATGTTTCAAGCTCTGTAAAAGGCTTAAAAACATTGACCTTCGTAGCATCAAGACTGTTGGCAAAGGTGGCTTCTCGGGATGCGAATCTCTTGATTTTGATATTCTGCCAAAGGATATCCGTGTCAACGACAGTGCTTTCTCAGGATGTGGAATAAAACACATCACCGTAGAAAACTTGAATTCCATTGAGGGAACAGAAAAAGTCTTCGATAACTGTCGTCAGCTGACAGAAGCTGTTATTGAGGTAAGAGGTGCAAACATCCCACAGGATGTCAAAGAAATCCCAATGGAACTGTTCTCACACTGTAGCAGTCTTGAGAAAGTTCTGTTTACAGGAATAACTGGCAAAATTACCTCTATTGGTTTTGCTGCGTTTGAGGATACAGCCTTAAAGGAATTCACAATTCCAGAGAATGTTAAGAAAATAGGCAACATGGCATTCTTCAAAACAGAACAACTGACAGAGATTACCCTGCCTGAGAAACTGAAAACAATTGGCAGACAGACTTTTTCCGAATCTGGGCTTAAGAGTATTACTCTTCCAGACTCAGTAGAGTTCACAGAAACTGAATGTTTCAGGGACTGTTATAATCTTGAAGAAGTAACACTTCCTGCAAAAGAATTTGTGGTTCCAGACGGAATGTTCATGAACTGTACAGCCCTTAAAAAGGTAAATAATGCAGACAAGATTGTTCAGCTGGGTAAATATGCGTTTTATGGTGCAAACAGTCTTAAGCAGGTTGATCTTTCATCTGCAGTTAACATTGGCGGAAGTGCTTTTGAATGCAGCGGACTCACATCAGTCAAACTGTTAAAATGCTGTACAACTCTTGATATGAATGCTTTCTACAAGTGCAAAAACCTTAAGCTGGCAGACTTATCAGAAAGTTCCATTGAGTATTTTGCACCTTATATCTTTTACAGATGCGGTGAAAGTCAACACATGACAGAAATTATCCTGCCGGATAAAGTCTGGAATGTAGATGAATGTGCATTTGTTGAATGTTATATTAAGAATCTGAATATTGCAGCAACTGCTTCATGGAAGAATGTAATGATCAGCGAAAATGCGTTCATAGAATCCAATATCGACGTGCTGACCTTTACAGATAATCCTGACAGCCATGTTTATCTCAATGAAAGCGCTTTTAAGAATGCTTTTATCGGTGAGCTCACCATCCCGGATTACTTGTATGACAAATATAAGAACGTCTGGGATAATGTCAGGTCCGCATGGGACGATGCAAATAAGTAAACTAAAAAAGGAGCGGCAAATAATGCTGCTCCTTTTATTATTGTTATGATGCCTTTTTTGCACAGTCACATGTCTCAATGTATGCTCTCTTTGCAGATCCCTTGGTAACAGTTTTCATCACTGCCTGAATAAACATTTCTTCATCAGGAATTGATATTGAATACCGTTCATTGGTTTTTACATTCCAAAGAATTCCCCTTTTCAATCCAAATGCTACCATGTAAACAGCGCACTGTAAAAAGTGTTTGTGTTCCAGTTCACTGACAAACTTAAGCTCAAATACAGTGTTATTCTTGATAACGTCCGGTCTTCCACAAATACAGTATGGCACATCTGACGCGTCAGAAAGGTTCATGGTAAAATCCTGCTGCACGTTTTCGTTACCAGTAAACTCGGTAGCAAGTCTTTTGTGAATAGCCTCAGACTGTTCATCTGTGATAAACGGCGGTTTTACCTGACAGTAATATCTGTCCTGTTTGGTCTCATATGCAGTAAGGAATAATACTTTGTCTTCCATGGTTGCACCGGGTTTCAGCTGAAGCAGTGCTTTGTCATCATGAAAATCCTTTACGTATTCTATCTGCTGCATAATATCATACTTCTTGAAAAAGCTGGCTTCCTGATAAATACCTATGCACGGCGACAGATCAATCATGCAGTCAGTTGAGTCAATATCAATAACCGTATTGTTAGAACGTCTTATCTTACGTTTTCTTATTAACGAATAACAGTCCTCAATATCCTCGTCATATTTAAAATCAAACATTTCGCTTACCTGAAATGCTCTTAAATATTCTTTTCTTGTCTTAAATGGTACTGACAATATATCTTCAGATAATACCTGATTTGGATCATTGGCAACAATGATTATCTGCTGTTTTCCCCTGCTCATTGCAACACAGAAAATATTCCTGAGTATCTCATATTTTGTATCAGGTGCAAGACTTCTTGATGACCAATAGTCAAGGGTGTAATCAAATACCACACATATCTTTCGCTCCAGTCCCTTACTGCCATCAAATGTTGTGAAAATGGCAGTTGATTTTGTGGGCTCTGTTGCCCCACCGGAATCCCTGTCATTAATGCTTGCGTAAACAGTTCTTTTGTTAAAACGGCTTGGATATTTTCTTTCCAGCTCATTTAACACTGATGCCATCAGTCCGTCACGCTTGCCAAGACATAATATGTCAGCAGGATTCTGGGAAGCAAGAAAACTGACGGTATCATCCAGTGCCATTGTTCTGACTGTACAGTTTTTGTTTACGCCGTTGATAGGCTTTTCCCATATGCGACCAAGACGTGCTGCAAGAGGCGCAGATAAACGAAAACATTGTGTAAACGACACTCTCTCAAAATCTTCAAGAAAATCACTGATGAATTCTGCAGCATTAAGTGTTGTCTTGTCATAAATCTTCTGCTTCATATCGCCAACAGCAACAATCTGTATGCCGGGATTCTGATCCTTAATACACTCAAGCATCTCTGAAATTTCCCTGTCAATGTCCTGATACTCATCAATAACTAAAAGGTCATATCTTGGAATGACAATCTTCTCACTGTTTGCAAGCAGAGTCTGTATGAGCTCAGCAACACCACTCGATATGCCGGCACTTCTCAGTATCATTGAAGCAAAGCCATGATAATTGGTAACAGTTACATTGTTTTCAGTAATCTTGCTTTTAGCATCCACCTTTAAAAGCCTGTTGTAGGTAAGATATAGTATCTGTTTGCCAGTCATCTCATTGCAGAGAGTCTGGATTGTAGTTGTCTTACCGCTTCCAATACATGCGTCAACAAGTACATTCCTGCCCTCCTTTGCAAGCGCAATCATCTGCTGCTGCTCTTCTGACAAATCTGATACTTTTGCTGCCTCAGGCGGTATCCATTCGGCAAACCGACTGCCATCATTACCCGTATAATACCATTTCTTCTTTTCAAAATCCCATCTGGCACCAAGCTTTTTTACTCTATCCTTATCGTCAAAAGGCACCATGAGATAATGTCTATCCTGTATCCATCTTTCTGCCATTAATCTTTCTCTCCCTCTGTTCAATCCTATATGATAAATATGGGTTCCGTTTAATCACGGTAATTCCCACCAAAATGATCTTTTTCATATATAATATTTACAAAAGGAGTTTTGTCCAAAAGGAATTGCAGATTTATTTGGACAAATGAAAAAACTAATAAGTTGTACAAATATGCAAATTTTGTGCTGCCAAATGAATTAGAGTAATGAATATGAAATAAGAAAAGGGTATAGTTAACAGCTATACCCTTTAATGATATTATTCTATATTGTGTCAGTATTCATCTTTAATAGCGATGAAGAATTCATCATTTTTCTATTCTTGATTTCATAAATATATGTTATTATCCTTTTTCTTCTTTTCTTCTTCATATAGCCATCGTTCATATTCCTCACCGTCTACAGACATATCTGTTACAGCAGCTGGCTGTCTGTTCTTTATTTCCTCAATAATCTCGTCAACAAGCTTAATCGCCATAAATGCCACCTTTCATATACAAAAGGCAGGAAATTAATTCCTGCCCATACTCTTTTTCTACTTGCTGTCTTTGTCAGCATCTTTTGTAACAACAGTGTCGCTGCCCTGTACTGTTACCCATCCATGTTTGAGTCTTGCTTCAGCCTCTTTCATGCGGATCAACTGGTCAGTAATTGAACTGTTAATCTTCGCATTTGCATCAGCTTCTGCCTGTGCTGCGATGACCTTTGCATCTGCATCGCCCTGAGCCGCTGTAACTTTGGCTTCAGCATCAGCTTTTGCTTTGTCAATGTTAGTCTGGTTCTGGATTGCCTGTGTTTCTGCATTCTGCTGTGCCGCAATCTTCGCATCAATAGCCTTTTTTGTATCTTCATCTACCTCCACATTTGAGAGTGAAACATTTGAGATTGAAATATTGTAATCAGCAAACTTGTCAGCAAGATAATCGGTAATAGCTACATTGACTTCTTCACGCTTTGAACCAATAATGTCTGAAACCTTGTACTTGGCAACAACTTCCTTGGTCCATGAAACGATATTTGGTTTGATAAAAGAATCTCTCACTTCAACCCCGGAACGACCTTTAAATCGAGTGAATACTTTATTCAAAGTGTCCTGCTGGAACTGGTAGCTGTATGTAAGCTCAATCGTCATAGCCTTTCCTTCAGAAGAACTTGCTGAAAAGCTCTCATCCGATGGAGAGTCGCCTTTCTTTGATGCAGTTAAATATGACTGCTCCAAACCCACTGTATACAGTGTTGTCTTAACAAACGGACTCTTAATGTGCCATCCCTGACCAAGTGATTTATCCTGCACGCCTCCGTTCATGTTATACTGGACTGCTGCATATCCTGCAGGTACTCTTACTGTTAACAGATTAATAAATACCACCACAAAGATTAAAAGCACAGCGCATATGACCGCTCCTTTAATCCAGTTTATCGTGCTGTTTGCACTCTTTTTGCTCATTACTGCTTCCTCTCTTTCTTCATTATCTTTTTCCTGCTTGGCTGCATAATTATATACCCAGCTGTTTGGATCATCGTAAGCAATATGCTTATCTTTCTTCTTTGACATCGTGCTCCTCACTTTCTTTTTTATCTTTGTCTCCGGGGCTCATTCCGGAAAAGAACTTGCCTATCTGCTCAAAATGCTTTGAAAGCAGAATCCAGATGACAGCAAGTCCTATGATTACAAGCATAATAAATGCTCCCATGTGTACCTCCTTGTTGTTTTTATATGTAAAACCAGCTCTGCCGGTCTTTACAGCTTTCCTGCCAGCGCATCAATCTCTGTCAGCTTATTTCCTAATGTTTCATAGCTTCCCATTGCATCTGCAAACGTAGAAAGCCCCTCTGACGATGCCGCTGCTACTTCTTCGCTTGTTGCGGACAAATCTCTTATATTGTCAGATACAAGCTGAATTGAAGTAGATATATGTGTAATTTTGTCTTCAATCATGTCGGACACATTCTTTAAGTCCGAAATGCCATTATTAATGTTTTCAAACTGAGCAGCAGTATTTGCGAGCGCATCATTCTGCTCTTTTACTGCATGTACAGACTTTTTAAGGCACTCTTTGGTTCCATCCGCATTGTCAACAAAACTGTCCACAAGCTCATTAATGCTGACAAGCGACTCCTTGGTCTGTTCAGCAAGCTTTCTGATTTCCTCTGCAACAACAGCAAATCCCCTGCCTGCATCTCCTGCGTGCGATGCTTCAATGGAAGCATTAAGTGCGAGCAAGTTTGTCTGTGCGGAAATCGAATTAATGGTTCCTAAAATATCCTTTACATCATTTATGTTTGAAATGATATTCTCAAGTGAATTCACAATCTCATCGTTGGAGCCATTAACCTCTGCCGCTTTTGCTTTAAGTACGTCTACGTAATCACGTCCCTGCGACACTGACTCTCCTGCTGATTTAACTAACGACAGAAAATCTGCAACACCCTGTTTCATCTGTTCGATATCATCAGTCACATCAATACATGCTCCTGCCTGTGTCTGTACCGATTCAGCTGTTGTCTCTGTGCTGTCAGCAATATTCTGCATGGCAGTATTACTTATCTGAAGCTTTTCGTTTGTAATCTCATGCATCTCAGCAGCATCCTTGACGTTTGCAGCAATATCCTGAGCAATGGTTAACGTCTTATCTGCCTGTTTTTTCTTTTCTTCTGCCTCCCCTAATATCTGGTCAGCAGTCTCTTCTGTCAGAAGATAAAGATGTTTTCCAATCAAGTTAACAGCTATCATGCACAGCACAGTAATTATAATGGCAAGCGCTATGCTGGATTTGTCCGTTTTGCCTATGCACATTAAACAGTGAATTATTGCAGCAGTTCCTATTCCGATGCTGTTTATCTTGATAAGCATTCCGTTTAAATAGCCCAGTGACAATAAAAACAGTGGGAATGCAAGCACAAATGAATATAAGAACGCACTGGATAACATAAGTATTACATGAGCTGCCAGATATGTAAGCAGCATTATCCATCCACAGATTATTGCTCCATTTTCCTTTGCAAATGCAGTTATTGTAACAGCTGCTCCAATCAGTGCCACTATCAAATGAAGCATATACAGCCCTGACACGCCCTTTTCTAAAAGCAGTGCCGCGCTTGAAAATACATCATAAAAATATACCAGCATAAGTGATATAAAAGTATATTTATCAATTCGTCCCCAATTATAAGCCATTATATTTCTCCTTTTTAGTAAACTACTCGGCTACAAGTAACCGATTCCCGTCCTTAGATCTTAAGTATTTTATAAGTAAATCAAGATTACTCATTTTTTTTGTATCGCTTTCTTCCTTTACTTCTTTTATTATAGATTTGATTTCAGATAATGATAAGTACATAGAATTATCTCCCTTATCCAACAGATAAGGCATACTTTCATGTTTACATCTTGAATAAATATGTTCACAGGCATATTGAATACCTTGAATGAACCCTTCCAACGTTTTATCCTTAACATATGCGTCAAACTGTTCAAATTCCTTGTCCATTTTCATCAATATCCCTCACTTTCTAATAATTCCCAATTGGTAAAATGTTGCCGATAACTTTTATATTTATATAGTATTTCTTTTTGGGATTTTGTCCAAACAAAATTCATATTTATGTACTTTTACCAAAAAAAATAAGAGTTCCGAAGAACTCTTATTGCGATTTACTTGTTAAGATGCCTTTTCCACTTATTTGGTAATTTAAGGAGAAGACTTCTTGATTTCTCGCTTCCATGCAAGATGCTTTTGATCAAGTTTCCTGATCCTCTTGCATAGCTATTCCAAAACGGCATACTCTTTTGTCTTTTTCATAAATAGACGAAGACTCAGGTCAAATCCGTTCAAATAAGAGTCCGGAGTATAAAACCAGAACTTCAGTCATGGGTTATTGGCATTGAAATATTTGTCAAGAATGAATTTCACATTATATTTTTTCTCGTAGCGTGCTACTGATTGTTGCAATGAAAAAGCCTGCATAATAAACATATTTGCAATAAAATTAAGAAAGGTATCAGATGTTGGAATATTTATAAATACTGCCGTTTTTTTATTACCAAGATTTTCGATATCAAAATCATCTGCAGCCGTTAAATCTGCTATTTGAGGGATATTAAATACACTTAATCTTAAACTCATGGATATGACAACTACTTTAAATGAATCTGAACTACATCGTCTTGCTTCTTTATAATAATAATATGCCGGTTTCTCTTCATTTAGTTTATAAAAATCGTTAAAAAATCTATCAAAATCATCTGTTGTATGTAATGTTGCAAGTATTTTATTTATACATGTAAAATTTTGCTTATCTGGCTGTTCTTTGTATTTGTCTAATACATAAAAACAAAATGCAGTCAATAATTTTCTTTCTGCCATATCAAAAACTGAATTCGGCTTTATTTCATTTATATTGAAAGTAAAAAATGAATTAACCATAGATAAAACGTCTGTATCATTATGTATATGAACAAATGAATTATATCGGTTTGATTTTTGAGGATGCACAAGATCAAGTATTTTAACGTCATAATCCTTTTTATTGAAATGTTTGTATTCCTCGCCATCTCTGTCTACTACAATAAATGATGTTTCACTAATATTATTTATTGTGGGTTTTATATATGCACTATTTTTCTCACTATACATTTTATATGCTTTATTTACATCTTTTAATTCTATGGAAATGCTATTATCTTCAATAGGAATAGCTGAAGTATAGTTTTCCTCTATATTATTAGCTTGCATATATTGTTTTATTAACTTTAATAAACTCATAATTTTTCCTCCTGCATTTTCTTGATGTGTAGTACATAATATTTAATTTTGTTTTAATACAAAACTTTATGAGTTGCATCAAAATCATATTGTTCTTTATCAAATAATGGGTTTCTAACTCTTTCTTTGTCACAATACTTGTTTTCAATAATATAATTAACAGCTTCTCCGTTTCGTTCATACCATTCAGCGCCATATTTATTAAGAAGAGCTGTTTTAATTTGTTCCTGAGCATCATAAAGCTCTACATCATTTTTGATACACTCAAATGCCATATTCTCAATTAATCCAGCTACTTCTAAATTTCCCATTAATTTTTCTTTTCCATTTAAAAGGCTCGTTTGTCTAAGATATTCTGGTGGAAACATATTTTTACCTGTCCTTCTTTTAGTAGTTTCTTAATAAGTACTCTGCTTTCAATCTCATCAGTTCCTTCATTAGTTAGAAATCAGTCCCAAGTTTTTGTTTTTTACAGTCACCACAAATAGCATACTTATAACATGGGACGCCATTAATAGTGTTTTTTGTCTTTATATACTTTTATTTTCTCCATCAACTTTACCGCCGGTCGCCCATTGTAGTCTGAGCCATTCAATATCTGACTCAAATTGTTGCAATTCATTTTCTGATATGAATTTTGATGCATCATTCTCATCAATGTAATGGCTTGTACCATCTGATATTTTGACGTGCAGCCATGAACTAAAAATTCCCTCTATCTCAATAATACTGTCTGAATTAATCAGCTCTCCATCCATTGTTCTTATAAATTTCATTTTATAAACACTCCTTTTCTAAAATGGTCCAATAGTTGTTTATTATTTTTGAATTATAATCACGTATTATCATTTCCAATAATTCATCTAGTCCGCCCATTTCAATGACTACTTCTGTATTAAGTTCTGATAGTAATAAAAAAAATACTTAATTGCTTCAGACTGTGTTTTCCAGATCTTATTAATGCCAGCTCCGATTATTCTGCCTGCATCATCACGAATCTGAATCCATGTTTTATGAATATCTACGACTCCTTACCATCCAAATATTACATAACCCGGCATTAATCCATATTCTGGAACATCGCGCAAAATATACACTATATTTCTGCCGACCTCGCGTCCGGTATACTTTTCACCGTTCCACTCCTTAAGGATTACTGCATCACCTATCTGCAAATCATCCTCATCCTTGCAGATTTCAAACTTTTTCTTATCATGGATGACCGCATCAAAGTACTTCGGCAATATCTTCTTTTCTACAATTTTATGCATTCACTCCACCGCCTTTCATAAACACAAGCCAATGCGTATTAGCTCTTTTATTTCCAAATACAGGCTTGTAATCTATATTTTTTAGTATTTCTGACAACCTTATCTGTTGTTCATTCCATTTAAAAATGAGTGTTCCATACGGTTTAAGTACTCTCATACATTCGCTAAAACCTCTCTTTATATCACTTGACCAAGTGTCTGTTAATTTTCCATATTTCTTAGCCAGCCACGAATTATCGCCAACTTTAATTAAGTGAGGTGGATCAAACACAACTAAATGAAATGTGCTGTCAGGAAAAGGAATGTTACGAAAATCCCCTATAACGTCTGGCTTTATTTTCAGTTTACGTCCATCGCAAAGAGTATCTTCTAATTCTCTGCAGTCCATAAAAACTACATTGGGATCGCTTTTATCAAAGTAAAACATTTTACTTCCACAGCATACATCCAGAATTGGCTTCATCTAATTGTTCGTCCTCCTATTCCAAGCTTCAATGGCTTTTTTCGTACTTCCCTCGATATTTTTCATAGTATTATCCTCATTGCTCGTGTTTGGGCAAAATCCCTCTGTTTGTGCGCCACATTTACATGCGCACCAAATTGTCAAACCATAAGATTTCATAACCGCTTTAAGTTTTGGTTCCCTTCCACAAAACGGACATGGTCTTAATTCTTCACTCATTGTTTTATTACTCGTTAATCTTTTCATATGTATTACTCTTTCTTTTTTCTATACTATTCTTTGTTTGTAATCAAATCATAGCGATATCCATTATCATTCGGTGAACTAACCGCCCAGCTTTTATATTTCATGACATTTACTTTATCCCCAATGTGGATATCTTCACATGATTTAACATTATCTGCATATACAGTTACAACTTCATTTCCGTCTTTCGCCTGAAATTGACTGCCCTCCCCTTTTTGTTCAACTTTAACGTCAACATATTGTTTTTCTGTTATAAGAAAATTGTTCATCGCTGATACCATAGATTTATATGAAGGCCTGATTGCAAATAAAAGCGCAAACATCAAAACAAGTCCTATAATGGGAACAACCATTTCAATCAAATCTTGTTTTCTCACGAATATCTTCCTCCTGCATGTTTTACAATTGAATGTGATAATACATGATTATGCACATAATTAATCCTAGTTCAATTAATGATACGACGTTTTTAACGCATAAACGAATCGAGTAATGCATCTGATCAACATCAAGATCGACATGAGCAGCCTTCACTTGCATCGCGTTCACAACAACCATTAAAACATTCACAATCATTGCAATTATTACTACCGTCTTAATCAAATCAGTATACCTGCCTTTCTTCATTACTTGAGAACAAAGTCTTCAACATTTTCCGCATCTAAATTATTTTTATATTCATAATATGTAAAAATTCAATTTTGTCCAAAAATTTATTTACTTTTTTATACAGGCGGATGAGCTTCTATATGAAATACTTGTATGTACAAAAAAAAGAACGTCTGAAAAACTTTTGTTTCTCAAACGTCCTAAAATTTTGTCAGACAGTATTATATTTCGCAAATGCCGGGCTCGTACTTTGCAACCGGGTTCAGCTTAAACTCATTAGCAAGATGTTTCTGCTTAATCGCCTCGTCAATCTCTTTATCTCCGCAGGTCTCATTGCGAATAAAGGCATCCAGCTGCTCATATGTGAATCCAAAATTGTCTTCATCCGTTTTTCTGCATAAACCGTCTGACGGTGTTTTGTCAACATACTTAGACGGCAGACCAAGACAATGTCCAATGGCGCAGACTTCAGATTTTGTCAAATACCCTAAAGGAGCCACATCCCCATCGCCATCGCCGCCTATTGTAAAATAGCCGACATAATCTTCGGAATAATTACAGGTATTAATCATCCTGCCATTATTACACTGGCAGACTGCTCTTATCATCTTTGTGCGCTCTCTGGGAGCAATATTCTGCCTGCACTGCTCTGTAATCTCAATTCCACAGTCCTGCAGCTGCTTGAAACTGGCTTCAAGTGCTGATCTTATGTTAATAGTATAGTTTCTGATACCCAAGAGCCTGCATACTTCAATGGAGTCGTTAATATCTGACTGTTCTCCATCCGGCAGCATTACTCCAATAACCCTGTCCGCTCCGAGGGCCTTTACGCACAATGCCGCCGCTATTGTGCTGTCCTTGCCACCTGAAATGCCCAACACGGCATTACAGTCCTTTCCGTTTTTATCAAACCAGTCCTTAATCCATTTGATAAGATTTTCTGTCTGCTGTGCTGCATTGAAATTATACATACTATCTACCCTGCTACTAAAAACATATACATATGTGTATATGCTAGATGATTTGCTACAACCTCACGATTTGTAGTTACTGCTTCAACGTATATGCTTTGGCGATTGTAAACAATACGCTACTCACAAGTTCTTGTATACTTCACAGTCGTAAATTCCCGACTTAGCCATCGGTACATATCTGCATAGTCTTGTGTATGATATTATACAGATTCCATCTAAATAGCTTTTCCTTTCTTAATATTTTATATTTTGCTACTTGGTTTTCGTAGATTTATACCATTACTCAATTACAACCATCAAGGTTCTACCCTATAGTTAGCAAGACTATTTCAACTTGCACTGGTCTATATTTCCTGTAATTCCAGTAGTTTTAAGTTACCAACTTGTGTTTTGGATTTTAAACACTTTTGAGTATATTTACTCACATTTGTTTATATTTTTAATTACATATTATTTCTCCTTCATTCGCCAGTTTATACATCTCTGAAGATAATCCACATAATCTGGGTTTTTGCACATGCCTTTGCCTGGTGTGTCAGAAATCTTGGCTACGTCCATTCCGTTGCATCTTGTAGTTTTCATGACGATATTGAGTGCAGGAACATCTGTATCATTGCTTAAGTATGTGCCGATACCAAAAGCTACATTTGTTTCCTTGCAGAAATGTCTGTAGAGCTTGTCAGCACGCTCAAAATCAAGACTGTCGCTGAATAAAAGTGTCTTTGTTTTTGGGTCAATTCCAAGGCTTTTGTAGTGCGCAATCATCTTTTCACCCCACTCATACGGGTCTCCGCTGTCATGACGCACTCCTGAGAAAAGTGTCGCATAGGTCAGCTGGAAATCACGCAGGAAACAGTCTGTTGTGATTGTGTCAGTAAGCGCAATACCGTTTAATACTCCATACTCCTTAACCCATGCATCGAGAGCATACCAGTTTGAATATGCCGGATTGTGTTTGTGATTGCCCTGTCCTGTACACATAATCCACTCATGAGCCATGGTGCCTACAGGTGTAAGTCCGTACTTCTTTGCAAGATACACATTTGATGTGCCAACAAACTTTGATGAACTATGCAGGGTATCATTTAAATGTGCGAACTTCTGCACTGCAAGCGCCTGCGCTTCAGCAGAAAGTCTTCTTCTGAGACCAAACTCTGAGAATGTACCCGCATACCAGTGTCCGTTCTTTAAATTCTCATACTTTGCATCAAGACGCTTCTTAAAGCTGTCAAGCAGCTTATCATAGTCATATGCCATTCTGAAATATACTTCATTTACAATGGCAAGTGTCGGAATCTCATACATTGAAGTATTAAGCCATGTTCCTTTTGCCTCGATAGACAAGCCACAAGGTGCATCTGTTCCTATCTCAAAATCCTCAAAACGCGGCTGCCAGAGACGAAGGAAATCAACATAAGAGCCTTTGATCCATTTGATATTGTCAAGATATGCAAGCTCATCCTCTGTAAACCGAAGCTTACAGAAAGCCTTAATCTGTTCTGTTATCTCCTGCACCATTTTCTGTGTAAAATGCACATCTTCATTTCTGCACTTGAATGTCCATGTGGTCTTGTAATCCGTAAACTGATGGAATATTGTCTGACCCATGCTGAATTTATACATATCAG